>ENA-ORSA01001185-ORSA01001185.1-human-gut-metagenome-genome-assembly--contig:-NODE-1185-length-22952-cov-15.586889_pt1 | contig 22952 bp, 17 predicted proteins | sample MGYA00242179_ERZ509142 | MGnify/ENA primary metagenome ERZ509142 (study PRJEB26280, sample SAMEA2338659) | human gut metagenome | biome: human gut; feature: human-associated habitat; material: faeces... | reverse complement strand
TGGTCAGCTCCTTCAGCGTCACGCCGGTGCGCTTCAGCTCCGACTCGAAGCTCTGGCGGCCGTTGACGATGTTCTCGTCCCGCTTCTCCTTCTTGAACCACTGGCGTATCTTGCTGCGGGCGTTGCTGGAGCGGGCGATCTTCACCCAGTCGCGGCTGGGGCCGTGGGCGGATTTGCTGGTCATGACCTCCACCACGTCGCCGTTGCGCAGGTGGTAGTCGAACTGCACGATGCGCCCGTTGACCTTGGCGCCCACCATGTGGTTGCCGATGGCGGAGTGGATGGTATAGGCAAAGTCGATGGGCGTGGCGCCCGCCGGCAGGTTGATGACGTCGCCATTGGGGGTGAACACGAACACCTCGTCGGCGAACATGTCCACCTTCAGGGAGTGGATAAAGTCCTCGGCGTCGGCGTCCTCCTGATTTTCCAGCAGGCGGCGCACCCACTCATAGCTGCGCTCATCGCCGGCGCCCTGTCCGTTCTGCTTATACTTCCAGTGGGCGGCCACGCCGTACTCCGCCACCTCGTGCATCTCCTTGGTGCGGATCTGCACCTCAAAGGGGATGCCGCTCTCGCCCACCACCGTGGTGTGCAGGCTCTGGTACATGTTGGGCTTGGGCGTGCCGATATAGTCCTTGAACCGCCCCAGAATGGGCTTGAACAGGTCGTGGATGATGCCCAGCACGTTGTAGCAGTCCGCCACCGTGTCCACAATGACCCGGAAGGCGAACAGGTCGAACACGTCGTCCAGGCTCTTGTTCTGGGTGTACATCTTGCGGTAGATGGAGTAGGGGTGCTTCATGCGGCCGTAGACCGTGGCGTCGATGCCCTCCTCCTTCAGGCGGGTAACGATGCGGTCGTGGACGGCGGACATAAACCCGTCGTACTCCGCCGCCTTCTCGTCCAGCGCCTCGGTGATCTCCCGGTAGCCCACCGGGTCCAGATACTTCAGGCTGAGATCCTCCAGCTCCCACTTCATCTTCTGCATACCCAGCCGGTGGGCGATGGGCGCGTAGATCTCCATAGTCTCGAAGGATTTTTGCTTCTGCTTCTCCGGCGTCTGGTACTCCATGGTGCGCATGTTGTGGAGCCGGTCGGATATCTTGATGAGGATCACCCGGATGTCCTTGGCCATGGCCATGAGCATCTTGCGCAGGTTCTCCATCTGCTCCTCCTCCTTGGAGGTGTAGTGTACCCGCGTCAGCTTGCTGACGCCCTCCACCAGATCGGCCACGGTAGGGGAAAACAGATGGCTGATCTCCTCATGGGTGGCGGTGGTGTCCTCGATGGTATCGTGGAGCAGGGCGGCCACAATGGACTCCGTGTCCAGATGCAGCTCCTCCGCCACGATCTGCGCCACCGCCAGCGGGTGGGTCACGAAGGGCGAGCCGTCCTTGCGGTTCTGCCCGGCGTGGTGAGCGGCGGCGAACTCATAGGCGGCGCGGATCTGATCGAAGCCCGCCGCCGGGTTGTAGCTCTTGACTGTCTCTACCAGATGTTCGTATTGCTCCTGCGGCGTCACTGCGCACCGCCTCCTTTCTCACTGTCATGATATGCCAGCGCCGCCATCAGCGGCGAATGCTCCAGCGACACGCGGCAGCCCCGGTGCAGGTGCAGGGTGATGGTGTGCTCCGTCTCCTGCCAGTCCAGCAGCCCCCGCTCCCGGAACACGGCGGCGCACACCGCCGCTCGCAGGAACGGCTCCACGCCGCCCAGCTCCGAGGCCATGTGCCGCAGCAGGGGCAGGGTGTCGGCGGTCAGTCCCTCCTCCGGCACGGCGCGCTCCAGAAAGCGCCACGCCGCGGCAAATTGCTGGCGCGTGGGCAGGGCGCGGCGGGCGTCCCGCAGGGGCGGCACGCCGCCGCCGGCGATGTGATGCGCCAGCGTCAGCGCCTCCTGCTCCCGTCCGCTGGCACAGAGGGAGGGTCGAATATCCACCATCTGCAATTGCACCGTCCGGCTGCCCCGGAATTCGTTGATCTGCAAATAGAAGGCCGCGTCCACCCGGTCGCCCACGGCGCAGCCGCAGCGCTCCGCCACAGTGGAGAAGAAAATGCCGTCAAACTGGGCGCAGCCCTTGCCCAGCCGCAGCTTCAGGTGCCGGTTCTGCCCCACGTTCTGGGTGCGCAGTAGCGTGGCGCCCAGCAGGCAGAACACCGGTCGGGCGTTGCCGCTTCCGTAAGGCTCCAGCGCGGACAGCGCCTCCAGCTCCTCCAGCGTTACGGCGGCGGGATAGGCGATGGCCACATCCACCTCCAGCGCCGGCTCCGGCGGCCGCCCGTTGCAGTAGCTGCGGGCGTATTCGTTCATCCGGTCGCGGAAGGCCGGAATGTTGTCCCTGTCGATGGTAAAGCCCGCCGCCAGCTCGTGTCCGCCGAAGCCCAGCAGCAGATCCTTGCAGTTTTCCAGCGCGGCGAACAGGTTGAAGCCGCCCCAGCTGCGGCAGCTGCCCTTGCCGGTGCTGCCGTTGAGGTGGATCATAAAGCTGGGACGGGAATATTTTTCGGAAAGGCGGCTGGCCACAATGCCCACCACGCCCTGATGCCAGCGGCTGGATTCCAGCACCAGCGCGCTGCGCTGGCGGTCGGGCATCTGCCCGATCATCTCCTCCGCCTGGGTGTAGATCTCCTGCTCCACGTTCTGGCGCTCCCGGTTCAGGGCGCACAGCTCCTTGGCCATGCGCTCCGCCGCCTCTGGATCGCTGCACAGCAGCAGCTCCGCCGCCATGTCCGCCGCGCCCATGCGCCCGGCGGCATTGATGCGGGGCGCCAGCACAAAGCCGATCTGCACGGAGGATATCTCCCGGCCGCTGAGTCCCGCCTCCCGCAGCAGCGCGTGAAGGCCGATGAAATCCGAATGCTCCAGATCCGCCAGCCCGCAGGACACGATGGTGCGGTTCTCGCCGGACATCTGCATCACGTCAGCCACGGTGCCGATAGCCGCCAGCGTGCAGTACCGGGCGAACAGCGCGTCCTCCCTGTCGGGGCCGCCCAGCGCCAGCACCAGCTTCAGCGCCACGCCGCAGCCGGCCAGATGCTTGAAGGGGTAGCCGCAGTCCGGTCGGTGGGGATCCACCACCGCCACGGCGCGGGGCAGCGTCTCCCGGCACTCGTGGTGGTCGGTGATGACCACGTCCATGCCCAGAGAGTTGGCGAAGTCCACCTCCTCCACGCCGGTGATGCCGCAGTCCACGGTGATCAGCAGCCGCACGCCCTGGTCGTACAGACTCTGGATGGCGTCGCAGCTGAGACCGTAGCCGTCCTCGATGCGGCGGGGGATGTAGTGCAGCACGTCGGCGCCCCGGCGCTGGAGATAGTCCACCAGAATGCAGGTGGCGGTGATGCCGTCCACGTCATAGTCCCCGAACACCGCCATGCGTTCGCCGCTGTCCAGCGCCCGGCGGATGCGCTCCACCGCCTTGTCCATGTCCGCCATTAGGAAGGGGCTTAGGGTCAGCCTGTCCTCCCGTTCCAGAAATGCGGCGGCCTGCTCCGCCGTCTCCACCCCGCGGGCGGCCAGCACAGCGGACACCAGATAGGGGTAGCCCGCCGCCTGCAGGCGCTGCTGCGCCTCCGGATGCTCCGGCGCAATGTGCCATTTGCGGTATTTCACGGCGTCCACCTCCCTCTTGTCTGGATAAATAGAACTTTCGTCCCACGTTAATGTTTATAATAGCTTATTATATCAATATTAAAGCCAAAGGTAAAGTAAAAAATCCCCCAGACCCGCTCTTCTTTGGCGAAAAAGAAAACAACACCTTGCAATCGGCGGCAATATGGTCTATGATGGACACAACACAGACAGAATCGAGGAAATGCCCATGCGTCCTGACGGAAAGCGCGTAAAAGATCTGCCGCCCATCGTGGCGGCCATCCCCTACATCATGCCCAAGCGGTATGACGCCTGGAACACCATCACGGAGAACATCGACGAGGAGGTCATCAAGGCGTATATCCGCGAGAAGCGGCGGGGCGGTGTGCGCATCAACCACATGGCGGTGATCATCGCCGCGTACTACAAGGCGTACCAGACCAACCCCAAGCTCAACTGGTTCGTGGTGAACAGCCATCTCTACGAGCGCAACCACTTCTGCGTGTCCTTCGTCATCCTGAAAAAGCGGGCGGACGGCACGCCGGACGAGACGACGCTGAAGATCTATCTGGAGCCGCAGGACAACATCTTCACCATCAACCAGAAGATTGCGGACACCATCGCCAAAAACTCCGCCGAGTCCCACAACAACAGCACCGACAAATTCGCCAAGATGATGTTCTCCATCCCCGGCCTGCCCAAGTTTGTGATCTGGCTGGCCTATCATCTGGACAAGCACGGGCTGCTGCCCCGGAAGATCGTGGATCTCAGCCCGTTCCACACCAGCATGTTCATCACCAATCTGGCCTCTATCAAGACCAGCTACATCCACCACCACTGCTACGAATTCGGCACCACAAGCGTGTTCGTGTGCATGGGCAAGCCGGTGCCCAACTATATGAGCGGCGACCTGACCAAGAAGATGATGCCCCTGGGCATCGTCATGGACGAGCGTATCTGCACCGGGTACGAGTACGCGGCCTTCTGCAACGATTTCCGCAAGTACATTCGTCAGCCGGAGCTGCTGGAAGCGCCCTTTGACGGCAGCGCCCCGGCGGAGGAGCCGGCGGCGGAGGACATGCCCATCGAGGCGTAAAGCACCTCAAAATAAGAAAATAAGCACCCCAGGCGCACAGCGCCGGGGGTGCTTTTGTTCAGCTTCTCTTTTTACCCAGATAGGCTTCCTTGATGGAATCGTCCGCCAGCAGCTCCGCGCCGGTGCCGGACTTGGTGATGTTGCCCGTTTCCAGCACGTAGGCGTAGTCGGCGATCTTCAGCGCCATGTTCGCGTTCTGCTCGATCAGCAGCACGGTGACGCCCTGCCGGTTGACGGTGCGGATGATGTCAAAAATACCCTGCACCACCAGCGGCGCCAGACCCAGCGACGGCTCATCCAGCATCAGCAGCTTGGGGCGGCTCATCAGCGCGCGGCCCACGGCCAGCATCTGCTGCTCGCCGCCGGACAGCGTACCGGCCAGCTGCCAGTGCCGCTCCTCCAGACGGGGGAACAGCTCATAGACCCACTTGATGTCCTTCTCGATGCCGTCCTTATCCGTCCGCAGGTACGCGCCCGCCTTCAGATTTTCCAGCACCGTCAGGTTGGCGAACACCCGCCGCCCCTCCGGGGACTGGGCGATGCCCGCCTCCAGGATCTTGTTGATGGGCTTGCCCAGCAGCTCCTGCCCGTCGTAGGTGATGGAGCCGCTGTCCGCCTTTACCAGGCCGGAAATAGTGCGCAGCGTGGTGGACTTGCCCGCGCCGTTGGCGCCGATCAGGGTGACGATCTTGCCGTCGGGCACCTCAAGGCTGATGCCGCGCAGCGCCTTGATGCCGCCGTAGGATACGCACAAATTCTCAATCTTCAGCATCTTCTGCCACCCCCAGGTATGCGTCGATGACGCGCTCGTTGTTTTGAATCTCCTCCGGTGTGCCCTTGGCGATCAGCTTGCCGAAGTCCAGCACATAGATGCGGTCGGCAATGCCCATGACCAGATCCATGTGGTGCTCGATCAGCAGGATGGTCTTGTGGAAATGATCCCGGATCTCCTTGATGAAATCCGCCAGCTCCAGCGTCTCCTGCGGGTTCATACCGGCGGCCGGCTCGTCCAGCAGCAGCAGCTGCGGGTCGGTGGCCAGCGCGCGGGCGATCTCCAGCCGGCGCTGCTTGCCGTAGGGCAGGCTGGTGGCCAGCTCGTTCTGCACATCCTCCAGACCCACCACCTTCAGAAGCTCCAGCACCTCGGCGCGCTGCCGCGCCTCCTCCTTGCGGTTGCCGCGGAACGTGGCGGAGAACATGTTGCTGCTGCGGCGCATGTGCTTGGCGATGAGCACGTTGTCGAACACCGTCTGGGTCTTCCACAGGCGGATGTTCTGGAAGGTACGCGCCATGCCCAACGCCGTGATCTTATCCGGCGTGGGCGCCAGCACATGGTCGGTAAACGCATAGCTATCCAGCGCCTTCTGGCCTTCCTTCCACGCCTTCAGCGCCTCGTCGTCCAGCTCCTCCTCCGGGGCGAAGCGAGCGGTGTACATATCGGCGTGCTCGCCCTTGTACTGCTTCTTCATCTTACCGGTGGGATGGTTGCGGACGATGCACTCCTCGTTGAAGCGCACCCGGCCGTTGGTGGGGGCGTACACGCCGGTAATGACGTTGAACGCCGTGGTCTTACCGGCACCGTTGGGGCCGATGAGCGCCACGATCTCGCCCTCGTTGACCTCAAGGCTCAGGTTGTCCACGGCCACCACGCCGCCGAACTGCATGGTGACGTTCTCCACGGACAATACATTCCTGCTCATTTGGACGTCACCTCCTGCTTCGCGGCTTTTTTAGCCCGGATCTTTTCCTTCCACCCGGCGATCACCTGCGGCAGCTCTCTGTCGCCCATGATGCCCTTGCGGAAGAACAGCACCACCACCATGATGACGACGGAGAACACCACCATGCGGAAGCCGCTGTGCAGCAGCGGCACCTTGAATGTGCCGATGTATGTCTCGGTATCCAGAAAACGCATCCACCACTCGGAGCAGGCCACATACAGGAACGTGGCGATGCAGCTGCCGGAGATGGAGCCGATGCCGCCGATGACCACGATCAGCAGGATCTCATAGGTCATGGTGGCGGTAAACACCTTTGCCTGGGCGTTGGCCACATACATGGCGAACAGCGCGCCGCCCACACCGGCGAAGAAGGAGCTGGTCACGAAGGACAGCATCTTGTGCTTGGCCAGATTGATGCCCATGGCCTCTGCCGCCACCTCGTCGTCGCGGATGGCCTTGAACGCGCGGCCGTAGGTGGAGTTCACCAGCATGACGATAACGATGATGCACCCCGCCACGATCAGGAACGGGACGAAGGTGGACAGATACAGCACCGTGGAGCCGTTGGCGCCCTTGATGTTGAAGCTGGAAAAGGTGGGGAAGCTCTTGATCATATTGGCGCCGTTGGTCACGGGACCCAGCACCTGCCACTGGAAGATGGCGCGGATGATCTCCGCAAAGCCCAGCGTGGCAATGGCCAGATAGTCGCTCTTCAGCCGCAGCACGGGCAGACCAATCAGGTAGGCGAACAGCGCCGCCACACAACCGGCCAGGATCAGTGCCAGCAGCACCGCCAGCACCAGCGCCACGCCGGAGCCGAAGCCCGCCGCGCCGAAGATGCTCTGGAACATATCCAGCAGGGAGAACTTCACGGCGGAGCCGTCAAACAGGTAATAGACCTGATCCTTCACCGCCATGGGCACCATGAGGATGGCGTAGGTATACGCGCCCAGCAGCATGAAGCCCGCCTGACCCAGAGAGAACAGGCCGGTGAAGCCGTTCAGCAGGTTCATGGACACCGCCACCAGAGAGTACACCGCGCCCTTTTTCAGAACGGTGAACAGCTGGCTGGTGGGCAGCAGGATAGCCGGTACCTTGGGGAAAATAAGGCTCATGTTCTCCAGCAGCGTCACCAGAAGCAGCACGCCGGCCACGCACAGGAGCGCGATCATGGAGCTTTTCTTGTTTGTCTGTTGTTTCAGCATATCTTCCGCACCCCCTTACACCTTGTCGGTGGTCTTTTCACCGAACAGGCCGGTGGGCTTGAAGACCAGAATGACGATCAGCAGCGCGAAGGTGAACGCATCGGAGAACACGGTGTAGTCCGTGCTCTTGATGAGGTTCTCGCACAGGCCGATGATGAACGCACCGATCACCGCGCCGGGCACAGAGCCGATGCCGCCGAACACGGCGGCCACGAACGCCTTCAGACCGGGCAGCGCGCCGGCCGTGGGGTTCACCGCCGGATAGCAGGTGAAGTACAGAATGGAGCCGATGGCCGCCAGCGCCGAGCCGATGACGAACGTCACGGAGATGACGCTGTTGATCTTGATGCCCATCAGCTGCGCCGTTTCAAAGTCCACGGACACGGCGCGCATGGCCATACCCACCTTGGTGTGGTTGATAAGCTGGGTCAGGCCGACGACCAGCAGGATCACCAGAATGGGGGTAATGAGCACCACCAGCTTGGTGGGGGTACCCGCGATGGTAACGGTCTTTGTCAGGCCGGCGATCTCCGGATAGACCATGGGCTGACCGCCGGTGATGTAGGTGGCGGTGTTCTGCAGCAGATAGCTGACGCCGATGGCGGAGATCATGACGGACATGCGGGGCGCGGTACGCAGGGGCTTGTAGGCCACCCGCTCGATGACGAAGCCCAGCACCACCGTCATGATGATGACCAGCGGCAGCGCTATGTACAGCGGCATGGTGGCCGCAAAGTAAATGCCCATCAGACCGGCCACCATGAACACATCGCCGTGGGCGAAGTTGATGAGCCGCAGGATACCGTAGACCATGGTATAGCCTATGGCGATCAGGGCATATTGTCCGCCCACCGCGATACCGGAGAGCAGGACAGAAATAATAAATTCCACTTGGTTTCCTCCCTCTTTTGAATAGAAAAAGAACGTCCGGAAAAGACCCGCCTGCGCGTTTCTCCCGGACTCTCCTCCGCAACCACTGGGCAAATCGCCGCGCACGGCCGGCAGAAGCATCTGACGATCCCGCGCGCTCCGATTTGGCCAGCGGTCACGCCGGAAAAAGCCATCACTTGGCGGGGGCAAGCCCCCGCCAAGTGCCGCATATATTTCCGGGTGCTGTGTTTAGTTGGAGGAGCCGGTCTGGACAGTCTCCAGCGCCCACACGCCGTTGGCGGTGTCGGCGGTCTTGATGAACGCGGTGTCGCGGACAGCATCGCCGATGGAGTCGAAGGAGATCGCGCCGGACACGCCGGTGTAGGTCACGCTGGGCAGAGCGGCCTTGATCGCAGCGCCGTCGCCGGAACCGGCGGCCTTGATGGCCTCCAGAGCCACATAGTAGGCGTCATAGCCCATAGCGGTCACAGCGGAGATGGTGTCGTTGCCGCCGTTGGCTTCCTTGGCGGTGGCGTTGCCGTTGATGTAGGCCTTGATGCCGGCATCGAACTCAGGGGAGCCGCCCTCCTGATAGAAGGTGGACACGTACAGCTTGACATCGGTACCCTGAGCGGCAGCCAGAACCATGTTATCGTCCAGCGTATCGGAGCCGACGAAGGGGATGGTGATGCCCAGAGAGCTGGCCTGCTGGATGATCTGGGTGGCGTAGGCGATGGAGACGGGGGTGAAGATGACGTCAGCGCCCTCGCTCTTGGCCTTGTTCAGATAAGTGGTGAAGTCGGAGTTGTTGGTGGGGAAGGAGTCGGTGATGACCTTGCCGCCGGCGCCCTCGAACACCTTAGTGAAGAAGCTGATCAGACCCTGGTCATACTCGTTGCCGTTCTCGCCCAGGCAGTAAGCGGTCTTGGCCTGGAACTTATCCATGGCGAAGTTGGCCAGCACGTCAGCCTGGAAGTTATCCAGGAAGCAGATGCGGAAGTAGTAGTCGTTGCCAGCGGTGACGTTGGGGTTGGTGCAGGTCACGCCGATGGCGGCGATGCCGGCCTCGCCGAACTTGGGGCCGCCGGCCATGGCCGCGCTGGAACCGTAGGTACCCAGAACCAGAGACACGCCCTTGGCCACCAGATCAGAGGCAGCGGAGGGAGCCTTGTCGCTGGAGGAGCCGTTATCGGAAGTGACCAGCTCGATGGTGTAGGTCTCGCCGTTCAGGTCGATGGTGGGCGTCTCGGAATTGGCGTACTGCATACCCAGCAGCTCCTTCTTGCCGCCGGAGGCAGAGTCGCCGGACAGGGGCTCGAACACGCCGATCTTGACGACCTTGTCGCCGGAAGCGGAATCATCGCTCTTCTGACCGTCGCCCTGCTCGCCGCAGGCCACCAGAGACAGAGCCATGATCAGCGCCAGCACCATTGCTAAAAACTTTTTCATGGTATATTCCTCCTTAATTTCCCTTGCAGCGGTCAAGCTTGTCGACCGCTCACAGAATATGTGTATTTTAGCGGAAACATTCGGCAAAAACAATTGTAACAACCTCTAAAAATCACGGCTTTTTCATCATCGGCCAGGCGTTAAGAATCCGTTATCGCCGTCAAATTGTCTCTCGTGCAAGGACAAACGCCCCGTGTGGGCAAACTTTTTCCGTTGGGTGTCTCCCGTTGGCGGACGGCGTGTCCCGTCATTGTGCACAAAACCGGCGGCGCTTTTTGTGCAAAAACCGGCGGGCGCAGAAGCGCCCGCCGGTTTTCTGTGGTATTATACGCGGCTTTCGCCGTTTTCGCCGCTATCTGCGAAATATGTCTCGAAGGTTTCGGCGTCCATGGTCTCGTTCTCCAGCAGATACTCCGCCACAGCCGTCAGCTGGGACTTGTATCTGGCCAGTATCTCCCGGCACTGCTGGTACGCCGCGTCGATGATGGCGCGGATCTCCGCGTCCATCTCCGCCGCCGTCTCCTCGGAGTAGGGACGGGTGTGCCCCATGGATTTGCCGATGAACACCTCGTCCGTGCCCGCGTCAAAGGCCACGCTGCCCATTTTGGCGGACATGCCATAGGTGCCCACCATCTTACGGGCAATGGCCGTGGCGCGCTGGATATCGCTGGAGGCGCCGGTGGAGATGTCGCCCAACATCATCTCCTCGGCCACGCGGCCGCCCAGCAGCCCCGCCACCTGATCCAGCATGTAGCTGCGGGACAGGTAGGAGCGATCCTCCTCCGGCAGGTAGATGGTCATGCCGCCGGCCTGCCCGCGGGGAACGATGGTGATCTGATGCACCGGGTCGAGACGGGGCAGCGCGTGCATGACCACGGCGTGACCGGCCTCGTGGAAGGCGGTGAGCCGCCGTTCGGCCTCCGGCACCACGCGGCTGTGCTTTTCGGGGCCGGCGATGACCTTGATGACCGACTGGTGGATGGCCTCCTCGGTGATGAGCTTTTTGTCCTGCCGCCCGGTCAGCAGCGCCGCCTCGTTCAGCAGATTTTCCAGATCGGCGCCGGTGAAGCCCGCCGTGGCGCGGGCGACTCTGACCAGATCCACATCCTCCGCCAGGGGCTTGCCCTTGGCGTGGATCTTCAGGATCTCCTCCCGCCCCTTGATATCGGGCAGACCCACGAACACCTGCCGGTCAAACCGGCCGGGGCGCAGCAGCGCCGGGTCGAGGATGTCCACACGGTTGGTGGCCGCCAGCACCACAACGCCCTCGTTGGCGGCGAAGCCGTCCATCTCCACCAGCAGCTGGTTCAGCGTCTGCTCGCGCTCGTCATGGCCGCCGCCCAGACCGCTGCCGCGCTGCCGTCCCACCGCGTCGATCTCGTCGATGAACACGATGGCCGGGGACTGCTTCTTGGCCTGTTCGAACAGGTCACGGACGCGGCTGGCGCCCACGCCCACATACATCTCCACAAAATCGGAGCCGGAGATGGACAGGAACGCGGTGTCGGCCTCGCCCGCCACGGCCTTGGCCAGCAGCGTCTTGCCGGTGCCCGGAGGCCCCACCAGCAGCACGCCCTTGGGAATGTGGGCGCCCAGCTCGGTGTATTTGCCGGGGTCGCGCAGGAACTGGACGATCTCCTCCAGCTCCTCCTTCTCCTCGTCGGCGCCGGCCACGTCCTTGAACGTGACCTTCTTACCGTCGTCGGGGATATCCTGAATGCGCGCCTCGCCGAAGCGCGCCATCTTGTCGTTGACCGCGCCGCCTCCGCCGGTACGGGCGATCAGGTTCATCAGCAGGATGAACGCCATGACCGCCAGCACATAGGGCAGCAGCGTGGAAAGCCAGTTGGTGCTGTTGCTGGGCGTGTAGTTGTAGCTGGTGATGATGCCCTTGTCGGCCTGCTCCACCACCAGATCATTCAGGTCGTTATAAAATGTGTCAAAGCTCTGCAGGGCGCAGGTGACGGTGCTGTCGTCCTGCAGGACGGCAGTGAGCCGATCGTCCGTGGCGGTGAAGCTTCTGACCTTCTCCTGCACGAAGCAGCTGCGCATCTCGCCGTAGCTGATATCCCCGGCGCGGCGCAGATTGCCCGCCACCTGGGAGATCAGCACCACCGCCGCGACGATCAGCAAAATGGTGATGCCGCGGAAGCGTCGTTGTGTATTCATCTCTCTCCTCCCCCTTCTCAGCCGATCCAGCGGACGCCCTGCCAGCTCTGCTGGGAACCGATAGAAATGGCCGCCAGCATGTGCCCCTGAATGGCGTCCACGGGGATATAGGGCTGGCTGAGAAACCGGCTGTCGTTAGAGCCGGTTCGGTTGTCGCCCATGACGAAAATGCAGCCCTCCGGCACGGCGAACGTATTGGCGCACTGGGTGATGCCCTGGGTAGGCAGATAGCTCTCGTCCAGCTTCTGCCCGTCGATATAGGTATAGCCGTCCCGGAAGCTCACCGTCTCACCGGGCAGACCGATGACGCGCTTCACCAGCACCCGCTGCATCTCCTCGTCCCAGAACGTGACGATATCGCCCCGCTCCGGCACCGGGTCGGACACCACAAAGGGCAGCCGCCAGCCGATGAGCAGCGTCTTGGTGGGGATGGTGGTCTCCATGGAGCCGCTGGGGACGTAGGCCAATTGCAGCAGCACCTTGAACACCACGAACACCACCGCCAGCGTCACCAGCATATAGCCGTAGTCGTCCCACAGCTTCCTGGCCTTGCTCTTCTGCGGGGCAGCCTCGGCGGGCGCTTCCGCTGCGGGCTGCGCCGCCGGTTCCGATGCCGTTTCCGGCGCGGGCTCTGCTGCGGGCGTCGGTTCGCTTACAGGCGCGGTACGCGGCTCCTTCTCCGCCCCGCCCGACGGGGCGAGGCGTTTTCCTCCCTTATTTTCCATGCTTTCACTTCCTGATCCTTGATTGTTGGCTGTGGGGACGGGCAGGGTCGCCCGCTGTCCCCTACGGGCGAATCATCGCACCGCTCTGTAGGGCGGGACTCATTGTCCCGCCGCAGGGATGCGTTTTCGGCGGGGCACACGGGCCCCGCCCTACGGGATAGCGGCAGCGCCGCGCCGACGGGACGTCGAGGACGCCGTCCCCTACAAACGCGCATCCCTGCCGACCCGACGATGGCAGGGCGGGCGAGACGCGCCTTGGAAAGGTGCGGATCGTGCGTCCTGCCGATGGCGAAACGGTGCCGCTGTACTTTGTGTACAGCAAGCCGGTTCGACGATGGCAGGGCGTGCGAGACGTGCCTTTACTTGGTGTAAACCTCCGGCTTCAGCACCCCTATATAGGGCATGTTCCGGTACTGCTGGCAGTAGTCCAGACCGTAGCCCACCACGAACTCATCGGGCACCACGAAGCCGGCGTAGTCGGCCTTGATGGGCTTTTCGCGGCGGGAGGGCTTATCCAGCAGGGTGGTGATGGTGACGGACGCAGCGCCCTTGGTCTTGAGGTACTCGGTGAGGAAGGCCAGCGTGTTGCCGGAGTCCAGGATATCCTCCACGATGATGATGTCGCGGCCGCTGATGTCCCGCTGCAGATCGCGGGTGATCTGCACCACGCCGGAGGACTTGGTGGCGTTCTTGTAGGACGAGAGGCCGATGAACTCCACCTCGCTCTTGAGCTGGGCGGCGCGCACCAGATCCGCCATGAAAATGAAGCAGCCGTTGAGAACGCCCACAAACATGGGGTCCTTGTCCTTGAACGCCTCGTACAGCTGGTCGCCCATCTCCTGCACGCGCGCCTTGATCTCCTCCTCGGACAGCAGTACCTTCAGGATATCCTGATCCATATTGCTTTTAGCCATAGGTCTTTGTTCCTCCGTTATCTCCTAAAATAGTTGAATATATATGGTGTTGCCGGGTTGCTCCGGCACAGCACTCGCATCTACACCGACGCCGGGTACGGCCCCCTGCCCCGCAAGGCAGAAAACCGGGACAGCGTCCCGCTGCTCCGGCGGGACGCCCCGCTCGACCAGCAGACGCTTGAGACTGCGGCGGCCGCGGCTGCCGGGCAGCGTCAGGCCGTCCTCCCGCCGCCAGGGGCGAACGCTCCACGCGCCGGGGCGCACCGCCAGCGCGCCGGGAGCCGGTGTGTCGCTGAGGCGGATGTGCCACGCGCCCACGCGGTTGTCGCCGGGGTGCAGGGGTGTTTCCTCCGGACGGCTCGCGTCCGGGACTGTCAGTGTCAGCGTTCCCTGACGGCACACGGCGGCGGCTCCGCCGGGCAGGGACAGGGTTCCGCCGGTCTGCGCCAGCATCTCCAGCGCCCGGTAATGGGCGGCGGAAAAGTCCTTCTTCCCCACCGGCAATCGCTCCGCCAGCAGCCGCAGCATCCGGGGACGCAGGGCGGCGGGGGCGGACAGCAGCGTATGGCAGGGCAGGGCTGTGCCGGTGTCCGGCAGCAGCGCGGCGGCCTGCGCGTCCAGATAGTCGTTCTCCGCCCGCAGGATATCCGCCATGCGGCAGATATGGGCGGGCGCAGAGGGGTTGATGGTCAGCAGCTGGGGCATGATCTCCAGCCGCAGGCGGTTGCGGGCATAGTGGGTGTCCAGATTCGTCTCGTCGGTGACGTAGGGCAGGTCATGCGCCGCGATATAGGCGTCGATGGCGGCGCGGGGCGTGTCCAGCAGGGGACGGATGATGCCCTCCCGCACCGGTGGAATGCCGGCAAGCCCCTGGGGGCCGGTACCCCGCAGCAATTGCAGCAGCACCGTCTCCGCCTGATCCTCCCGGTGATGGGCGGTGGCGATGGAGGCCGCGCCGATGGACACGGCGGTGCGGCGCAGGAATTCATAGCGGGCGCGGCGGCCTGTCTCCTCCACGGTCAGGCGCCATGCATCGCACAGAGCGTACACGTCCACCTTTTCCGTGTAAAAGGGGATATCCCGCTGGCGGCACAGCCGGCGCACCAACTCCTCGTCCCGCTGCGCCGTGGGGCGCATGCCGTGGTTCAGGTGGGCGGCGGCCACGGAAAAGCCCTGCTCCTGTCCCAGACGCCACAGGTAATCCAGCAGGCACACGGAGTCCCGCCCGCCGGATACGGCGCACAGGATCGTCCCGCCGGGCGGCGGGAGCATGCCGAAGCGCTCCATCCACGCCGCGGCGTCCACCACGGGCTTACTCATCCTCGTCGTACCGGGTCTCCAGCGTGCCGAAGGCGGTGTATTCCGGCATCCAGCGCAGCTCCACCTTGCCCGTTTCGCCGTGGCGGTTCTTGGCTACGATGCACTCGGCCACGTTGCGCTTCTCCGTGTCGGCGTTGTAGTAGTCGTCGCGGTAGAGGAACATGACGATGTCGGCGTCCTGCTCGATGGCGCCGGATTCACGCAGGTCGGACAGCATGGGGCGCTTGTCCTCGCGCTTTTCGTTGGCACGGCTCAGCTGGCTGAGGCACAGCACCGGCACCTGCAGCTCCTTGGCCATGATCTTCAGCATACGGCTGATATCGGACACCGCCTGCTGGCGGTTCTCGCCGGAATAGCCCTTACCGCCGGCGGAGGTCATCAGCTGAAGATAGTCGATGACCACCAGGCCCAGATTTTCCAGGCGGCGGCACTTGGCGTTCATATCCGCCACGGTCAGCAGCGGGTTGTCGTCGATGCGGATGTCCATGCAGCTGAGGGCAGACGCGGCCTCGGCGATGCGCTGCCAGTCGCTCTCCCGCAGGTTGCCGGTGATGAGCCGCTGGTTCTCCACCAGCCCCTCGCTGGCGATCAGGCGGGTGACCAGCTGCTCCTTGGACATTTCCAGCGAGAAGATGGCCACGGTCTTGCCGGACTCCCGGGCGGCGGACAGCGCCACATTCAGCGCCATACTGGTCTTGCCCATGCCGGGTCGGGCGGCCAGCAGCAGCAGGTCGGACTTGTTCATGCCGTTGATCTTGGCATCCACGGCGGACAGGCCGGTGGACAGGCCGGGGACGCTCTTGCCGCCCCGGGCGCTCAGCTCCGCCAGTTGGCTCATCACGTCGCCCAGTACCATGCTCACGGGCACCATGCCCTGGGCGCTGCGGCCCCGGCGGATGGCGTAGATCCGCTGCTCGGCTGCCTCCAGCATGTCGCCGGCGCTGCCGGTGCCCTGCTGCACCATGGCGGTGATGTTCCCGGCGGCAAAGGCCACCTGCCGCATGAGGGATTTCTCCTGCACGATGCGGACGTACTCCATAACGTTGGCGCTGGTGGGCGTTACCTCCATCAGCTGCACTAGATAGGAGCGGGTCTGTTCGTTGCTCTTGCCGTTTTTCTCCATCTCGCCCGCCACGGTGACGCCGTCGATGGGCTTGGAGTAGACGAACATCTGGTAGATCGTCTCAAATATATCCCGGTTGGTGCGCAGATAGAAGTCCTGCGTCTGGAGCTGATCCATCACGTCCTTGACGCAGTCGGCGTCAATGAGCATGGAGCCCAGCACCGCCTGTTCCGCCTGCGGCGAATGGGGCATCTGGTTTGTAAGCAGCGCGTCGTTGTCCGCCATGATGTCTCCTCCCTTCCGGAAAGCTGTGGGATGTTACTTCTCCTCGATGACCAGCACGTACACCGTGCCGCTGACCTCATAGCCCAGCTTGGCCTTGACCTCGTAGCTGCCGAAGCTCTTGATGGGCTGCTCCAGCACCAGCTTCTTGCCGTCGATGGTCAGGGAGAACTGCTCAGCCAGCGCCGCGGCGATCTCCTTGCCGGTGATGGCGCCGAACAGCTTGCCGCCCTCGCCGCCCTTGGCGGCGATCTTCACCTGGCAGGACTTCAGCTTCTCCGCAATAGCCAGCGCCTCGGCCTTGGCCTCGGCGTCGGCCTTGGCCTTGGCCTTGGCCTGCAGGTTCATGGTGTTCACCGCGTCGGCAGTGGCCTCCACCGCCAGCCCTCTGGGAATGAGGTAGTTGCGGGCGTAGCCCTCGGCAGCCTCGATCATCTGCCCCTTCTTGCCCTTGCCCCTGATATCCTGCTTCAAAATGATCTTCATGTCTGTATGTCTCCTTTACGTTAATTTTCCAGATAGTGGTCGATGGCCTCCAGCAGCTTTGCCTTGGCCTCCTCCACGGTGATGTTCTCCGCCTGACCGCCGGCGGTGGTGGAGTTTCCTCCGCCGCCCAGCGCCTCCAGGATCACCTGCACGTTCACCTCGCCCAGCGAGCGGGCGGACATATACACGCCGGTGCCCTTCTTATACAGCACGAAGCTGGCGCGGATGCCCTTGAGCGTCAGCAGCTCGTCGGCGGCCTTGGCCGCCGTCACCCGGTCGCACTCCTCGTCCAGCGCCACCACCGCCATGTCGTCCCGGTACAGCTCCGCCTGCCGGATGATGGCGTAGCGGGCGATCATGGATTGCAGGTCGCCCTGGAACATGCGCTGCACGTCCTGGGTGTCCGCCCCGATACGGCGCAGGTAGGCCGCCGCCTCGAAGGTGCGTCCGCCGGTGCGGTTGGTGAAATTCTTGGTGTCCAGCACGATGCCCGCCAGCAGCGCCTCGGCCTCGCACTTGAGCACGTCGGACGGCTCCAGCAAATACTGCATCAGCTCCGCCACCAGCTCGCTGGCGGAGGAGGCGTAGGGCTCGTGGTAGTTCAGCGCCATCTTTTCGATGTAGCTGCTGCCCCGGCGGTGGTGGTCGATGACCGCCACCCGGTTGCACGTCTCCAGCATCTCCTCGGATTCCACGCTTTCGGGGCGGTTGGTGTCCACCACCACCAGCAGCGCGCCGGGCTGACACTTAATGAAGGCGTCCGCCCCGGAGATGGTAACGCCGGCGTATTCCGGCTGCTCGGCAAGCCGCCGCAGGATGGGATGGGCGGCGTTGTTCTCGGTGTCGATAACGATCTGGCAGGGCTTGCCCCGCTTGCGGGCGATGCAGCAGATACCCACGGCAGCGCCCAGGGAGTCCATGTCCGCGTACTTGTGACCCATGACGTACACCTGCCGGGCGTCGTCGATCAGCTCGCCCAGGGCGTTGGCCATGACACGGGACTTGACCTTGGTGCGCTTCTCGGTGCTCTTGCTGCGGCCGCCGTAGAACTCGAAGTTCACGCGATCCTTCACTACGGCCTGATCGCCGCCGCGGCTGAGCGCCATCTCCAGCGCCAGCGACGCGTTCTTGAACAGCTGCTCGAAGCTGTCCTCGTCCCGTCCCACGCCGATGGACAGCGTGGCGGACACGCCCTCGCCGGCCTGCACCTGCCGCACCTTTTCCAGCACGTCGAACTTGCTCTCGGTGAAGCCGGTGTAGTCCTTCTCCTCAAACAGGAACAGGTACCGGTCGCGGTCGTAGCCCAGCAGCAGTCCGCCGGTGCCCGCCGCCCATGTGTTCATCTGCTCCTCCAGCGCAGCCAGCAGCGCCGAGCGCTTGTTTTCCGGGCAGGCCTTCATCAGCTCCTCGTAGTTGTCCACCATCAGGATGGCCAGCAGGGGCTTTGTCAGCTCCAGCGTCTGGCGCATCTGCTCCGACTCGGTGATGTCCATCCAGTAGGTGGTGGCCAGCGTGGGCTGCTCGCCGCCCTCCGGCTCCGGGCAGCTCAGAGCGCCGAACACCCGGTAGATGCGGTCGTTCCAGCGGAACTGCTCCGGATACTCCCGCTTGCCCTCTATGAGCCAGCGGTAGGTGAAATCGGGGATCACCGTGTCCACCGCCGTCTCGAATATCTTCTCCTTCTGGGCGGTGAGCTGCATGAACATATCGTTGCACCACAGGATCTCGCCGGTGGTCACGTCGAACACCAGCATGGGCAGCGGCGCGTACAGCATGTTGCTGGAGCGGGCGGTGTCCATACCGCCGGACACCCGATCCATATACTGCCGCACGGAGGCCTGCGCCATTTTCGTGCGGCGCCGCCCCACCAGAATGACCAGCACGGCCACCGCCGCCTCCGCCAGCGCCAGCAGCGGCTCAAAGGGCGCGGTAACGGCCACGAACGCGATCAGACACAGGCTGTACAGCGTCATGTTGGTGCGGAACCCGCGGATGATCTTTTTGCTCACAGGCTCGCCTCCTTTCCGAAAAGAGGATAAATCTCCAATATAATCAGTTGATTATACCACAGAACCGGCGCGCGAACAACTACGTTTTGCGGAAATCATGCCGGATTTTTTGCCGCCGCCGCATCGGGGCGAAAGCCGTCGGCAAGTTGGGGGTGTACAAACGGAAAAGAATGTGCTATAATTTGTGAAAAGTGCCGAATACGGCGCATGTTTTTTGGTTGTTTCGCGGTGTGTGGACGCCGCGGTCAATATATCCAACTACATCGAGTGCTGACGACGGGCGACAGGCTGCTTCCTCCCCTCTGCGATGCAGGGCAGACGGGCAGAGCAGACCGCCTTTGCTTTGGTGCGGTCATTTTCCCCGCCGCCGCGGCGCTCCCGGTTTGTAAAGAAAAGGAGAATTTACTATTTTATGGCAGAAAAACTGAAAATTATCCCTCTTGGCGGTCTGAACGAGATCGGCAAGAACATGACCGCCTATGAGTACGGCGGTGAGATCATCGTGGTGGACTGCGGCATGGCATTCCCCGGCGACGACATGTACGGCATCGACTGCGTCATCCCCGACGTGACGTATCTGGTGAAGAACCGCAGCCGTCTGCGGGGTCTGTTCATCACCCACGGCCACGAGGATCACATCGGCGCCATCCCCTATGTGCTCAAGCAGATCAACCTGCCCATCTACTGCACGAAATTCACGGCGGGGCTTATCAAACTGAAGCTGCAGGAGCACGGGCTGGTGGGCTCCACCAAGCTCATCACCGTGGAGCCGGGGCAGACCGTCCGGGCAGGCAAATTCCAGGTGGAGTTCATCCATGTGAACCACTCCATCGCCGACTCCGTGGCCTTCGCCATCCACACCCGCATGGGCGCCATCGTCCACACCGGCGACTTCAAGATCGACTCCACACCCATCGACGGCGAGGTCATCGATCTGGCGCGGTTCGGCGAGCTGGGCAAGCAGGGCGTGCTGGCGCTGCTGGCAGACTCCACCAACGTGGAGCGCCCCGGCTATACCATGAGCGAGCGCGCCGTGGGCGCCACGTTCAAGCGGCAGTTCACCGGCTGCCAGCAGCGCATCATCGTCACCACCTTCGCCAGCAACGTCCACCGCATCCAGCAGGTGCTGGACGCCGCCGCCGCCTGCGGGCGGAAGGTGGCCGTCACCGGCCGGAGCATGGAGAACATCATGAAGGTCTCCACGGAGCTGGGCTACATGAAGGTGCCCAAGAACACGCTGGTGGACATCAACCGCATCAAGGGTCTGCCCCTGAACCAGCAGGTCATCGTCACCACCGGCTCCCAGGGCGAGGAGATGAGCGCCCTGTACCGCATGGCCTTCTCCACCCACAAGCAGGTGGACATCGGCCCCGGCGACAAGGTCATCATCTCCGCCAGCGCCATCCCCGGCAACGAGGTGACGGTGGGGCGGGTCATCAACGAGCTGTTCCGCAAGGGCGCGGACGTGGTGTATGACAAGGCCGACATGCTGCATGTGTCCGGCCACGCCTGCCAGGAGGAGCTGAAGATCATCCACGCGCTGACGAAGCCCCGGTTCTTCATCCCCCTCCACGGCGAGCAGCGCATGCTGCAGATCCACAAGCGGGTGGCCGAGAGCATGGGCATGCAGCCCAACAACATCATCGTGGCTGACAACGGTTCCGTCATCGAGCTGACCACCAAGCACATCAAGTGCGAGACGAGTGTCCCCGCCGGCGAGGTGTTCGTGGACGGCAGCGGCGTGGGTGAGGTGGGCGCCGTGGTGCTCAACGACCGCAAGCTGCTGGCTGAGGACGGCATGGTGGTCATCGTGCTGCCCATGTCCAGCCACGACCACCAGCTGCTGTGCCCGCCGGAGATCGTCACCCGCGGCTTTGTATATGTAAAGGAATCCGAGGAGCTGCTGGAGAGTCTGCGCCGCGTGGCCACAGAGACGGTGGACGGCATGTCCGCCAGGAAGCGCCGGGACGAGGGCGACGTATGCCGCGCCGTCCGCTCGGCGGTGAGCAGCTATCTCTACAAGCACACAAAGCGCAGCCCCATGATCATCCCCATGGTCACGAAGCTGTAAGCTACGGAAAGAGACCGGCTCATCGAGCCGGTCTCAGCTTGTCAAAAAAGTCCGAACGGACTTTTTTGACAAGCTGAGGCAAAATCGCAAAATAAAAAACAGTATTTTATTTTGCGATTTTGGTCGCTGCGGCGGGTGATTGAACGCGAAAGGGAACCCTGACGGTTCCCTTTCACACTATCCTTCCCTCCGATACTTGTAACCGGGCAAGTTTTTTTGACAGCCTCAGAGACCGGCTCATCGAGCCGGTCTCTTTATATCCCCTTGTACTTGCGGCGGGTGGCCATGCCGCCCCGGATATGCCGCTGGGACTTGTTCTCGTCCAGAATGGACTTCACCTGCCCGTACAGCACCCGGTCGCAGGCGGCCAGACGCTCCGACAGATCCTTATGTACGGTGGATTTGCTGACGCCGAACTTTTTGGCGGCGGCGCGGACGGTGGTCCGGTTCTCTATCAGGTACAGAGCCAGCTCTCTGGCTCGCTGCTCCAAGTCGTCTCGGATAACGCACCACTCCCATGCAGTTACTGGACTATCTATATGGGCGCAGCGGCGGAAATATGATAAAACCGGAGGCGGCCATATCCTTAACGGTCACTTAACGCGCGGAGGGCTTATAATACGGCATCATACATCATGCACAAGCGAGGTGGACATATGGATATCTGGAAGGAATTACAGGACGAGGGCGTGGACGCGGGGCTGCTGGAGGAGATACGGCGCTTCCGGGCGGCGCACCCGCTGACGGAGGAGGCCGCCGCCCGCGTGCCTGCGCCGCGGTATCTCTACTACGGCCGGGAGATATGGGAGAGCGCGGCGGCGGCGCTGCTGTGCGGTCAGCATGTGCTGCTGGCCGGCCCCAAGGCCACCGGCAAGAACGTGCTGGCGGAAAATCTGGCGTCGGTGTTTGGCCGCCCCGTGTGGGATGTGTCCATGTATGTCAACGTGGACGCGGCGGCGCTGATCGGCGCGGACACGCTGAAGGACGGACAGGTGGTGTTCCGCGAGGGTCCCATCTGCTCCTGCGCCCGGCAGGGCGGCTTCGGCGTGCTGGACGAGGTGAACATGGCCAAGAACGAGGCGCTGGCCGTACTGCACGCCACGCTGGATCACCGGCGGGTCATCGATGTGCCCGGCTACCAGCGCATCGAGCTGGACGATGCCACACGGTTCATCGGCACCATGAACTACGGCTACGCCGGTACCCGCGAGCTGAACGAGGCGCTGGTCAGCCGCTTCGTGGTGGTGGACATGCCCGTTATCTCCGACGAGAATCTGCAAAAGCTGCTGCGCCGCAGCTTCCCCACGTTGAAGCAGGAGTGGGCGGTGCAGCTGACCCAGCTGTTCCGCGACCTGCGGCAGAAGTGCGACAGCGGTGAGATATCCACCAAGGCGCTGGATCTGCGCGGGCTGCTGTCCGCGCTGCATCTGGTGGAAAGGGGCATCCCCTCCGGCCGGGCGCTGGAGATGGGCATCATCAACAAGGCGTTCGAGCCCTTCGAGCGGCAGCTGGTGGCGGACGCGGTGTGGGCGCGTCTGCCCAGAGACGCCGGGCGGGACGCGCTGTTCGGCTGATATGGACAGGCAGGACATACAGACCCGCCGGGCGGAGAACCAGGTCTGGAACGGCAGCGGCGCCTACGACGCCAAGCCGGAGCTGCTGGTGTTCGACGGCGGCGGCGATGCCGACCTGTACGGCAACACGGTGCTGGGTCTGGCCGGGCGGTACTACCGCTTCGACCTGTTCCGCCCGCTTCTGAACGATTTTCACCGCTCCGTGCAGGAGGGACTGTACACCGACGTGTTCTTCTTTGTGCTGGAGGGCGCGGTGTTCCGCCGCGGGGCGCAGGAGCGCCCGATCCTGCCTGCCCTGCGGGCGGCCTATGCCCGGACGCTGCTGCGGGACACGCCGCCCGCCGAGGGCATGACCGACGGCGCGCTGCGCCGCGCGTGGGCGCAGCAGGTGCTGGGACAGCCCTGCG
>ENA-ORSA01001177-ORSA01001177.1-human-gut-metagenome-genome-assembly--contig:-NODE-1177-length-23074-cov-44.417742_pt1 | contig 23074 bp, 18 predicted proteins | sample MGYA00242179_ERZ509142 | MGnify/ENA primary metagenome ERZ509142 (study PRJEB26280, sample SAMEA2338659) | human gut metagenome | biome: human gut; feature: human-associated habitat; material: faeces... | reverse complement strand
TCATACACTTTTGTTTTAGGCATCCAAAAGTGTCAAGTTTTTTTAGGGTAAGTCAGAATCAAGACTATAATCAATGGAAAGAAAACGTTTGAACCGCCTAAAGGTGGTATTGGCAGAAAAGAACATGACGAACAAGCGTCTGGCAGAGTTGGTGGGCAAAGACCCAGCAATGGTGTCCAAATGGGTTACCAATGTGGCCCAGCCAAATGTAGAAATGCTCATTCTCATCTCGAAACTTTTGAAGGTGAGCGTGGACGATTTATTATGGACAGAATAAAATGTCACAAAAATGAATACAAGATAATTCTTGGCAGCATATTAAAGAGATTCTAGTATAAAAAATAAAAAGAACATAAAGATATGGCAAACTCCATTTTCTTAGGACGTTTAAATGCTGAACAACGGAAGGCGTTGATTGAGCGACTTTGGCAGGCTCAAGGTGGCAAGTGTTTCATAACAGGCAAGGACATAGACCTTTCTCTGCATGAAGGAGAGTTAGATATAGATCATGTAATTCCCCTTACCAATGGAGGCAAGGATGATGAGTCTAATTTTGCTCTAACTTTCAGTTCTGCCAATCGCTCGAAGCAAGGTGCCGACTTGAACCTGGCTCGTATTAATTGGCAGTTTAAGGAAATGAGTGAAAAACTTCAGCACGAAGAAAACAGGAATCCTAACCTTACTGACATACTGGCTAAATATGCCAAGGGTTCTTATGAAATGGCTTTCAAGATTGACTGTGACAAGATTACTTTCACGTTCCCTAAAAATGAAGATCATCAGATATTTGAGCAGCCTATCTATTCCGACGAAAGAAGTGGTATCAGATATTTCTTTACAGTGGCTCCTATTGAATATATTATGCACGACAAAGAAATTAATCCTCGTTCCATCGGTGCTAATGTTTCTAAACTAATCGCCGAATTCTACAAAGGCAACCCACAGCTCCATATCTCTTTAGGATATATAGACAACCTCGAAACGGGGAGATCTGCCATCAAATTGTTTGACGGACAGCATAAGACGGCTGCTCAGATTATGCTCGGTACGAAAACTATACCAATCCGTGTATTTATTGACCCTGACAAAGAAATGATTCGAAAAACCAATTTCAATGCAGGAACAACACTTCGTCAAGTGGCTTTCGATAAATCAGTCCAACGTCATTTGGGTAGTAAAATGTATCGTGACAGAGTAGAGAGATATCAGTTGGAAATGAATCGCGACCCCAACGATTTTTCATTCTCAGAAAAGGTGCTCATCAATTTTTACAAAGGCGAATCGAAGGAGATGAAAAGGTATATCATAGACAATGTAAAGGATGGTATAACATACGCGGAAGACAACAAGCTGCGTGATTACATTGATATGGGTGGCCGAGGAAAGGAAAGACCTCTTTCATATTCTACTGTTGAAAAAACCTTCTATTCTTTTTTCATTTACCAAGAGCCGCTAGAGTCGAATCTGGACTATAAAATGGAGGAAGGTAAGAATCCGCGTGATGTTGAAAAGCGGCAAATCGTTCGGCTGATGAATATCATAGCGGATGTTATACTGATTGACAAGTTTGATTTTGAAGTAGGTACATACCGAATAGAAAATAAGATTCAACAAGGCGAGCCGATGGATTGGAACCATGTGGTGGCTTATCGTATGATGAAGGAAGAAATTCTATACAGCTGGCTCAGTTACATCCTGAATATAATCAACATGTATTATGCTCAAACAGGTAGACCCATTTATGGACGCAAGGATTTCTTCCAAGAAGAGTTCCCTGACCAGCTATGGTTAAATATAGAGAACTTCATCAAAAACCTCACCTATCTTCCTTTCTGGAAGAGTGTTGAACTATCATCCACCGTTTTTGGCGGTAAATCCAACTACGATTTCTGGAAGAAGATTTTCACTACAGGTAAGTCACCTCAAGGTGAAACCATTCTTGCTACCCCATTAGATATTACCTCAATGATTATTCCTCTCTATTAGAGAAAAGAGTATACGATGTTTTATAAACTCATTGAAAAGAAACGTAACGAATGGCTGGCATCTGAGGAATGCACCATTAAAGAACTGTTGCAGTATATTGTGCAACGGGGCATGATGCGTGACGCTCAGCTGGAGGCCATCAAGACATACTTGTTTCTGAAGATAGCCTGCAAGAACCAACCTCTGTGGCGGCTCTTCGTCGATGGTGTGTTCAACGACACCAATATCGGGCAGGTGGAGCTGACAGAGACTGCCCGCCAGATATTCAGCACCAAAAAGGCTGCTGTGGCTCTGTTCCAGTATTCGTGCCTACACGACAAGAAAGGCAAGCAACTGGCTCCGGAACTGGAGCAATATATCAAGCAGCATGCTGACGAGATAGACTACGAGGCCATATTCCAGAAGATATTCTACGGAGTCACCTATACCGACTACCTCTTTAGTCTGCCTATGGGAGCTGGCAAGACTTATCTGATGGCAGCATTCATCTATCTCGATCTCTACTTTGCCCAAAATGAACCGAACAATCCTGCTTTTGCCCACAACTTTATGGTAATGGCACCATCGGGCTTGAAGTCATCGATTGTTCCAAGTCTGAAACATATCAAGGAATTCGACCCCTCATGGATCATTCCTGAACCGTCGGCCACAGAGTTGCGCCGCCTTATCAAGTTCGAAATTTTGGATGAGCAGAAAACTGCGAACAAGAGCAATCGCATCAAGAATCCCAATGCCCAGAAGATAAACAATCACCAGCCTTTCGAAGATTTGAAGGGATTGGTGGCCATCACCAATGCAGAAAAAGTCATTCTCGACCGTCTGTCAAATAATCAAGACCCATCGCTCTTCACAGAAGAAGAGCTGAAGCGCATGGAGTTGGCCAACGAGTTGCGAGAACTCATAGGGTCTATTCCGCATCTTGCTGTTTATATCGATGAGGTGCACCATGCAGCCGACGGCGAAATCAAACTCCGTCAGGTGGTCAGCAAATGGACGGAGAAGCATACGTTCAACTCCGTATTGGGCTTTTCAGGAACACCTTATCTGGATAGTGCAGAGCCACTGACGATCTCTGAAACGCTGACCATCAAGAACACCGACCTTGCCAACGTGGTCTATTACTACCCGCTGGTAGAGGGTATTGGCAACTTCCTGAAGAATCCCGATGTAAAGTTTGAGGACAACGATACTCAGACGATTGTCGCCAACGGTGTGCGTGAGTTTCTCGATAAATATCGTGACACCGAGTATGCCAACGGTACTTGTGCGAAATTGGCTATCTATTGCGGCCAGATTGAGACGCTTGAAGAGAGCATCTACCCATTGGTGTCTGAGATAGTGGCATCCTACGGACTGAACCCCACAGACACCATTCTGCCTTATCACGGCGGCAATAAGCAATATCCACAACATGAAGGTTCTGAGACTGCTTTTGCCTCGCTCGACACTTCTATTTCAAAATACAAAATTGTGCTCCTCGTGCAGATTGGCAAGGAGGGCTGGGACTGCAAAAGCCTGACGGGTGTTATCCTGCCACAAAAGGGAGTCTGCCCCACGAACATGGTGCTCCAGACCTCTTGTCGCTGTCTGCGTCAGGTGACAAAGAACAGTCAGGAAACGGCCCTAATCTGGCTCAACAAGTTCAATGCAGAGAAACTGAACCGCCAGTTGCAACAACAGCAGAATATCACGCTGAAAGAGTTTGGAGGAAAGTCGAACTTGGAACCTAAACTGATAGATCGCTTCTCACGTATGGAGCACATGCAGGTGCCATCAATAGACTTCTACCAGCTGAAGGTCAGCTACGAAACCCTCATCATCGATGATGCCAACGACCCTGCCGGACGGTTAAGAAGTAAAGATATTCTGGCACTGGCCGACATCTCTCTGATTCACCAGCAGGATATGGAGGGCAATCTGATTGCTTCAGTCGAGCAAGAAAACAAAGATGAAGTACGCACATCTTTCCGATGGTGGCTCAGCCAGATAGCCAAAGAGAGTTTTGGAATGCTGAAGGTGGCCGACCTGAAACGATGCGAGCCAGAACTTCAATCCATCTTTGCACAGATTACCACAGAGAAGAATGGCGCATTGATTGAGAATCAGAAGTACGACCATCAGCGTATTCGTTCGCTTATCCGTCAGGTTTTTGCTCCGCTGCGAGACTTTTCTACGAAAGAGGAAATTCTTCCAGAGCAAGCCAGTCTGTTGCAGATTGAGCGGCTGACATCACCTACCCAAGACTGCGAAAAGTTCTTCCCAGATCAGCAGGCCGTACACGAAATTATAACTTGGGACGAAAAACCTCCTCAGCAAGAGTTGACGGCTGAACAGAAGGCTAAGATAGCGGAATTAGAGGCTTTGGGCATAGATGTTTCTGCACTACGCAATCCCAAGCCAGACCCGCATCCTGAGCGTAGTCAAACCTACCACTATCTGCCTTACCGTTTCGACAGCGGTCTGGAGAGACATTTCCTGTCTCAGGAAGTTCTGCCTCTGATAAAGGAAAAGGCGTTGGAAGTCTATTTCAACGGCGACGATACACTGACAGAGTTCAAGATTGACTGCTACAAACGTGTTGGCACTAATTGGCGATACATTGGAAGATATGTGCCCGACTTTCTTTTGCTCAGCCGGAATGAACAGAAGCAGATAGACAAGGTTATCATCATCGAGACCAAGGGCGAGGGCTTTGCTGCTAAATTCAAGGACAAACTCGACTTCATGTCGGAGTTCGTCAAAAAGAACAACGACAAGTTTGGCTACCAGCGTTTCGACTTCCTCTACCTGGAGGATACCATCACCCCTGAGCAGCGTCGAAAGAAGACCCTTGCTGCCATCAATAATTTCTTTAATGTGTAAATATACAAAGCTATGGCAATAAAATATGTTCCCTATTTTCCCAATACGCTTGAAGGTCAAGCAGTATTAGACAATTTCGTTCGCACCAAGCGAGTTTTGCGCTATCGTGACAACGACCAAGTTCTGGAGCGAGTGCAGCGTGGTATGCCCCTTTACGAGATGGAGTTGAAAGAGCAGATAGGCCAAAATTCCAACAATCTGGTGATTCGTGGCGAATGCCTTTCGGCTTGTGCCTATCTCAAAGACAAAGGTGTTCAGGTTGACCTTGTATATATTGACCCACCTTTCGCCAGTGGTGCCGACTATGCCAAGAAGGTGTATATTCGTCGCAATCCCAAAGTGGCAGCAGCTATCAAGCAGGCAGAAACGGAACTCGATATTGAGGAACTGAAAGCTTTCGAGGAAAAGATGTATGGTGACGTATGGGATAAAGAGCGCTACCTGAACTGGATGTACGAGAACCTGATGGCCATCAAGAGCATTATGAGCGATGAGGCAAGCATATATGTGCATCTGGATTGGCATATTGGTCACTATGTAAAGATATTATTGGATGAAATCTTTGGAGAAAGCAATTTTATAAACGAAATAGTTTGGCATTACTATAATAAAATGCAAGGCAACGTTAATCGATTTGCTTCTAACCATGATGTCATCTTCTTGTATCGCAAGTCCGACGATTATCTATTCCAGCCTATCAAAGAAAAACGAGATAAATCCACAAAGCAAATTAAATGCGTATGGGACAAAGAAACTCAGAAACTTGTCAATGCAAAAGATGAAAATGGAAAGGTGATATACATTGATTCTGATGAAATAACCATTGATGATGTATGGCGAATGTCGATGCTTCAACCTGCGGATAAAGAGGAACCTGTTGGGTATGCAACTCAGAAACCGGAAGCTCTTATAGAGCGCATTGTAAGCGCAAGTAGCAAAGAAAATATGCTTGTAGCTGATTTCTTTGGCGGAAGTGGTACAACAGCTCGCGTTGCAAATAGATTAAACAGGAGATTCATTCACACGGACATCGGCATCAATAGTATACAGGTGACACGAGATAAACTGATAGAACAAGGTGCAGAGTTTGAAGTTTTGGAAGTAAAAGACGGCGTGTCGCTCTATCGCAACCCCGTCCAGACAATGGATAAACTGAAGAGCCTAATAAAAGGCCTGCGCAATGAAGATGCATTGGATAAGTTCTGGGAAGGTAGCATCGTAGATACCCAGCACGGAATGATGCCCGTCTATCTGCCAAATCTGATGGACAGCAGTACCCGTCTACTCGACAAACCGCTGATGAACCGCATCATTCGCGAGGCACTGCCTGACCTGCCAGATGACACCCAACGTATCATCGTCTATTACATCGACATCACAGACCGCGATGAGATAGAGCAATTTATTAAGGAACAGAACAACCAAACCACCATCGAGATTGAACTGCGTGACCTGAAGCAAGTGCTGGACGAAGTGGTGGTGGAAGATGAAGCCGAGTGGGAATTAACGGAAACCCAAGACAACCTTTTCGAAGGGTGGAAGGTGGAACTAAAGAGTTTCCACAGTGACCGTGTGCTGCGCAAGATTGAGGAAGTGAACATGAAAGGTCAGCAACAGTCCATAGCCAAAGGCAAGGCATTTAAGCCCATAGAGATTAGCGACGAAGGACTGGAGACCATCGAGTGGATCAGCGTCGACTGCTCCACCGCCGACAAACAAGCTCCTTGGCACAGTGATGCAGAAGTGAAGATTGATCGTCTGGGCTATGTCATCCTAAATGGTAAGAAGACCCAAGAATTCTGGGATGCTACCATCAAGTGCGACCAGATGCCCCTTCGCATGAAGATTCGCAACATCTGCGGTGACGAAACGGTTTATGTATTATAAAAAGCCTGAATTGTATAATAAATGGAAAAGCAATACTCAATATTACATATTTCTGATTTGCACAAGCCGGAGAATTGTAATCTGGACAATCTGCTGTATTCTATACAGAAGGATTGTGAGTTTTATACAAAAGAAGGCATCCGCAAACCAGACATTATAGTTATTAGTGGAGATCTGGTAGAGGGAACGAAAGATGATAACGGCGAGGATATCATAAAGAAACAATACGCAGAAGTTGGGAAGTTTCTTGATAAACTTGCTGACTTTTTCCTAAACGGGAACAGAATGAGAATGATTATAGTGCCAGGAAACCATGATTATTGCTATAAATTGTCGAAGAATAGCATGGAGCTATCGCCAGAGGAGAAATTAAAAGAAGACCACAAACTGCTGAAAGAGGCGGCCCCAAATGTAAGATGGAACTGGGATGATAGGAGATATTATCATATCACGAAAAAGGAATTATATGACATGCGCTTTGATTTGTTCAAAGCCTTCTATAATGATTTCTTTTCTGGAATCAGGGAACTGCCTGAGAATGTAGACAAGGATTCTTATATCATAGAACTTCCTTTATATCATATCGCATTTGCTTGTTTTAACAGCTGCTATCGACTGGATCACCTAAACCCCATGGGTTGTATCTGTCCTGATGCCATATCAAAAGCCCATGAGAGGTTAACGACTCTGAAAAACATGGGATTTCTGCTGGTTGGTGTATGGCATCACCACGTTTCTGGATTGCCTGTTGAGAATAACTACATGGACTACCGAATATTGAACGCCATGATGCAAGAGGATATCAAATTGGGATTATTTGGACATCAGCACGTGAGCACAGCAGTTCAAGAATATAGCGACATTACTACGAAGCAGAGCATATTGTTGATTAGTAGTGGTAGCCTTTATGGAAACAGGTATCAACTGGTGACGGGAGTACCACGACAATATAATGTGATAGAGTTGAACTTCAATGATGAAGAGGTGAATCTGAAATTGAATGTCCGCAAGGATAACAGCCAATATGGCTATGAAATACCTCTGTGGATACAATCACCCATTGGAATAAAGAGTCTTCCATATTACGAACACCAATTGTTCGTGGAAAAGCCGCAGATAGAATATTTAGTGGAAGATATTGACAGGATGGTGAGACAGCGTAATGATTACGGCGAGGCATGTCTGAGACTGATGGATTTCGGACTGGAGAATGTACTCGCTTTAAAGTACTTCGACAACTACATAACAAAGGTTGATGATAAAGACCTGCTGAAATATCTACTCAGAAAGCCTCTAACAATACCTCAATACATGACGGCTCTTGATGCCGCTGTAGAACAGGGGAATAGAAACTGGATAGAAGAACTGTTGAACGATGAGAAGTTCAAAAACGTATCGAATCCCTATCTAAATGAGTTAAGGGAACAGGCAAATAAAATGATTTGAACACTATGGAAGAGAATACAAAATTCAAAATAAAGCTAGATAGAGTTCTTGAGGTGCTGTGCAGCCAGATATACGACTCGCCATTGGCACTGCTGCGAGAAAACGTGCAGAATGCATACGATGCTATTCTGATGAGAAATCATGTGGATCATTCTGAAGCGTACAATCCAAGTATTATCATTACAATTGGTGGAAATGAACTGACTATCAGTGACAACGGAATAGGAATGAACTCTGAATCGCTGAAGAAGAACTTCTGGACAGCAGGTTCGAGTGGCAAGAATAATAATGAAGCAAGAGCTGCCGGAGTGGTAGGCACATTCGGAATTGGTGCAATGGCAAACTTTGGCGTATGTTCGGAATTGAAGGTCGTCACCAGGGCATACGGTGAAGAAAAGACTTATACGTCGAATGTGAAAAAGGCAGAACTTTCGCTTGAAGAGGAATGCATTCACACAGTGGACTATCTAGATCACCTTGACGATTATGGTACAACCATCATAGCGACATGGGAAAACGGTTTCAGCTTGAGTCTGGCAGATGCTATCAACTATCTGACACCATACGTGAAATACTTGCCTATACCTGTAACTGTTAACGGACAGCTAATCAGTCAGGCGATAGCTACTATTTCGCAGACGGGTGATAAAATTGAACAAAAGGAAGGACAGATAAGGGATGCGAATGTCTCGTTTGACTACAGGCTAACATTTAATAATCATAGTAATGTATCGCCACAGATATTGATAGAGCATATCAGAGTCAATGGTCTTGCAGAGAAAGGTTTTGTTTGTCTGAAGGCATCAGAGCCGACTTTATATGGATTGAGGAACTATTTCGGATTGGCACCTGTGCCGGTTTCATCAGTGTTTAATTTCGGAGGGATCGTAAATCTGGCTTCACTAACACCGACCGCAGGACGTGAGGCAGTCAGTCGTTTCAGCATTAACACTGTGGCCATGATAGTTCGCAAGGCAGACGATGTGGTTGCACGGACAATAGCGGCGCATGATATAGCTGATCAATGTAGGGAACTGATAATCTATATTAAGAATAATCGGAGGTTTGATCTGGCTGGGAATATCCAAATAACTATATGCGGAACTGATAGCAGAATGAAGTTAGGAGAAGTGGCTCCGATAGTGAAAGGTAAAGAGGTGAGCTATTATGAAGGACGCGACAAGCAGATACAGAGCAATCATTCGGATGAAAACCATATCCTGTTGTTGCCCGCCGATGACAATGTGCGGCGGCAGGTACAAATAGCTGTATTGAAACAGAAGGGTATCCGACCAATTCCCGACACCATAGACATCAAGCCTATTGGTACTCAGGAACTGACTATTCCGGAGATATCGATAGCCACTAAGATAAAGACCGTGATGGCAGATGACTATCTGATGAACGACACCATAGTCAAGTTTGCGCAGATTTCTCACAATCTGACTAGTACGGTTCAGGTAGAAAACGGGAAGATTGCCGTCTATCTGTCGCAGAATTCTGCGGATATCAGCTATCTGAGTGACATATATACAAATAATTATTCGCTGTTTGAACCGATGATTAAAGACTATGTGAGGACGAAGCTTTATACAAAGTTCTCGCAGTACGTCCCTTCATCGACTCGTGACGGTGCAGAAGCCCTGTATAATATCTTGCAGCGGAAGAGAGAGCTGTATACGATAGAATATTCTGAACTAGGAGAAATGGAATCGGTGATGAAGGATTATCTTGATGGTAAAATCCCCTATAGGGAAGTGCTGAAGGCTGCAACAACTATCAAGAACAAGCAGACACAATCGGTGACATCGAAGCAGGTGGGTGATATTAGCGAGGTTATGTCGGGCGGAAATGTGCTAGCCAACCCTGCACTACAGAAAACTGAAGGTAATGTGGGTGTGACACTTGACGCGTTGCCTCCAATGCTGAGAATGGATATTGATACGAAGTATAAAGTGTTGCATACTGATGACAAGCAGCATAGCCTGTCGGGTTACAATACTTTCCTAGCTGTGTCTGACCGTATGTTCAGGGAGTATTATGAATTCTTCCTCCAACCCCATACGACGAGAATAATTTGGAGTATGCATAAGATTATCTATATTTTTACTCATGTCTCTAGTAATCTGACTTTGTATTACGACATAGATTTGATGAAGAAATTAGATGGCGATGCAACAGGCGGCAGGATGATACCTACGGCAACCATTGTGACGAAGGAGAGAATCTTTATACCTGTGATACCAGAAATGGATGACTATTTCAATATCAAGGGAGGACAATTGAAGTTCTCTGTAAGATTTGACTCAGTTACGCAGTAAATAAACTGAAAAATATGGCAACGTCAGCAGATTATATGCGATTTATCAAGTGTGTGTGTCGGGAAGACCTCATTAAACTGTGGGAAGATTGTTTGAACGATACTTATGATAAAGTTTTTTGGAATGATGGGAAGTTGTTGGAGTATATTGTGCTCAGAGGCTTTGAATTGGAACGGGAAGGTTGTGTGACATATCCTTACAATGTTATAGACCCAGATTCGGAATATAAGAAACCTATCGAACAAATAGATGGTGCTGTACATGTGGACGAGCTGCATGCTTTGGTGGAATGTAAAGATTATGATCATGCAAAGATCAAAGTTGAACCTTTGACCAAAATGAGAAACCAACTAGCCAGAAGACATGGGGCGGTATTTGGAATGTTCTTTTCTATTACGGATTTAACAACGCCAACTCTTATACAAGTCAAGTATATGGCTCCACAGATGATTGTCATCTGGTCTAAAGAAGATATAGAGCATTGCCTTAGAACAGGACATTTTATTGAGTGTATGAAGGCTAAGTATAGAATGGCCGTGGAGTATTGCAAGTATAAATATGATTTCTTCATGGATGATAGCGATATGGAGAAATTTTTAGGTGAACCATTATTTTAAGTAATATGAATGAAATAAAATCACTATATATCATAGTTGAGGGTCAAACGGATGCGAGGATATTGCACACATTGCTGAATTGTACCCGCTACAAAAAGGTTTATCACATCCCTGCCGGTGGCTTTGCAAATTTGTCTTCTATGGCTACAACGATAAGGTTGATGCAAGCGCCAAAGGAAGCGGCAAATAAGATAGTTGTGGCTTTTGATGCAGATAGTGAAAAGAAGGATGTGATAAATGACCGTATAGCAACAATGCGTTATTTGACAGGTGCAGATTATGATAATCGTATAGGTGTTTTCTGTTTTGTACCAACTATTGATGTTGCATTATTTCCGAAGGGGTTCCCCAAGAATAAAGGAGATGTTGTTGAATTAACAGAGTATATAATCAAACATTTAGAGGAATTGCGGGAGATGGATATTATAAAGGCTATACAGGCTTTTATAGACGAGATATAAGTTGGTATATGACTCAGGATGAAAGGCAGAAGAATATATTCAAACGATTGATAAAGTCTGGAAAAAATGAATGTCCTAGAAACATTAGCTTCGCTTGCAATGCAAAAAACGGACGATATCCACCCACTCAAAACGGTGATATCCGTTCACTTTTAGCCTTGTTTCGCCAAAAGTCGCTGCAAAATTAATCGTTTTTCTGAGAATCAGCAAGATTTCTGGACTTTTTTCGTCTCATGGAGTCACCTTTCAGTTCAAAGCGCACACTTGTATGTACTATTCTGTCTAAAATGGCATCCGCTGCAGTTGTGTTACCCCTGAGTACGTCATACCAGTCGCCAACAGGTAGTTGTGACATGATGATGGTGGCTTTCTGTCCGTGTCTGTCCTCTATGATTTCCATAAAGTCGAGCAGCTGCTGACCGTCCAGCACCTTGACGCCAAAGTCATCAAGTATCAGCAGGTCAGTCTGTGCAAGTTTGGCAAAGAAACGGTGTAGTGTGCTTGACACACGAGCAAGAGCAATCTCCTCGAACAGCCGGTAGAGATTGAAGTAAAGCACCTTGTAACCATTCATGCAAGCCTGATGTCCCAAGGCCGTTCCAAGCCAGCTCTTGCCAGTGCCGGCAGCTCCAGTGATGAGTACGGATACGCCCTGATGTATATAGTCACATGTAGCAAGGTTGAGCACGGTTTGCTTGTCAACGCCACGGCTGGCATCATAGATGACCTCAGAGATTGAGGCCTGATAGCGGAAGCGTGCTTTCTTCAGCAGTCTTGCGTTACGACTTTGAAGACGATTGTCCAGTTCTGCCTGTATGAGCAGCTGAAGCCCGTCCTTCAGAGAGAGTCCGCCCGTCTGGCGGGTCTCTTCGAGAGAAGTCCAGCAGTTGGCCATTCCCGGCATCTTCAGACTTCTAAGATGATTAGAGATTTCGTTCATTGAATTAATGTTTTGAGTGGTTTTATTATTATCCCAGATGATTGGATGTCCGCTTATTGGAATGCGGCTTTTCCTCGCACGTTGCCGTGCTCAGGAGGTGTATGGAGTGCATCTTGTGAGATTGCCCCGAGACACTTGCTCTCCACCAGCTGACGTACAAACCTGTAGTTATACCGGCCACTGTCAATAGCCACCGTACAGGCTTTCCGAAACAGAATCGGGTCAGTGCTTCGCTGCAGGCTTAACAGGCCGTCACAGGTCCTGTAATGCAGTTCAGGAGGCGTGTTTGACGTGGTGAAGAGCAGCTTGACCAACTGGCCGAACTCTGGAAGAGCCCTCTCTGCGCGCTCAATGTATTTCTGGGGTGTCAGGGCCCTGTACTCACTTGAGTTGCTTGCGAAGTGTTCTTCCTTTGTCGTGTATCTGCCCGGAGTATAGTCGCGTATGTGGCTTGCCACAAGAGTCCCGCCGATATATGCACTCACCATGGTTCTTGTATAGACGACATGGGCTGTCCGGCCTATGTACTGGTAGGGAACTGAGTAATAGTGCTTGTCGCGCCCGAGGTATATGCAGCAGTTGGGTGACACCTTCAGGTCTGTATAGCAGCGTATCTCAAAATCCTTGTTCGGAAACGGCTGCAACACGGGTTTCTCTATTGCGAGGAAGCGTTCTTCACGACTGAACCGGTATTGCTGCATACGCTTCTTGTTGTGTGCAATGACAAGTTCCAGGACAGCCTTGTTGAGTTCTTCAAGAGAATAGAACATCCTGTGTCTCAGTTTTGCATAGATGCGGTTGTAGATAATCTTTACATTACCCTCTGCATTGGACTTGTCCTTGGGATGTATAGGACGTGCGGGGATGACGACTGCGCCATAATGGTTGGCCATTTCCTCAAAGACCTTATTTACAGCAGGCTCATACTTGTCTGTCTTCACCACCGCAGCCTTGAGGTTGTCAGGGACAAGGATCTTCGGTACACCTTCAAAGAACCTGAAGCTCTGTGTACAGGCATACACGAAGTCCTCCGTCTTCTGTGAAGGTACGCATATGGCAAAGCAGTAGTCCGTGGCAGGGAATGCTGCCACAAATGTCTGTACCCTGACCATTTCACCCGTCTGCATGTCAACGTAGCCCAAGGTGTCGCCTGCATAATCAAGATACAGCTTCTCGCCCGGCACATGCAGGTAGCTGAGGACAGTGGAAGGCTTCTCCGCTCCGGCATTGGCATTCTGCCTGTAATGGAAGCGAAACTGGGTGAGGCTGTAACCGTCAGGATGCTCCGCACGGTATTCCTCCCATAGAGTGGTGAGGTTCACATGGGTCTTCTTGCTTCTGGACATCTCGTCCTCAAGATACGGAAGAAGTTTCTTGAAGACCTCGAAACGCTCGTCAGTGTATGCAGGATTGCCCCCTTTCAGACGATGCTCAAGGACAAGGTCTTCAAGTGCCAGAAGACCGTCGATGCCGAGAGGGTCGGACAAAGCCTTCCCCACATAGTTGTTGGCCGTCTCCTTGTTCATCCCAACGATGAGGGCTGCCTTGCGGTTGGATACTCCCTGCTTCTTCAGTAGCAGTAATTGTTTAATCTGACTCATAATTTTCGTTTTACCTGCCATGACTTGATTGCATCTTATTGTTTTTCAATTTTGATGCAAAGGTAGGCAAAACAAGACTAAAGTGAACGGAAATGCTCCGTTTTTCGTGGCTGGAGGGAACTGTTCTTAATCTCGGTCAGTGAACGGAAATGCTCCGCGCTGAGAAATCCTGAAAAGGTGAACGGAAATGCACCGTTTCCCTTACGTATATATCTGACGGATAGACTGATATTGATACGCAAGTGGACGGAAATGCTCCGATTTCAGCTCGTTTTCGCCCTAATCTGACAAATCCCATATGCATGTGAACGGAAATGCTCCGTTTTTTTGCGCAATTTTGGCCTTTTGAACGGATATACTCCGTTTTCTGGCTCATAAATCGGCTCAAACGATGTGAAATGCACCTATAATGGTACATTCAAGCACTCATTCGCAACCTATATGAGTGGGTGGGCATGCTCCGATTTATGCAGCTTGCAACGCATTTCAAAGTTGATGCAAGGACTATCCGCCGCGACCTAAGCGTTCTACAAACCAAAGGCTTTATCCTTCACGATGGGCCTGATAAGGGTGGACGTTGGGTTGTTGTAAAAGGATAATTGAGAGTTTCATCAGACAGTTTACTCGTATTACTGATATTACTGAATAATATGCCGAAAAATGATTTGCGAACAAAAATAATGGGATTTGCGAACAAAATGAGTGAATCAATTATTGCAGAAAGATTATATTGGTGTTCGCGAAATGCAATTTTGTTCGCAAATTGTTCGCAAAGCAAAGAAAAAGGAGCTGCATTTTTGATGTAACTCCTTGATTTTTAGTGTGGACCAGCTAGGGCTTGAACCTAGGACCTCCAGATTATGAGTCTTTTTGTGGATTATTTCATAGGATTGCATAAAGTGTAATTGTACTGATAATCAGTATATAACACGTTTTGTTGTTTGCAGGGAAATGCGTATATTTGCAGTGGTTTTCGTGCGAAAAGGTCACCTGAAGGTCACCAAAACGAGCAGAATATTAACTATAAATAAGTGCATTATGGAGATTGAAAAAACGAATAAGGTCACCGAAATGGCAAAGAAGAACGGAAAATCCAATGCAAGAGGAGAAAAATGCCTTGCGAAATTTACGGCTGCGAATGGCAATGTGTATGGTTCGCTGACTCTTGACATACGAAAAGCGGGCGACTATTCGCAACCGCTTCCAGTAGCTGTGCGTGTGTGTCATGGTGGACAAAAGATTTTCCTGCGCTTAGGAAAATCATACACTATGGAAGAATGGTTGGTTCTTTGCGATTATGAGAAAAGCGGTCGGCGCATCCAATTAGCGGAGCGTAACGATATGAAGAATCTGATGGACAGAGTGGAGCAGATGGCTAATCAACTGATTTCAGAAAACAATTTCTCTCTTCGCAAGTTGCAAGATAGGTTCCAAGGCAAGAAAGACGATGATAGCACCATCATCACTGTTTGGGATTCGTACATTCAATCTAAGACCAATGAAGGTAAGGTGGGTTCCGCTCGTTGTAGTAAGGATGTACGCAATCGCTTTGTGAAAGATTTGGGAACGGATGTATCGTTTGCAGATATTAACCGTGACTTTATCTTGAAGTGGGTAAAAAACATGAAGAAGAATGAATTGAGCACCACCACTATTGCTATCGCACTTCGCAGTCTAAGGACTATAATCAATATGTGCATCGCTAACGGACTGATGAAAGGTGATACCAAAGAAATGTTTAAGGATACGGGCTACAACAAAGCGCAGAGCCGTAAGCATGAGTTTCTTGACGTGGCTACCATGCGGAAGCTCTATGACTTTTGGAAAGCTGACGAGGCAAAAGACAAAGATGGAAACGAACTGTTCCTCGGCAGAGAGAAGTATGCCATATTCCGCGACCTTGGACTATTCCTTTTTATGTATCTGGGCGATGGACAGAACCTTGCTGATACACTCCGACTGACTTATGATGAACTATACTATGCCACTCATGGCAAGCAGCTTCGTTTCCTTCGCCACAAAACTCGTGAGCGGAACGAGAGTGCCAGCGAAGTGATATTTCCTGTCACTCCCGAGATTCAAGAGATACTAAATCGGTATGGCAATATCCCAAAGCTTGGGCGGAGGGTATTCCCCATCATGAGTGAGCTAATCACACCAGAACAAGAGATATGGGTTATCCAACGCTACAACAGATATATACGTGAGCACATGGCAAAAGTTGCCAAACTATTGGATATGGAACAGGCACCATCACCCACTTGGGCAAGGCACAGTTTCGCAACCAACCTCAATAATTCTGGTGTCGTACCTTATAAATATATAAGCGACAGCATGGGACATAGTGGCGGCGGTGACATTACTTCCAATTATATCGGTGCCTATCCGCTTGCAAAGATGCTGGAGTATAACCATTATCTACTCAATGAGAAGTCGAAAGAAAGTACTCCTGTGGTAGATAAGAAAGCCCTGCTTGAGATGCTGAAAGGCTTGAGCGAGGAGGAACGGATGGAGTTGATGGCTAACTTATCAGACTAATTATAGTTGCTCACCGCAAGAATACCAAGTGAAATACCGCAAAAAAGTGGATTGAAATGCCACAAAAATACCGAATAAAACACCGCAAAAAAGTGGATTGAAATGCCACAAAAAACACGAATTGGCCATGCATTTCGCAGAAAATGTGTATCTTTGCAATTGAAAAAGCATATTATATGAGTTACTATAAAAGAACTGCCGATGCCCTGTTGCAAGACTTGCTAGATGCATTTGGGGCTGTATTGATAGAAGGACCAAAATGGTGTGGCAAAACCACAACTGCGTCTCAACTTGCAAACAGCATTTTGAGAATGCAAGATCCTAGTTTGCGTGAGGAGTATTTGGTCACCGCTAAAACTAAGCCGTCCATTCTGTTAAATGGAGCTACGCCTCGCCTTATTGATGAGTGGCAAGATGCTCCAATGTTGTGGGATGCAGTACGAACTGTTGTTGATAATCGTCAAATCCCCGGACAATTTATACTTACAGGTTCCAATGCCGTTGACAAATCCCAAATACACCATTCTGGAGTTGGTCGTATTGCCAGACTGCGTATGCTGCCTATGAGTTTGTGGGAATCACAAGAATCTACAGGTGAAGTTTCGTTGAAAGAACTTTTCAACAATCCAGATTATGATATTGACGGTAAGATGTCTAAGATGACCGTTGAGGAATTAATCTTTGCAGCCTCCCGAGGCGGATGGCCAGCTTCTTTGTTGGCTCGTACCCCAAAGGCTCAACTACTCGTTGCAAAGAACTATGTTCAAACAATTTGCTCCAACGACATTTCTAGCATTGATGGCAAGAAAAGAGATGCCAGACTGACCAGTATGATACTTCGGGCGTATGCCAGAAATGTTTCGACTCTGGTCAAGAAGAAGTCGCTTTTGGATGATGTGACTTCATCTGGCGAAGTAAGTTGCCACGTGGACACATTTGATGACTATGTTGCAGCTTTGGAAAAGCTATTTGTTATCCAGAACATAAGTGCATGGTGTCCTGCAATTAGAAGTAAAACCGCTATCAGAAGTGGCGTGAAACGATGTTTCTGCGACCCTTCCATTCCGATTGCTCTTTTGGGGTTGTCTCCTGAAGCGTTGAGCATGCAGCTCAAGACGTTTGGGTTTATCTTTGAACAGATGTGTATTCGTGACTTAAAGGCATATACTATAGACTTAAACAGTCACGTGTCTTATTATCATGACCGATATGATTTGGAAGCGGATATAGTGCTGCATCTGGAAGATGGACGGTATGCCTTGATAGAGTGCAAACTTGGCAGTCGTGAGATTGACAATGGAGCCAAGCATCTGCTTGAACTCAAAAGGCTTATACAGGAACATAACACAACAGAGAAACAGATGCCCATTCGGGAACCGGATTTGCTGATAGTGATGACTGGTGGAAGCATGGCATACACTCGTCAGGATGGCGTGAAAGTCATTCCGCTGGCTTGTCTTAAAGATTAACCCTATTAGCTAAAATAACACTTATGGGCAATAAGATGAAGGAATGGTTTGAGGCGAACCAAGAAATCTATGCAGAGTTCAAAAGCAAGATTCATTCCACATTGGACATTCTATCACAAGATGGAACCAATGTGGCAGAATGCGATGAAACTTACTCGCTTCAAAATATGCTTTTAGAGGCAATGGCAGCAAAGAATATGCCTGTTGAGAACATAATAAACACCTTCTCTAAAGCCGCAGAAGAAGGTGATATGGCTGCTTGTTGTATGCATTGCTATTTGGAATTGGATAATGGGTTTAAGGAAATAGAGAGTGCCATGACTAAATTTGAGCAATCTACGGATGCGCAATATATCAAAGATGGGGTTAAATTCCACTTGCAGGATAAAGAGCAGGAAACTCAAGAGGCATCAGACCGAGAACTGAATCTATTGCGTTTGCGCCGTTGGCATTACGAACACCCGAAAGAATATCAAGAGTTCACAAATCTCTTCACAAAAGCATACGATGGTGACATGAGCTTCGCCTTCAAAGGTTTTTCCTACTTGATAGAGCTGCTGTCGCTTGATGGTATAAAAGGTATCTCCGAATTATTGTTAAGCCTATGCCCAGGAACTGAGAGCTACAACAAAGCTCAATTTTCTAATGTTAGTCAGCAGGCACACGAAAAACTGACTGAATTGTTTGCCTCCACATTTAACAAAGAGGAAACAAAAGATAAATTGCAGCACAATAATCCTTTCTTGTTCAGTGTGTTCTATTGGATGATATTTGATAATGGTTTCGTGAAGTCCGCTGATTTATTATCCAAAACAATGATGGGAGAGAAGCCTTCTTTTTGGCAGAAAAACTTTGGCGAACAAATTATGCGCTCTTTGATGCTTACCAGTATGGATAAAGCAACTTACACTAAAGGAACATGGAAAGCAACAAACAATCGTGTAGTCAAAGATGTAGCTAATTCTGCATTACAAGAGAGTAAAGGCAGACGTGGACGTAAGCAAGTCTGTGTCCTGCTTGAAGAAATGCTTATACAACCTCATGCAGAACTTCTTACCAACGAGATAGAAAAAATACTCACCGAATGGATGGAAACGAATGATACGGATTCTATTCTTGCTTATATTTTTGCTGCGCTGACCAATGGAAGCTTGCTTAATGATACCTATAACTATCGTACTTTCCATACTGCCATCTTGGAAAAATTCCCATCCCTTGGATTTAAGTTTGGCTTTGATTGGGGAGAAGCCCTTTATAATGCCATTGTCAGTGAACGTGGCAACGACTATAATTTGAGTTTATCAGAAAAGACTGTTCAAACAGGAAAAGAACAGGCAAAGTTGATAAACATAAGACTGCGCACCTTACTTTCCCCTGATGTATATTGATTGCATCATAAAGGCTTGATTTGTTAAAAAGAAACGCTGTTCCGTTAAAAGCACCTCGGCAGAAATCGTCATGATTTTTACCGAGGTGCTTTCATTTTATTCCATCGTAATTTCGCAGCGTAATTATTAAAACAACATGATATGCAAGGCAATTTTATAATGTTACAGAAGGATGACCTGAAACAGGTTGTTTCTGAATTGGTGGAAGAATTAGTTGGGAAAAAGCCACAGGCCGATTTGACACCAGAAGAGAGTGACGAGTATTTTACTCGCGATCAGGTATGTGAACGACTCCACATAACCTATACCACTTTGTGGCGTATGCAGAAGGAGGGAAGAATTGTAGTTCACAAATTGGGAGGACGTAATCTTTACTCGAAGAAGGAAATCTCCTCACTTCTGAAAGCTAAAGTACAGACTGCTAATAGCGCTAATCCAAATGTTTAATCTAAAAGCAAGCATTATGGAAGAACAATACATTCGAGTAGGCACTACTATATATAAGGTAGTGCAGCAGCCTTTGGCAGATGGAACGATGACTACCCGCAGATTGCAATGGAGCTTTGGCACTATCCGACAAGATTATGGTAAGCACAATATCCCTCCTATTGATAAATATAATGGTTTTTGCACAGTGCCAAGTCACACAGACTATCAAAAGGATGTTGCAGGTTTCTATAATCTGTATGAACCAATTGACCATGTTCCGGCAGAAGGGAATTTCTCTGATATTGAAAAACTGCTACACCACATCTTTGAGGAGCAATACGAACTGGGGTTGGACTATATGCAGTTGCTTTATATGCAGCCGACTCAGAAACTCCCCATCCTGTTATTGGTGTCAGAGGAACGAAACACAGGAAAGACCACTTTCCTGAACTTTCTGAAAAATATCTTTCAGGACAATGCCACCTTTAATACAAACGAGGATTTTAGGAGCCAGTTCAATGCTGACTGGGCTGGCAAGCTACTCATCGTTGTGGACGAGGTGCTGTTGAGTCGTAGAGAAGATTCAGAGCGATTGAAGAACCTAAGCACAGCCCAAACCTACAAGGTGGAGGCCAAGGGTAAAGACAGACAGGAGGTAAACTTCTTTGCCAAGTTCGTACTATGTTCCAATAACGAACTTTACCCTGTTATCATTGACCCGGGAGAAAACCGCTATTGGGTGCGTAAAATCCGACCACTTGAAAGCGATGATACCAATTTCCTACAAAAGCTAAAGGAACAGATACCTGCATTCCTCTATTATCTCCAGCACCGCACACTCTCCACCAACAAAGAGGGGCGTATGTGGTTTCATCCTACCCTTATCAGGACAGAGGCTCTTGACCGCATTATCCAGTGCAACCGCAACCATACGGAGTTGGATATGGTAGAGCTGATACGTGACATTATGGAAACGCAACACGTTGACAAGCTGTCGTTCATCCCTCAAGACTTAATACCGTTACTGACCATGAACGGTGTAAAGGTGGAGCAATGGCAGATACGAAAGGTCGTGAAAGATGTCTGGCGACTTACCCCTGCTCACAATGCACTGACCTATCTTGCCTATCAATGTGACTACACTAAGCCGGGGCGTGTTTCCTCAATTAGCAGAGTGGGACGTTTCTACACGGTGACCAAGGAATTTATAGACTCTTTAGGTTTATAATCCTTTGTTGAGTTGTTGAATTGTTGAGAACAACAGACTAATCTTTGGTACTCAAACAAATACAATTCAACAAGCACTCAACAAGAGGTGTAACTGGGCAAAAGAGAAAGCTATTTTTCTTTTCACCAGCCCATTCTCTCAACAACTCAACATTTCAACAAATCACTCACATTATGACTATACAAGAAATAAAGGCAATCCAAATATCCAACTTCCTTGCAAGCAAGGGATATGAACCAATAAACAGAAAAGGAAATAAGTGGTGGTACTTATCGCCACTACATACGGAGAAAACCGCATCATTTAAGGTGGATTTAACCAAAAACGTGTGGTATGACTTTGCACTGGGCAAAGGAGGCAACATCATTGATTTGGCGATGCAACTATACCACACGCAAAACATTTCAGAAGTATTGCACATGATGGGGCATTCAATCATTCTACCCACAATACCAATCCATTCTACTTGCTCACAAAAGGACACTTCGTTTGAAGATATTGAGGTAAAAGAACTGGCTCATCCTGCTTTGCTACAATACCTCTCGGGAAGGGGTGTTGATTCTATTACAGCCAAAAGGCAGTGCGTGGAAATACACTACAAAAGTGCTGGTAAGCGATATTTTGCTATTGGCTTCAAGAATGATGCTGGTGGCTATGAACTTCGGAATCCATACTTCAAGGGATGTATTGCTCCGAAAGCAATCACTACGATAAGGAACCACGAAACAGCTTGTCACATATTCGAGGGATTCGTGGACTATCTCTCCTATCTCATACTACATGGCGAATGTGATGCGGTGGTACTCAACTCCATTGTAAACATCCCGAGTGCTCTCTCCATGCTCAATAAGTATTCTCAAATATGCTGCCACTTGGATAATGACAAAGCTGGCAGAATGGCCACCTGGCAGATAATGAAAGCATTGGGAGACAAGTGTACTGATGCCTCAAATGAGTATGAAGAATACAAAGATCTCAACGAGTATCTGATAAACAAAAGCATTGCATTCCTACAAAAGGGAAGAAACAAATTCTGACTTGGCGGCTGGACGCAAAGAGGTGTGGCGTGCACGACAGGGCTTGCCCTGATATAGCCCACTATAACTTCTCCACTTTATTCCCGAAGGGTGAGTGTTCGACCAATCTACCACATTGCAGCATGGTAAATAGAGCCAAAGAATTGAAAATCAATACTTTTAATAAGCCATAACGGCTGCTTGAATATCATTGGCAACAATATACTTTACAGCCGAAATCGATAACGAAATAAACAAAATATCAGATTTATGACAGAAAAGAACGCATTAAAGATGAACCTCGACCATGAGCGCAAGATAGTGGAGCTTCAGTCGAGAGTGAACAAGTTGGAGAACCTTTGCTACATGACAAAGGAAGTATTGAACCTTGAAGAGGCTTCCGCCTTTCTCGGCATTGCCAAGAGCACACTCTACAAGATGACGCATCTTAACCAGTTGCCGTACTTCAAGCCTGCTGGCAAGCTCATCTTCTTTGAGAAGAAAGCCTTGCTTGACTGGGTGCGTGGCGCAAGAGCCATGTCGGAGGAGGAGATAAGACTGGAGGCTGCAAACCGTCTGAATGAAATGAACAATAGACCATAGCATCATGACGAAAGATGAACTTGTAAACAGTCTGCAAAAACGTGACCCTCTGTTGGCTAATGCGGTCAGCAATATGGTAGACTACATTTCCGACCGCTTTCCTGCTGCTTACCCAAACAAGGAACAGACGGAAGCGGAGGATGCCCCACAATTACTGTTGCTTGGGTAATTTGAGAACCGTTATACAACAAGTCTGTGAACATATGCAACCGCAGTGCATAACGTGTTTGTGCGTAAACTCTGATAGCAGTGCTATGCAAGAAATACCAATGTCATACAAAC
>ENA-ORSA01001174-ORSA01001174.1-human-gut-metagenome-genome-assembly--contig:-NODE-1174-length-23133-cov-3.358567_pt1 | contig 23133 bp, 28 predicted proteins | sample MGYA00242179_ERZ509142 | MGnify/ENA primary metagenome ERZ509142 (study PRJEB26280, sample SAMEA2338659) | human gut metagenome | biome: human gut; feature: human-associated habitat; material: faeces... | reverse complement strand
AGGCTAAAAAAGCAGGATGGAAGTCTGGTGTTATGAACATCTAAACTGAAATTTAGTAAAGGAGATTCGAAATGTGTGATTTTTGCGAGAAATATATAAATGTAAGTTGCAAACATGGGATTATTAGGCTAGGAGCGGAGAATTATATGCTTTTCTGCAACAGCGAAAAAGAGCCGATGGGAGCGATAAAAATAAAAAACTGCCCGCTGTGCGGTAGAGATTTGACGGACAAAAAGTAAAGGAGAAGATAATGGGAGGAATCATAGGAATACTTTTATTGACATCTGCAGCTTTCTTTGCTGGTAGGGCTTCTGAACAGGCAAAGTTATGCGGATTAATGTCAGAATTTTTCTCAGATGAAAGAGTCAAGATTGATTTAACTAAGCATTCAAAAGATTTTTACGATGGCATCATTTATCTGGGTGATTATATTTACAAGCGAGTGAAATTAAATCCTTGATAAAACAAAATGTCCTGCACCGGGACGAATCCACGAACACAGAACATTTGTTCTATTCAAACAAATAATACCATTGCTGCAAGTATTTGTCAATGGTCTGTTACATAAAAACAGCGGTACACCCACCGACCAAAGTAAGTTGTACCGCTCTCACGTCTGGGAGTATTATACCACACCGGTGATCCCCAGGCAAGGAATTTGTGGAGGGTTACGGATATGATGGACAAAAAAGAGGAACTGAAGAACAATATCATGCTGAAAATGCGCTATCATCTGGACAACCAGGAGCTGGATCTGCTTGGAGTGGTACTGACGGATGAGCTGACAAAGGTAGAGGTGGATGCGCCGGAAACAGAGCTTGCTACTGTGGATAATACTAATGAGTATATTATGGATCTCTTTATGCTCAAAAAGGCGCCAAAGCTGTCAGACAAGACTGTCAGGCAGTATATGGACGCGGTACGACGGCTGACGGATTACTGCCAGAAACCGCTCACCCGGATTACCAGCATGGATGTAGATGGCTGGCTTAATAGCATTAAAAGCTGTAACAGCAACACATCTCTGAATAATCAGCGGCGGCACCTCAGTGCATTTTTTACATGGATGAGAAAATCTAAGATAGTTACGGAAAACCCCGTGGAGAGTGTGGAAATTTACCCGGAGATTCAGAAACCGGTAGATCACATGGAAGCGCAGGAGTATGAGGAGCTTAAAACCGGATGTACCCGCAAGCGCGACCGCGCCATGATGGAACTGCTGCGGAGCACCGCCATCAGAGTGGGCGAGATGGAACGGCTCAACGTGAATGACATAGACTGGCGTGCCGGATCCGTATCAGTGTATGGACAAAAGACCCGTACCTATCGGACCGTATACCTTGATGATATTGCACTTAAGTACCTCGGGGAATATATCCAGGAGCGTGGCTGCAGTATTAACAGTCGAGATCCTTTGTTCGTATCCGAGAGGTGTGCGCATGGGAAGTATAACCGCCTGTCGGATGCCGGGATCCGTAGTGCACTTAAGAGCATCGCGAGCAGAGCGGAGGTTGAGCGCCGGGTATATCCCCATCTCTTCCGGAAGACCACGGCCACCAATATCTGTAAGCGTGGCGGAACTATATGGGATGCTGGTCACTACCTGGGACACAAGGATAGGAGCACAGCGGGCCAACATTATGTAGCAGAGGATCAGGAGTGCATAAAATCTATTTTTAGGTTGAGAGTGGCTACTATGTAAAAATTGAATAATAAAAATTAAATTTGACAAAGATATTTTAATATCATATGTAATAAAATAAATTGAACGATACAAGAAAGAGGTGTATACTATTTATAGAGAAAAAAGCTACAAAGGAGAAAACAATATGAAGGTATTTATTAGCTGGTCTGGAGAAACAAGTTTTGAAGTTGCAAAGATCTTGAAAGAATGGATACCTTGTATAATCCAAGATGTCGAGCCTTATTTTTCGTCTGAAGATATTGATAAGGGAGCAAGATGGAGTACTGACATAGCAAAGGAGTTAGAAGAGGCATCTTTTGGAATTTTATGTGTGACGAGGGACAATCTTCAATCGCAGTGGCTTAATTTTGAAGCGGGTGCTTTGTCTAAGGCTATCGACAAAGCAAAGGTGTGTCCCTTACTTTTCAGATTAAAAACTTCAGATATAACAAATAGTCCTATATTACAATTTCAAATGACAGTGGTAGAAAAGAATGACGTTTATAAATTATTCAAATCTATAAATGCATCTCTTGGTGAGAGTGGATTGGATGAAGCTAGATTAGAAAAAATGTATGAAGCATTTTGGCCTCAGATGGAAGCCGCATTTGAATCTATAAAGGTTTCAGAAGGTGAAGAAGAACCAAAAAAAGGAAGGAAAGATACAAACACAGCAATTTTAGAAGAAATGCTTGATTTATTACGTTCTCAACAAATGCTGTTAAGAAACCCGGAGAAAATACTTCCGGTTGATTATGTAGAGGAAATATTGAATCAATCAGTGAGAGAACGAGAAAAGTCATTAAAAAGTGTTATTCCTCATAGAGTATATGTAGATCTTAGAAATGCCGAGATGCGGCTTAACCGTGCTCTCATGGATAAGGCTGAAGAAAATGAAGAATTATATGCAAGAATAGTAGCATATACTCGAGATTATATTATGGCTGTAAATAGATTAATAAAATTTGTAGATAGAGAATATAATATTTTTCATGATGAAAACTAAAATATTAGTAGCTAATAGTAATTAGTGTGCGTTTTATAGATTTGAATTATAATTATTAGCAACATTAACTAGAGCCAAAGAGCCGATACATGGAGAAGTCCGTGTATCGGCTCTTTTTATTTCTCAGGAAGGAGGCAGCAGGTGTCAGCGAAGAAAAATCCACTATGTGATAAAGCGCATGAAATGTATAAGCAAGGAATGAAACTGGTAGACATTGCCGATGCCCTGGAAGTGCCTCCTGGGACGGTGCGCAGGTGGAAAAGTACGCATGGATGGGATGCCGAACGTTCGGCATCCGAAAGCGAACGTTCGGTTAAGAAAAAACAGGTAAAAAAGTATTCTGTTGACGACGGCACGAAGGATACTCTGCAGAATGATGACCTAACCCCGGAACAGCAGATTTTCTGCGTATATTACAGTCGAACGTTTAATGCAACGCAGAGTTACCAGAGTGCTTATGGATGCCAGTATAGTACGGCACTTACAAACGGTCCTGCATTACTCGGAAATACTCGGATAAAAAATGAGATAGAACGTCTGAAGGAATTGAAGCGTCAGCAGATCGTTACAGGCACCGAGGATATAGTAGAACTGCAGATGCGAATAGCATTTGCGGACATTGGCAATTACCTGACATTCAGTGAAAAAGAATATACAGATCCTGAAACGCAGGAGAAGAAATCAATCAGTGCTGTCGATTTAAAAGCGTCAGTAAATACGGATACACAGCTGATCCGGGAGGTGAAGGATGGAAAATATGGTGTATCCATAAAACTGGAGGACCGGCAAAAGGCTATTAACTGGCTTACAAAGTATTTCCTGATGCACCCCGAGAGCAAGTACCGTGCAGAATATGAAAAGAAACGTGCCGAAGCAAATGATAATAGCACAGAGGATATTTTGAAAAACATGCAGACTATAGCAGACATCCTGAAAAATCCGGCAGCCAACCGCAAAATAGAAGACTTCGAGGAGCAGGCAAATGAATAAGCCGGCACCGTTCAGTGAACGGCAATATCAATATTTTCTTCGCTGCATACATAGCTGGTTTAATGTGGCGGAGGGTGGAAAGCGTGGTGGGAAAAATGTGCTGCAGACATTAATCTTCTGCACACTGCTGGAAACACATAAGAACAAGATTCATCTGGTAGCAGGGGTATCAAACGCTACCGCAAAATTGAATATCCTTGACTGCGATGGGTATGGTCTGCTGAATTACTTCGAGGGCAGATGCCGGGAAGGAAAATACAAGGATAGAGACTGTGTGTATGTGCAGACAAAAACCGGAGAGAAGGTCGTGCTGGTATCTGGTGGCGGAAAAGATGGCGACGAGAAGCTGATTAAGGGTAATACATACGGTATGGCATATGTGACTGAAGCAAACGAATGTCATCAGAAATTTCTGAAAGAGGTATTTGACAGAACATTATCCAGTTCTGACCGGAAGATATTCCACGACCTGAATCCTAAAGAGGAAGAACACTGGTATTATACAGATATCTTGAAATTTCATGAGGAACAGCAGGTGTTGCATTCGGATTACGGCTATAACTATGGGCACTTTACTTTAGTTGATAATATGAGCATGACGGACGAACGGATCCGGGCAGTGCTCATCACCTATCAGAAAGACACGGTGTGGTACCGGCGTGATATAAAAGGAGAGCGTGCGGTTGCAGAGGGAATCGTATTTCCTAAGTTTGCAAACAATAACGAGCCATATCTGTATGATGAGGAAAAAGATCCGCTAGTTGCAAGAGATGCATATGGCAAATTAATACATAAACCGTTCAAGGTAACGATGGGGATCGATTTTGGCGGAAATGGATCCATGACAACCTTTACGCTGAAGTTGTATTTTAACAGGTATCATGATCTCAGAACGGCAGAAGAGGATTTTCTTCCACTGTCAGATGATATAGATGCAGATATGATCTGCAAAAAATATGTAGAGTTTTATAACAGGTGTAGAGATAAATACGAAAGAATCGACTGGGTATTCCCAGACAGTGCCAGCACAACAATGATAAACAGCTTGCGGAGTGCTGCCAAAAATGCAGGACTACCATATCAGAACATAAAGGGATGTCGAAAGAATGAAATATCGGAAAGACCAAGAACAATGGATAGGCTGTTAAATACCGGCCGGATAAAGATTAATCGGAAGTGTGAACATCTGCGAAAGGCAATAGGAATCCTAAAGTGGGACGAGGACCATCCGAACCAGCCGGAAGATAAGAATATAGGTAACTGTAATGACTGGTGGGATGCGGAATGCTACACCTGGTTGGATTTTGTGGAGTATGTAGATTTAGACAGGTAAAGTTGCACCGGTGCAACAGAAGGAGAAGAACATGGAAGGATGCGTTAAAAATTTCTTACAGACAAAGGGATATACAGTGAATGATAATGCACTGGGGAAAATTCAGATATGTGATGACTGGTATAGTAACAGAATAATTGAGAATTTTCATAAGCGAAAAACGGTTAATGGACAGCAATATGAGCTGACCAGATTAAATTTTGGCAAAAGATGCTGTTCGGATGATGCGAATCTGTGTGAGGTGTTGGAGATCAACGCAGGAGATGGAGATCAGTATGATTTTGTGAAAGAGGTATTGCATAAGAATCAGTTCAATACACAGTACCGCAAGCAACTTGAAAAGACTTCCGCAGATGGAACTGCAGCATGCTATATCAGACTGGATAATGCAACTTTTATGGATGATAACAGTGTAAAAGGTGGAGACATCAAACTGAACTATGTGGAGGCAGATGCATTCACTCCGCTGACGGTGGAAAATGACATTGTGACAGAAGCTGCTTTTTCCGGGAGCACACTTGTCAAAGGAGAAAAGCAGACGACACTTGTATTGTTTACAGTGGACAATGGAGAATACATGGCAGAGACTCACGTTTTCAATAAAAAGGGAGAGGAAGTAGAAGATAAAGCGGTAATAGCACAACTGGGAGAAGTGAAGCCATTTGCAGTAATGCGCAATGCAGAAGTAAACAACCTGGATGATATGATAGGGTATGGATTACCCAAGCTTTGGGATGCAATACCGGCACTCAAGGTAGTGGATTTGTGTTATAATGTTCTCTTTTCAGATTTGGACAAAGCAGAGAAGATTATCCTGGTGAATGAGTTGCTGTGTGAATTTGACGACAATGGAAAACCGAAACTGACACCGGAACAGAAAAAACTTTTTGTATTCACAGGCGAGAAGCTTCCGGAAGAAAAGGGAATGATCCAGGAGTATAATCCGGAGATCCGAGTGGATCAGATCACCAAGTCATTTGAGTTGGCACTGTCCCTGCTGTCCATGTCCTTTGGTTATGGTACGAAGAAATACAGCTTTGAGAATGGTCAGATTACCACGGCAACGGAGTATATGGGAGAGCGTCAAGATCAGATGCAGGAACTCAACCGACAGCGTCAGGAGGCTATCCGGTACATACAGGATATCTGTAAGGCAGTGATGTGGTTTGCTAACACATTCCAAGGTAAGTCCTTTACTCTGGATCAGGAGATCCTGGTAGACTTCGATGACAGCTATATTACCGATCGAGAGGCAGAATTGGAACGTAAGCGTAATGACGCGCTTTCCTTCGATATTCCTGAACTGACAATTTGGTATCTGATGGAGGCATATAGCCTGACAGAAGATGAGGCAACGGAACTGGTAAAAGAAAAACTGCAGGAGGAAGAGGACCAGCCTACCGGAGAGGATGAAGACTAATGCTGACAAATGAACAGGAAGAGATCATCGGCGAGGCATTGCTTCCTTTGTTTCAGTATTTGGAACACAGTGTGATCGTGGATGTGGCACAACGTATCCTGGCAACAATGGCATATTCCAGGACAGCAGAGATTGAAGCACAGCGCCTTCAGCAGTTAGGGTACAGTCCAGCAAAAATACGGAAAGCGGCAATGAAACTGTTACAGTCGAACCCGGAATTCCGGAAAGAGGTTGCGAAGAATACTCTGGAACATAAGAAGACGGTGAAAAAACTGTTGAAAGAGATTCTGAAGGCGGCGGAGGCAGCAGGTGGGCAGATAATGCAGGAATCAGCAGACCTGTCCTATCTGGATGATCTGAGAACCTGGAAGCAGGCAGGGAAAGAAATTACAGATAATTCTTATCTGCCGCAGCTGGTGGAAGCTATAAGGAAACAAACAAATGAGAATATGAAAAGCCTGGCAGGATCGACAGGCTTTAAAACCATGTCAGGTTTTGAAACGATGGAAAACCTATATCGAAGAGAGTTGGATAAGGCAATGATCAAGGTGTGTACCGGAACATTCAGCCGGGAGCAGGTGATATATGACACGGTCCATAGCCTTGCAGATAGTGGCCTGCGTACCATTGACTTTTCTTCCGGCTACAGTATGCAGCTTGATACCGCGGTGAAACTGGCAGTGAGAACGGGGTCCGGTCAGATTGCCGCTAAAATCATGGATGAAAACATTACAAGGACTGGAGAAAACCTGGTATATGTATCCAAACACTGGGGAGCACGTAATACCGGTGATGGTCACGCCAACCACGAACAGTGGCAGGGACGGGTATATTACATCAAAGAGGGGGAGGACTACAGTTCTGAGGCAAGGCGGATAGGACAGGACTATATAACAGATCTGTGGAGGGCAACGGGATATAGCGCAGATGGGAATCATGAGAACGATCCTTTAGGCCTGCATGGGTATAACTGTCGGCATAAGCATTATGTATGGTTCATCGGCAGCAGTCTTCCGGATGAGGACCCACAGCCGGATCCCGTCACGATAGATGGAAAAACCTACGATTACTACCAGATTACACAGAAAATGCGGATGTTGGAAAGAAAAATCCGGGCATTAAAGCGTGAGAGGGAAGCAATGGCAGCGCTGGGGCAGGATACCAAGGAAATCTCAGGAAAAATTAAGCAGAAGATCAAGAACTATCAGGATTTTTGTAAGGATGCGAAGGTAAAACCGGATATTAACAGATTGCGATATGAATGTAAAACATCAGATCTGACGAAGACGAAAGCCTGGGAAAAATATAATAATATGACAGAATCGGAAAAGGCTGATACTTACAGAGTAGATAGCAATGTCGTGGATATGGATTATATTAATTCTGCAGAGTATCGTAAAAAATTTGATTCTTTTTCCGATAATTCAGAGCTTAATAATCAGATATATACTGTGGCAAAACAGATTCTTCAGCACAGAAGTGGCACGGATTTTGAAGACATGTATCTGATACATGCGAAGAGTGGAACGATAGAAGGATCACAGACTGAAAGTGCAGATATTTTACAGGTAGATTACAATGAATCATTGAGAAATGCTATAAAAAACAACAAGGAGAAAGAACTTATAGCAATACATAATCACCCGACTAATATTTTGCCAGATGGAGCAGACTACGTAAGCCTTGGATACAGAAAATACAGGCAAGGTATTATTGCAACACATAACGGGAAGGTGTATACTTATTGCGTAGGGGATAAACCTTTTACATCAGGAGTACTTGATAGGAGGATATATAAATATCATGGAGCACCACATTATTTGTCAATGGAGGAAGCACATGTAAAAGCATTGGAAACCATGATGGAGGATTATGGAATAGAGTGGAGAGAACTGAAATGAAGGGAAAAGACTTAAAGGATGTTGTAAAAAAATATAATGATACTCCGGAAGAAAATGAAAAAAAACTGAAAGAAGAGGAAGAAAAGTCTGCCAAACTAAAAGAATGGGTTTTGGAGTAAAAAAATATTGAAACAAACATAAGTTTGCTTTATAATACATCTTGTGAGACACTTAAGCCAACCAAAAGGAGAAAGTTGGTAATATATGAGTTCTAAGTGGTGCAAATGCCCGAAATGTGGTAATCCGCACTTCTTAAAAGTGTTGCCGAATACGAAGATATGTAATTTTCCGGCATACTGCAAGAAATGTAAAAATGAAATAGTGATCAATGTAGAGCCAAGAGCCGATGTGATCAATTCCAAGTGAATTGATCCTTGGCTCTTTTTTTTGTTCTACGATGGCGGAATAGAGCAGAGGCAGCTCACCGGGTTCATACCCCGGAGGTCGCAGGTTCGATCCCTGCTTCCGCGTTTATCCCATATCGCAGAAAGTGCGATTCACAAAATATTTTAGGAGGACAATATGAAGAACATTTTTGAAATCATGAAAGAGTATGGACTGGAAGTACCTGAAGATAAGAAAAAGGACTTTGAAAAAGCCGTACTCGAAAACTACAAGACCCAGACCGATTATGACAACCAGACCAAGAAGCTGGACGCAGCGAATGAAACCATCAAGGCTAATGATATTGCAATGAAAGATTTGCAGACCCAGTTAGATGGATTTAAGGATGTGGATGTCACAGGACTCAACAAACGAATCAGTGATCTGGAAGAGGAAAAGAAGAACATTCAGAAAGATTACGATTCTAAGATTGCGGATCGGGACTTCAGTGATCTTGTAAAGGAAAGTATTGCAGCTGCTAAGGGAAAGAATCCTAAGGCAATTATGGCTCTGCTGGATGTAAATGCGTTGAAAGCATCCAGAAACCAGAAAGAAGACATTGCCGCAGCATTGAAAACTTTAACAGAAGCAGAAGACAGTAAAATGCTCTTCGGAGAGCCGGAGCCTAATCCGGTAGGAACTGGAAATCTGATTGGACAAGTGCATAAAACCACCGGCCAGTCAACAGACACCCTTAAGGATGCACTTAAGGAGAAATATAAATAAGGAGAATAAAAAATGGCTTTAACATTAGCGGAAGCAAAAGTCGGAATGGCTGACAAAGTAGATCAGAATGTTATTGATGAATTCAGAAGAGCATCCCTCTTGCTTGATATGCTTACATTCGATGATTCTGTATCCCCTGGAACCGGTGGCTCTACGCTTACTTATGGATATATGAGATTAAAAACACCGTCTACAGTAGCTGTGCGTTCCATCAATACTGAGTACGCACCTAACGAGGCAAAGAGAGAGGAAGCAACCGCAAAGGTGATTATCCTCGGTGGATCCTTTGAGGTAGACCGTGTTATTGCAGAGACCGGAGGCGCTATTGATGAAATCGACTTCCAGATCAAGGAAAAAACCAAAGCAGGAGCAAATTATTTCCATAATCTCGTAATCAATGGAACATCTGCTGCATCTGGTACAGGATATGTTACTGGAACATTTGACGGTCTCAAAAAAATCTTATCCGGTTCTGACACAGAATACACATCTGCGGTTGACATCTCTACCAGTGCATTGATGGATAGCAACTACAATGCTTATCTGGATGAACTGGATGGGTTCATCAGTAAGTTGGCAGAAAAACCGGATATTCTGCTGATGAACAATGAATTACTGACAAAGACAAGAGCAGCAGCAAGACGCGCGGGATTCTATGAAAGAAGCGTGGACGGTTTCGGCAGAACCGTGGAGAAATATAACGGCATTCCTATGATGGATGTTGGACAGTATTATAATGGCACCAAGACTGTTGATGTGATCGAGACAACTACCCCATCTGCTACAGCATACGGTGAAACAGCGATTTATGCGGCAAAACTGGGACTCAATGCATTTCATGGAATTTCTGTTGACGGCAGCAAGATGGTACATACCTATCTTCCTGATCTGAATGCACCTGGTGCAGTAAAGAAGGGTGAAGTTGAAATGCTTGCGGGTGCTGTTTTAAAGAATAGTAAGATGGCAGGTGTTCTTAAGGGAATTAAGGTAAAACCTAAGACAGCAGGCTAAGAGAAAAGAGGAGGGAGCAGTATGTCTTACATAACGTGGGAGCAATACGGCTCCCTTTATAATAGCATCACAGATGAGAAGGAATTTAACCGATTATCCAAACTGGCAGAGATCAAGCTGAATGCAATTACGCATATGCGGGCAAAGAGATTTGAGGAGGCATATGACGAGGATACGGCCACGGACTTTCAGCAGCAGGTACATGTGCAGATCCAGGATACATTTTGTCAGCTGCTCAATACTATGGCTGTGCAGGATGCATCAGGCATGGGAACCGGTATTACATCCGTAAGCAATGACGGGTATTCAGAGTCTTACAAGGTTACAACAGCGCAGGAGAAGGAAACGCAGCTAACCTCTGTAATACGTTCCGGACTATCCGGTACGGGACTGGCAGGTGCGCTATGAGTGTTCTTTTTACGGATACTATGACAGTCTATAATTTTCATAGAGATCCGAAGACAGACGAAGAAGTATGGCTCAGATCAGTAGTGAAGGGAGTTCAGTGGCGTCACAATAAAACGGATGTAACATCTTCCGGCGGAGTGCAGACGGAAAGCAAGGTTGAGAGCATCACGGTGGACTTCCAGAGGGGATATGGCAACAAACCTTACCTGGAGCCGCAGAAATTCCGGAAGTTGTCAGCGGAAGAGGCAGCAGAGTACTGGACACTGGATGTACGAACAAACCAGGATAAGCTGGTCCTGGGAGAATCAGAAAAAGAGATAGGAGAACACTATCGCCTGACGGATCTGAAAGAAGATTTCCAGTATGCAGTTACAGTTACGGAGGTATCCGACAATCGTGGAAGAATTCGACTGAAGAACATAAAAGTTGTGGGAAGGTAAAGTTGCACCGGTGCAACAGGTGAAATATGGCAAAAACTGGATTTCATTCTCTGAAAGTAACTCGTAATTTCGATCCGGGTGTATGCATAAAGACATTGGGACTGGAAGAAAAAGGTAGGCTGCAACAGATCTGCGCGAATGAAATATTGAAGTTATCAGATCCATATATCCCATTAGCTGATGGTGGACTTAGTTTAAGTGGACACATAGAAAATGATGCAGATGTTGTGTGGAATAAACCGTATGCACATTATATGTGGGAAGGCATCGTCTATGAGGATCCGGACCTGCATTGCGCGGGTTTCAAGACAGACAATGGTTGGAGATCCAGAAAAGATGTAGATAAGGTGCCTACAAAACGAAGCCTGGAATATGGTAACGGTACACTGCGCGGGGCACACTGGGCAGACCGTATGCTGCAGAATGGCGGACTGGAAAAGATAGAGAAAAAACTTCAGGAGGAGTTGCTAAAATGACGGTATCACAATCCATTATCAAATGGTTGAAAGAATTCTCTCCGGAGAGTATGAAACATATCGATACGGACCGGATGCGTGGCAATGTCAATTTTGCGTTAGTCAAAGAACCTATGACTAATGTGAGAAAGTATATCAGCGGAGTCGAAATCCACAAGGACTACTATCAATTCGTGGTAAGACTGGATACTCAGACGGATAAAAGCTGCATCGAAAACGGAAGCTGGATGGAGCAGTTAACGGACTGGATCGAGGATAGGAACCGTAACAGAAACTTTCCTGATATCCAGGGTGGAACCGTCAAGACAGTAGGAGTGTCAAGCCCGTTTTTTATGGGAGAGAATGGGCAGAACGAAGCATTGTATCAAATGACGATTTTTATCGAATATAAGAAAGGAACTCAGGTAAAATGAGAGAAGATTTAAGGCATTACATTGATACCACTATGGGAGCAGAAGAACCGAAGTATGCGTTGCTTGGCAATGGTGTAGAATCCCTCACAGAGGAGATGAACCCGGAGGAGGATACGAAGCACTATATTAATATGGCAAAGGCATCCAATAAGGTAAAGTCCTATCAGAGAGCGTTTGATGTGGACAAGGAAGACTGTGAAGATGATGACGTACAGAAAATGATCGATAAACTGGTGGATGATCTTCCTGTAGGTGCAAAGGCTCACACATCTTTTGTAAGACTGCGTTTGAAAGATGCGGTGCAGGCCGAGGAGGGAACCTATAAAGCAATCAGGGTACCGTGTACAGTATCGGTTACTTCCAATGGTGGAGATGGCGGGGATTATGTCCATAATGTGCTGAGTGTAAAGCAGGCTGGTGATGACATCAAGGGTAAATTTAATATCGAAACCAATACATTCACAGCGGATTCCGCAAAATAATACAGGTGTTAATCAATATTAACATATGTGGTGGGCGCACCTCTCTGTCGTCCATCACATTCAGAGAGGATGGTAATACATGGAAAAAATCAATGCTATCAAGGGTGGCACAGAAGTACAGGTAAATGACAAGGGAGATACGATTGTCTGCAATTTTGGAAGCCAGGAATTCTATGCAGATTTCACAGAACTGATAGATAATCTGGAAAAAGTTAAAAAATATGTAGCTGCAGAAGAATTTATGAGAAAACCGGAAATAGAGCAGCTTCGGATCATGATTGGAAAGACTAACGAGATCATGTCTGACATTGACAGAGTGTTCGGAGAAAGGACATGTAAGAAGGTATTTGGGGAGATCACTCCCAGTCCTATTCTGATTACTGATTTCTTTGATCAGATCATCCCCATTGCACAGAGATATGCAAATGGTAGAAACAAGGAGCTTTGGGAGAAATACAGCAGAGAAAGAAATGGTGGGAACATAAATCACAATAGGAACCGCCAAAACCGCAGACACCATAAATAGTGGGGGGAGACATATGTTTAATATTATGTTGGATCAGCTTCCAACAGACTGGAAAGGATATCCTATTTCGGCTTCTTTCCGGACGGGAATAAAAATGTCCATGTGCATGTCAGATCCTGATTTATCGGATATGGAGCGATTTTATATTGCATCGTATTTGCTTTTTCCTGAGAAATGCCCGGAACCGCAGGAAGCTGCGAAGGCAATTGAATGGTTTATGACAGAATTTAACCATGACAATTATCAGCAGAAGAAAAACGAAGATATTATCATGGACTGGGATATGGACCAGTGGAGAATATATGCAGCTTTCCGCAACCAGTATCATATAGATCTGCAGAAGGCAGAAATGCACTGGTTCGTTTTTATGGGACTGCTGGGGAACCTCCAGGAGAGCTCCCTGACCCATGTAATGGACATACGACAGAAGAAGATCACCTCAAAAATGTCACAGGAAGAGAAAAACGCATATAGGAGCGCTAAAAAGATATTTGCTATTAAGGCACCAAAGGATGAGAAAATCACACCTGAGGAGCAGGCAAGAATTGATGAATTTATGAAATATGCCAAAATCAATAAGTCGACAAAGAGCCAGTGAGCCAGTTGATACCGGATAGGTGTCGGCAGGCTCTTTTTTGATTAAGGAGGCATCATGGCAAAGTACGATACTGAGATCAGATTACATTCTGATCTGGACAATTCAAAACTGGATAAGGGCGCTGAACACATCGAAAAAAAGCTGGATGAACTGGAGGAGAAAGCCAAGGACACCAGCCTGACACCGGAGGGATGGTCAAAAGAAGACTGGGATAAATTCGAGAAGAATTTTGACAGTATCATGGAGCGGAACAAGAAAAAAGCAGAAGAGGCAGCAGCCGAAATGGCCAAAGCAAGTGCTACGGTAGGTGAAACGATTGCTCCGCGGGATGCAGTAGGGTATCAGCAGTATGATTCAGATGCCATTATGGCTCAGATTGATCAACAGGCCAGTGCTGCAGACAAAGTCAGTGAGAAGGAAGAAAAAATTGCTGAGAAGATCAGGGAGCAGCAGGCAGCAGAACAACAGCTGATTGATATAAAAAACAATGCTGTGGTAGCTGATCAGAATATGGTTGCCCTGATGCAGGAGCAGGAGCAGATCATAGAACGGATGGCACTGTTGAAAAAGGCTGGAGTCACAGACGGATATCAGGAATATGATGAGTTGTCTGCCAGACTTGCAGAAATCAACAAAGAGGTCCATACAATTCGGAATGGCTTTTCTGATCTGGAATCGAAGGGAAGAAAGGCATTGGATTCTTGCGGAACCTGCGCGAAGAAATCGGGAAACCTATTATCTACGATGGCAAGCCGCCTGAAGGGTATTTTACTGAGCTTATTTATATTTAATTGGATATCTAAAGGATTTAATGCAATGGTATCCGCGATGAAAGAAGGTTTTCGGAATCTTGCCCAATACTCTAAGGATTATAATGCACAAATGTCTGCCCTGCAAAGCAGCTGCGCACAGTTTAAAAACAGCCTGGCAGCAGCATTTGAGCCTATCGTCAATATGGCGATTCCGTACCTGGTAAAGCTTATTAACTGGTTGATCAAGGCGGCGGATGCCGTGGCACAGTTTCTGGCAATCTTACAGGGGAAAAGTACTTACACCCGGGCAAAAAAACAGACCATAGATTATGCAAAGTCTTTGGATACCGCCAGCAAGTCTGCAAAAAAAGCCTTGGCAGCATTTGATGAACTGAATGTGTTGAGTGATCAGGGAGGATCTACAGCAGGTGGGGGAGAACTGACCGGTAAGGATGCTTTTGAAGAGGCTACGATAGATCCGAAAATGGTGGAACTTCTGGAAAAAGCCAAGAAGTTGCTGGAAATTATAAAGCCATTAGCGATTGCGATAGGAATTGCGCTGCTTGCATGGCGCATAGCGGGATTACTGAAAGATCTTGGCGGACTTGCACCATATCTGTCTACGGCTCTCGGACTGATAATGCTGATCGCTGGGGCAGCATTGATGGTATACAACTATGTAAAAATGTGGAAAGACGGTGTGGACTGGGAAGGTATTGTAGGATATGTCTCTGGACTGGCACTGGCAGTGACCGGATTACTGATATTATTCGGGCCGGTAGCCGCAGGAATTGGGCTGATTGTCGGCGGAGCAGCGGGCTTGATACTTGCGCTTAAGGATATAACTGAGAATGGGGTAAATGCCCAGAATATGACACTGCTGCTGATTTCTGCAGGTGCAATATTGGCCGGGGTGTTCCTTACGCTTGGTGGAGCGGCCACAGTGGTTGTAGGTGCTGTGATGGCTGTGATCGCGGCTATTGCTGGAGTGGTCGTATGGGCCGGCAACGGTGAAGAGGCATTGACCACACTACAGGACATGCTAGGGAAGCTGGGAACTTTTGTAAAGAGAGTGTTTGTAGGAGACTGGAAAGGTGCATTTGATGCAATCGTAGGATTTGCAAAAGACGCTGTAAATATGGGAAATATCATAGCAGAATCTTTTGCAAATGGGTTCATAAAAGTTATCAATTTTATTATTGATGCTATTAATTCACTGAGCATTGACATCCCGGACTGGGTACCATTTGGATGGGGCGGAAAAAAATGGAGCCCTAACATTCCAAACTGGAATGCGCAAGTATCACTTCCTCGTCTGGCCAACGGTGCAGTGATTCAGGGCGGCAAGCCATTCGCAGCAATTCTCGGAGATCAGTCAAGAGGGCAGACCAACATCGAGACACCGTTGGCTACTATGATTGAAGCCTTTAAGCAGGCACAGGCGGAAAATGGTGGTGGTAATTATACGTTTGTGGCGCAACTGGACGGACGGGAGATATTCCGGGAGACCGTGCGGCAGGATCGAATGTATCAAAATACGCATGGACAGAGTGCATTTATTTAGGAAGGAGGGAGAACAATGCAGAAATTTGGAGGATGGTTAATTAAGTTTGGGGACGTTGTTCTCCCCAACTCCTTCTTATTGGCGGATGGTTGGGAAAGTACTCCGAATCAGCGTGTGGAGATAGATGCCTACAGAGATGCCAATATTCTACTGCACCGGGAGACATCGCCGAATTTTAAGACGAAACTGACTTTGAATATTAGAGAAATGAATCTGGAAGAGAGAAGAGCGTGGAACAATATCATTGGACTTGCAGAGCTCCCTCAGACGGAAAAGAATCAGAGAAGAGTCAGGTGTACCTACTGGAATGATGAGACACTGGAGTATTCTTCTGGAATTTTTTATATGTCAGACACTACTTACAGCATCCACACATTATCAGAGCAGGAGAGTGACATAGATTACAACGATTTCAAGGTGACGTTGGTGGAGTATTAAAATGGAAAAAAGTATGCAACAGATGTTTTATGATGATTCTGTGGATAAACAATTAATAATTACATATCCAGGATCCGGCACAACTCTGACCAATGCTGAGTTCCAGTCAGAGACAATGACCGTGACAGAGTCTCTCTGTGATGAGCAGGAACTTCGGTTCGGTTGCTGCAATGCATCGTCTTTTGAAATAAAGGTACTTGATACGGTAGAAAATTTCAAGGGTAAGAAAATGAGAGTGTCGATCTTGCTTGCAGGCCAGGACGAAGCCTACCAGTTGGGGGAGTATAAGGTATATTCGGACAAGCCGACGGCGGACAGACTTTATAAGGATATCGTAGCCTATGATGCTATGTACGACATCCTAAATGCAGAGGTGTCCGGGTGGTATAACAGCCTGACATTTCCGATGACACTTCGGCAGTTTCGCAACAGCTTTTGTGCCTATGTCGGCGTGGAGCAGGAAGAAATCACGCTGGTTAACGATGATATGGTAATAGAAAAAACCATAGATCCCGGAGAACTCCCGGGAAAAACGGTAATCGAAGCCATCTGCGAAATCAACGGCTGCTTTGGACATATCGGCAGAAATGGAAAATTACGGTATGTGGTGCTGGAACAGATGATAGAGGGGCTGTATCCGGCGGATGATCTGTATCCTGCAGATGACCTTTATCCTGCAGATCCGATGGGCACCACAGAGGTATCTCGTAGCCACTATATCTCTTGTCAGTATGAGGATTTTATCTGCCAGCATATTGATAAGCTGCAGATCCGGCAGGAAGAGAACGACATCGGTGCTATCTCCGGTATCGGTAATAACTGTTACATCATAGAGGATAACTTTTTGGTGTATGGCAAGTCTGCTGCAGACCTGCAGACCATCGCAGACAACGTCCTCAGCGTGATTGGAGTCGTATGGTACCGTCCGGCACAAGTGGAAGCTCGCGGCAATCCTTGCCTGGAGGTGGGGGATGGCATCTTGTTGCACACGACTCGGGAGACCATTTATACCTATATCCTGCAGCGCACATTAAAAGGCATCCAGGCACTCCGGGACAGTTATACAGCGGAGGGTGAGGAGTACAGGACCGGACAGGTTAATGGACTGCAGAAGCAGATTATCCAGTTAAAGGGAAAAACCAACACACTGACTAGGACGGTGGATGAAACTCGTCTGGAAATGAAAGATATCAACCAGAATCTGTCCACGCAGATCAGCATCAATGCACAGCAGATCCTTACCAAGGTATCCAAGGACAATATCGTATCTGAGATCAATCAGACGGCGGAAAGCATCAAAATTAAGGCCGAGAGGATAGATCTGGTCGGTATCGTAAATGCAGATGAGATGGTAGTCAAGTATGCGACTATCGATACCCTGAATGTGACAAAACTGGAACTGAACAACCTGATTGCCACCAAGGCAACCATTGACTCTCTGAATGCTGTCAGTGGCCGCGTGGGGAGCCTGGAAGCGGATCATGTGACTGTATCTGACTTAAATGGTGTAAGCGCCCGTTTGGGAACGGTAGAAGCCAACTATATCAGCGCCGGAACCGTAAAGGCTAATTACATGGAAGTAGCCAACTGGACGTCTGCGGGAGAAATCAAAGCGGACAAGATCAGCGCAGCGACCATAGTAAATAAGCTGTCCAGCGTAGATCTGGTCAGTGTGCAGGCAATCGGCGTGTGGGGCTACATGAATTATAAAGGCACGGTAGTAGCGTGGCGCACACAGCGTATCAATGCATCAACGGTCATTACATATCTTGGACCGGAAGATTAGGAGGTCATATGAGAAATTTAGAAATCAGAGAATTTAGTCAGGCAATCACTAATTTTGTGGAAAAATCAGATCTGCCGGAGGAAGTAAAGCGCATGGCCCTGCAGGAAATATTGCTCAAACAGGAGCAAAAGGCAAAGGATGCGTTGCTTGCTGAGATCGCTGCCAGGGATGCAGCAGAGAAAGAAGAGGTGAAGGATGATGCAGAAGGCGTATGATTTTGAACCTTGGGAGAATCGCCCGTCTATCAACACACCGCTTAATAAAACCAACTTGGACAGGTTGAGCCGGGGAGTAAGCGAGATCGATGATCGTGTAATTAGACTTAACTTGACCAAGTTGCCAACAACGGAAGCCAGTGGAATGATCACAGGCATTACTATTAACCAGGATAATGGTGACATTACAGTTACATATTATTCCGGGGCCACAAGTGTGCTGCATACTCTGCTGGCACAGGTCGCTATTAACTTTGATTATGACCAGGACACGGAACGTCTGATCATTTATTTAAAAGATGGCACGCAGAAATACATTGATCTGTCAGCGCTGATTACGCAGTTTGAGTTTCTGGATTCAGACACGATTTACTGGACGATCGGATCTGATGGCAAGGTAAAAGCTGCCATTAAAAAGGGCAGTGTTACAGCGGAGATGCTCCAACCGGATTATCTGGCTGACATTACCGTGCAGGCGGAGACTGCTACACAGCAGGCGACATCGGCTGCAGCATCCGCCAAACAGGCAAAGATTGATGCGGATCGAGCAGAAACGTATGCGAGCATCACAGAGCCTAAGTTTTACCTCGATGAAACAACCATGCAACTTTATATGAAGGACGGTGTGGGTGTGGATTTTGTAGTAGTTGATAATGTTTTATATTGGAAGGTAGCATAAGGAGGACAATGACATGGCAGCACCGGAAGGTTACAATGCTCTCGGAAAAATCGGAATATCTTACAAAGGAGAATATGCATCCAATACCGCGTATGAGCGGCTGGATGCAGTGGCACATAACGGAAGCACATATCTTGCCATCAAAGATGCTCCGGATGGAGCACCGAGGGATGATAAGCTCAACTGGATCTATTTGGCCAAGGGATTTAGTGGAGACATCGGAGACTCAGAAATCGCGTTTACTGAGGCGGAGAACCGCGAGAACATTAATACGGGCGAGAGCGTAAAGACGGTCTTTGGCAAGATTAAAAAGTTTTTTGCAGACTTGACCGCACCGGCCTTTGCGCAGATGATCACATCCAAGGATGATCTGCTGGCCACCAAAGCCACCGGCTATGTCCCGGATGCCAAGGCGGTGGCAGATGCGGTTACTGATGTAACTGGCAAGTTAAACCAGGACACCGATTTGACTTTAGTCAATTGTGTATCATGGGAATCTGACAATACAATTTCAAAAATAGGTAACAGAGTATTTGTAACGTTAGGCGTACAAATTACATCTGAGCAGTATAGCGGATCATTAATTATTGCCAGTATTGCAAGGACATATTACCCTAAAACTACGTATGTTAGAGCAAATGCAGCAGGTGGTACAAATGGCGATAATCACATGCTTTATATTAGTAAATCTAATGGCGTAGTAATATTAAATCTTTCGACAGAACGGTATTATTCTGCCAGTTTCTCATACTTGGCAAATTAGGCTATTTATATGCTACAACAAAATTTAGGGTAAATGTTGCGTCATTACTTACAGTAGCAATTTGATATGCATAAAAATTACCATTAATTGCAAGACGCACATTAACAGCCCAATTACAGTTTACGAACACGCCAAATACGTTAGCATTACTTGGTAATCCAAAGTCAGATAAAGATCCTAATAATGACTGTCTATTTGTCACTAGCAGAGTAACAGATGTTGATATTGATGCAAATTTCAAACCACTTAACTTGCCATTTAGCAAAGCAGATCAGACGGCGGGCACGGCCTTGAACAGTGCCAGAAAGGAGCCCACATGGGTTATATTTTATACAAAGATAAAATTGAGGAGCCCGTACAGCAGGTCATAGTATCGGTAGAGAGCCCTCACGTAGTCCGGATTGCCGCAATGGGTGATGCGGAGGCTCCGGAGATAAACACCAGTGGATTTAAACTCTATTTGGATCCGAATTGTAAATACCCGTTGGATCAGGGAGAATATGAGGCATACACTACACTCTATCGGAAGGGAGATAACGGGCATGAGTTATCAGATGACGGATCCGTCTACACCGAGCCGGTTGCACCGGTGCAACCGGAACTGACTGAAGAGGAGCTTGCGGAATTGGCGAGACAGACACAGATCCAGCAGGTGACTGCGCAGATCAATGATCTCAAATCCCGGATTGCTGCCAGTGACTATAAAATCATTAAGACCTATGAGTATACGCTACTGGGCGAGCAAACAGAGTACGACATCGAAGAGGTGCATGCGGAGCGGCAGACGCTTAGGGACCAGATTAATGCATTAGAGACGCAACTGGCAGATCTGAACGCAACTGTAAAGTAGGAGGCTGCCTATGAGAGTGAGAGACGGTCCTTAAACCAATTACATAGTAACCAAGAGCCATGAGCCGATTGCTTCCATCCAGGGAGGTGACCGGCTCATTATAGTAAGGAGACTGACATGGCAACAGAAATCATCGTAGCATTGATTGGCTGTGCGGGAAGTGCAGCAGGTGCTTTTTGCGGAATTATGGTCAATACAAAATTGACTACATATCGGTTGGAACAGCTGGAGAAAAAAGTAGACAAGCATAATACTGTTATCGAGCGCACATTTAAGTTGGAGGAAGCGCAGGCAGTTATGCAGGAGCAAATCAAAGTAGCAAATAACAGGATCAAAGATTTGGAAAGAGAGGAATAACATTATGGATTTATCATTTTTATTGCAACTCGTAGACCCTATCATTTTGGGAATCTGTTTGCTGGCAGGTTACGTCCTGAAGACAGCATTTGATAATTTTCCCAACAAGTATATCCCGCTCGCATCACTGAGTATGGGGACCATCATTGCAATTATCATCCATCTGCAGACAGGAATTAATGCAGAAGTTGTGCTGGGTGGAATGATCTCGGGACTGGCGGCCACAGGTATGTATGAATTGCTTCGGAATCTACTGGACTTTGACGGAAAGAAGGAGAAATAAATATGATGAAGGGTATTGACGTTGCAAAATGGAACGGGAACATTGACTGGAGTAAGGTAAAGGCGGCAGGTGTAGAATTTGCAGTTTTGAAGGTTATCGATAAGTCCAACAGGACGGAGGCAGCATTTGTTAGAAACTACGCGGCAGCAGTCGCAGCGGGAATGCCGATTGATGTATACAATTACCTGTATACCGTCACTGAATCAGCAGCGAAGGAAGCGGCCAGAGCAGTAGTAAATGCACTCGCCGGAAGAAAGATCGGAAAGGTGTGGGCGGATGCCGAGGATGCCTGTCTTAAAAATAAAGGCATTTTATTGATCCGTATCCTTAATACCTATAAGGCAGTGATCGAGGAGGCTGGATATGAGTTCGGTGTGTATACCGGGTTGTCCTTTTATAATTCCTACATTAAGCCGTACAAAGATTACATTGACTGTGATTTTTGGATCGCGAGATATCCGTCCACTAAAGATATGACGATCGATATGGATCCTGCAGCATCCAAAAAGCCGGCTATCTGTCATAATCTTTGGGGCTGGCAGCATTCCAGCCGTGGCAAAGTGCCTGGCATCAGTGGATATGTAGATCTGGATATCTGCTACACGAAGGTGACCAGTAGCGGCACCGTGCAGTCCACTACGGCATATTATCCCAGATACACCGGTACATCTACATCCATCGTGGCAGCACTTAATGCCGTCGGGGTAAACTCCAGTTATGCCACTCGCAAGCTGATTGCAAAAGAAAACGGTATTACTGGTTATGTCGGATCCGCAAAGCAGAATACCCAGATGCTGACACTGCTGAAAAACGGGAAACTTAAAAGAATCTGATTGACGGAATAATGATTAGGGGATATTATAATAATATCTCTCTTTCTTAAAAAAGAATAAGGTGAAGAGACGGAGAACATGAAGGGGTGTTCTCCGTTTTTTTACGTTAAATGGCAAGTTAGAATCTAAAATTTACTCTATCCCTATAAAAGCAAAAGAATCAAAAACAATAACTGTTGAGCTTTATGCCTGTGCAATGCTTTTAGTTGCGGGAGCAACAATGTATTATTTTTGTAATGGTTATTTGATACCTATCAATGTTAGTGATTCAGTAACAATGGGATTATCCAGTGATTATAGAAGTATAACTGTATCAAATACTACTGAGGTTTCAAATTATTTCTTGTCAATAGTTGCTTTTTCGGATATTTCGTATACTATAAGCTAATTGGCAAGTTAGGCAATATTTATATAAGTGATATTACATCGGAAATAAACACAGATTATGTTGATGGCAGTGTTTATGTTTATTCAACAAACCGAACAATACGTGTCATTGCAAAGTTAACGGCAAAAGAAGATATTCCAGCTTGGACACATATAATTAATAACTTAGGATGGAGTGGTATTAATATATACTTCCATGATGTAAATAATCAAATTGGTATTAACTGGAACGGAAATTATATGCAAAACACTATTGTCGTAAGTAAAAATAATACTTTTAATATAGATATTGAAGGTATTGTTTGAATAATTATTGGCACATGTAGACACATGATAGCCTCAACGTATGCCCTTTTGATACTGGCTTACGGTTTACGATTGCTGATCCATTGATATAAAAATCATTATAAGTATTGTCCTCCGCAACA
>ENA-ORSA01001173-ORSA01001173.1-human-gut-metagenome-genome-assembly--contig:-NODE-1173-length-23173-cov-6.312960_pt1 | contig 23173 bp, 20 predicted proteins | sample MGYA00242179_ERZ509142 | MGnify/ENA primary metagenome ERZ509142 (study PRJEB26280, sample SAMEA2338659) | human gut metagenome | biome: human gut; feature: human-associated habitat; material: faeces... | reverse complement strand
TTGGACGGTCACACCGCCCGTTTTCTTTCTCGGGAAAGAAAATGGGGGGTGTGCTCCTGCCGCCCGCAGGCGGCATATCCCTCCGCGCTGTGCGCGGAAAATATTGGGTTCCTGCTATCGCAGGAACCTTATTTTTCCTCAGGATTGAGCTTTGCCAGCATATCGATCGCCATAGTATAGCTCTCGAACCCGTGTCCGCGGATCTGGGCGATGCAGGCGGGGGCGGTGACGGACAGGTGGCGGAACTCCTCGCGCTTCTGGATGTCGGACATGTGGACCTCGACGGCGGGGATGCTGACGGCCTTGAGCGCATCGTGGATGGCGTAGCTGTAATGCGTGTAAGCGCCGGGGTTGATGACGATGCCGTCGAACGCCGTGTCGGCCTCCTGAATGGCGTCGATGATCGCGCCCTCATGGTTGGACTGGAAGCACTCCACGGCCACACCGCGGCTCTGTGCGTGCTCATAGATGCGGGCGCAGAGGGCGGCGTAGTCCTCCTTGCCGTAGATGTCCGGCTCGCGACGGCCGAGCATGTTCATGTTTGCGCCGTTGATAACTAAGATCTTCATTTGGGTTTCCTCCTGTGCTTGCCTTACGCCTGTTTGGCGGCGTGGGCGCGGTATTCCTTGCTTTTTTCAAGATAGAGCGCGGCGTTGGCCAGAATGCTCTCCTTTTCCTTCTCCGTCAGCTCGCGCACGACCTTGGCCGGGGAGCCGAGGATCATCGAGCCGTCCGGCGCGTTCATCTTGCCCGTGACAAGAGCGCCCGCGCCGATGATGCAGTCGTTGCCGATGACAGCGCCGTCGAGCACCGTCGCGCCCATGCCGACGATCACGCGGTCGCCGATGGTCGCGCCGTGGACGGTGGCGCAGTGGCCGACGGACACATCGTCGCCGATGGTGACCTTGTTGTGGATCAGGGCGAGGTCCTGAATGTTGCAGCGCTTGCCGATGCGCACGCTCTGCATCTCGCCGCGGCAAACACTGTTGTACCAGAACGCCGTGCCTTCACCCGCGACGACGTCGCCGAGCACCTGCGCGCCCTCCATGATGAGAATTTTGTCATCGGTGGAAAGGCGGTTAAAATTCATAGACATGGTTTTTCTCCTTTGTGAGCGGACAAGCGCCCGCAGTATCATTTTTTACAGGGCAAAGTTGCCGTTGACGAACACGGGAATCTCGCGCCCGTCTTTCGTCGTGCCGATGATGGAAAGGTCAGCAGTGCCGACCATGAAATCGACGTGCGTATTGGAATCATTCAGGCCCGCGGCCTTGAGCTCTTCCTTGCTCATGGCCTCGCCGCCCTTGACGCACTCGGGGTACGCCTCACCGAAGGCGAGGTGGCAGGCCGCGTTTTCGTCGAAGAGCGTGTTGTAGAAGAGAATCTTCTGGTTCGAAATGGGGCTGTCGTAGGGCACGAGCGCGACCTCGCCGAAATACGACGCGCCCTCGTCCTCGGCAATGGCGGCTTTCAGGATGTCCTCGCCCTTTTCCGCGTGCGCCTCGACGATCCTGCCGTCCTTGATGACGAAGTGGAAGTTTTCGATAATGTTGCCGTTGTGCACGAGCGGCAGGGCTGCGTAAACGACGCCGTCAATGCCGTCTCTGAGCGGGGCGGTGAAGACCTCCTCCGTCGGCATATTGGCGACGAACGGAAAGCCTGCGCGGCTGGTGTTGTTGCCGCCGGCCCAGACGTGCGTCTCGGGAAGCTTGATGTTGAGGCTCGTGCCGAGGGAGTTCTGGTAATAGAGCGAGGTGAAGTGCAGATCGTTGAGCTTTGCGATGCGGCTTTTGAGCAGTGCCACATGCTCATGCCAGCGCGCGACGGCGTCACCCTTGCCGCTGATGCGGACGGAGGTGAAGATCGCGTCCCAGAGCTTGTCCATCGCCTCCTGCTCGGGAAGAGCGGGGAAGACCTTCTTCGCCCAGCTCGGAATGGGGACGGATGCGACGCACCAGGGGCAGGCATTGGACATTACGGCGCTTACGTAAGGCTGGATGGCCGTCTCGCTGCGGCTCGCGCGCGTCAGGCGGTCGGGGTCTACGCCGAGCAGCGCCTCAGGATCACGGGCGGAGATATTGAGAAATGCTGCGCCCTCGTCAGCATAGCCGTTGAGCATTTCTGCCTGCCAGGCGGGAAAGACGTCGAACACGGAGTCATCCGCGCGCAGAAAGCGCTCGCGTTCAAGAAAATCATCCGACCAGCGCATCACGACTTCGCGGCAGCCGACGTTATAGGCAGCGGCGGCGCACAGGCGTGCAAAATACGCGCACTCGACCGGGCAGCGGATCACGACGGCCTGGCCCTTCTGCACATTCAGACCGACTTCAATGAGCAGCTTTGCATATTCTCTGAGTTTTTCTTCCATGAAGATCCTCCTCAAAAAAAGAAGGCGGCTGTGCGTGGCACAGCCGCCTTTTCCTATCGTACGATGCCATACAACATGCATCATAACACAGTTCATGCACGATTGAAAAGAGTTTTTCGTATTTTTATCAGATTCCGAGAAGAAGCGAGGCAAAGTTGAAGTAGATCATCAGCGAGATGGCGTCCACGACCGTCGTGATGAACGGCGAAGCCATGACCGCGGGGTCGAAGCCGATCTTCTTGGCGAGCAGCGGCAGCGTGCAGCCCACGACCTTGGCCGCAAACACCGTGACCACGAGCGTCAGGCAGATGACGAGCGCGACCGTGATGGTGATGGGATTGCCGAAGATCATCTTGTCGACAAGCATGAGCTTGACGAAATTCGCTGCGGCAAGCGTGGCGCCGCAGAAGACCGCCACGCGGATCTCCTTCCAGATGACGCGGAAGAGGTCGGAAAATTCGATCTCGTCGAGCGAGATACCGCGGATGACCGTGACGCTCGCCTGTGAGCCGCAGTTACCGCCCGTGTCCATCAGCATCGGGATATAAGCTGTCAGAATGGCGAACGCGCTGAGCGCGTCTTCAAAGCGGGCGATGATCTGGCCGGTGAACGTGGCCGAGACCATCAGAAGCAGCAGCCAGGGGATACGGGACTTGTACGTCTCCCAGACGCTCGTCTTGAGGTATGGCTTATCCGTCGGCAGCATAGCCGCCATCTTTTCGATATCCTCGGTCGTCTCCTCTTCCATGACGTCGATGGCGTCGTCGACCGTGATGATGCCGACGAGGCGGTCTTCCTTGTCGACGACCGGAAGGGCGATGAAGTTGTACTTCGAGAAGGTCTGCGCAACGTCCTCTTTATCCTCGAGCGTGGAGACAGAGATGACGTGCGTCTCCATGATCTCGTCGATGGTGTCGTCCTCGTCGGAGAGGAGGATCGTTCGCAACGAGACGATACCCTGCAGCTTGCGCGCCGGATCGACGACATAGCAGACGTTGATGGTCTCTTTGTCCGTACCGGTGCGGCGGATGCGCTTGAGCGCGTCCTCGACGGTCATATCGCGCTTTAAGTCGACAAACTCCGTCGTCATCAGCGCGCCCGCGCTGTCGTCGGGGTATTTGAGAATTTCATTGATGCTCTTGCGCGTGTCGGGGTCCGCGTGCTTTAAGATGCGCTTGACGACGTTCGCGGGCATTTCCTCCACGATGTCGACCGCATCGTCCAGATACAGCTCGTCAAGGACCTCTTTGAGCTCGGTGTTCGAAAAGCCGCGGATCAGCATCTCCTGCGCGTCGGGATCGAGCTCGACGAACACCTCCGCCGCGGGCTCTTTGGGAAGGAGCCGGAACAAAAGGGGAATGCTGTCCTCGTCCAAATCTTCAAAAAGCGAGGCGATATCCGCGGGCTCCAGGTCTGCAAGCAGGTCGCGCAGCGCGGTATATTGTTTTCGCTTGAGCAGATCCTCGATTCTTTCCAGCAGTTCGTCGCGCATTTCTTCAAAGCCGACCATACCGACTCCTCCTTTCTGAAGATAGTGCCAAATCAAAGTGTTCAGGTGAATTTTGCGATAAAAAATCCCCCATATCCTGCGTCCGGCGACGCGGCTATGGGAGCGACAATCAAGAAACACCCGCCCCTGGCGAGAAGTTTCCTTACCGTTCAAGCTTTAGCATCACGAGGCGGTGAAACTGCATTAGATGGCACCTTGCTTTCGATGCAACCTGTTCAAACCCTCTCATAGTGTCTCCACTACTCCGCGGCAGCAGTCCGTATCCTTGTGGTAGCCTTACCTACCGGACGATGTATGAACTTAACGGCACTATATTATGCACATTTTCCCGTCGTGTCAACCCCTTTTCCGGCTTTATTTCTGTAAAAAGTATGTCATGGCACGCGTTTCTGCTTCCCTTTCGAATTGGGCTGTGCTATACTACATAAATTGAAGAGAAATCGACTTTTGAGGAGGTGAGCATCGTCCTTGCAGCAGTATCTTGACCGGCACCGTTTTTTGAAAGGCATCTACCTGATGGTCAGGCGGTACTTCGATCATCATGTCGGCCGCGACAGTGCGGCACTCACATACTACCTTTTGTTTGCGCTTTTCCCGCTTTTGATCTTTTTGAGCAACTTAGTCGGCATCATGTCTGTGGATATCAGCGGCTTTCTGCACGAGATCCGCGCGTTCATCCCGCAGGAGGCGCTCGACATCATCGAGCAGTACCTCATCTACGTCGGCCGCGATTCGAGCCCGCGGCTTTTGTGGTTCTCACTGATTTTTTCCATTTACTTTCCTTACCGCGCGGCAAGCTCTCTGATGGGTTCGGTCCGCCGGGCCTACGGTGAGCATCGGCCCACGCAGTTTCTGCGCTATCAGGTCAAGCTCCTGCTCTACACGCTGAGTCTCATCCTGATGATCGTGCTCTCCATCGGTTTATCTGTTGTCGGCGGGCGGGTGCTGAACTACGTGTCGAGCCACCTGTCGGCCTATATCACGCTGAGCGACGGCTTTATCCGCCTGTGGTCGAGCCTGCGCTTTGTTATCATCGGCGGCATCGTATTCTTCCCCATCGCGATGATGTACGGCCTTGCGCAGGAATCGCACCGGATGAACCGTATCTGGCCGGGCGCGGTGTTCTCGCTCGTGATGTGGCTCGTATTGTCATTCCTTTTTTCGTATTATGTTGAAAACATCGCGCGCTACTCCGTTATTTACGGCACGCTCGGCGCGGTGATCGTATTGCTTTTGTGGCTGTATCTCGCCTCGGTCATGCTGATCATGGGGGCGGAATTCAACAGCGTTTTGATGGTGCTGCGTAAGCAGCACACGGCGGAAGCCGAAGGGAATTTAGGAGAAACACAGAAATGAAAATCATCATTGTCGGTATCGGTAAGGTCGGCTACGCCATCGCCGAGCAGATGACGGGCGAAAACCACGATCTGGTCGTCATCGACCGCAACAGCGCCGTGCTCGACCACGTTGACTCCATGCTCGACGTCATGTGTGTGGAGGGCAACGGCGCGAGCGCCAGCGTCCTTTTGGAGGCGGGCGTGCGCGAGGCGGACCTTCTCATCGCCGTTTCGGAAAACGACGAGGTCAACCTCATCTGCTGCCTGATGGCGAAAAAGCTCGGCGCGAAGCACACGGTCGCCCGCGTACGCAACCCCGAGTATTTCCGCGATGCACAGATCCTGCGCCGCGAGATCGGGCTTGATATGATCATCAACCCCGAAAATGCCGCCGCGCAGGAAATTTCGCGCATTCTGCGCGTGCCGTCTGCGTTCAGCGTGGAGACGTTTGCCCGCGGACTTGTCGAGCTCATCGGCTTTCAGACCGAAGAGGGCGACAGCCTTGTCGGCAAGTCCCTCATCGACTACAACCGCGAAAATCCCAACAGCATCCTCATGTGCGCGGCCAAGCGCGGGGAAGAGGTCATCGTGCCGAACGGCTCGTTCGTCCCGCAGACGGGCGACCGCGTGTACGTCATCGGCACGCCCGCGGAGACGACGCGCGTGCTGCGCTCGATGGGCAGGGCCATGGCGCCCATCCGCCGCGTGAGCATCCTTGGCGGCAGCCGCATCGCACAGTACCTTGCCTGGGTGCTCACCGACATCGGCACGCATGTGACGATCGTGGAAAAGGACGAGGCCAAGTGCCTGATGCTGGCGGAAAAGCTCCCCAAGGTCACCGTCATCCACGGCGACGGCACGAATCACGACCTGCTCGAATCCGAGGGTATCTTCCACTGCGACGCGTTCATCGCTGTGACGGACCGCGACGAGGAAAACCTCCTCATGGCGCTCACGGCCAAGCGCTACGGCGTGAAAAAGGTCGTGCCGAAGATGTCGCGCATGGGGTATCTCGACATCGTGAACCTCACGGGTCTCGACACGGTCATCTCGCCCAAGGCCATCATTGCAAGCCAGATCTCAAGTTACGTCCGCGGCCTTGCCAACTCGCAGGGCAGCGCGGTGGAGAGCCTGCACTATATCCTCGGTGGCGCGATCGAGGCGGTCGAATTCACCGCGACGAGTGCCACGCACTTTCTCGACCGGCCGCTCAGCGACCTGCATTTTCGAAACGGCCTGCTCGTTGCGGCCATCGTGCACAACGGCCGGATGGAGATCCCGAACGGCCATTCCCAGATCCATGCGGGCGACCGCGTGATCGTGGTGGCGAAAAAGCTCTTTTTGCAGGACCTCAACGATATTCTCGGCTGATGTGCCGGCTGCTTGCGGCAAGGAAGTTTCATTATGAACCAAAATCTTATTCTCAGAATCGTGGGCGTCATTCTCTGTATCGAGGCGCTTTGTATGATCCCGCCGCTGCTGCTGAGCGTGTTCGGCGGTGGTGTTGACCAGAGGGCCTTTTTGTACGCGCTGCTTATCTGCGGCGGCGTGGGAGTGCTGCTCTCGCTCATCCGCGCGGACAACGCGCGGCTCCAGACGCGCGACGGCTTTGTCTGCGTGGCACTGTGCTGGATCGCGCTGAGCGTGTTCGGCGCGCTGCCGTATTTTTTCAGCGGCAGCTGCAGCTTTATCGACGCCATTTTCGAGACCGTCTCCGGCCTGACGACGACCGGCGCGTCCATCTTCCCGTCGCCTGCGTCGCTGCCGCAGGGCATCCAATTCTGGCGCGCGCTCACGCAGTGGATGGGCGGCATGGGTATCCTCGTTCTCATGCTGGCGCTGCTGCCCAAGCTCAGTGAGGGCAGCGTGAACCTGATGAAAGCGGAATCCCCCGGCCCCATCAGCACAAAGCTCCGCCCCCGCACGGGTGAGACGGCGCGCATCCTGTACCGCATCTACATCGCGCTCACCGTGGCGGAGGCGCTGCTGCTGCGCATTGCGGGCCTCCCGCTGTTCGATGCGATCACCACGGCGCTGACGACGATCTCTACCGGCGGCTTTTCCATCCGGGATGCGAGCATCGCGTATTATCAGTCGCATCTTGTCAACTGGATCCTCATTTTCTTCATGTTTGCCGCAAGCGTGAACTTTACGCTCCTCTACCTCTGCGTGACACGCCGCTTCCGCGAGGCGCTCAAGAGCGAGGAGCTGCGCGTTTACTCGCTGGTCGTGGTCGGCGCGTCGGCGATGATCGCGGCGGACCTGATCGTGCGCACGGGGCGCGACATCGGCTCGGCCATCGAGAATGCGGCCTTTCAGGTAACAACGCTCATTTCAACGACCGGCTACTGCACGGAGGATTTTGACCTCTGGCCGCAGTTCTGCCGCTGTATCCTCGTGCTGGTGATGTTTTTCGGCGGCTGCGCGGGCTCTACGGCGGGCGGCATCAAGGTCTCGCGCATCGTGCTTTTGTGCAAGTCGCTGCGGCGTGATCTGCGGCGTGTGATGCACTCGCGCGAGGTGCGCCCCATCACGCTCGACGGACATCGCGTGACGGAGGAGACCGTCTTGTCCGTTTCGGTCTTCTTCTTCGTCTATATCGCGATTTTGCTGCTCGGCACGCTGATTTTGTCGCTTGACAACATCGACCTTACCGCGGCGTTCACCGCCTCGCTCACGGCCATCAGCAACGTGGGCCCGGGCCTTGGCGCAGTGGGACCGACGTGCAACTTCGGCTTCCTCTCCGGCATCAGCAAGCTCACGATGAGCGCCATCATGCTGCTCGGCCGTCTTGAGATCATGCCGCTGCTTGTCCTCTTAATGCCCTCTGTCTGGCGCAGAAAATAAAAGAAAATCAAAGAGGGTGGATCGCAATTTTGCAATCCACTCTTTTTGAAAAGGATTCGCTGCGCTTCGTGCCTTGCCGCTCGCAGCGCGGCTGCGGCACGCGCTCCGCGCAAAGAGTAAATTCCGACGCGCCTGTCGTCGGAATTTACGATCAAACAGATTTCGCGTCTGCGGACGCGAAACTCTGCGAGGCGGTTTGCCTCCATTTTAGCAGCAGGGCCGAGTTTGTGATGACAAGCACGCTGCCTGCGTTATGGACCGGCGCGCCGACAACAGGGTTCAGTGTGCCGGTGATGGCGAGCACGATGGCGATGAAGTTGAGCGTGAGCGAGAATGTTATATTGAGCTTGATGGTGCGCATCATGCGCTTGGAGAGCGCGATGAGGTGCGGCAGCTCCGTGACTTCGTCGTCGACGAGTGCGATATCCGCGGCGTCCACGGCGATGTCGCTGCCCACGCCGCCCATTGCGATGCCGACATCGGCGGCCTGATAGGCGCGGATGTGGGCGAGCTTGTCCTCGGGCAGGCAGTTTGCGTGCACCTCGCCGATGTGGAGCTGCGCGGCAATGGCCGCGGCGGCGTTCTGATGGTCACCCGTGAGCAGCACGGGCTGGACCTGAAGCGCGGAGAGCCGGTTGATCATGCCAGCACTGTCCTCACGGATTGTGTCGGACAGGGCGAGGAAGCCCGCGAACACGCCGTCCACGGCGGCGTAGGCGACGGTGCAGCCCTGCGAGAACTGGACAACAGCGGCCTTAGCGGCCTCTTCGGGAATGGCGATGCGGTGCTCGGCGAGAAGCTCCGCGTTACCCGCGAGGAGGGTTTTACCGTCAACGCAAGCGGAGACGCCGCGCCCCGGCACCATCTGGAAGTTTTCGGCCTCGCCCGTCTCCTGTTGACAGCAGCGGGTGATGGCCTTGCCGAGCGGGTGCTCAGAATAGCGCTCCGCCGCGGCGCAGAGGCGGTAGAGCTCGTTATCGGAGAGGGAGGGCAGCGCGCTGTACACCAGAACGACCTTCGGCGTGCCGTAGGTCAGCGTGCCGGTCTTGTCGAAGGCAATCTTCTTCACGGCGGCGAGACGCTCAAGCGCGTCGCCCTCGCGGACGAAAAAGCCGTGCTTCGTCGCGTTGCCGATGGCGGCCATGATGGCAGTCGGCGTTGCCAGCACGAGCGCGCAGGGGCAGAAGACGACCAGAATCGTCACCGCGTGGATGATCTCACCGGAGATGAGCCACGTCAGCGCCGCGGCGGTCAGGGCAATGACGACGATCCATGTCGCCCAGCGGTCGGATAGACCGACGATCTTGGCCTTGTCCGCGTCGGCGGACTGGACAAGGCGGATCATGCGCTGGATGGAGCTGTCCTCGCCAACCTTTGTGGCCTTCATCTCGAAAGCACCGAACTGGTTGACCGTGCCGGAGGAGACCTCGTCGCCGACGCCCTTGTCGACCGGCAGCGATTCACCCGTCATAACGGCCTGATTCACAGATGTCTGGCCCGATACGATCTCTCCGTCGACGGGGATGGCCTCGCCGGGCAGCACGCGCAGCAGGTCGCCGACCTTGACGGCCTCGGCGGGGACGGCCGTTTCCTTTCCGCCGGTGATGACGCGCGCGGTCTGCGGTGTCAGATGGGCGAGCTTTTCGATGCCCGCGCGGGCGCGGGCGACGGTCAGCTCTTCGAGAAGACCGCCGAGCTGCATGATGAACGCAACCTCACCCGCGGTGAAGTCTTCGCCGATGCAGACCGACGCGATCAGCGCGAGCGAGACGAGCACGTCTGCCTTGATGTCGAACGCCGTGACAAGGCCGATGACGGCCTCTAAAATGATGGGGATGCCGCAGAGAATGATCGCGGCCCACGAGGTGTCGAACGGCAAGGGGACGAGATCAAAAATGCTGACGATCAGCGCGATGCCGGAGATCACGAGCAGTGTGATATCTTTTTTTGTGCCGCCCAGCTCTAAAAAATGCTCCAGCTTTTCCATTGCCAGTTTCACGGAAGCGACTCCTTTCTGTACCATAGGGGGTATGGGCTTATTATACATATGGGGGTATAGGCTATAAAGCGCGCAAAAAGAGAGAAGCAGCATAAAACTGCTTCTCTTCTTTCGTGCAATTCTACTGAAAACGGGCGCGTGAGAGGGTTTATCTCCTGCTCAGCCCATGTTCGAAAAGCGCTCGACCGCCTTCGTAAAGTTCTCAATCGTTTTGTCCGCGTCGCCGTGCTCGATGCCGTCACGCACGCAGTGCTTGATGTGCCCCTCGAGAACGACCTTGCCGCAGCCGTGCAGCGCGGATTTGGCCGCGTTGATCCGCGCAAGAATATCCTCGCAAGGGACGTCCTCGTCCACCATGCGGTCGATGGCCTGCACCTGACCGATGATCTTTTTGAGCCGACGGTGCAGATTGTCGGCGTCCATACACTGTTTCATCGTTTGACCTCCATACCTGTTGGGGTATCTGCATTGTGCACTCTGCGCCGCGATTTTGCCAATATGCGCTGCCGCGCCGGTTTTGTGCGCCTTTGGCGAAAAAATGGCGTTTTGCGGCAATTTTCTCTTCCTCCGCGGTGTTGCAGAGCATAAAAAAGTGTGATAGGATATATTAGAAATAGCATGACCGGCGGCCATATTGCCGCCGGAGCGATTTTGAGGTATCCGAATGAAGAAAAGCGACAAAACACCCAAGCAGACCCACCGCCGCGCGGACCCGAACGTCATGGGTCTCCACGCGGACGTGGTGGAGCAGAATATCACCGAGACGCTGGAAACGAACTACATGCCCTACGCGATGTCCGTCATCGTTTCGCGCGCCATTCCGGAGATCGACGGTTTCAAGCCCTCGCACCGAAAGCTCCTTTACACGATGTACAAGATGGGGCTTCTCACCGGCGCGCGCACGAAGAGCGCGAACATCGTCGGCCAGACGATGCGCCTGAACCCCCACGGCGACGTCGCCATCTACGACACGATGGTGCGCCTTTCCAAGGGCTACGGCGCGCTGCTGCACCCGTTCGTCGACTCGAAGGGCAACTTCGGCAAGGTCTATTCGCGCGACATGGCGTGGGCGGCCAGCCGATACACCGAGGCGAAGCTCGCGCCCATCTGCGCCGAACTCTTCCGCGACATCGACTCTGACACCGTTGATTTTGTCGACAACTACGATAACTCGATGAAAGAGCCAGCGCTGCTGCCAACAACGTTCCCGAATATCCTGGTCTCGGCCAACCAGGGCATCGCGGTCGGCATGGCGAGCCAGCTGTGCGGCTTTAACTTGGGCGAGGTCTGCGATACGACGATCGCCTTTTTGAAAAATCCCGAGGTGCGCATCAGCGAGACGCTGCTCGCGCCCGACTTCCCGACCGGCGGCGAGGTCCTGTACGACCCGCGCGCCATCGAGGACATCTACAACACCGGCCGCGGCGGCGTAAAGGTGCGCGCCCGCTGGCGCTACGACAAAAAAGAAAATCTCATCGAAATTTATGAAATTCCCTACACCACCACGACAGAGGCCATCATGGACAAGGTCGCCGAGCTCATCAAGGCGGGCAAGGTCAAGGAAATTTCCGACATGCGTGACGAGACCGACCTCTCCGGCCTCAAGCTGACGATCGACTTAAAGCGCGGTGCCGACCCCGACAAGCTGATGCAGAAGCTCTTCAAGGCGACGACACTGCAGGATACGGCGTCGTGCAACTTCAACGTCCTGATCGGCGGCATGCCGCGCGTGATGGGCGTGCGCGAGCTTTTAGACGAGTGGTGCGCGTGGCGCACCGAGAGCGTCAAGCGCCGCGTGTACTTCGTGCTCAAAAAGCGGCAGGACAAGCTGCACCTCTTAAAGGGCCTTAAAAAGATCCTGCTCGACATCGACAAGGCCATCAAGATCATCCGCGAGACGGAGAAGGAGGCCGACGTCGTGCCGAACCTGATGATCGGCTTCGGCATCGACCAGATCCAGGCGGAATATGTCGCCGAGATCAAGCTGCGCAACATCAACCGCGAGTATATCCTGAAGCGCGTGGAGGAGACGGCATCGCTCGAGGCGGAGATCGAAGACCTCGAGGATACGCTCGCGCGCCCGTCGCGCATCCGCAAGATCATCGTCAGCGAGCTTGAGGACGTGCGCAAAAAGTACGCCGAGTCCCGCCGCACCGGCATCCTCTATGACTATGCCGAGGACGCCGAGAGCGAGGAGGACGCCATCGAGGACTATCCCGTGACGCTGTTTTTGTCGCAGCACGGGTACTTTAAAAAGATCACGCCGCAGTCGCTGCGCATGTCCGGCGAGCAGAAGTTCAAGGAGGACGACGCGCTCAGCATGAGCGTGGAGAGCTCCAACGCCGCCGAGCTGATGTTCTTCACCGATAAGGCGCAGGTCTACAAGACGCGCGCGAGCGACTTTGCCGACGGCAAGGCGAGCCAGCTGGGTGACTACTTACCCGCGAAGCTCGGCATGGACGAGGGCGAGAGCGTCATGGGCATGGTGCTTCCCGGCGATTACAGCGGCTATATGATCTTCTTCTTCGAAAACGGCAAGGCCGCGAAGGTCGAGCTGTCGGCCTACAAGACGACCTCGAACCGCCGCCGCCTGACCGGCGCTTACAGCGACAAGAGCCCGCTCAAAGCGCTGTTGCATCTCAAGGAAGACCGCGAGATCGCCGTCTATTCGACAGAGCCGCGCGTGCTGATCGTCAACACGGCGCTTCTTGGTGTGAAGACGACGCGCACGACGCAGGGCGTCGCGCTTTTGACGCTCAAAAAGAAGTACGTGCTCGACACGGTGCGCTTCCCGGAGGAGACCGGCATCACCGACCTTGCCCGCTACCGCGGCCGCAGCATTCCCGCGACGGGCGCGCTGCTCAAGACGGAGGACAGCGACGACAAGCAGCTCTCGCTGATTTGACGTCGGAAGCCTGATAGAAACATATGAGAGGAGAAAATTTATGAAAAATAAAAAACTGCGCGAGCAGGTGAAAAGCTATATCATTGTTACGCTTGCCTGCGTGCTGTATGCCTTGTCGTTCGATTGGTTCTATGCACCGAATGGCTTTACGGTCGGCGGCTTTACGGGTATTTCGCAGATCATTAACTTTTTTGCACCCATTCTGCCGGTCGGTACGATGGTCATCGTGCTCAATGTGCCGCTTTTTATCGTGGGACTTAAAAAATTCGGCTTCGCATTTTTGTGCAAGTCCATCTACACGATGACGCTGAGCTCCATTTTGATCGACGTTGTCGCGGCCATCCACGAGTTTGCGCCCATGGACCCGCTGCTTGCGTGCCTGTACGGCGGCGTGACGCTCGGTATCGCCTCAGGCCTGCTGTTCCGCGAGGAGACGACGACGGGCGGCTCGGAGCTCGGCGCGTGGATCGTGCGGTCGCACGTTGAACGGCTGTCAATCGGCAACATCTGCCTCGGCATCGACCTGACGATCATTTTGATCTACGCCGCGGTGTTCCACAGCCTCAACAACGCGCTCTACGGCGCGCTCGCGCTCTATATCACGACGAAGGTGCTCGACCTGGTCGTCTACGGCCAGAATACGGCAAAGGTCGCCTACATCATCAGCGACAAGTATGAGGAGATCATGCAGGAGATGCTGCGGCGCGACATGGGCGTGACGCTCCTGAACGGCAAGGGCGGCTACACGGGCGCGGAGCGTCCGCTGCTGTTCTGCGCCATCCGCAAGAAGGAAGCGGTTTCGATCAAGCGCTATATCAAGGAGCTCGACCCCGACGCCTTTTTCATCGTCTGCGACGCGAGCGAGGTGCTCGGTGAGGGCTTTGGCGAATACGACCCGCAGGGTCTCTAAGGATATCAGGATACAAGGAGAAAGCAGGAATGGATCTTACGACGGTGGAGAAGAATCTCGAGGAACGCGGCTTCAAGGTGTCCGCCTTCGCGACGGCGAAGGAAGCGGCGGACTATCTGAACGCGCAGATCGACGGAGAGAGCGTGTCGTTCGGCGGCAGCATGACGCTCTCTCAGATGGGGCTTTTTGAAAGCCTCGGCAAGCACAACAAGATGTTCAGCCACTGGAACGTGCCCGACGGCATGAACGCTGCCGAGGTGCTCAAAAACGCCTCGACGTGCGACAACTACCTGCTCTCGGCCAACGGCCTTGCCGAAACGGGCGAGATCATCAACATCGACGGGACGGGCAACCGTGTGTCCTCGTCGCTCTATGGCCACAAGAGGGTGTGGTTCGTCGTCGGCAGCAACAAGATCGCGCCGACCTATGACGAAGCGCTCTGGCGCGCCCGCAACATTGCTGCACCGAAAAACGCGCAGCGCCTCGGCGTGAAGACGCCGTGTGCCGTGAACGGCGACCGCTGCTACGACTGCAAGAGCCCGCAGCGCATCTGCCGCGGTCTTGTCGTGCTGTGGGAGGCCATCCGCAGCTGCGAGACCGAGGTCGTGCTCGTCGACGAGCCGCTTGGCTACTGAGAAAGAGAGATTTCGCCCAAAAGGAGGGAGCGCCGTGCGCAAAAAGTTCATTCCGCTTTCGCTGGCGCTCTGCCTGACGCTCTCGGGCTGCGGCGGCAACGTCGTACTTGAGCGTTCCTACAGCGTTTCCACGCCGCACAGCGAGGTCTACTGGGAAAACGAGGGTGCGGACACCCTGCGCGCCGACAGCTATCAGGACCTCGTCAATGCGCTGCTGCTGCTCCTTGGCGAGCACAGCGAGGAAGGCGTTGTGCGTATTTACAGCGAGGAAGACGCCGCGGCCATGGCCGAGCAGGCCTGTAAGGAGGTGCAGGAGGAGACGGCACTGGGCGCGTATCTTCTTGACTACATCAGCTACACCGACACGCAGGAGCGCGCCTATTACGAGATGCACGTGCGCCTCGGCTACCGCCGCACGGCGGAGGAGCAGGCGGGCATTATCACCGCGACGAGCACCGAGGCGCTGCCTGACCTTCTGCGCCTGACGGCGCGCGAGGGCGCGCTCAGCCGTATCGCCGTGCGCTTCACGTACTTCACCGCGGACCGTGACGGCATCCGCGACATGGTACGATCTGTGCAGGAGGAGGTCGACACCGGCTTTACCGAGCCGTGGCAGGTGAACTTCTACCCCGATACCGACGATGTCGGCATTGTCGAGGTCGTGCTGCGGGAAGCGTAAAAAAGGATAAGAAAAGAGCCTGAACAAAAGCGTTCAAGCTCTTTTTGTGCTTTATAGGGGAGAGGGAAAACGTTAGGAGAGGATCGCGCGGTCATTGGCGAACTCGTCGCCGCTGGCCTTCGTGAACTGCTCAAGAAGATCGGGCACGGTCAGCTTCTTCTTCTCCTCGCCCGCAATGTCGAGGATGACATGGCCGTCGTGCAGCATGATGAGGCGGTTGCCGTACTGAATGGCATCGCGCATGTTGTGCGTGATCATCAGCGTGGTGAGCTGGCCCTCGCGCACGATGCGGTCGGTGAGCTCCATGACCTTGGCGGCGGTCTTCGGGTCGAGTGCCGCGGTGTGCTCATCGAGCAGCAGCAGCTTGGGGCGCTTGAGCGTTGCCATCAGCAGCGTGAGCGCCTGACGCTGGCCGCCGGAGAGCGTCGAGACCTTGGTGGTCAGGCGGGACTCAAGGCCGAGGCCGAGACCGCCGAGCAGCTCGCGGTACTGCTCCTTTTCCTCCTTCGTCACGCCCCAGGAAAGACCGCGGCGCTGGCCGCGGCGGGCGGCGAGGGCGAGGTTCTCTTCGATCCACATCGAGGGGGCGGTGCCCATCATCGGGTCCTGGAACACGCGGCCGATGAATGCCGCGCGCTTGTGCTCGGGCAGGTTCGTGACGTCGGAGCCGTCGATGATGACCTTGCCGGAGTCGACAAAGAACGTGCCGGCGGTGGCGTTGAGCATCGTGGACTTGCCCGCGCCGTTGCCGCCGATGACGGTGACGAAATCGCCGTCCTCCAGTGTCAGGTTCAAATCATTCAGGGCAACCTTCTGGTTGACCGTACCGGGGTTAAAAGTCTTGTAAACGTTTTTGATCTCAAGCATTGCTGCTGCCGCCTTTCTTTACCGCAACGCGGGTGAAGTATTTTGCTTTCCAGTATGGAACCGCAAGGAAGATGGCGACCACGATGGCGCTGAGCATTTTGAGCAGGTCGGTATCGATCTTGAACCAGATGCAGATCTGCATAACAATGTAGTAGATGACGCTGCCGATGCCAACGCTGAGCAGCTTGAGCGCAAAGTTGCGAAAAATCTTGCTGAACACGGCTTCACCGATAACAACGGCAGCCAGGCCGATCACGATAGCACCGCGGCCCATCTGGACATCAGCAAAGCCCTGGTACTGGCTGAGCAGCGCACCGGAGAATGCCACCAGACCATTGGAGAGCATCAGGCCCAGCACAATGTTGAAATTAGTGTTGATGCCCTGCGCCCGCGCCATGTTGGCGTTGCAGCCGGTAGCGCGGATGGAGCAGCCAAGCTCGGTGCCGAAGAACCAGTACAAAATAGCGATAACAACCACCATAAGAACGGCCACGATCAGGATGGTATTGCGGTAAAACGGAACGCCTTTGATATAACGCAGGGATACCAGCAGGTCATATTTGTCCACGTTGATAGCCTGATTGGCTTTTCCCATGATTTTCAGGTTGACCGAATATAGGGACAACTGGGTCAAGATACCGGCAAGGATGGCCGGAATGCCCATAAACGTGTGGAACAGGCCGGTCACCAGGCCAGCCAGCAGGCCAGCACCAAACGCCAGCAGCAGGGACAGCCAGACGTTCATGCCGGAAATCATACACATGATGCAGACCGCACCGCCAAGGCCCAAGGTGCCGTCTACCGTCAGGTCGGCAACATCCAGGATGCGGAAGGTAAGATAAACGCCAATCGCCATAATGGCCCAAATCAGGCCCTGCGCCAATGCGCCCGGCATGGCATTGAACAATGTTGCAATGTTCAAGAGATCGTCAACTCCTCAAAAAAGATATAGTCTTTTTAATTATATCAAAAAATCGCGGGAAAGAAAAGCCTTTTCCGCGATTTTTGTATTAAAGTTACCTGCATCAAATCAAGGCAGGCCGTTCTGGCTGTTTAGCCCTCGTATGCCACATAATCATCTGGGATGGTGATGCCCAGAGCTTCGGCAATGGTCGGGTTGTATTCCTTAGTGAACTCCGGAGCGTACTCAATGGGCATCTCTTCAACCTTGCTTTCGCCGGCCAGGATCTTGGCGGCCATCTTGCCGGTAGCAACGCCCAGGTCATAGTAGCTGATGGACAGGGTAGCAACGCCACACCCGCTCATGATGCCTTCCTCACCTGCAACGACAGGCACACCGGCGGGCTGGCAGATGTTATTGACGATCTCAGTGTTGTTGGCAACGGTGTTATCGGTGGGAACATAGATCACATCGCTGGCATCGGCAGCGCTCTGGCAGACGGTGGCCAGATCGTTGGAGTCAGAGAATGCGTAATACTCGCAGGTGTAGCCCAGTTCTTCCAAGCTGGCCTTTACGGTATCAACCTGATACTGGCTGTTTGGTTCGGCGCTGCAATACAGCAGACCAACGGTCTTTGCATCGGGGAACAGTTCCTTGATGATTCCTGCCTGCTCATCCAGAGGAGCCAGGTCGCTGGTGCCGGAAATATTGGTGCCGACAAGGCCATCGAAGTCATCAATACCCAGTGCCACGCCGTACTCGGTAACAGAGGTGCCCAGAACCGGGATGGTGTTGGTGCCGGCCTGTGCAGCCTGCAGGGCGGGGGTTGCGTTGGCCAGGATCAGGTCAACATTATCAGAAACAAAGCCATTGATGATGGTGCTGCAGGTGTTGGAATCGCCCTGGGCGTTCTTTTCCTCAAAGGTAACGGCATCGCCGAGCTGCTCGGTCAGGGCATCCTTAAACCCCTGGGTTGCAGCGTCCAAAGCAACGTGCTGCACCAGCTGGCAGATGCCGACCTTGTAGGTCTGGCCGTCAGCAGCGGCGGTATCGGAAGCGGCGGTGGATTCTGCGGCAGAAGAAGCGGTGCTGCCCGCGGCCGATGCAGCAGAGCTTGCTGCAGTGCTGCCACAGGCAGCAAGGGAAACAGCCAGGCAGCCGGCTGTCAAAATAGAAAGTGCTTTTTTCATGGTATCTTCCTCCCAAATCTATGCATCGCTCACCGGCATCCACTATGCTGCATAGCCTTGGGTGGGTGTCCTCTCCGAAAAGCGATTTAGTGATTTAAAGTATAGCATCAATCGTATTCCCCTGCAAGATACAATCCGCCAAATCACGGCGCTTTAGAGCACTAAATTTCCACATTTTGCACAATTTTAACAAAAAAGCACGCCCTGCGTTCTGCCTTTGGGGCATTCGCACAGGGTGTGCAGTATCAATAAGACTTATAAAATGATATTTTTCTCTGTTTCAGCAATCGGGTGCTGGATTGCTTTTGTGTTCCTTACCGTTTTGGCCTCATTTATGCAAAGATTGCCGCTTCGGTCTGGTTCAGGATGCGGATAAACGCCTCTCGCGTATCCGCCATACGCAGTTTTTCCGTCAGGCGGTGGTCGCTGAGCAGGTTGACAAGGCGAGCCAAAATCAACAGGTGGTCGCTCTGGCGGTCCGGCGGAACCGCAACCATAAAGATCATATCCACCAGCTTGCCGTCCGCTGCGCCCCAGTCCAGCCCGCGGGTAAGGGTCAGCGCGGCCAGCCCAAGCGAGGCAACGCCCGCATTGCAGGCATGCGGGATGGCAAGCCCTTCCCCAATGGCGGTGGTGCCGCCCGCGCGTTCACGCTCACACACGGCTTTATAGTAGGCGGTACCGTTGGTGATCACGCCGTTGCTCTCCTGAAGTTCCACCAAGGTTTCCAGCGCCGTCTGCACACTGGGCATCTCGGCATGCAGCATCACACTGTCACGGTTCAGTAAACGGCTGACTCTCAGCTGTGTCTGCTCACTTTCCCTGTGCTTCATACGCCCTCCACCTTGCTGATCAGCTTGTAAAGGAACTCGCCCACCGCGCCGCCGGTGCAGTCGCAGTTGGTCACTTCGTTGGCCGCTGCTTTTACTTCGGACGGCGCATTGGCCACAGCCACGGAATAGCCCGCTTTTTTCATGATTTCGAGATCATTATAATAGTCACCGATCACGATGGTTTTTTTGATGTTCTCGTTCAGGATATGGCAAAGCTCTTCCATTCCGGCTGCTTTGCTGATGCCGGAAGGCATAATTTCCAAGTAGATCTGGTTGGTAGGCAAAAAGTAATTATCCCGGCCAAAGTACCGCGTTTTGGCGTACTGTCCCGCTTTGCGGATCGTTTCCGGATCCCCGGCAAACACCACCTTCAGCCAGCCATCCGGCACATTTTCCAGCGGGCAGGCCACGCTTTCCATGTGTTCATCCACCTGGTGGGCGTGGGTATAGCTGCTGGCGTGAACAACATACATCTCCCCCGCACCGGCCATGACCTCTACACCAATCTTCGGGAATTTTTGCAGCATATCGGCAATGGCGGCAGCGGCCTGTTCCTGATTCAGGCAGGAGCGACGCAGCACACGGTTGGTCTGGAAATCATACAGCAACGAACCATTGCAGGAGATTGCTGGCAGCGAAAGCTCGATATCGCCCAGCGCCGCGCGGATCGACTCCGGCGGACGGCCGGATGCGACGGTAAAGCGCCCACCCATGGCGGTAAACAACCGGATGACGCTGCGGTTGCAGGCGGGAATGCCCTCCTTTGCAGTCAGCAGGGTGTTATCCATATCACAAAAAACCAGATAATCACTCAAACGCTCCATGGCGGCTTTCCTTTCTCAGACGGCTTAAGTAGTCCTGAAACCAGTCAGGCAGTGAGCTGTCAAACTGCATCCATTCCCCGGTGGCGGGGTGCACAAAGCCAAGCTCCTTGGCGTGCAGGCACTGACCGTTCAGGCTGCGGATACAATTTTTTGGCCCATACACGGCATCCCCAGCCAGCGGGTGGCCAATGGACGCCATATGCACCCGAATTTGATGGGTGCGGCCTGTTTTAAGCTTGCATGCAATGTAAGTAAAGTTGCCGAACCGTTCCAGCACCTGCCAGCCGGTGTAGGCATATTTGGAGTTCTGCTGGGTCACGGCCATCTTTTTGCGATCCTTAGGGTCGCGGCCGATGGGGGCTTCCACAAAGCCGGTATCCTCTTTCAGGTTGCCATACACCACAGCGTGGTACACCCGATGGATAGAATGCACGCTCATCTGTTCGGTCAGTGCCTGGTGGGCGGCGTCCGTTTTTGCAACGACCAAAAGGCCGCTGGTATCCTTATCAATGCGATGCACAATGCCGGGGCGGATGGCCCCGCCGATGCCGCACAGTGCCACAGCAGTGCATTGACCATGGTGCCGTCCGGGTTGCCGGGCGCAGGGTGCACCACCATGCCTTTGGGCTTGTTGACCACCAGCAGGCTGTCATCCTCATACACAATGTCCAGCGGAATGTTCTGGGGCTGGGCTTCGATGGGCTGCGGGTCCGGCAGGGTGAGCAGAATCGTCTGCCCGGCTTTCAGCTTATCCTTTTTGTTCAAGGGGCTGCCGTTGCAGGTCACACTGCCCGCTTCGATCAGGTTTTGCAGCTGGCTGCGGGAAAGATCCGGGCACTGTTCCGCCAGCCAGCGGTCCAGCCGCAGGCCAACGCTTTCCGGCGCAAGGGTCAGTTCACGCTGTTCCATCTGTGGGCGCACTCCCCTTTTGCTGTTTTGCTTTTTGTTCGCGGCGCATATCCAGCAGCAGGCTGAGGACCAGCAGGCCCACGCCGACACAGATGCAGACATCCGCAAAATTGAACACCGGGAAATTGATGAACAGGCAGTTCAGGTAATCCACGACCACGCCGGTGCGGATACGGTCGATCAGGTTGCCAACACCGCCGCCCACGACCAAAATCCAAGCAGCACGCTCCAAACGCGGCATTTTGCGCAAAAGCAGCATACCGGCCAGCACAGCCAGCATCACACCGGTAACGATCACCAGCAGCGTGCGCTTGCCGCTGAGCATAGAAAACGACATACCATCATTGAGCAGGTAATAAAATTCCAGCACATGCGGGATAAAGGGTTTGCTGCCAACCGGCAGCAGTTCCACGGTGGCCCAAAGTTTGATCAGCTGGTCAACCAGCGTCAGGCCTGCCGCAGCAAGAATGGATAAAATGCCAACCAGCATAAACGCCTCCGTCGTCCGGGCCAATGCAGCGCTGCAAAATGCCCTGACAAAAACAGCGGTGCAAAGGCTTGATAAAAGCGCAAAAGCACCGCTGTAAATCATACTATGGCAATACCGCACAGTTCCTGTCTTACAGGCTTAAGCACTGGAACAGCGCTTAACATCATGCGGCATAGCCCTTTATTTGAAATTAACCAAGAACTTTCGCACAGCGCGGGCACAGGCCGTCTTCGCCAACAGCTGTGTCGAACTTCCAGCAGCGCAGGCACTTGTTGCCGGCAGCATGGGCAACGCTCATGCCCAGGCCCTCGGTCAGACCCCTCACGCCGCCTTCGCCCTTGACCAGATCCACATGGGAAACGATCATCAGATCGGCCAGCTCATCCATCGGGATGGCGTTCAGGAAGTCATACATTTCATCGCTGCAGTACAGGGTAACGGCAGCTTCCAGAGAGGAACCGATGGTCTTATCGGCACGGGCCTGCTCCAGAACCTTCTTTACATCGTCACGCACAGCAATGATCTTGGCCCACTTGGCGTCAAAAGCGGCATCCTCATCGCTCTTGGCTTCCGGCATACGCTCCCAGCAGACATACTCCTGCATGCCTTCCAGCTTCGGGATGTAGCTCCAGATTTCCTGGGCGGTGAAGCACAGGATGGGGGCAACCAGCTTGGTGAAGTCAACCAGAATGCGGTACAGCGCAGTCTGGGCGCAGCGGCGTGCGTGCTCGTCCGCGCAGTACAGGCGGTCCTTGATGACGTCCATATAGAAGTTGGACATATCAATGACGCAGAAGTTGTAGATTGCGTGGTAAGCGCGGGAGAAATCGTAATTATCGTAAGCGGCACGCACATTGGCGGTCAGGCTGTTGCAGCTCTTGAGTGCCCAGCGGTCGATTTCGAACAGCTGATCCTCGGCAACCATATCCGTGGCAGGGTTGAAATCGCCAATATTGCCCAGCATAAAGCGGGCGGTGTTGCGCATCTTGCGGTATGCTTCGGACAGCTGCTTGAAGATATTCTTGCCTGCGCGCACATCAACGGTATAATCGCTGGAAGCAACCCACAGACGAACGATGTCAGCGCCGTAATCGCGGATGATTTCGGACGGCTCCACACCGTTGCCGGCAGATTTGTGCATCTGCTTGCCCTGCTCATCAACGACCCAGCCATGGCACAGAACGCCTTTGTACGGGGCAACGCCCTGGGTGGCAACGCTGGTCAGCAGGCTGGACTGGAACCAGCCGCGGAACTGGTCGGCGCCTTCCATATACAGGTCAGCGGGCCAGTTCAGTTCGGGACGTTCGCGGCAGACTGCGCTCCAGGTAGAGCCAGAGTCGAACCAGACATCCATGATATCGGGATCCTTTTCCCAGTCAGAAGCGCCGCATTCGCAGACCTCAGTCTTGGGCATGATCTCGTTGGCATCGTACTTATACCAGGCATCGGAGCCTTCCTTGCGGAACAGGTCGCTGACAGCCTTGATGGAAGCATCGGTGATGTGGTACTTGCCGCAGTTCTTGCAGTAGAACACCGGGATGGGCACACCCCACACGCGCTGACGGCTGATGCACCAGTCGCTGCGGTCACGCACCATGCCGTGCATACGGTCATGACCCCAGGCCGGCTGCCACTTGACTTCGTCAATGGCCTTATAGGCTTCCTCGCGGAACTTATCAATGGAGCAGAACCACTGTTCGGTTGCACGGAAGATGATAGGATGGTGGCAGCGCCAGCAATGCGGGTACTGGTGGGTGATGTGCTGCACGCCCATCAGGTGACCGGACTGCTTGATGTGCTCCAGAATAACTTTGTTTGCAGCCCAGACCTTAAGGCCTGCAAACTCTTTGCCTGCTTCTTCGGTCAGGTAACCGCCATCGTCCACGGGGACAATAACGGGAACCTGCGGGTAGTGGTTGACGCAGACTTCAAAGTCCTCAACACCGTGGCCAGGTGCGGTATGAACGCA
>ENA-ORSA01001170-ORSA01001170.1-human-gut-metagenome-genome-assembly--contig:-NODE-1170-length-23216-cov-14.919822_pt1 | contig 23216 bp, 24 predicted proteins | sample MGYA00242179_ERZ509142 | MGnify/ENA primary metagenome ERZ509142 (study PRJEB26280, sample SAMEA2338659) | human gut metagenome | biome: human gut; feature: human-associated habitat; material: faeces... | reverse complement strand
CTGGGCAGCGGCTCGGCGCTGCCGGTGGGCGCCATCACCTCCCTGCTGGGCGCGCCGTTTTTCCTGGCGCTGATCTTCGGTCGAAAGGAGAGCCGTGTATGTTGAGCGTAGAACAGGTGACCTTCCGCTACGACAGGCGCAGCCAGCCGGTGCTGCGGAACGCCAGTCTTTCGCTGGACGCGGGACAGGTGGGCGTGCTGCTGGGCCGCAACGGCTGCGGCAAGACCACCCTGATGCGGACGCTGCTGGGGCTGTGTACACCGGAATCGGGGCGCATCTCCTTTGACGGGCGGGATCTGGCGGCCATTGACCGGCGGCAGCGCGCCCGTGTCGCGGCCTATGTCCCGCAGGATCTGCAATTCGGCGGGCTGCGGGTCTATGACGCGGTGATGGCCGGGCGCGTGGCGCGCTTCGGCATCCAGCCGGGCGCGGACGACCGTGCGGCGGTGGACGCGGCGCTGGAGGACATGGAGCTGACGGCGCTGGCGCAGCGGAACGTGCAGCAGCTCTCCGGCGGCGAGCGGCAGAAGGTGGCCATCGCCCGTGCGTTGGCGCAGGAGCCGCGCCTGCTGGTATTCGACGAGCCCACCGGCAATCTGGACGTGGCCAACGAGCAGCGCATCCTGCGCCATGCCCGGCGGCTGGCTCGGACACGGGGCATCACGGTGCTGTGTACGCTCCACGACCTGAATCAGGCGCTGCAATGCGGTGACAGGCTGTTCCTGATGCAGGACGGCTGCATCAAATATACCGGCGGCGGGGACATCCTCACACCGGAGACGGTACAGGAGATATTCGGCGCGCGGGTACGCGCGGCGGTGATAGACGGAAAAAAATATCTGATAGGAGCGGACGACGATGAAGAATAGACTTTTTGCCCTTGTGCTGGCGCTGGTGATGGCGCTGTCCCTGTTCGGCTGCGGCCAGAAGCCCGCGGCGGACGACACCGGCGACGCACCGGAGACGGTGACAGTCACCGACATGATCGGCCGTGAGCTGGAGCTGACGCCCGGCAGCTATCAGCGGGTGGTGTGCATCGGCGCGGGCGCTCTGCGGCTGTACAGCTATGTGGGCGACGTGAGCCTGCTGTGCGGCGTGGAGGACATCGACAACACCACGCTCAGCGAGCGTCCCCAGATGTTCGACGGCGTGGCACGCCCCTATGTGATGGTCTACGGCGACACCTTCGCCGCGCTGCCCTCCTGCGGCGTGGGCGGCCCCAACGCACAAGCGGCGGAGGCGGAGAAGATCCTCTCCTGCACGCCGGATATCATCGTCTCCGAGTACGAGGACACGGACAAGGCGGACGCCCTGCAGCAGCAGACCGGCGTGCCGGTGGTCACTCTGCGCACCGGCGTGGACGGTGTGTTCAGCGACGACTTCCACGGCTCCATCACCCTGCTGGGCAAGATATTCGGCAAGGAGACGCGGGCGGCGGAGCTGCTGTCCTTCGTGGAATCCGAGACAGCGGAGCTCGGCCGCCGCACAGCGGATATCGCCGAGGATGCCAAGCCCTCCGTCTATGTCTGCGGTCTGGGCAACTGGGGCACCACCAACCACCTGATGACCGTGCAGGATTACAGCACCTTCCGGGTGGCGCATATCAAAAACGCCGTCAGCGGCCTGAGCGCGTCGGGTATCCAGCCCATCGAGGCGGAGAAGTTCACGGCGCTGGGTGCGGATATGGACATCATGCTCATCGACGCGGCGGCGGTGAAGAACATCAAGCCCCTGTACGCCGAGGACAGCGGCATGTTCGACAGCTGCAAGGCGTGGCAGAACGGGCAGGTCTATCTGGAGATGGCCTACAACGCCTACTACACCAACTATGAGATCGCGCTGGCCAACGCATGGTTTGCCGCCAAGTGCGCCTATCCCGATCAGTTCACGGATATCGACATGACGGAAAAGCTTAACGAGATCACCGGCGCTTTTCTGGACAAGGGCATTGCGGAGGATATCTACCGGATGCCCAACAGCTTCGGCGGCTATCAGCAGATCGACACCGCCGCCTTCTTCCGCTGAGGGCGCGCGCCATGATAGACAAGCGTGACGTACAGTCCTTCTTCGACCGGCTGGCGCCGGGCTGGGACGCTGAGCTGGTGCGGAACGAGCCTGTGATCGCCGCCATTCTGGACAACGCCGGCGTGCAGCCGGGCGTCCGTGTGCTGGACGTGGCCTGCGGCACCGGAGTGCTGTTCCCGGATTACACGGCGCGGCAGGCGGGGCATGTGACGGCCATCGACCTGTCGCCGGAGATGGCGGCGCGGGCGGCGGAAAAGGCCGCGGGAACGTGCATCGAGGTGATCTGCGGCGACGTGGAGACAGACGTGCAGGTGCAGGAGAGCGCCCCTTACGACGTGGTGATGGTCTACAACGCCTTTCCCCACTTCCCCGACCCGGCGGGTCTGATCCGGCGGCTATCCGGGCTGCTGCGCCCCGGCGGACGGCTGTCCATCGCCCACGGCATGAGCCGCGCCGCGCTGGACGCCCACCACAGCGGCAGCGCCCACGCCGTGTCCATGCGGCTTCTCCCCGCAGAGGAGGTCAGGGCGCTGATGGCGCCGTATCTGGACGTGGACGTGGTGATCTCCGACGACCGGATGTATCAGGTCTGCGGCGTAAAACGGGCATAGAAAAAGTCCCCCGGCCGGGGGACTTTTTTATGTCCGTTTTTATGCTTTCGGGATATCCGCGAAGCGGCGGGGCTGCTCCTCGCCGTTGAGCACACGGCAGGCGCCGGCCGCCAGCGCCTCCAGCTCAAACTCGCCGGCCATGACCTCCACCGGTGCGATGAAGGACAGCTTCCGCGTCAGGTACTCCACCACATACCGGGAGTACGCCAGTCCGCCGGTGAGGATCACCCGATCCACCCTTCCGTCTGCGGCGGCCGCCAACCCGCCCAGAGCGCGGGCGCAGCTGTACAGCATCCCGTCGTACACCAGCTTGGCGTGCCGGTCGCCCTCCCGGATGCGCCGCTCCACCTCGATGGCGTCGGCGGTGCCCAGATGCGCCACCAGCCCGCCCTTGCCGCGGATGAAGCCCATGATGTCCTGCTTCGTATATTCCCCGGAAAAGCACATAGCCACCAGCGGCTGCAAACTCACGCCGCCCATGCGCTCCGGCGCAAACATCCACTCGTCGTCCCGGACGCCGTCCACCATCTTTCCGCCGATAAACAGCCGGGCAGAGCCGCCGCCGCCCAGATGCAGCACGATGAGCCGGCAGTCAGCCAGCGGCTTGTGCAGCACCTCGCTGGCGCAGCGCATGGCCATGGCACGGCAGTTCAGCGCATGTCCCGTCATCATCCGGGGCAGCTCCGGCAAACCGGACATCCGCGCCTCATCGGTCATCTCGTCCACCGTGACCGGGTCGCAGATAAAGGCGGGGATGCTGAGAGGCCGGGCGATCCGCAGCGCCAGCACGCAGCCCAGATTGGACGCGTGCGCCGCGTCCCGCACGGTGTACATAAAGTCCACCATGTCCTGATCCACCTGATAGGTGCCCGCCGCACAGTAGGGCATCTGCCCGCCCCGGGCGCAGACCGCGTCCAGCGCAGTCATATCCACCTGCTGCTCCGCCAGCGCCTGTTCGATGGCCTTCTGGCGGAAGTCCGCCTGCTCCATGACCCACGCGAAGGGCTGCAAGTCCTCCCTGCTGTGGCGCAGCGTCTTGTCGAATACCTTCTCCGTGCCGCAGAACAGCGCGAGCTTCGTGGAGGTAGAGCCGGGATTGATGACCAGTACACGCTTATCCATAGTGATTTCCGCCCCAGACAGGGCTCTCCTTCTTTTGTTATTTAAAGCAATTATACCCGTCCGCACCCCTCCGCACAAGCGGGAAATTATCATAGGCTATCAGTTTTTCTGTTAGGTTCACGATTCCGTGCGCGTCAGCATCCGCACGGCGTATTTCAGGAACATCTTCACCGCCGGAGACGCCTCGGTATGGGAGTGGAGCGCCGCGCCCAGCGTGATGCTGGCCGGCGGGTCGATGGGGATCATGGCCACGTCGCAGATGCGCTTTTCCGTGATGAGCCGGTTCATGACGCTGACACCCAGCCCCTGCTCCACCATGGACATGGCGGAAAAGTTCTCGATGGTGGTATACCGGATATTGGGGCGCACATGGCTGCGGGCGAAAAGCGCCTCCACATCGTCGTCGCAGCCCAGCGCCGGCATGATAAAGCTGTCCTGCTCGCAGTTCTCCAGCGGATAGCACGATGCCTCCGCCAGCGGGTGGCTGCGGGGCAGCAGCGCCACCATGGGATCCTCCGCCAGCGGGATCCACTCAAAGGGCATGTTCTCCTGATAGCTGAAAAAGCCGATATCCGCCGTGCGCTCCTCCAGCCACTGGGACACCTCCTGCCATATTCCCTCCATCAGCTTGATCTCCACGTGGGGATAGTCCTGCTGGAACGCCCGGATGACCGCCGGCAGCCAGTGGGTAGCGATGCTGGAATAGGCCGCGATGGTCACGGTGCCGATCAGCAGCCCGTTCATCTGGGCGGACAGCTCAAACAGGCGATCCTCCTGATGGAGTATCTCCCGGATCACCGGCAGCAGCAGCTGCCCGTTGGCGGTCAGCGCCACGCCCTTGGTGCTGCGGCTGAACAGGGAGAATCCCACCTCCTTCTCCAGCGCGGAGACCAGCTGGTTCACGCCGGAGGGCGTGTAGCGCAGCACCTCGGCGGCGCGGGAGAAGCTGCCTGTTTCGGCAGCGGCGAGAAAGGCGCGGCAGCGGGCTGTTTCCATGATATTTCCTCCTTTTCCAGCTGTTAGTATAACTTACATCCATTATAATGAAGTGCAGCTTTACTTTTCCTGTGAAATATTCTACTATAGCATCAACAGGAAGGCAAGAGCCTGAAACCAAAAAATAACATCAACAAAAATACAAAATTTTTTCAAGGAGGATGTTACCATGAAAAACATTTCTATTCACGTTGCTATCGCCGTCGTTTCCCTGGTTCTGGTCGTAGCTTCCGCCTTTTTGATGACGGCTGCCGACTGGGAGGTCCGCGTACTGGCCAACTACCTGACTCTGGGCTGGGCACTGGTGTTCACCGTCTCCGCCACCCGTGCGCTGATTCTGGAAGGCCGCCGCGAGGAGAAGGCCACGCACAAGACCGCTCACGCCGCCGCGTAACAGGCGTATCATACGAAAAGAAGCACCTCCGGGTGCTTCTTTTTTTGTTCGCTTGACGGGCGGGGCAAAATACGGTACAGTATAGGCAGCACCGCATGCGGTACTGCCTATAGAAAAATCCGAACGGAGGAGCCCTCTATGAAAAAGATCGCAGTCATCACCGGCGCGTCCAGCGGCATGGGCAGGCGCTTCGCAGAAACGGTGGATCGATATGGCCGCTTCGACGAGGTGTGGGTCATCGCCCGGCATCAGGCGCAGCTGGAAGCGCTGAAGGCGACCGTCCCCTTCCCTATCCGCGTGCTGGCGCTGGATCTGACCGACCGCACCAGCTTCGGCACATACGCGGCGGCACTGGCGGAGGAGCCGGTGCAGGTGGGGCTGCTGATGAATTGCAGCGGCTACGGCAAGTTCAGCGCCGTGCTGGACACCCCGCTGGCGGTGAACCTGAACATGACCGACCTGAACTGTCAGGCGGTGGTGGCCATGTGCCAGCTGACGGCGCCCTACATGCCCTCCGGCAGCCAGATCATCAACATCGCATCGGTGGCGGCGTTCCAGCCTATCCCCTATATCGACATCTACGGCGCCACGAAAGCCTTTGTCCTCAGCTTCAGCCGCGCCCTGAACCGGGAGCTGCGCAGCCGCGGCATCGGCGTGATGGCGGTGTGCCCCTTCTGGACAAAGACCGCCTTCTTCGACCGCGCCATCCGGGAGGGCGAACAGCCCATCGTGAAAAAGTACGTAGCCATGTATGACGTGGAGGATATCGTCACCCGGACGTGGCGGGACGCCAAGCGGGGCAAGGACGTGTGCAAATACGGCTTTATCGCCCGCGCACAGGCGGGGCTGGCCAAAATACTGCCTCACAGCCTGGTCATGGACGTGTGGATGAAGCAGCAGGAGCTTCGCTGACAGCACGCGCCGCAAGGCTGTAGAAAACGCAAAGCAGCACCACCGTTTGGTGGTGCTGCTTTGCGTCAGACTGTCAAAAAACCTGCCCGGTTACAAGTATCGGAGGGAAGGATAGTGTGAAAGGGAACCGTCAGGGTTCCCTTTCGCGTTCAATCACCCGCCGCAGCGACCAAAATCGCAAAATAAAATACTGTTTTTTATTTTGCGATTTTGCCTCAGCTTGTCAAAAAAGTCCGTTCGGACTTTTTTGACAAGCTGACGCAAAGCAGCACCACCGTTTGGTGGTGCTGCTTTGTGTGCTGCTCCAAGGAGAGAATGCGGAACAACATATATGGCCATGTCTCTGAAAAAATGAAACAAGACAGCGCAAACCGCATGGAAGCCTATATGCGGAGCACTGTCTATGGAAAAACCCAAAACGGTTAAAGGGTCAAATAAAGGGTCAGACACAAGAAAAGAGGTCTGAAACCCATTGGTTTCAGACCTCTTGATGGCAGCGGGAGAAGGATTCGAACCCTCACATACGGAGTCAGAGTCCGCTGTGCTACCTTTACACAATCCCGCTGTGTCCTGACGAACAAAGACTATTATACATGTTTTCCCGCATTTGTCAACAGTTTTTTCGCCAGACTTTTCAAAGTTTTATTTCCCCAGCCACTGGCGCAGGCGCTCCCACAGCTCCACCGCACGGAATTTCAGCACATAGCCCTCCTGTCCGGTGATGAGCTTCATGTCCGATTCATCCATGCCGGCCTGCACTGCCACGTCCTCCAGGTCGGTGCAGGCCGCCGTACACAGCGGCGGGTACACCACGCACCACCAGTTCCGCCCGGCGCCCTCGCCGATGATGACCCGCAGCGCCAGATACTCCCCCGCCGGCAGTGCGAAGCCGTCGTACTCCTTCAGTGGGAATTCCGTCATGGTCAGCTCCGCCCGCACGGGGTATGACCCGCCGCAGGCGTCGAAGGCCGCCTGCTCCAGCTCCGGCAGGGCTGTGCGCAGCCGCGCCTGTGCGTCCGGCCTGTCCGCCGCCTGCCGCAGTATATCCTCGGCGCGGGAGAGCACGGCGTCCCGCGCCCGCAGCTTCATGGCCTGATCCGAGGCGCTGTCCGAGTTGGCGATCACATGCAGGCGGATCATCTTCTCCTGCAGAGCATCCTGCCGTCCCAGTGACGCCGCGCCGCTGACAAGAGCCAGCGCCAGCGCCGCCAGCAGCACCAGCTCCACCGGCTTCCACTTTTTTATATATGTACGCATAAAAAGCACCGTCCCTTGCTGATTTTCCTACATTGTGGACGGTGCTTTTCTGTTTTATACCGGCTGGGTCAAAAAAACCTGCGGCCACGTCCGCCGCAGCGTCATCGCGGCCACCGCCGCCTCCTTCCGGTCATCGAACACTCCGAACACAGCGCTGCCGCTGCCGCTGAGCAGCGTACCCAGCGCCCCCTGCGCCCGCAGCGCCGCTTTGATATCCCAGAGGCGGCTGTCCTCCGGCACAGCACGCTCAAAGCTGTTGCGCAGCTCTGCCGCTATCGCGTGGACGTTGTTCCCGGCCACGGCGTCCTCCATGCGGCTGTCCTCTGCGGTCATCCCGCCGCAGGCGTCCAGCCGCCGGTACATCTCCGCCGTGGAATAGCTCTCCTCCGGCTTCACCACCACAAACCAGCCCGCTGTCAGCGGCGGCAGCGGCGTGACGATCTCCCCCCGCCCGATGGCCAGCTGCGTGCCGCCGCGGATAAAGAAGGGCACATCGCTGCCCAGCTTTTCCGCCAGTCTCTCCAGCCGCATGTCTGTCATACGCGGCGCGTACAACGTCCGCAGCGCCAGCAGCACCGCCGCCGCGTCGCTGCTGCCGCCGCCCAGTCCCGCCTGGGTGGGGATATGCTTCTCCAGCGTGATGGACACACCGCCGCTTTCCATCGCCGTCTCCGTAAAGAACACCCGCAGCGCCTTCATACATAGGTTGTCATTGACATCCTCCGTCACCGGTACGCTGCAAAGCAGGGAATCACACCCCGTACCGCGCTCCACCGTCACGGTATCCCACAGGCTGATGCGCTGCATAACGGAGGTGATCTCATGATACCCGTCCGCCCGCTTCGCGCCCACGTCCAGCGTCAGATTTATCTTGGCATACGCCCGTTCCGTGCATCTCATGGCCGTTCCTCACAAAAAATAATGCTGCGGCAATGCCGCAGCACTATTATAGCATACCGGTGCAGACTGCGCCAGTCTTACTTGACGATCTTGCGCGCCTCGATGTAGTAGCGCTTGTCCTGGGCGTGACCCATGGAGAAGGTCTTGCGGGGCAGCACGCCGTCGGCCATGACGGTCTTGAACAGCTGCTCCTTGCCCATGGCAGGCAGCAGGAATCCCATGTTGCCGGGCTTGCTGCCCAGCTCGCGGGTCACGTCGTCGCCGTGGATGTAGTCCACCTCGCCGCCGTTGTCCTTCAGGTACTGGTCGATGACGCTCTGGAGCGTGCCCACAGCCAGCTGCACCTTGGGATCAGGCACAGTGATGAAGTGGCTCTCGCCGTTCCACACGAACTCGATGGTGTGACCGTCGCCCTTGCCCTCGTAGGCGTTGGGATAGGCGGCGCGGAAGGCGTCCATGAACTTCTGGTGATCCACGCCGAACAGCACGCGGTGGATGGGCTCGAACTGCAGGGCATCGTCGTGGTTGTTGACCACCTCTACCAGCGCGTAGCGGGCGGGCAGAGCCAGATACTCCTCGGGGGTCTTGCCCTTCTTCTGCTCCTCATAGCAGGCCTTGGCGGTGGCCAGAGAGTGGTTGCCGTCGCCCACGGCGAACAGCAGGGGCGCCACACCGGAGACGTTGTACTTCTTCTCCATAGCCGCGTCGGTGGTCAGGCCCTCCAGCGCATTGGCCACGGCGTCGATCTGCTTGTCGGACAGCTTGAAGCCGCGGATGTGGCCGCCGTTCTGCATCAGGTCGAAGTCGTAGACCTTCTCCATGGTGTCGGCTGCTGCGGTCAGCGGTTCGATAACGGTCTTGTCGGGATCGTCGATCAGCAGCATGACGTGGGGCAGCTCGATGGGCGCGTTGCGGCGCACCTTGGCGCGGGGCGGGATGCGATCCAGCACGGTGCCCTCGGTGGCGCGGATCAGGGCGCCGGAGCCGGGGGTGAAATCATAGGCATCCAGATCCACCATACCGATCAGGCCGTGGCGGATCTTGCCGTCGGACTGCTGGCGCTCGATGTAGATCAGGGAGTCGGGCAGCGTCTCGAACACGCCGTCGGCCAGGTACTTCTTCATGGAGTCGTTGATATTCTCGATGTACTCGTCCACGTTGGGAGCCTTCAGGTTGGCCTCCGGCAGGATCAGACGCAGGGTGGAGGGCGCGTCGCCCACCTTCTCCTCCACCGCCTGCCAGTACTCCGGCTCAGAGGTGAACTGATCGCAGGCGACGACCGCCCACTTGGTCATGTCCTGGCCCTTGGGCAGCAGGATGTCAGCGGGATAAAAGCCCAGCTTGTCAAACTTCTTGTTCATAGTCTCCTCCTTAGTGTGTGTACATGGTCGTGTACAAACTGTTCTGTGCTGATAATACCAAATTACCGCGGCTTTTGCAATCGCTTTTCCAATTTTATTCAGGTAATCAGAAAAATTTTTTGTGCATATCCTCCACTTCCCCGGGAAATGCTACGGTAAGCAGCAGTCTCAAACGAACGGAGGTCATGTATATATGAAAGTACTCGATCGCATCGCGCTGGCGCTGGTCATCATCGGTGCCCTGAACTGGGGCGCGGTGGGGCTGTTCCGCTTCGACTGCGTGGCGGCCATCTTCGGCGGGCAGGCCGCCCCCATCAGCCGCGTCGTCTACGCCCTGGTGGGGCTTGCCGGTCTGTGGTGCATCACCATTCTGTTCCGCGATGCGCCCGCCGAGGCGTGAGGATAACGAAAAGACCGCCGAAAGGCGGTCTTTTTCGGGTATGGCAAGGGTGGACAGGGTCGTCTGCCCCTACGACGGGACGTCGGGGACGCCGTCCCCTACGCCGGTTATACGGGTATGTTCGCCTGTCCTTTCGCAGGTGGCGATGCCCTCATCGCCCCGCCGCCAGCCGCTTCACCAGCTCCTCACTGGGGTCGGCCAAAATGGTTTTGTAATTGGTGTAATTCACGAATCCCGGCGGCGAACCGGCGGGCTTCTTCACGAACTTTACCGGCGCATAGTCCACCGGCACCTTCGTGCCGTCCTGCGCCTGCGAGAAATACGCCGCCAGCGATGCCGCCTCCGCTATGCTCTGCTCGTCCGGCTGTGCGCCGCCGGTGCACAGTATCACGTGGGAGCCGTGTATTCTCTGGGTGTGGAGCCAGATGTCCCACTTTTCCGCGTCCTTGGCGGTCAGCCGGTCGTTTTGCCGGTTGTTGCGCCCCACAAGGATGCGCAGCCCCGCCGTGGAGCGGAATTCCCTGGGCTTGCTGGGACGCTGGGGCTGCTTTCTGCCCTTTGCCCGGAGGTAGCCGCCGTCGGTCAGCTCAGCGCGGATGTCGTTGAAGTCCTGCTCGGACTCAGCCAGTGTCAGCTCCTGAAGGACACTTTCCAGATAGGTCAGCTCCACCCGCGCCTTTTCCAGCTGCGCCGTGATGTACTTCTCCGCCGTTTTTGCCTTGGTGTATTTTTTGAAATACTTCGCCGCGTTCTCCTGCGGCGACAGCCGCACATCCAGCGGGATGTCCACGTCGGCGCAGTCGGGGTCGTAGTAGTTCTGCGCCGTCAGGCGGCTCATGCCCCGCTCCATGCGGTACAGGTTGGCGGTGATCAGCTCGCCGTACACGCGCCATTTGTCGCGGTTTTTGCTCTCGGCCAGCTCCTGCTCCTGAGCGGCGATCTTGCGGCGGAGCCGGGCAGCGCCGTTGGAGGCGGTTTTTACCAGATCCTGCCCCTTTTGCTTCACGCGCTCGGCCTGCTCCCGCTTTTCATAGAAGTCGTCCAGCAGGCGGGAGAAGCTGGTGTACGTCTCCTCCTCCGCCGCGCCGCCGTACTGTCCCACATGCAGATAGGTGAAGTCCATGGGCACGCCGGAGCGTTTCAGCATCGCAGGTGTAAAGTGCTTTTCGTTCACAGTATCCCGCCACGCGGCAAAAGCGCTCCACAGCGCCGCAGTATGCCCCGTGACCGGGGCATCCGTGCTGCCGCAGGCGCGGAAAGTCAATTCCCGCGCCACCAGCGGCGACAGGCCGTTGACCGTATGCACCAGCCACTGATCCGCGGGCGCGCCCTCCCCCGCTGCGGCGGCGAGAGCCGCGAATTCCTCCTCTGTCACTGTGAAGGGAGATACCTTGTCAGGCGGTGTGGGCAGGTGATAAAACAGCCCCGGCAGCACCTGCCGGTCGGGGTTCATCTCAAAGTCGATGCGGCGCAGACAGTCGATGATGTGTCCGTCCTTGTCCGCCAGTATCAGGTTGGCGCGGCGGGCAACGGCCTCTAAAATCAGAGAAAATTGGCTGCGCTCGCCCAGCTCATCGGCGGCGGAGACGGTCAGCGTGACCACCCTCTCCAGCGGCGCCTGCTGAATGCTCTCGATAATACCGCCGCTGAGGTACTTGCGCAGCAGCATGCAGAACATGGGCGGCTGGGCGGGATTGTCCCGCGGCAGCTCGGTCAGGTGCAGGCGGGGCTGTCCGCCGCCGGCGGACAGCAGCAGCCGGCGGTTCCCCCGGAGCAGCAGCACCACCTGATCCCTGGCGGGCTGCTGGATCTTCTCGATACGGCTGCCGGTGATCTGGGGCGCCAGCTCCGCCACCACAGCCTGCAGACATACGGCATCCAGCGGCATGTTACTCCTCCTCCATCATGGCGTGGAACAGCTGCTCCGCGCGCTCCTTGTCTCCCCGCAGGTACAGCCAGCCCATCAGACACTCCAGACCGGTGGCGGCGTGGTACTGGGCGGGCGTGGCGCTGCGGGGCATGGCGTGTACATTGGCGTTGCGGCCGCGCTTGTAGACGGCCAGCTCCTCCTCCGTCAGCTGCGGCAGCACCCGCTGCGCCAGCTCCGCCTGCTTCTGGGCGCAGACCAGCGCAATGGTGGCGCGGTGCAGCTCCTTGCCGGTGGCCTTGCCGTGAACGCACAGCCATGTGCGCACCAGCGTCTCGTAGACGGCATCCCCCATGTGCGCCAGACCGATGGCGCTGATGGCGCGAAGCTCGTCGGGCGTCAGGTGCGGTTCAAAATAGTTCATGCTTCCACTTCCTTTTCTGCTTTAGTATGCCACCTCCGAAGGGATTTGGCAAGAAAAAGTATCGACATCGGCGGCAGAACATGATATAATTTAGAAGAATTTGTGTGCAGGAGGCGCGGTATGCCGAATACGGAAAAACGGTTCAAGAAGGGCGAGATCATCTGCCGTCCCAAGGAGATGGTCATGAGCATGTACAACATCCTCTACGGCAGCGTGGGGATCTATTTCGACTACGGCACGCCGGAGCAGGTGGATGTGGTCACGCTGCGGGAGGGCGATTTCTTCAACGTCATCAGCTTTCTGGAATCCCGGCAGCGGAACACCACGGCGGTGGCGCTGGAAAACACCATCGTCAGCGAGATCACCTACGACAATTTCAGCGCCTATTTCCGGGAGAAGCCCGCCAAGATCATGAGTCTTTTGCAGCACATGAGCGCCCGGATGCGCCAGATGCAGAAGGCCTATGTGGACACCTGCCACGCGCTGGAGATGTGCGGCGACAAGGAGAAGCTGGCGGCGGAGCACGGCGACTGGGTGGAGAGTCACAACCGGACATACAACCTGCTGCGCGCCATGTTCCCGACGCTGTACCACGAGGAGGAGCGCAAGGCGCAGGAATTATGCCGCGCCGAAAGCGATCCGCAGACAGCGATGCTTAACACAACGGCGGCAGAGAGGCCGCAGTGAAAGGAGGAGTTGCCTCATGGCACTGACAAACGCAAGCCTTCCGGCAAAGCGCCGGATACTGGCGGTATGCGTAAAGCTCTTTTTGGAGCAGGGGTATAAGAAAACCACCGTGGCGGAGATCGTGCAGAAAGCCGACGTGTCCAACAGCAGCTTTCAGAATATCTTCCGGGCGAAGGACGGTGTGCTGACGGAGCTGGTGGCGTTCATGTTCGAAACGCAGTTCGATATGGCGCGGCGCACCACCGGCGGGCAGCTGTCTCCCCTTTTCGTGTACGCCGTGGAGACATGCATACAGCTGACGCTGACGGAGCTGAACGAGAACCTGCGGGAGATCTACATCGAGGCCTACACCCACGAGGAGGCGGCGGAGTACATCCACCGCCAGACGGCCAGAGAGCTGCACCGGATATTCGGCACATATCAGCCCGAGCTGACCGTGGAGGATTTCTACGCCTGCGAGCTTGGCTCCGCCGGTCTGATGCGGGGCTATATGGCGCGCGAATGCGACCGGTATTTCCCGCTGGAGAAAAAGCTGGACTTCTTCCTGACCATGAGTCTCCGGGGCTACAAGGTCCCGGAGGAGGAGATCGGGCAGGTGCGTGCCTTCATCAGCGGCATGGATATCCGCGCCATCTCCCAGCAGGTGATGGAGACGCTGTTTCAGGCGCTGGCCATGCGGTACGCTTTCGTGCTGGATAAAGATGCCCTGCAGCAGAAATAAGCGCAAAAAAGAAAGCCCTTGCGGGCTTTCTTTTTTGCGCTTATATATCAGATGTGCATGCAGACGTCCCAGGCGCCCCAGATGACGTTGCGCAGGTTGCCCCACTTCTCGCAGGTGCCCACACGGTATACCTTGTGGTCGTCAGCCGCAATGGGTGCGGGCACGAAGCCGATGCCGTTCACCACGCTGTCGCACTCGATGCGGATCTCGGTGCCGTCCTTCTGCTTGACCATGACGAAGCCGTCGCCGATCTCGGTGATGGTGGAGTTCAGGTACACGGGCACCTTCTTGAAGGCCAGCATCTCGCGGAGGAAGGACGCGTTGGCCAGACAGGTGCCGGGCGTGGCGATCAGGTCGTTGGCGTACTCCACGATGATGGGGTGCTTGCCCTGCAGAACCATCTCGTAGGCGGCCTCGCAGGAGGACTGTCCGCCGCCGAAGAACACGATGCGGTCGCCCGCGTCCACCTGATTCAGCAGCAGCTGGGTGAAGTTGATGGTCTTGTTGAAGCCCTTGACCGGCAGGGTCTTGGGATGGGAGCCGGTGCAGACGATGATCTCGTCAAACTCGCGGCGCAGGGTGGCGGGCGCGTTGATCTCCATGTGGAAGCGCACCTCGATATCGTTCTTCTTCAGCTCACGCTCGTACCAGCGCAGCAGCGCCTTGTCCGCCTCCTTGAAGCTCATGGCGGAAGCGGTGATGTACAGGCCGCCCAGCTCGCCGGTCTTTTCGAAGATCACGGGCGTGTGGCCGCGCTGCTTGAGCACCAGTGCGCACTCCATGCCGCCGATGCCGCCGCCGATGATGGCCACCTTCTTGGGCTTGCGGGTGGGGACGATCTTGTACTTGTTGTGCTGCATGGTGCTGGGGGTCAGGGCGCAGCGCGCCAGATGCAGCGAGTCGTCCATGGGCTGCATGTTGGGCGTACCGGCGGACTTGTTGAAGCTGAAGCAGGCGTTATGACAGTTGATGCAGGGCTTGATGTCCTCCACCCGATCCTCCAGGATCTTGTTGACCCACTCGGGATCCACCAGGTTCTGGCGGGCGATGCCCACGGCGTCCAGACGGCCGGCGGCGATCTCCTCGGCGGCCTTGGCGGGATCCATCTTGCCGGCGCAGACCACGGGCTTGGTGGTAAAGTTCTTGATGTGCTCCACCTCGGAGAGGTTGCAGTTCTCCGGCATATAGACCGGGGGATGCGCCCAGTACCACGCGTCGTAGGTGCCGTTGTCGCAGTCGAACATGTCGTATCCGGCGTCCTCCAGATACTTGATGGCCTTCTCGGACTCGGCCATGTCGCGGCCGAACTCCACAAACTCCTCGCCGGGGACAGCGCCCTGACCGAAGCCCTTGGTCTTGGACACCACGGAATAGCGCAGCGCCACCGGGAAGTCCTTGCCGCACACGGCCTTGATCGCCTGCACGATCTCCACAGCGAAGCGGTAGCGGTTCTCGAAGGAGCCGCCGTACTCGTCGGTACGGTAGTTCATGTTGGCGATGGTAAACTGATCCAGCAGATAGCCCTCGTGCACCGCGTGGATCTCCACGCCGTCCACGCCGGCATCCTGCAGGAGCTTGGCGGTCTTGGCAAAGGCGTCCACCATCTCATGGATCTCCTCCACGGTCAGGGGGCGGGATTTGCATTCGGGATACCACCGGTTGGGGGTGGCGGAGGCGGAGGCGGTGATGTAGTCCACGTTCAGGAAGGGCTTGCCTACGGCGCCGAAGGCCTTGTTCTGGAGCATCTTCACCATGATGTCGTTGATGGCCATGGAGCGTCCCATACCGGCGGACAGCTGAACGAACAGCTTGGAGCCGGTCTTGTGGAACTCAGGCAGCCACTCGGCCAGATCCTTGAACATCTTCTTGTTCTGGTACAGCCAGCGGCCGCCCATGGTGTCGCGGACGCACTGCATACCCGGCAGCACAAGACCCACGTTGTTCTGGGCGCGGTTGAGGATGTGATAGGCGGCCTCCTTATCGAAGTGACAGGGCTCCAGCCAGCCGAACAGGGACGTACCGCCCATGGAGGGCTGCACGATGCGGTTCTTGATCTCCACGTTGCCGATCTTCCAGGGGGTAAACAGAGCGCTGTATTTCTCGTTCATTCGGTGTTCCTCCTTATATTTTCAGCATACTGCCGGATTTTACCTTTGTATTATAGCTGATTTTTGTCTGACCTGCAACAACGAATTCAGGAGAAGTGTCGTTTTTCTGGCAAAACGGGAAAATCAACAGGAAAAACGGCGGGCACATGCCCGCCGCCTGAGATTTATTCTTCCGTTTCCGCCGCGCTGCCCTGCTCCTGCCGGAACTCCTCCAGTGCCTGCGCCAGCACCTTCTTCTCGTGGCGGCTGTGTACCTGTGTCAGATCGAATTTCTCCCACAGGTCGGGACGGCGCGCCATGGTGCGCTTGTAGCTCTCCCTCGTCCGCCAGTCGGCTACGTTGCCGTGGTGTCCGCTCAGCAGCACCTCCGGCACCTTGCGGCCGTGCCACTCCTCCGGGCGGGAGTACTGGGGATACTCCAGCAGCCCGTTCCAGTGGCTCTCGTCGGTGTAGCAGCTCTCCTCCGGCAGCACGCCGGGCACCATGCGGCACAGGCAGTCCGCCAGCGCCATGGCCGGTATCTCGCCGCCGGTAAGGACGAAGTCGCCCATGGATATCTCCTCGTCCACGCACTCGTCCAGAAACCGCTGATCCACACCCTCGTAGTGGCCGCAGACCAGTATCAGCCTGTCGTACTGCGCCTTCAGCTCCCGCGCCACCTGCTGGGTCAGGACGCGGCCGCAGGGGGACATGTAGATGGTGTGCACCCTCTCCCCCGCCTCGTCGCAGATATGCTGCCAGCAGCGGTACAGCGGGTCGGCCTGCATCACGGCGCCCCGGCCGCCGCCGTAGGGATAATCGTCCACCTGCATCTGCTTGTTGGTGGTATACTCCCGGATCTGGTGCGTCCGGATGGTGACAAAGCCCCGCTCCTGCGCCCGGCCGATGATGGAGGAATCCATCATGGCGTTGACCGCGTCGGGAAACAGGGTCATGATGTCAATTCTCATCGGTGGCCAATCCTTTCATCATGTGTACGCGGATGATCTCCGCCTCCGGGTCGATGGAGGCGATAAACACGCCGGGCACGGCGGGGATCAGATACTCGTGCGCGCCGCCCCGCACCTGATAGACCTTGTGGGCGGGATAGAGCAGCACTCTGTCCAGCTTGCCCAGCTCCTCACCGGTGGCATCGTCCACCACGGCGCAGCCCTCCAGCTCCTGGTCGAAGTATTCGCCCTTGGGGAGCCGGGCGTCGGTGCGGCGGATGGACACCGCCCTGCCCTTCAGCGCCAGCGCGTCGTCCATGGTGTCCACGCCGGGCAGCGCCAGCAGCACGGTAGACTTGTGGACGCGGGCGGCCTTGACCTTCACCGGCTGACCGGCGATGTACATTGTCTTGAAATCCGCGATGAACTCCGGATCGAACCCGGCGGGGTTGACCTTCACCTCACCGCGGATGCCGTGGGCGTTGACGATGGTGCCCACTGTGATAAATTCAGGACGCATGGGACGCTCCTTCCGTCAGAACAGATTTTGCAGCCGGGACAGGGTAAACTGCATCTGGAACCGCAGCATGTAGTACAGCGCGGCGGCGCCCAGCGAGAAGATCAGCCCCAGCAGCGCACGGGTGCGTCCCCGGCGCCTGAAGCGCACGGCGGCCACCACAACGCAGATCGCGTCGGACAAAAAGGGCAGCCACAGCAGGATCTGCATGGGCCAGAAGGCCAGCCACGGGTCATAGTTGGCCGCGGTAACGGCGCTGACCAGCAGCTGCGCCAGGTCATAGATAAAAAACGGCACGATCAGGTTGATGATGCCGTGGATCAGGGAACGGGTATCCCCTCGCATAGCCGCCCCTCCTTTCGACATTCTTTCATATTCGATTGATTTTACCATATTTTGTGTCCCTGTGCAACGACAGATTTTTCCATCGGCGGTTTTTGACGCGTCTTAACAGCCCCGCCTGCCGATTTCGACAGCGGAACCGCCGCGTGTCACTATATTTAGTGTGTCTAACCAGCGTGCGCCCCACTATATCTTGTGTGCATTTGGCGATTTGCACAAAAAACATCTCCGCTTTTTGGCAGCCGATCTCCTACATTTTGGCTTTTCCCTCTTGCATCGGCACAAGATGTAGTGTATTATGTCAATAGGCGACTTACCGCGTCTCCCGCCGGGAGTACGTGCAGATACAGTTAGGAGGAGTTTTCCATGAAGATCATCAAGAGAAACGGAGCCGAGGTGGGCTTCGACATCACCAAGATCATCATCGCCATCACCAAGGCCAACGAGTCCGTGGCGGAGGCGGATCGGATGACGCCCATGCAGATCCAGCGCATCGCGGAGTCCGTGGAGCTGCAGTGCCAGAAGATGAACCGCGCCCCCACCGTGGAGGAGATCCAGGACATGGTGGAGCACCACATCATGGCGCACGGCGCTTTTGAGGTGGCCAAGCACTACATCACCTACCGCTATACCCGCTCTCTTGTGCGCAAGTCCAACACCACGGACGACAAGATCCTCAGCCTGATCGAGTGCAACAACGAGGAGGCCAAGCAGGAGAACTCCAACAAGAACCCGGTGGTGAACTCCACCCAGCGGGACTATATGGCCGGCGAGGTCAGCCGGGACATCACCAACCGCATCCTGCTGCCGCAGGACATCGTAGACGCCCACAACGAGGGCATCATCCACTTCCACGACACGGATTACTACGCCCAGCACATGCACAACTGCGATCTGGTGAATCTGGAGGACATGCTGCAGAACGGCACCGTCATCACCGGCACCCTGATCGAAAAGCCCCACAGCTTTGCCACCGCCTGCAACATCGCCACGCAGATCGTGGCGCAGGTGGCCAGCAACCAGTACGGTGGGCAGTCCATCTCCCTGACCCATCTGGCGCCCTTCGTGCAGATCAGCCGGGAGAAGATCCGCGCCAGCGTCCGCAGCGAGTTTGACGCCGTGGGCGTGGCCGTTACCGAGGACAGCATCAACGCCATCGCGGAGAAGCGGCTGCGGGAGGAGATCCGCCGCGGCGTGCAGACCATCCAGTATCAGGTGGTGACGCTGCTGACCACCAACGGACAGGCGCCCTTCGTGACCGTGTTCATGTATCTGGGCGAGGCCAAGAACCAGCAGGAAAAGGACGATCTGGCGCTCATCATCGAGGAGACGCTGCTGCAGCGGTATCAGGGTGTGAAGAACGAGAAGGGCGTGTGGGTCACGCCGGCGTTCCCCAAGCTGATCTACGTGCTGGAGGAGGATAACATCCGTGAGGGCAGCAAGTACTGGGAGCTGACGAAGCTGGCCGCCAAGTGTACCGCCAAGCGGATGGTGCCCGACTACATCAGCGAGAAGAAGATGCTGGAGCTGAAGGTGGACAAGAACGGCGAAGGCCACTGCTATCCCTGCATGGGCTGCCGCAGCTTCCTGACGCCCTATGTGGACGAGAACGGCCAGCCCAAGTACTACGGCCGGTTCAACCAGGGCGTTGTCACCGTGAACCTGCCGGACATCGCTCTCAGCTCCGGCGGCAATATCGAAAAATTCTGGCGCATCTTTGACGAGCGCATGGAGCTGTGCCACCGGGCGCTCATGTGCCGCCACGAGCGGCTGAAGGGCACCCTGTCCGACGCAGCGCCCATCCTGTGGCAGTACGGCGCCTGCGCCCGGCTGAAGAAGGGCGAGCCCATCGACAAGCTGCTGTACGGCGGCTATTCCACCATCTCGCTGGGCTATGCGGGTCTGTACGAGTGCGTGAAGTACATGACCGGCAAGAGCCACACCGACCCGGCGGCCACGCCCTTTGCGCTGGAGATCATGCACCGGCTCAACGATGCCTGCAAGAAGTGGAAGGCGCAGCACAATATTGACTTCTCCCTGTACGGCACGCCGCTGGAGTCCACCACCTACAAGTTCGCCAAGTGCCTGCAGAAGCGCTTCGGCATCATCGAGGGCATCACCGACAAGGGCTACATCACCAACAGCTACCACGTCCACGTCACCGAGCCTATCGACGCCTTCAAGAAGCTGGAGTTCGAGGCGCAGTTCCAGCACCTGTCCCCCGGCGGTGCCATCAGCTATGTGGAGGTGCCGGACATGCAGAACAATCTGGACGCGGTGCTGGAGGTCATGAAGTTCATCTACGACCACATCATCTACGCTGAGCTGAACACCAAGAGCGACTACTGCCAGGTGTGTGGCTGGGATGGCGAGATCGAGGTGGTCGAGGAGGACGGCAAGCTGATCTGGAAGTGCCCCCAGTGCGGCAACACGGATCAGGACAAGATGAACGTGGCGCGGCGCACCTGCGGCTACATCGGCACCCAGTTCTGGAACCAGGGCCGGACGCAGGAGATCAAGGATCGCGTGCTGCACCTGTGATTTTCCTAAAACGCGGGGCGGGCTTATGCCCGCCCTTTTTCCCGATTTTAACTTTATTTTAACCTTTGTGGGCTATACTCACCGTCAGGAGGTCGTTCCATGCATTATGGAGAACTGAAAAAATGTGATATTGCCAACGGTACGGGCGTGCGGGTGACGCTGTTCGTATCCGGCTGCACCAACCACTGTCCGGACTGCTTCCAGCCCCAGACGTGGGATTTCGACTACGGCAAAGAGTTCACCGGCGAGACGAAGGCGGAGATCTTCGCCGAGCTGGACAAGCCCTTTGTCAACGGCCTGACGGTGCTGGGCGGAGAGCCCTTCGAGCCGCGGAACCAGCGGGAGCTGCTGCCGCTGCTGCGGGAAATACGGGAGAAGTACCCCCATAAGACGATCTGGTGCTTCACCGGCTTCCGTCTGGATGACGAGCTGCTGGCAGACGGCAGCTATCCCCGGTGCGAGGCAACGGACGCGCTGCTGGCCTGCATCGACGTGCTGGTGGATGGGCGCTTCGTGCGGGAACTGAAGGACATCTCCCTCCAATTCCGGGGCAGCCGGAACCAGCGGGTCATCGATATGAATAAGACGCGAGAAACCGGAACGATCACGATATGGGATCAACTGAGACGGTAACAAGGAGGATCGCTATGAAAAAATTAGGAGCACTGCTGCTGGCGGGTGCCGTGGCAGGAGCCGCGGTGCTGGCCGGCTGCGGCGCGCCGCCCGCAGACAACACCGCCGCCGACGGCAGCTACACACCGGATGCTGGCTACACCGCTGGGAACGGCGATGTGGTGCAGCTGAACGGCTTCCGCTCCATCGACGTCACATGGATCAGCGGGCAGGTGAACGTGGAGCTGTATGACGGCGAGGGCATCTCCTTGACGGAGACGCTCTCCGATGGCAGCGACGTGAACCTGCCCATGGAGTGGCAGGTCAACGAGGACAAGGGGGTTCTGGACATCTGCTCCCAGCCGCAGCTGATGAGCGCCACGGAGGAAAAGATCCTGACGGTGCAGCTGCCGCGCAGCATGGTGCTGTACGAGCTGGACATCGAGACGGTCAGCGCCGGGGTGTCGGTGGATCTGACGGACGAGGACACGCTGTCGCTGAGTGAGCTGGATGTGACCAGCGTCAGCGGCGCGATCAGCGTCTATGCGGCCAACGCCGGAGAGATCGCGCTGTCCACCACCAGCGGTGCCATTGAGGGCAGCGTCCGCACTCAGAAGCTGGAGGCGGACAGCGTCAGCGGCGGCATCGACCTGACGCTGGACACGCTGCCGGCGGAGCTCGACGCCGAGACCACCGACGGAAACATCGTCATGCAGCTGCGCGATCTCAGCACGCTGCCCTCCCCCCTGCCGGTGGAATTCAAGACCACCAGCGGCAAGCTCAGCAGTGATGTGCCCCTTACCACGGTGCAGGACGCGGCGTGGGAGTTCCAGACGGTCAGCGGAAACGTGAACCTGTGTACCATTAAATAAGCGGATACAAACAACGCGGCGCCCCCTGAACAAAGGGGCGCCGCGCTTTCCGTCTATGTGTGGCACAGACGGAGGAGGGTTATATTCGCCGCTTGGTTGGAGCGGGAACCGCGTGGGAAATTTTAGTAGGTTCCGGCCGTTCTGCCGCCGTTCGTGTTGCCGGAGAAGTTATCGACCTTAACGTGCAGAATGTTGTTAAGCTTTTCATCCAGGCCGAAATAGTTGTTTTCCAGCGTCAGACTTCCGCTGCTGCCCGTTGCAATATCGCCGCGAATAGCAGCATCTTCCTTGCTTCCCGCCGCAGTCTGCGCGTTTCTTCCCCAGCTATTGATCTTGCAGTCCTTGATGGTAACGGGCATTCTCAGCTGGTAAAGCTGGATCGCATGCCCGCGGATACCGCTCATGGTGCAGCCCTCGATCAGCACAGACTCAGCCTGAGCATTAGTCCCGCCGCCGCAAATGCCGTTGATCATAATCGCGTGACCGCGAGACTTATTCTTAACCGCCGTGTCTGCATTCCAGTTTTCTCCGCCGATATCCTTCCAGCCGTCGCGGTTCAATGTGACGTCATTCTCGCCGATGAAGGCACAATCCTTAACAACGACCTTCAGGTTCGGGCTGTTCTTCGTGTCCACATTCAAGCACAGGCCATCACCGGAATTTTTGAGAGAATTATACTGATAAGAAGTCAAATCGATCTTGCTCTGATCGCAGGCATAGAAGGTGCAGTCCTCAAAGGTGATCGTGCCGGTCGTGCTGTCGTTCTTCGCCGTGAAGCATACACCATTCATGAACGTCACGCCCTTGATGGTCACGTCACCGGCAAACCAGCCGTCAACATAGTCGGACACAGTGACAAGACCCTGTCCGTCCAGAACAACATTGGCAGACGGATTTGCGGAGCCGAAATCGAAGTCAGTGTCAGCAAACACATCATTCAAAGTCTTACCCGTGGTGAGGGTGGGATAAGCGGCGTTCTCATCATACTTCTCGTCAATGCTATCCTTCTCAGAGGAAGCCTGTGTAGCTACAACGGTCACGCACATTCCGGTTGCGGTTGCTTTCTGGTATTCATTGCCGGCGGATTCTAACATATGATAGCCAAAAGACCACGCCGGAGAAGCCTCACCGGGCTTGAGAACTTCAGGTTCAATATTAATATCGTTGCCTTCATTGTCAACCGGTGTCTTAAATACCAGCTCAAGAACCTCGGCAAGCTTGCCGCTCACGCCCAGCAGCTCGTTGACATACTCAAACTTCACTGCCAGATTGCCCTTGTTGAGCACACGGATTTGAGGCACATAGTAAGTGCAGCCCGGTTCCCAAAGGATCTGAGTGCCATCGGCGGGAATTTTGCCCTCTACGAGGAACGGGAGTGTCTTGCCTTCGGCGTTGACCCAATTGCCGTTGTTGTCCTTCATTTGCAATTCAATTTCCAGATTACCTGCCTGGATCTTGTTCACGCCGGTAGATGCCGTATCGGTAAACCATGCGAACGTTGTCCCGACCAGCATGACCACACACATGACCAGTGCCATAACGCTGGTCAATAGCGCGCGCTTTGTCGCTTTTTGGTTGTTGTTCATTTAAGAACCCTCCCATGTAAAATTAGATTTCG
>ENA-ORSA01001165-ORSA01001165.1-human-gut-metagenome-genome-assembly--contig:-NODE-1165-length-23269-cov-3.584647_pt1 | contig 23269 bp, 15 predicted proteins | sample MGYA00242179_ERZ509142 | MGnify/ENA primary metagenome ERZ509142 (study PRJEB26280, sample SAMEA2338659) | human gut metagenome | biome: human gut; feature: human-associated habitat; material: faeces... | reverse complement strand
ATTGAATCAGCATAAAACAACCTCCTAAATCCTTGCTATAATATATTATATCCGCATTTTTGTGAAAAATCAACGCAAACGAAAAATAAAAATCTATATAGAGGATTTAAGAGAACAGCCGTGTGGAGAGGATATGCGGGGGGAGTTTCGGTGTTGAATGGAAGTTAGTTTTGCAAAGTTCTTCAAAACTGGAATTTACTATTAGAAAGGATTGATTACGAAGACGGGAAATGGACCGGCAATTAAATATATGTGATTTAGAGGTTGTCTTACGATTTATCGGACACTTATTAGAAGTCATGCTCACTAAGGCGGTATCCTTCGCCTTAAACAGGCAGTGGTTCCGCTGCATTATTCGATATTTCGCAACGTCCATCCTGAAGATAATTACGCAGTGTTTCTTTATGGTTTTTTGCGTATATCACAGCTTTTTCCAGCTTGCTTCTTTTTACAGGATTGAGTTGTTCCAACCATGCATAAAAGCTTTCCCATAAGGGCGGCACTCATAAAACAGCATAAGATTGTTTTCGGGAAACGGCGTAGCTTCGGCTATGCCGTTTCTCCATTTTGCAGGTCATAGAGCAAGGACGCAGGGAGTATTCCCACAAGGTCATAGGATATATCAAGCTGCTGTTCCCTATGTCCGCTCGACTTGTCGGGAGCGTGAACATATACCGCCTTTACCATGTCATTCAAGACAGTGGGCGTCAGCTCATCCAAATCGAGATACTTCCGTTTTCTCACTTCTTAATACGGGGAAAATCGAAAAATGCCAATTCTTTAAAGCAAAAATTTTAAAACTATTGACAATGTCTTCTCTTTGTTGTACCATATAACAGTGATATATAACACTGTTATATACAAGAGGTGAGTTAATGAATGAAGTAGAGCAGACGACATTACACTTAATTCTTTCAGCCGCCATGCAAGAATTTCTTGAAAAAGGCTTCAAGTCCGCTTCCTTGAGAAATATTGTCAAAATGGCGGGCGTAACGACAGGCGCATTTTATGGTTACTATGACAGTAAGGAAGATTTATTTGAGGCACTGGTAGGCAAACATTACAACTTTCTGTTAGATTGCTTTCGCAAGGCGCAAAAAGAATTTGCTGAAATCCCACCAGCGGAGCAGCCGGACAATCTGACATCTACTTCCGGCGAGTGTATGTATGAAATGCTTTTGTACGCCTATGAACATTTGAATGAATTTAAGCTCATACTTTGCTGTTCAGAGGGAACGCGCTTTTCAAAGTTGATTGATGAAATGGTAGAAATAGAAACAAAAGGCACACATGATTATTTAAAGATTCTTGAAAAGTTAGGCAGACCTGCGCCGCCCATTGATGAACGGTTAGAGCATATCTTGATTACAGGAATGTTCAACACTTTTTTTGAACTGATTATACATGAAATGCCGCTTGAAGAAGCGAAACATTATCTAAAAGAAATGCGAGCCTTTTACACCGCCGGGTGGATGAAAATTATGGGGCAATAAGCCCTATAATTTTTACACATGAGTTAGTTAATGCTAACTATCAAGTTGGATATTTGCGGTTTATCATAAGTCCTTTTATTATACACAAAAAATTAAGGAGGTTTTTTTCAATGAAAAAACAGTCTAACTTATCACGATTGATGGGTTACGCCGGAGGGCATAAGATATTGACCTATCTTTCATGGATACTGTCAGTCATGAGTGCGCTGTTGGCTCTTGTGCCATTTTGGTACATATGGCGTATTGTTCACGACATACTGGAAGTGTCCCCGGACTTCTCACAGGCGGGGAATATTGCAAGTTACGGTTGGTCTGCGGTATTGTTTGCGGTACTCTCTATTGTTGTCTATATCGCCGGTCTGATGTGTTCGCACATGAGCGCGTTCCGGGTTGCCGCCAATATCCGAAAAGAACTTATGCGGCACATTACAGCCCTGCCGCTGGGGGTAACAGAAAAGTACGGAAGCGGCAATCTGCGAAGGATTGTCAACACCTCAAGCGCCGCAACGGAAACCTATCTTGCACACAGGCTCCCCGACAAAGCGGGAGCGATTGCTACCCCCATAGGGCTGCTCTTTCTACTGCTTGCTTTCGATTGGCGGTTAGGGCTTTTGAGCCTTGTTCCCGTTGTGCTTGGCTTTCTCATCATGATGAAAATGACCGGAAAAGATATGGCGCAGAGAATGGAGCAATACCAAAATTCACTTTCCGATATGTCAAATGAAGCTGTTGAATATGTAAGGGGCATACCCGTAGTAAAGACTTTCGGGCAGACAATCTTTTCTTTCAAACGCTTCAAAGACTCAATCGACAATTATGAAAAATGGGTAATCACCTACACAAAGGGGCTACGTCTGCCTATGATGTTCTATACAACAGCAATCAACGGCGTCTTCGCTTTTCTGATTGCCGGGGGTATTCTCTTAACAAGGGACGGCGTAACAAATGAACTACTGCTAAATCTCATCTTCTATATTGTGATTACGCCTGTTATTAGTACAACACTCACCAAAATCATGTTTATGAGCGAGGACGCAATGATTGTGAGCGATGCAATGAGCAGGATTGATGAAGTGCTGAACGAAAAGCCATTGTCCGAAAGCAGTACAAATAATGTACCGTCTGATAACTCCATTATATTAGAACACGTCAGTTACAGCTATGATGGCGAGAAAAACGCACTCAATGATGTATCTCTGTCAATTAAGCCGGGACAGAAAATCGCATTAGTAGGTGCGTCCGGTGGTGGCAAAACGACCCTTGCAAATATTGTAACAAGATTTTTTGACCCGCAAAAGGGACGCATATTGATAGGAAATATCGACATACGCGACATTCCAAAAGAAACATTGATGAATAAGATATCTTTTGTATTTCAAAACAGCCGCCTTATCAAAGCGTCTATATTGGAAAACGTGCGTATGGCAAAGCCTAACGCTACACGCGAAGAAATCGCCCATGCTCTGAAAGCTGCACAGTGCCTGGACATCATCGAAAAATTACCGAATGGCATAGATACGGTTGTCGGAACAAAGGGCGTGTACCTGTCTGGCGGCGAACAACAGAGAATTGCAATAGCCCGTGCAATTTTGAAAAATGCGCCTATCTTAATTCTTGATGAAGCGACCGCGTTTGCCGATCCTGACAATGAGGTGCGTGTACAGCAGGCTTTATCTGCTCTCTCAAAGGGAAAAACGGTCATTATGATTGCACACAGGCTGTCGTCAATCACAGACGCAGATTGCATTTATGTGATGCAAGACGGAAAAATTGCCGAAAGCGGCACACATAGCGGACTGATAAAGAAAAACGGCATATTTACAAAAATGTGGAAGAATTATTCCGAAGCGGCAGAATGGAAGATTGCAAAGGAGGTAAGAGCATGATTAAGACATTACAAAGGCGTTTTGCATTATCAAGGCAAGGGGCTGTCGATTTGATAAAGGGCTGTATCGCTTGCGTTGCACAAGATATATCCTTTATGCTTCCTGTCGGGCTTCTCTATTATTTTGTCATTGATACCATGAATGGGGGCGTAAGTGGAAGCCGCGTTGCTTTCTATATGGTCGGTGCTTTGGTTTGCTTATGCCTGATATTTATTGTGACTTGGTTTCAATACAACGCCACCTATTTAGCGACTTATGTGGAAAGCGGAGTAAGACGCATTTCGTTAGCAGAGCAGCTCCGCAAAATCCCTTTGTCCTTTTTCGGTAAAAAAGACCTTGCCGATTTGACAAATTCAATTATGGGCGATTGTGCCACGCTGGAAACAGCGTTTTCCCATTATGTACCCGCTTTGGCAGGTTCCCTTATTTCAACAACGCTGATTGCGATTTGCCTGTTTGCCTATGATTGGCGTATGGCTCTTGCAGCGGTTTGGGTTTTGCCGATTGCATTTGCAATCACGTTTTTCTCAGCCCGCATACAGGGATATTTCAACCGCAAATCCGTAGCGGCAAATGTCGCGCTTGAAAGCGGCGTGCAGGAGTGTATCGAAAGTTTGCAGGACTTAAAGGCAAATAATGCGGAAGAAAGCTATCTGAAAGGGCTTGGCAAAAAAATTGATGCTGTGGAAAAACGGCACATCATAACAGAACTTGGGACTGCCCTTTTTGTTGTTTCCTCTACGCTGATATTAAAGTTCGGAATTGCTACGGTTGCGCTTGTAGGTTCTACGCTACTTATTCGTGGGGAGATTGATATTCCTCTGTTCTTTATGTTTTTGCTTGTGGCTTCAAGGCTGTATGCACCGCTTGAAGGTGCTTTACAAAATCTTGCTGCGATAATCTCCACCAAAACGAACATAGACCGTATGAATGAAATTCTTGACCAGCCTGTTCAGACGGGTGGCAATACACTAACAAATAAGGGCTATGATATTGTGTTCGACCATGTAGGATTTGCTTATAATACCGGGGAAACTGTATTAAAAGACGTGTCCTTTACGGCAAAACAGGGAGAAGTTACCGCCTTAGTCGGATCGTCCGGCGGCGGTAAAACTACGGTGTCACGCCTTGCTGCGCGGTTTTGGGATATAAGCAAAGGCAAAATCACTGTTGGCGGTATGGATATATCAACAATAGAGCCGGAAACCTTGCTGTCGTTTTACTCTATTGTATTTCAAGATGTGACGCTGTTTAACAATACCATCATGGAGAATATCAGAATAGGCAAGAAAGGCGCGACGGATGAAGAAGTGATTGCAGCGGCAAGGTTGGCAAATTGTGAGGAATTTGCGGCAAAACTCCCGGACGGCTATAACAGTATGATTGGTGAAAACGGCTGCGAACTGTCCGGCGGTGAAAGGCAGCGTATTTCAATCGCCCGCGCTTTCCTCAAAAATTCCCCTATCATCTTACTTGATGAAGCAACGGCAAGCCTTGATGTGGAGAATGAAACCTTGATACAGGCTGCTTTGTCAAAGCTGATAAAGGATAAGACCGTACTTGTTATCGCCCACCGTATGCGTACCGTAAGCGGCGCGGATAAAGTGGTTGTGCTTTCTAACGGTATGGTTGCTGAACAGGGAACGCCGGAAGGGCTAATGAACACAGGTAAGATTTATCCCCATATGGTAAAGCTCCAAATGATTAGTAGTGATTGGGGCATTTAGCATGGGAACTGAATGGATAATATGTCCTATATGTCAAAGTAAAACGAGGTTGAAAATACGGGAAGATACGATAATTGAAAACTTTCCCCTGTACTGCCCGAAGTGCAAACAGGAAACGCTAATCAATGTGAAACAACTAAATATGTCAGTTATCAAAGAGCCAGACGCAAAGACGCAGAGCCGATAACACGCAGATTTGAAATGCGGTTATCGGCTCTTTCTTTGACAACTATATTCTGCCTGTGTGATTGCTGACAGATTGCAACTTATAAACCGTTGCTTGTTAGCGAATTGCAGTTACGGATTAAGCGACGGTTTTGAAATAACAATCAAAGCCGTCGTTTCCCTTTTTCAAAATTGGATTTGCGGGGGCGTGATAAAGTCACCCATTTTTAAGGATATGGCGGTATCAAGCGGAACACACATCATCATAAATGCCTTATTACATCATATAGCATAACCGTCTGTTTAGTTTTGCGCTGCACAGCACAGATACTGGGCACGTATGCGTGAACAGTAACAGTACTCAATTTTGGGGATTGCCTATAAGCAGGAGAAAACGGTATAATTGAGGAAGGCAGTTGGGTATAAGGGGTACAGGTGGTGGAGATGAAAAATATTGTGAAGACGGAAAGATGGGCGGTTGTCTGGGATATGGGATGATGCGGATGATCGATGCGGTGCATCGCCGTTTACATAAATAGATAGAGGAAATACGATGGAACTGAATTTAAGCGAACCGGGACAGAGCCGGTATCTGAGAGTATATGAATATTACAAAGAATTGATCGTGTCCGGGCAGATGAAGCCGGGAGCGAAGCTGCCGTCGATCCGCAAATGTTCCCTGCAGCTGCAGCTTTCACGGACGACGGTGGAGACGGCGTATATGCTGCTGGCTGCTGATGGCTATATCATTTCGCGTCCGCAGAGCGGGTTTTATGTAACGGATGCGGTGCTGGCGGCTGCAAACCGGGAGGAAATAGAGCACGGTGTGCCGCGTCAGGAGGAACGCCCGGAAATCCGGTATGATTTTGCGTCTTCAAATGTGGATCGGGAGAGCTTCCAGTTTGATTTATGGCGGCGCTATGTCAAGAGCGCTCTGCGCCAGGATGAACGGCTGCTTTCTTATGGCGAACCGCAGGGAGAGCGGGAATTCCGGGAGGCGCTCTGTGCGTATCTGGGGCGCCACCGCAATGTGATCTGTACGCCGGACAGTATCGTAGTAGGGGCGGGTGTGCAGAGTCTCTTGCATATTTTGTGCCCGATGCTGCGGGAGCGGGACAGCGCATGGTTTTTTAATCCGTCGTTCCGGCAGGGACGCCAGATTTTTGAGGATTATGGGTTTCGGACCGGAGATATAAGAGAATATTGGGAAAATAATGATAGGAGGATTGAGTCCTCAAAAAAGGATTTGTGCGGAATAGAAAAGCCAGATGTATGTGCAAGAGAGATGAAAACAGGGTTATCCGAACAGATGTCAGAGGCGATGAGACATACAGGGAAAAGTGTTTGCTATCTGACCCCATCGCAGATGACAGTCTGGGGCGAGGTCATGCCGGTGGGCGACCGGATGAAGCTTTTAAAGGATGCGGCACGCGAGGATATGCTGATTATTGAGGACGATTACAACAGTGAGTTCCGCTATTATAACCGCCCGACACCGTCCCTGCAGGGGCTTTCCGGCGGGCGGGGGGTCGTGTATCTGGGGACATTTTCAAGGCTGCTTCTGCCATCGATCCGCATGAGCTACATGGTCCTGCCGCCGGATCTGCTGAAACGGTATCAGGAGCGGGGGCGTTTTTATAACCAGACGGCGTCCAAGGCAGAGCAGATTGCCCTCTGCCAGTTTATCCGGGACGGACATCTGGAAAGCCAGATCCGAAAGTCCAAGAAATTGTATGCGGCAAAGGCAAAGTGTCTGTGTGATGCGGTGCGGCGCATTTTTGGAGAAAAAGCGCGAACGCATCTGGGCGATGCCGGTTTTCTGGTTCTCATGGAGCTTGACAGCCCGCTTACATCGGCGGAAATTGCCGGGCGTGCGGCACAGGCAGGCGTCGCCGTCCGCCCGGTGGAGTCGGTCGGGAGTCTTTTGGAAAAACAGGAGCATCATTTTCAAGAGGGATATCCGAAGCTCCTGTTGTCCTGTGCCTCGATGGGGGCAGAGCGGTATGAGGAGGCGCTGGAGGTGCTGAAAGAGGTAGTGTATAAGAAAGAAAAATAGAAGATAGATATAGAAGTTAAAATGTCCGCATAAACCACAGCCAGTACCCGGAACCATCCGGGCAGTTGAGGGTATGCGGACATTTTATGCGACATTCTTACCCGTTTTTCTCCTCATGCGGCAGCCGGTTCCGGAGCAGCCGCTTTTTTAATTCACTCCAGTGAAATGGAATTAGCGGGTAAATATAACTTTTTCCGGCGATTGTCCGGTTAAAGACAAGGCAGCCAACGGCAATGAGTGTTCCTGCGATGAAGCCCCAGAGATTGAGGAAAAAGGTCAGAATCAGGAGCAGGACGCGCATGAATTTGAGTGCGTAGCCGAGTTCGAAGCTCGTCATCGAGTAGTTGGCGATCGTGACGAACGCCATATAGAGCATCGTCTCGCTGTTGAACCAGCCGGATTTGACCGAGTATTCTCCAAGCACGATACCGGCGATGACACTGAGCGGTGTCGTCAGCATGCTGGGGGTGTTGACTGCCGCGAGCCGCAGACCATCGATGGCAAATTCCAGGATCAGAAGCTGATAGATCAGCGCCACATGGATCTCGTCGGTGACACGGATAAAAGCGAGCCATTCCGGGATCCAGCCGGGATTCTGCATAAAAAGCAGCCACAGCGGTGTCAGAAATAAGGTCAGGAAAAAGATGACCGTCCGCGACAGGCGCAGATAGGTGCCGGTCAGCGGTGGAAAATAGTAGTCGTCGGCTTCCTCGATGATATCGAAAACAGAGGATGGCAGAATCATTGCGGATGGCGAATTGTCCACCAGAATGATGATATTTCCTTCCAGAATCGAGGCAGCGGAGGTATCCGGACGCTCTGAAAAACGAAATTTTGGGAACGGATTGAACCATTTGTGCGGATAAATACATTCGGCAAGGCTTTCCTGGTTCATCGAGAGGGCATCGACATGCACTTTTTGAATCCGGGTGCGGATGCGGTTTAAAAGTTCGGTGTCCACCCGGTTTTCCATGTAGCAGATGGCGATATCGGTGTGCGAACTTTCCCCGATATTCATGATTTCCATCCGCAGCTTCGGATCGCGGATGCGCCGCCGGATCAGAGCCGTATTGAACACAAGCGTTTCGACAAAACCATCGCGCGAGCCGCGCAATACCTTATCCTTTTCAGGTTCGCTGACTCCGCGGGCGGGATAGGTGCGGCAGTCTATCGTGAGTGCCTGTGCATACCCGTCGATCAGAAGAAAAGGAACACCGGAGAGAAGCTGGATAATCAGCGCGTCCGAATCCGTTTCCAGCCCGATTTCGCCGTAGGCGAGGTAGAGGGCGGCAAAATCGTTTGCATTGTCAGGCATCTGGGCGGTTTCAATGCTGCTCATCGCCTGCAGCACTTTTAAAAGCGTATCGTCCTTGGTAAAACCATCAATACAGTAGAGGCAGGCTTCGCGCCCGCCGATCATCAGGTTCCGATCTACGACATCAAAACTGATGTCCGGTCGGAGCTTTTTTTGAAAAAAAGTCCGGTTATTTTCAATGGATGAAGAAATCTGCATCGTGTAAATCTCCTATCAGAGAAGCCAATATCAGTGACCGCGAAGGGACTGGAATGGGACAAAATGTTTACAGATGGAGTATGTGCGAAAAGGATAAAAATATACGAAATGAAGCAAACAGAAAAAAATTCTCAAAATATGTTTTTTTAAAATTCATGGCAAGCGAGGCAATATCAGGGAAAAAGGCGGAAAAAATCGCTGCAAAATGAGACTTAACATGTGCTGAATGGAAAAAGAAATTTGCATGTTAGTTTTAGCAACTAAAAAACCAATGCTTTATTGAGAATAAAATTCAATTAAAAATAGATAAAAATTCTCATTTTTTAAATAGATTTAAATAATTGACAGATTTTATTAGATTAGTTTATACTAACCTCCTCGGCTGCCTGAGTTAGGGATGCCTAATCCGGTGCGGAGAGTAAGATATTACAAAAGATTATATGGAGGAATATGTATGAAAGGTAAGGGAAGATCCCGGCAGGCAATTCTGGCGGCGGTGACCGTGTTAGCGGCGGCGCAGGCAGGTACTGCTTATGCTTCAACCGGACCGGCATCGGAGTCCGGAGTACAGACCGGCGCCTGGATTCAGGAAGGACAGGACTGGAAATATCAGGGAACGGACGGAACGCTTAAGACTGGATGGGTCAAGACCGAGAGCGGCTGGTATTATCTGGATCCGCAGACCGGACGGATGATGACTGGATGGATCACAGTCGATGGACAGCGGTACTATATGAACACAACTGCCGATGGCGTGGAAGGACAGATGCGCCGCGGCTGGTGGAAAGATAATGCAGGAAAATGGTATTTCTTCAGCACTGCATCCGATGGAACGGAAGGTATGACCGTGACAGGATGGCAGTGGATTGATGGAAAATGCTATTATTTTGATAACTCGAGTGCAGAAAACTATGGTCAGATGCACACCGAAGGTCGGACGCCGGACGGCTACAGCGTCAATGCGGATGGACAGTGGGTCAATGAAAATGGAGAGGTCCAGACCCGTGCGGATAGAGGTTACGCGAGCAGCCCGGCAGCAGACGGCAACGGAAGCAGCGTATCAGGAGGCGGTTCAGGGAATTCCGGCAGTTCCGGCGGCAGCCATTCGGGGGGCTCTGGAAGCAACAGTAATTCTGGAAGCAACAGTAATTCTGGAAGCAACAGTAATTCTGGAAATAACAGTAATTCCGGAAATAACGGTAATTCCGGGAATGACGGAAATCAGAATGGCGGAAATGCCGGAGATAACGGAAACACTGAAAATCCAGACAAGCCGCAGATGGTTTCGCTGGTAGATGAGACGAAGACAAAGCTTACCGAAGTAAATTCCCTGGGCTGGTGGCTTCCGATCGCATTTGATGAGGGATACAATGCAGGCAATACGGTCGTTAAGGTCGATGGAAAAGACGTAACCAATCTTTTAACTCCGATCACAGATGACGGACGTATGGCAAAACTGGCGCTTCTCGGCACACCGGGCAAAGTAACCGTCAGCAGCAAGGAAGATGCGGCAAAGGAAGAGACGGTGGTTCTGAGCAATGAGAGCCAGGAAGATGCTGTATATGAGGAAAACGACGGCTATCTGCCTGAGAAGATTCTGACGCATGAGCCGGTTGCTTATTGGGACTATTATCTGACCAATTACGATGAAAACGGAAATCCCCGCATTTCTCCGAAAAAGACTACTTATAACTTGAATGAGGAGAAACAGACTCATCCGAGCTATTCGCCGGATGCGGTTCTTCCAAAAAATGGAAAAGCAGCCGTTACCATTCTGTTTAACTATAATACAGATGAGGAAAAAGAGTGGTTTGACGGCATCCGCAAACTGGAACTGGTTGAATACAATGAGCAGAAGAACACAATCAATTCGAGTCTCGTATTTGACAGTGAAAAGAATGTGGCGCACGGACAGGGACGCGTTGGACAGCTGACTATCCAGACAGGACAGAGCAATTTCTTTAATAATGGACGTTATTATGTGCGGGTTGTATCGTCGGCAGGCGGTTCCGCGCTCGTCCCGATTCATGTCGTCAATGAGACAGTACCGACGCTGGAGCTTAAGGAAACACCGCAGTCCGGCAAGAATCTCCATTTTGCAGTCAGCGATCTGGTATACGCAATTGAGACACCGATCGAGCGTGTGACCCTGGAAGATCCGAACGGAACAGTAAGCGACCTTAAGATGATCAATGACTGGTATCTCTACAGCCAGGATTTATTTGTTCTGTACAATGATAATACAGACCATCTGCCATACAAGGGCAATTACAAGATCACGGTATATGCAAATGGTTTCCGGTCATTCTCCAAGAGCTTCAAGGTGACAACGGGCGCAGAGCCGGTAAAAGAGAAGGAACAGACCAATGGTCAGAAAATGGCGGCATACGGATTCGACGGTATCAGCACCGCATCGACTGGTTCCGGCGGAAGTGGAAGCTCCAGCGGCAGCAGCTCAGGAAGCTCTGCAATCTCTGCAAACCTGATTTTTGATTCAGATCTGCTTGTAAATGCACATCTCCTTGAACAGACCAAGATGGAAAATGATGCGTCCAAGGCAGTGATGGAGTGGTGGTACAATGCGATTCCGGATGCAGTCTTTGATACTGGAGATGATGATTTCTTCAGATGGACAGACTACGTAAATAAGAGCGAGAATCAGAAATACGAAGAGAACAGAATGCTCCCATTTGCAGATTACCGTGAAAACGGAGCACTGTATCCGAACCATCCGGCAACGGCAAAAGAGGTTCTTGAAGATGGTCTGCTCGGCGATATCCAGTACAATGGAAACTTCTCCCGTCAGGATGCCCCGGCGATTACAGTTGTACAGAACAAAGAGGGCGAGCCGGTAGTCCTGCAGACAAAGGATACAGAGTATATCGAGGCGGTTCAGAGTATCGTTGTCAACGGAAACTGGCAGGCACTCAGCAAGGACAAATATTCCATCGATAAAGAAGCTGGCACCATTACCATAGAGGCGGATGTATTCAAGGCTGGTGAGGAGTATAAGCTGACTGTCGATGCAACGGGATATAAGAGCCAGAGTATCGCATTTACATACGATAAGGTGCTGGAAAACGATTTATCGCTGACCGTTGATTATGCGGAAGGTAAAGAGGCGTTTGCAGCTGAGAAAAAAGAAGATTCTAATAAGACTTATTATTTTGCAGATGCTGAATTTACCGTTAATGGCAGCAAGGGAGATTTCCTGAAGAACCTGAAATCTGTTACCCTGCTTTCTGACGAGGAAGATGCGGTTGAGAGAAATATCTACACGAAGGGCGTGTCCAGCAGCAACGATGTTTACTATGAAGTATCCGGGGATGGCAAGAAGCTGATTCTCCATCAGGTTCAGCCGGGAAGCTATAAGCTGACTCTTCGTTCGAATTACTACACAGAGGCGCTGAGATGTGAATTTGTGGTTGAGAAGGAAGAGGAAGAAATTCAGGAAGAGATGGCAGCTCCAGAAGTAGTGGAGGTTAGCAAACATAAAGCCAGCTGGTCATTTGATCCGGATTTTGGACGTGCTTCTTTTAAAGCTTCAAAGGGAACGAGTGTAAAAGATTACCTGGCTAAGATTACGTCCGTGAAGGTTGGAAATAAAGAGTATACGAAAGCTTACAGCCTTAGTTCGTATAACCCTACATGGAAGATGACAGATGCAGATGATCCATATAACAATGTACAGGAGTTTGATTGCATCGATTTCACTTTAGACGGTTTCAGCACCGAAGAAAGCACCGACGTAACGATCCAGGCAGAAGGATACGAAGAGCTTACCTTTACAGTTACAAAGGATATGAAGTTAGCGGGTAACGAAGAGAAACTGCTTCCAGCACCGGAACTGACAGGCAGCACTACGGTTGATGAGGGAGAACCGCTGGTTCTGACTGGTGATGAAGAGTATCTGAAAGCAATTAAGTCTGTAAAAGTAACTGGCAATGATGCGGAGGAAGATGTTGCGCTTAGATTTGCAGTAAAGGGTACAACATTGACAATTCAGACAAGCGCACTGGATAGTGGTCTGAATGAGGTTGTGATCGAAGCAAAAGGTTACAAGAATCAGTCGATCACGGTTACAGTTGAGAGCCAGAAAGCGGATACAGAAATTGAGGTTTCCAGTGTTGTAAAAGAGAGTGGTTGGACAGGAGATTATTTACTGATTCGCTTCAATGGAGTTGAGGGAGAAAAGTTAAAAACCTTCTTAAAGGAGATTGATTCGGTTGCGGTAAATGGAACAGAGTATAGCAAGGCATCCGTTCCCTCGTTCCTTGGAAGTGGTGAGTTTGCACCGCATGCAACGGATACATCTTATAGCAATGATAATTATGATTGTTTAAAGGTTTCAGCGTCCGGATTGAGTGAAGAAGAGGATAATGAAATTCTTATCTACACTAAGAATAACGGAACGATTGAGTGCAAACTTGATAAAAACTGGAAATTAATCAAGGAATCCAAAACGCTTCTTGCCGACGAAGTCCTCCCAAGCGAGATCGTCACCACCCCAACCGAGGGAGTAACCACACCGGAGCAAACACCGGCAGAGGACACGACACCGGAAGAGCCGAAGACGAATGACGAAAACAAGGCAGATGTACCGGATGGCGATAAGAAGAACGAGACAGACGATGCGAACAAGGCACCGGAAGTAGACGAGGACAAGAAAGAGGATTCGGACGAGTCCAAGGATACTTCGGATGAGAAGAAAGACAAAACTTCAGATAAAGGCGATGCTGACAAGGATGATTCGAAAGATGAATCCGGCGAAACTGGTGACGATTCCAAGAAGGATGAGACCGGTGACGTAAAAGATGATACTTCTGATAAGGAAGAATCCGACGGAGGTAAAGGCGATGCTTCTGAGAAAGAAGAGTCTGTTTCTGAAGAAGAGTAGTTGTATTTAAAGGAGTAAAAATTGAAACAGAAGTGGTGGATTTTATTAACCCTGCTGCTGTGTGGCTGCGGTGCTTCATCGCAGCCGGATCAAACGGGGGCGGTCCAGAATGACCGTCCTCGTTTATCTGCGTCTATGGAAGAGACGGCAGAAAATGTGGCAGAAGTAGAAAAAAACGAAAATTTAGAGAAAAATCCCTCAAATTCGAATCAGAATCCGGGAGAAGGGCAGAACTGGACGGTGTTTGCGATGGATACTGTGATGCAGTTTGATGCCTACGGTGGAAGTGCGGCTTTGCAGGAAAAAGTGAAACGGCGGGTGGAAGAGCTGGAAGGGGAGCTTTCGACAACGCAGGAAAACAGCGATATTTTCTATCTAAATCAGGAGAAAACAGCGAAACTTTCCGATGATACGCGTTACCTGATGCAGGAGGCGCTGGCACTGGGAGCGGAAACAGATGGTGCGCTCGATATTTCGATTTACCCGGTTGTGCAAAGCTGGGGATTTACAACGGGAAATTACCGGGTCCCCAATGAGAGCGAGCGGGAAAGTCTGCTTAAATCGGTCGATTATCGTCTGGTCGGTTTAGAAGCAGATACGGCATCGATCGAGCCAGGGATGATGGTGGATCTAGGCGGTGTCGGAAAGGGATTTACCGGGGATGAGGTGGTAAAGACTATGAAGGAGGACGGCGTGACGAGCGCACTGTTCAGTCTTGGAGGCAATATCCAGACGATCGGAACAAAACCGGATGGCGAGAAATGGTATGTCGGCATCAAGGATCCGGAGAGCGACGGCTATCTGGGCGGAGTCAGGGTGCAGGATGAGGCGGTCATTACCTCCGGTGGCTATGAGCGCTATTTCACGGATGATGACGGAACAATTTACTGGCATATCATGGATCCGTCCACTGGGGCGCCGGCGCATAGCGGGCTGATTTCTGTGACAATCATCGGACCGTGCGGACTGCGCTGCGATGGGCTTTCGACCGCCCTGTTTGTCATGGGACGGGAAAAGGCAGCGGCACACTGGGCGGCGCATCAGGACTATGAGGCAGTCCTGGTTGACGAGGGCGGCACGATCTGGCTGACGCCGGGCTTAAAAGACCGATTTATTCCGGTGGATCAGGGGGAGACGCGGGAGATTCGGATATTGTGATTCTGGAACAGATCTAGTATAATGAGCAGAGAAAAGTGCATGCGAGTCAGATTTACAATTTATAACGAAGAGGTCGAAAATACCGTGAATGATAGATTGAAAAAGAAGCTTCTTTGCTTTGAGCGCGCTCTCTCCACATTGGAAGGATACGAGGGATGGATGATAGGCACAACTACACTTCATCTGGACTGGCAGCCCAAACAGGGGGAGAATGAGTTTTGCCATACCAAATTAACTCCAGAAATCATCAAAAAAGGTCGCTCGGCAATCCGGGTCCGCATAGCGGTAGCGGAGGAGGAAAAGGAACGGGAAAATGAGGAGATGGAAGTGCTGCTGGTAAAACCGCGCCAGAGCGTCCTTGTCCCGGAAAAAGAGAAAATGCCGCTCATGAAAGCAATTACGGAACTGGGAAGTGAGGATGATGATACGCTGGCATTTAGCCGCAGCCAGATGGAAGAATATCTCCGGGAGGCGGCAGATACCAATCCGATCCATCAGGGAGAAGTGGCAGTTCTGCCGGGGTTTCTTGTTATGAATGCCTGCCTGCTTCGTCTGTGGAAGAAGGGCTGGATGAAGGGACAGACCGCTCTGGAAGTACGTTTTCTTGCCCCACTTCGTCCTGATGAGGAGGTATATCTGTCGGATTCGGGGCAGGAGGGAAGAAACGCGGTGTATCTGAGAACGAAGCAAGAGGGAAAGGAAATTCTTTCGATTACAGAAAAATAGGGATGCCGATGATAAAGTGGGGGCAGAGGAGCTATGGGTGCATATGTAAACCATTTATAAAAACAAGGTTGACAATCCCCTGAAATTCCGATATACTCTTTTCTAGCAAAGATTCTCTGTGTGTGATTCATAGGAAAATGCATTACACGGCTTAGAATTTTATCACTGAGGAGGTATATATAATGAGTTCAGAGACAAGTGCAGTGAACGTACACGGCGCATGGAGCGCGAAGCGGCTTACACTTTTGGCGATGATGCTGGCTCTTATCAGTGTGTCTTCGTATATTGCGATTCCGCTTCCGTTTTCGGATGCAAAGATCACAGCGCAGACGATGATTGTCAACCTGATCGGTCTGCTGATTGCACCACAGGATACCATTTTAGTTATGGCGAGCTGGCTGCTGTTAGGCTTATGCGGCGTGCCGGTATTCAGCGGCGGAAGCGCAGGACCGGGAAAACTGCTTGGACCGAGCGGCGGTTACTATATCGGATTTCTGGTTGTAGCGTTCCTGATTTCCCTGTTTTGCCGGAAATGGAAAAATGTTGCATTCCAGACAGCGTTCCTGATTGTAGTTGGTATTCCGGTGATTTACGCATTCGGTGCAGGCTGGATGAAACACGTGACCGGACAGCCGTGGGGTGCAGTTATCGTGCAGTCGATAATTCCGTTTATTCCGCTGGACATCGTTAAGTGTGTGGCAGCGGTAGCACTTGGAAAGGCGCTGAAGCGGACGGGCTTATTTGGAAATTAGATAGAAAATAAAGATGGGATGTGGTAGTGAACAGAATCAGCCTTTTAGTGCAGAAATGCAGCCAGGAGGCATGAGGAGTCCGTTGCCGCATCCCTTTAATTTTAATTAGGAATAGAAGAAAAACAGGAGAGAAGTATGAATCACGTATATATTCTGGGCGGTTTGCGCAGTTACATCGGGGTGAAAGATGGAATGTACCGTCATGTCCCGGCGGAAAAGCTGGGGGCGGAGGTGCTGCGGGAGGTGGTTTCGCGATTTGAGCTTCCAACCGATGCGATCGACTATATAATAGGAGGAAATGCGGTCGGGGGAGGCGGCAATATCACGCGTCTGGCGGCACTTTCGGCAGGGTTTCCAGAGCGGATTCCGGCGGTTACTTTGGATCTGCAGTGCGGGTCGGCGCTGGAGGCGATCAGCGCGGCAGCAGCCAAGATTGAGAGCGGGATGGCGGATCTGGTCATTGCCGGGGGAATGGAGAGTTCTTCGGTACAGCCGTACCGCATGATGTCCCCGAACCATCCGGAGTATGACGGTGGAAAGGTGTATACGGTTGCACAGTTTGTGCCGGGAAAGCGCGGCGAGCAGGTTATGTTAGAGGGCGCGGAGGAGACTGCGATCCGGGAAAATGTCTCTAAGGAAGAGATGGACACCTGGGTGCTCCGGAGCCATAAGAGGGCGGCGCAGGCGCGCAAAGAGGGAATATTGGAGGATATAACGGTTTCCATCGACGGCAGCAGCCGGGATGAGGGAATCCGTCCGACAATGAGCCAGCGTCTGATCGACCGCCTGCCGTATCTGCTTCCAAATGGCACGAAAATCACGGCGGCAAATGCGTGCCTGATGCACGATGGCGCGGCATTTGTGGTACTTTGTTCGGAACGGTTTTTGCGGGAACAGGGACGGAAAGCAGAATGCCGTTTCCGGTTTGGTACAGCGATCGGGGATGATCCGTTGATGAGCCCAAAATCAGCCGTCAGCGCTGCTAAGGCGATACTTGCAAAAACGGGGCATTCTTATCAGGAGATCGATGCTTTTGAGGTCAATGAAGCGTTTGCCGTTATTGATGTTCTATTTGAACGTGCATTTCCGGGGATTGAAGACCGTTATAATATCTGGGGCGGGGCACTTGCCTATGGGCATCCATATGGAGTCTCCGGCGCAATGATTCTGCTGCATCTGATGAAAGCACTGGAACATAAAAATGGGCATTTGGGAATGTGCTGCGTGGCAGCCGCCGGAGGGATCGGAAGCAGTATTCTGGTGGAGAAAGTAATGAAGTAGATGAAGACAGTGCTTGAATGATATAAAAAGTAAATGTGGTAAATTTAAAAGCTCAAATTGGTAAAAAGTTCTATATAAAAATAAGTAAAAGACAGGAATTAATCATGAAAGAAATACAGACACAACGTATAAATACATATCTGGATGCGCTCCGGGCATACCCGCCAGAGTGGGAAGCCCTGATCACGGAGAAAGAGCGCTATACGTTCGGGGAGCTCATCGAGGCGGCAGAACGTGTAAGGAAACATCCGAAAGAGATAGAAGAAAAACAGGGAAAACGTCACATCCACTGGATCCAGGAACCGACGATCGCGCATCAGCTCATTCAGTTTCTGGCATATGGAGACGGAAATACGGTTCCGGTGATTGCACCGTCCGATGTAAAAATTTCCGATGAATTGCGTGACGTGACACCTCCGGAAGGGGCATATATGGGTGTGATGACGTCGGGAACCTCCGGTCGTCAGAAAGTATTGTTCCGCTCCTTTGAAAGCTGGCACGATTTTTTTAAGCTTCAGAATAAAATTTTCAAAATGGGAGAGGGAAGCATTACGTTTATGCAGGGGAGCCTGGCGTTTACGGGCAACCTGAACCTTTATATGGCGCAGCTTGCGTCCGGCGGAAGCGTCGTTGCGGCGGATTCCTTTGATCCGCGCCTCTGGAAGCGGATGATCGAGGCAGAACAGGCGACCTGCGTCTATCTGATTCCTGTCAAGCTGCGGGCGCTGCGGCGTATCTATGAGCGGGAACAGGCGGTCAATTACCGGATTATTTCTTTTGTCAGCGGCTCCCAGAGTATGGGCGGTGCGGAGGCAGTGCAGTTTAAAAAGGCATTTCCCGAAGCGGAGATTACATTGTATTATGGCGCCAGCGAGCTGAACTATATTACCTATATCCATGGAAGTGAGATGAAAGAAGATACGACGCTGGTTGGCCGTGCATTTCCAGAGGTGGATGTTTGGATTGAAAACGATCATTTCCATGTAAAAACGCGGTATGGAATTCTTGGAATTGGAAATGACGCGGTGATTGGGGACTGCGGTCACACAGATGCAGAGGGACTCTTCTATTTTGATGGGCGAGATGATGATATCTGCAACATAAATGGGAGAAAAGTGTCATCCCTCCGGGTCGAAGAAGCGGTGCGGACATTTCCGGGAGTGGCAGAGACGGCAGTGAAGGCAGTCCATGAGCATGGGCGCGATTATCTGAAAGTGTGGATTGTGTGGGAGAAAGAAGCTGAAAGGGAAGAAATTGCCGGAAGTGACAGCGAAAAAAGTGGTTGTATCAATATGGCAATTCGGGAATTTTTGGCAGAAAGACTGGCAGATTATGAGATTCCCCGCGAATTTGTCTTTCTAAAGGAGTTTCCAAAGACTGAAAGCGGAAAGATTCGTAAAAAAGAACTGTGAAAATTGCTTTTTCTTGTCAAAAAAGAAAATGGCTTATTGTGCAAAATGACAAAAGGAAGACATAGGGGCAGCTTATGGAGATGCACTGATGGCAGCGATTGGAGTCGGATTCTACCAAGGTTTTTCAGATTCGCGCCAAGTAATCCAAAAGGAATGTATTTATAAGCCGGATTTAGGACAATAAGCGGGAATCCTCGGCAATTCAATTACCGAGATGAAAGCGCAGGAGTGTGCATATCTGCACAATGCAAATAGTATAATAATTCTCATCCTTTGAAAAGGCTTTTTGACTGTAATCATTGATATTACAATTGAAAAGCTTTTTCATTTATAGGTTCCCGATAACGTGTAAAAATGAAATTCAATCAACCGGTCAGAATATATGTTCGAAATTCCGCACTTTCCTTGCAATGAAAACTGTGCTATGGTATACTGAAAAGAAGATTTGGAGGCATTTTGAAGCGTTCTTTTTTTAGTTTTAACCAGATCTTGAACCAGTGAGAAAAGAAAGGAATTTACCGTGATTTCGTATGTAAAAGGCATTCTGGCGGAGAAAGCAAAGGACCGTATCGTGGTCGAGTCCGGCATGATGGGGATCGGGATTTTTGTCCCGATGTCGGTGCTGGAAGTTTTACCGCCGCTCGGGGAAGAGGTAAAGATATATACGCACCTGCAGGTGCGGGAGGATGATATGAGCCTGTACGGCTTTTTAAGCCGTTCGGATCTGGAGATGTTCCGCCAGCTTCTGGGGGTCAACGGCATTGGTCCGAAGGGGGCACTCGGCATCTTGTCGGCGCTGCGTCCGGAGGATCTGCGTCTTGCGGTTATGACTGGGGATGCGAAGGCGATCTCCCGTGCACCGGGCGTTGGGGCAAAGACGGCACAGCGGATCATTCTCGATTTGAAGGATAAAGTACAGGCAGAGGATCTGCTGACACCGTTGTTAGATGGCAGTGCGGCGGTTTCGCCGGCTGCGGGAAACGGGCTTTCAGGCAATGCGGCGAAGGAAGCCGTGGAGGCGCTGGTGGCGCTGGGATATACGAATGCCGAGGCGGTGAAGGCGGTCAAGAGCGCCAATGTGACGGAAGAGATGGATTCCGAGGCGGTATTGAAGGCATCGCTGAAATATCTGGCGTTTTTGTAAAACAACCTATGTGTCGGACATTCGAAATTGCTGGATCATAAAAAATAGTGGTGCTTGTGCGTCAGATGAAAATTTGGAATGTGTGGCAGATATGAGAAAATGGAACTGTCATGGCTTAATTGAATGAGAGAGAAAAACAGGAAAGACAGGAAACAAGTATGAGCAGAAGGACGATTACAACCGAGGTGACGGAGGAGGATAAGCGGATTGAGGGAAGTCTCCGCCCGCAGACCTTAGACGAATATATCGGTCAGGAGCGGATCAAATCGACGTTAAAGGTATTTATCCATGCGGCGAAATCCCGAGGCGAGGCGCTTGACCATGTTCTTTTCTATGGACCGCCGGGACTGGGAAAGACGACACTTAGCGGCATTATCGCCAATGAGATGGGAACCCGTATGAAGGTTACTTCCGGTCCGGCAATCGAGAAACCAGGGGAGATTGCGGCGATTCTCAACGGGCTCCAGGAGGGAGACGTCCTCTTTGTGGATGAGATTCACCGCTTAAACCGCCAGGTGGAAGAGGTGCTTTATCCGGCGATGGAGGACTATGCGATCGATATCATGTTGGGAAAAGATTCGACGGCGCGCTCGATTCGTCTGGATCTGCCGAAATTTACGCTGGTAGGCGCGACGACACGCGCGGGACTTCTGACGGCGCCGCTGCGCGACCGCTTCGGCATCGTGCAGAAGATGGATTTTTATACGCCTGAAGAGCTGCAGACGATTGTCCTGCGGACGGCGGGAGTTCTGAATGTGGAGATTGATAAGACGGGGGCCTATGAGATTGCGAGACGTTCGAGAGGAACGCCGCGTCTGGCAAACCGCCTGTTAAAACGTGTGAGGGACTTTGCACAGGTCAAGTACAACGGCGTGATTACGAAAGAAGTCGCGGATTTTGCACTGGATATCCTTGATGTGGACAAGCTGGGACTTGACAACAACGACCGTGCGATCTTACATATGATTATCGACAAGTTTTCCGGCGGTCCGGTCGGACTGGAGACGCTGGCGGCAGCGCTGGGCGAGGATGCTGGGACACTGGAAGATGTGTATGAACCGTATCTTCTGATGAACGGTCTGCTCAACCGGACTCCGCGTGGACGGATGGCAACCGAAGCAGCGTATCGGCATCTCGGGTATGCCTGGAATCAAGTAAAAAACGGTATTTCTGAGATTTGATATTTGATTGATTTGAAGGTGGTATTTCTGTGTGGGTGACGTGACAACGTCGAACCATATTTATTAATAGATAGAAAGAAGAGAATGCGATGGCAAAACAGTATATAGATGTATTAATTGATGGAAAAGTGTATAGCCTGGGCGGCAGTGAGACGGAAGGATATGTACAGCAGATTGCCACGTATCTGAATGGGAAGATTTTCCAGCTCAAGGCGCAGCCGGGATTTTTGAAAATGCCGGAAGACTACCAGAGTATTATGACTTATCTGAATCTGGCGGATGATTATTTTAAAGAAAAAGAGAGTGCGAAGGCACTTGCATCCGACAAAGAGAGCATGGAAAAAGAGACATATCGTCTGAAACATGAGATGGTCAGTACCCAGATGAAGCTCGAGAGTCTCCGCAATGAGCGCACCGTCAGCGAGGAAGAACTGGAGACGGCAAAAAAGGCGGCAAAAGAGGCAGCTGAGCAGGCGGAAGCTGCTAAAAATGAGGTACAGGCACAGATCGAGCGTGTGAAAAAAGAAACGCAGGAGCAGATCGAGGCTGTGAAGAAAACAGCACAGGAACAGGTTGAGTCTGCAAGAAAAGAAGCGCAGGAGCAGATTGAACGTGCGAAGAGAGAGGTACAGGAGCGCGTGGAATCCGCGGAAAAAGCAGCCCAGGATCGCGCTGCCAGGGCGGAGCAGACAGCCCGGGAGCAGGCAGAAGCTGCAAAAAAAGAGGCATTGGAACAGATTGCGGATGCAAAGAAGGAAGCAAACGATTTCCGTGGAGAAGCAGAGGTTTGGAAACAGGATGCAGAAGATCAGCGTCTGGCGGTCGAGTCATCCCAGAGTGAAATCGCTTCTTTGCAGGACAAGCTGGAGATTCTCAAACAACAGCTTGAAGAAGCAAGACAGGCGGCGACAGCTGTGCAGACGGAAAAATCGCAGCTGGAAGCACGTCTGATGCAGACGGAACAGGAAAAACAAAGTGTAAAAGAGCAGCTGAGCCAGCTGGAGCAGGAAAAACAGACGATAAAGAAAGATCTGGAAGAGAGCCTCCAGGAGGCAGGGGCAGCACGTGAGGAACTGGCAGCTGTCCGTCAGGCACAGGTGGAGGCATATATGAAGCGGAAGCCATTTCCCAAGAGACAGGGAACGGTGGAACTGAAAGATGCAATTCTGCGGTTATAATGGGTGAAATGATATGAAAAAAAAGGTGGAAATTCTGGCACCGGCGGGTTCCTTCGATAGCATGAAAGCGGCGGTTGCTGCGGGGGCGGACGCAGTCTATATGGGCGGCAGCCGTTTCGGAGCCAGGGCATATGCGGAAAATCCGGATGAAACGGGGATGCTGGAAGCGATCAACTACGTGCATCTGCATGGGCGCCAGCTTTATATGACGGTCAATACGCTGGTAAAGGAAGACGAGATGGATGACTTATACGACTATCTGCTTCCGTATTACCAGGCGGGACTGGATGCCGTGATCGTGCAGGACATGGGCGTATTTTCTTATATCCGGGAGCATTTTCCGGATTTGCCGGTTCATGCGAGCACACAGATGACGATTACAGGACCGGAGGGCGCGGCGCTTATGACGAGAATGGGCGCGGTCCGCATCGTCACAGCGCGTGAACTTTCATTGGAAGAGATACGCCGCATTTATCAGGAGACGGGCGTGGAGATAGAGAGCTTTGTTCACGGGGCTCTCTGTTACTGTTATTCGGGACAATGCCTGTTCAGCAGCCTGATCGGCGGCAGAAGCGGCAACCGGGGACGATGCGCTCAGACCTGCCGGCTTCCGTTTGATGTCCTTCGGCGGCTGGATGAGAACAACCCGAATGAAAACAAAAACAAAAAGAAAGAAAATGGCGTGTTAAATCCGGGCGAT
>ENA-ORSA01001164-ORSA01001164.1-human-gut-metagenome-genome-assembly--contig:-NODE-1164-length-23278-cov-4.553934_pt1 | contig 23278 bp, 26 predicted proteins | sample MGYA00242179_ERZ509142 | MGnify/ENA primary metagenome ERZ509142 (study PRJEB26280, sample SAMEA2338659) | human gut metagenome | biome: human gut; feature: human-associated habitat; material: faeces... | reverse complement strand
TGTTCACACTATTTAACGTGACAAACGTTGCATTTGTCATAGAAAACGGCATGACAATTACCGACCGCCTGGCTCGAAGTAGAATGTTTGCGCTTTGGGCTTTACAGTCAATACACCTAAATTGCGGATGAACCACAAAAGGCCATGAAGCGCCATGCAAAAGGCCGTAGATTGCACGCTAAAAGGCCGCAAACGACAACGTAAAAGGCCGTGTTTTGTATTGCAAAACACGGCCTTTTAGCGTGCAATTCATGGCCTTTGGAAATGCCATTTGCCGTGTATTGCAAAACGTCCGTTGTCCGATGACCGAAGCAAATAAAGCCTGTAAAGCCACAGTATGTATGGAAAAATGTGTAACTTTGTGCCTTGAAACAAAATTATACAATACAAAACACAATGTATGTGGGCTGCAACAGCAACCTGCATCTTAGCAGGAGATGATAAAAACATTACAGTCTTACCGTTTCATTTTCGTACTGTTCGTGTTCTTCTCGCATTTCAGCTGGGGCGGCATTGCCGCTTTCGACTTCGGCGGAGAGTGTGGAGTGTCATTCTTTTTTATACTTAGCGGTTTCGTACTATCGATAGGCAACGGTTGTAAATTCAATGATGGAACTTTCCGTCACAAGACTTTCTTGTTTAAGCAGTTGGCCAAGTTCTATCCATTACATATACTTATGCTTGCTGCTTTCGTGCTGTTGTCGGTGAAAGCAACTGGTAGTATTGACGTAGTGAAGTTGTTGTTAAACGTGTTTTTGTTGCAGAGTTGGATGCCAGACAATGCCTTTAATTTCTCATTTAATGGCGTGGCGTGGTTTCTTTCCGATGTGATGTTTTTCTATTTGTTGTTCCCTTGGCTTTATTCAAGATTGATGCATGCGTCTGTGAAGCGGCTTGCCATACTGATAATCCTCGTACTGTTTGTATTTGTTGCGTTTGTATCAGCCGTGCCTGACGGATTGGTCAATACGTTTATATACGTATTTCCGCCAGTGCGTTGCATCGATTTTTCCATTGGAATACTGCTTTATAGGCTGTATCAATCAAGGCAGACTCGCTCTTTAAAACACTTTTTAGCAAATGGGGGGGTAAAATTGCCTTATTGTTGATTGAGTTAGGTATCATCGTTGTTGTGGTTTCGACATTTATTGTATATGGTTTTATGCCAGTGAAAGTCAGGTGTGTCGTTCTTTTTTGGCTACCCATGTCGGCTGTTATTTATTTTTCGGCTGTAACGGATAACTCTGGCGGTGTGCTAGCAAAACTCTTGCATGGAAATAAACTTACAAGCTTGGGGCGGATTAGTATGGAGATATTTATGGTGCATCTGTTGGTAATAAATGTAGTCAAGGCGTTGTTGCTTGATAAAGGTGTTGTTCTTGGCTATGCTGTTACTGCAGCTTTGACGCTTTGCATGACTGTTGCTGTAGCATATTTACTGGAAAAATATTTTGTATCCAAATTATACTTGATGTTGAAAAATAGCGTTATAAAAATATGAACAGAGTTATAGACCTACCCAAGATGTTCGACCCGCGCGGCAACCTTACCGTTGCCGAGCAGTTCAAGAATGTGCCTTTCGGCATAAAGCGCGTGTATTGGGTCTACGACGTACCGGGCGGTGAGAGTCGCGGCGGCCACGCCCACAAGGAGTGCAAGGAGTTCATCATAGCCGTAAGCGGCAGTTTCCACGTAACGCTGGACGACGGGACGGACAAGAAGTCGTACCTGCTCAACCACCCATACCAGGGACTCCTTGTCGATACAGGCGTGTGGCGCACGCTCGACGACTTTTCTTCCGGGGCCGTGTGCCTCGTGCTTGCGTCAGAGCTTTACGAAGAAAGCGACTACATACGTGATTACGACGAGTTCTTAGACTATTTGAAATGTTCGAGATAACGAGATATTCAAGCGGCAGGAAGGCCGAGTGGGACGACTTCATAAACCGCTCGAAGAACGGCACGTTCCTGTTCCGTCGCGATTACATGGACTACCACAGCGACCGCTTCAGCGACCATTCGCTCATGTTCTACCTCAAAGGCAGGCTGTGTGCGGTGCTTCCTGCAAATGTTGTCGGCGGCACGTTGTATTCCCATCAGGGGCTTACCTATGGCGGACTTGTCATCGGAAGAGACGCTAAGGCCGCCCAGGTGTGCGCGCTTTTCGGTGAACTGAACGGCTATTTGCGTGTGCATGGCATAAGGAAAGTAGTCTACAAGGCCGTGCCTTGGATTTATTCACGTTACGCTTCGGAAGAAGACTTGTACGCTATCGTCAACGTATGCGGCGCAAGGCTTGCCGCACGCGACATCTCCTCAACCGTGTTCCTTGACGATAGGATAAGGTTCAGCGAGTTGCGCCGCCGCTGCCTGAAGAAGGCTTTGCGTACAGGCGTTACGGTAATGCGGAGCGACGACGTGGCGGCCTTTTGGCAGATACTCGACAGCAATCTTGAAAGCAAGTACGGGGTTGCCCCTGTCCATTCGCTCGAAGAGCTGCAACTGCTGATGGGGCGCTTTCCCGACAATATGCGCCTGTATATGGCCAGTCTTGGCGACGAGCCTTTGGGCGGTACTGTTGTTTACCTTAACGGAGATACTGTTCATACGCAATACATATCCGCATCACCCGAAGGCAAACGACTCGGGGCGTTGGACGCTCTTTTCGGCGAGCTTATTTGCAATGTGTACAGCGGTTACAGGTATTTCGACTTCGGACGTTCCACCGAGCGCGGAGGCGCATATCTCAACGAAGCCCTTATCTTTCAGAAGGAAGGTTTCGGCGGGCGCGGCGTGTGTTACGACACGTATGAGTGGGAGATATAAGTTGATTGGGGAGTTAAAGAATTCAGAGAAGTTATAGAAGTTAAAGCCATTACCATAATAAATCGGCTTTGCTGACATACTTTCCGAATATTTTTGACTTCTTGATAAAACATGAAACAGCATTTGGCTTTAACTTCCATAACTTCTCTGAATTCTTTAACTTCTACCATAACAATGATAAATTATCTTGAGCTACGCAAGGTTACGGCGATGCACTCCGCCGAAATCAGCGACGCGGTGAGGCGCGTGGTCGAGGGTGGATGGTATCTGCAAGGCGAGGAGACACGCCTCTTCGAACAGGAATATGCCGTATACATAGGTACGGAGCATTGTGTAGGCTGTGGCAACGGGCTTGACGCGCTCACGCTGATATTTAGGGCTTACATGGAGACGGGCGTGATGCGGCCGGGCGACGAGGTGATAGTGCCTGCCAATACGTACATCGCCAGCATACTCGCCATTACCGAAAACGGCCTGCGCCCTGTGCTGGTGGAGCCGCGCTTAGACACTTTCCAAATAGACGACAGCCTCGTTGAGCAGGCCGTAACGCCGCGTACCAGTGCGGTGATGCTCGTCCACCTGTATGGCCGTTGTGCATATACCGACAGGCTTGGGGACATCTGCAAACATCACGGGCTGAAGCTAATCGAGGACAATGCGCAGGCTCACGGCTGTACTTTCGGCGGCAAGCGCACGGGCAGTCTTGGCGACGCGGCCGGGCACAGCTTCTATCCGGGCAAGAACCTCGGTGCGCTCGGCGACGCTGGGGCTGTGACTACGGACGACGAGGAATTGGCGCAGACGGTGCGCTCGCTGGGCAACTACGGGTCGAGCCGCAAGTATGTGTTCGACATGAAGGGACGTAACAGCCGTATAGATGAAGTGCAGGCTGCCGTGCTGCGCGTCAAGTTGAAATATCTTGACTGCGACAACGCCGCGCGCAGGCGCATCGCCATGCGTTATATAAGCGAAATACACAACCCTGAACTGCTGCTGCCAAGTCCTGACTTCTGCGCCAACAGTGTGCACCACATATTCCCCGTGCTCTGCCGAAGGCGCGACGAACTGCAACGTTACTTGGCCGACGGCGGTGTGCAGACGGTAATACATTACCCGATACCGCCTCACAGGCAGCACTGTTATACAGAGTTTGGCGGACTTAGCCTGCCCGTTACCGAGCGCATACACCGCGAGGAGCTGAGCATTCCGCTGAACCAGACCATGCAGGAAGAAGAGGTTGACAAGGTGATAAGTTTGCTCAACGGTTTCAATTGACGGCCTTTCGCCTTGTAAAAGGCCATGAATTGCAATGCAAAAGGCCGCCTTTCACAGCGTGAAAGGCGGCCTTTTGTAATGTGCTTGATTATCAGGCTGTTACACATGGGCGTGCAACCGGGCTGAAAACATTAAAGTATCCTGCCGCAAAGGCGGAAGTTGATGACGGGATAAACGGTGATTTTGCTGAGCGTTTTCATAAGTCCGCCGTCCTCGCCGTTGAAGTTGTCCTCGGTAAGGCGGTCGCCGTTACAGTACAGTTTGGGCGAGCCCCAGAACTGTACGCCGGCCTCGAACATGAAGCCGATGCGCTTCTTTGGCACCGCGCGGCCTATTCCGAGGCCGATGTATGGCTTGAACGACGCGGTCTTTATCTCTGCCTTGATGTTGCCGTTGTCGTCTGGCGTGAGCAGATAGTCGCCCAGTTCGTAGCCGATTTTCTGGTCGGGGTAGTCGCGGTTGTAGTCGGCTATGCCTTGCAGCAGGCCGTCTTCCTTGTTGTAAGCCTTGATTATGGCCGACGAACCGAAGTAAGCTCCGGCCGTAATGTGGAACGAGCTGCGCTTGAAGGGGAACACGTCGAAGAGCAGCTTGCCGTTGGTGAAGCCCACCTTGGCCTCTACTTCCACCGTTTCGGGTATGTCGTAAGCGGCCGTGTTGGGATGGTCGCTTACGTCAAGGTCGGTGCCGAACTTGATTGAAGGCATGAAAGCCACGCCTGCGCGTACCTGCACATAGTTGCCGATAGGCGCGGCAACGTCGAAGCCTATACCGGGAGTTCCGGCGGTGATGCCGACTGAAAGGTGGTTGAACATGTTTTTGTCTTCTTCCTGCGCGCGTGCTGTCATCACGCCGCAGAATATTGCCAATGGCAATACGAGATGCTTTAAACTCATGATGTGATTGTTGTTTTGTTAATAATATGATGGTTTATGATAATCCGACAATGCTAAATAATGTAAACGAAACAGCGACATCGTTGTCTAAAACGGATAAAATTCGGCTTATTTTTTTGCAAAGTTAAGTTAATAAGGTTAATCATACAACATTTTGTATAAAAACTTTAAAATAATTAGTAACTTTGCGCTTGCTTGCGTTATCTTTGTAAACCAAGCATTTACACATTTCTTATATGACGCTGCCGGAAGACTTTATCATGCAGACGAAGGCCGCCCTTGGCGATGAATTGTGGCAAACCCTGGAGCAGGGGCTTGCCGCTGAGCCGCCCGTGAGCATAAGGCTGAACCCTTGGAAGTGCCAAGACAGGGGCTTTGAAGTGGCCGGAAGTACGGGCGTTGTACCCTGGTGCAAGGACGGGATGTATCTTGAAGCGCGGCCCAACTTCACGTTCGACCCGATGCTTCACGCCGGAATGTATTACGTGCAGGAGGCTTCGTCGATGTTTCTCGACCGCGTTCTGCGGCAGTATGCCGCCGGCGGCCCTGTAAGGATGCTCGACTTGTGCGCCGCTCCGGGAGGAAAGTCGACCGTGGCGCGCGCCGCCCTGGCTGAAGGCAGCCTGCTTGTGAGCAACGAGCCGGTGCGCCAGCGTGCGCAGGTGTTGGCCGAGAACGTGCAGAAACAGGGACATCCTGACACCATTGTGACAAACAATTATCCGCAGGATTTCCGTCGCAGCGGCCTTCAGTTCGACGTTGTGCTGGCCGACGTGCCGTGTTCTGGTGAGGGAATGTTCCGCAAAGACCCGGCCGCCATAGGCGAGTGGAGCTTGCAGAACGTGGAGAAGTGCTGGCGGTTGCAGCGCGAAATAGTGGCCGACGCATGGTACTGCCTGCGCCCGGGAGGGCTGTTCGTTTATTCTACGTGTACCTTCAACACGAAGGAAGACGAGGGAAACGTGGCTTACATGTGCGAAGAGCTGGGCGCAGAGGTGCTTGCCGTTGACGCGGACGGGTGTTGGGGCATCACTGGTTCGGTGCTTCCGGGCTTCGACAAGCCCGTGTACCGTTTCCTGCCGGGACGTACATCGGGCGAAGGTTTGTTCATGGCCGTGATGCGTAAGACGGGCGACGAGCCTGCCGGTGGCGGCCGCATGAAGGGCAGGAAGTCCGCGAAGGAGCGCAGGCAAGGGGGCGGCAGTGCTGTTGCTGATGCTTGCAAGAAGTGGCTAAGACAGCCTGACGGTTTAGAGATAGTCGTTGACGGCAATACTGTCACGGCCATACCACGTCCGTGGAAACCGTTTTATGATGCGGCGCGGAAGAGCCTCAATGTCCTGTCAGCCGGCGTACCGCTCGGTGAAGTCAAGGGAAAAGACGTCATTCCGTCGCAAGCCCTTGCCCTGTCAATATGCCTTGACGCGTCGGCTTTCCCCACTGTGGAGCTTGACTACGGCCAGGCTCTTTGCTATCTGCGCAAGGAGGCTGTGCCGTTGCCCGAAGGCACGCCGCGCGGACATGTCCTGATGGCATACAAAGGCGTGCCGCTCGGTTTCGAAAAGAACATCGGCAACCGCGCCAACAACCTTTATCCGGCTGAATGGAAAATAAAAAGCCAGCATACGCCGGAGGGATGCAACGAAGTATTAAGCAGACAAGTGGACAAGTGACGAGCAGACAAGGCGGTTTGCTTTGCCATATAGCATTTTATTAGAAAGACAAACTGCCTTGTCTGCTCGTCACTTGTCTGCTTGTCAACTAAAAAATAATGGAATAATGAAACAATATCTCGACCTGCTCGACCGCATAATGACGGAAGGCGTTAAGAAGCACGACCGCACGGGAACGGGCACAATAAGCATCTTCGGAAACCAGATGCGCTTTAACCTTGAAGACGGTTTCCCGCTGCTTACGACGAAGAAACTGCATCTGAAATCAATCATCTATGAGCTGCTTTGGTTCTTGCGCGGCGACACAAACGTGAAGTATCTGCAAGAGCATGGCGTAAGCATTTGGGACGAATGGGCAGGGGTGGACGGTGAACTCGGCCCCGTTTACGGTCACCAGTGGCGTTCGTGGCCCGATTATGACGGCGGACACATCGACCAAATCAGGAACGTCATAGAGCAGATACGCCACAATCCCGACTCGCGCCGCATGATAGTGAGCGCGTGGAACGTGGCCGAAATCAACCAGATGCACCTGCCGCCGTGCCACTGTCTGTTCCAGTTCTACGTGGCTGACGGCCGCCTTAGCCTACAGCTTTACCAACGCAGCGCCGACACTTTCCTTGGAGTTCCGTTCAACATAGCGTCTTACGCTCTGCTGCTGCTGATGATGGCGCAGGTAACAGGGCTGAAGCCGGGCGACTTCATTCATACAACCGGCGACACGCACCTGTACCTCAACCACTTGGAACAGGTCAAACTGCAGCTTACGCGCGAGCCTCGCCCGCTGCCTACGATGACGCTCAACCCCGACGTAAAGGACATTTTCGACTTCAAATACGAAGACTTCAAGCTTGAGAACTACAACCCTTGGCCGCACATCAAGGCCGAAGTGAGTGTGTGATGAATTAAGAATTAGGAGTTAAGAATTAAGAAAATATGTCTTGCTGGTAATTTTCTTAATTAGCTTAACGCTGACCTTCGGTTCTTAACTCTTAATTCTTAATTATCCAAAATAAAATAGACTGAAAGAAATGCGAATATCAATCATCGCCGCAGTGGCGCGCAACCGCGCCATCGGCAAGGACAATAAGCTGTTGTACTGGTTGCCAGACGACCTCAAACGCTTCAAGGCTTTGACCACCGGACACACCATAATAATGGGGCGGAGGACGTTCGAGTCGTTGCCGAAGGGCGCGCTTCCAAATCGCAGGAACATCGTATTGAGCCGCACTGTGCACGAGTTTCCCGGTTGCGATGCGTACACTTCGCTCGACGAAGCATTGAAACACTGCTCTGAAGAGGAAGACATATATATAATAGGTGGCGCGAATGTGTATGCGCAGGCTATCGACCGAGCCGACCGTCTCTGCCTTACCGAAATAGACGACGTGCCCGACGGTGCCGACGCTTTCTTCCCGGAATACGGCGGTTGGCGCGAAGTGTGGCGCGAAGAGCACGGCATAGACGAGAAGCACGCTTACCGCTTCGCCTTCGTTGACTATGCAAAAAGTTGACTACTGATAACTCATTGACAGCCAGGCGTTTGCCTGCCGCCGTCCGAAAGGCCGTCTTTTACAGCGTAAAAGACGGCCTTTTAAAATGCAAAAGACGGCCTTTCGCATTGTGAAAGACCGTCTTTTGCCAAGTATTGAACATATTGCGATTTGGCAGGCAGCAGCCGGCTATCTGCCACCAAGATGTTTCTTCACATTTTCCTTGAGGTTCCCTTTGCTGTAACCGCTCCACTTCGTGGTCATGGTTCCTTGCGGAGAAACCAGCACATAATGGGGAATGCCCCACACGCCATACTTCGCTGCTATACCGCTTCGCCCTTTCAGGTCGTTCAGGTTGTACCATGTCATACCATGCTTTGGCGACTCTTGCTTCCATATCTCCTTCGTATCGAGCGACAGGCTGACAATAACGAGAGAGTCTTTGTAGGCTTCGGCCACCTCTTTCATCTCCGGAATGGCCTGCAAGCAAGGGCCGCAACCGATGCTCCAGAAGTCTAACAAAATGTATTTTCCTTTGAAGTCAGCCAAGTGATGAACACCTCCGTCGATGTCAAACAAGTCCCCGTCGGCGGCAGTCTCGCCCTTTGCAATTTCCTTCGGGGGATAAACCGTTATGCCTATTTCGCTCCCCGTCATCGTGTTCTTCCACTTGTCAGGCAGCCGGTCATACAGTTCCCTTACGGCGTTCATGCCTTTTTCGTTGTCATAAGATTTCGCAAAGATGGCGTTTCCGTTCAACTCTTCCATCCAAGCGTCGTCAACATCCATTCCGTCCATGACCGCAGTCTCGGTCATTATCACGCTGTCCACCGCCATGCACTTTTCTTTATCGAGACTGTCAAGCTCTGCCTTTACGGCGGCTTTGTCTTTATCGGCCAACGTTCCGCTCCTCATCATTGAACGAAGAGCGTCAACATGAATGTCGATAAGCTGTATCCTGTCCCACCACTTACGCGCCGCCATGACTATTTTCTGCCTGGTCTGCTGTTCGGGAATGTCGCTCTCAACGTTCCAAGTGTATGCGAGCATGCCGTCGCCTGATATGTTTATATGGCTTCCGGGACGTACATAAACGTCAAGAATCATGCTTACGGTGTCGCCCTTCATGGCAAATAGCGTCATCGGCTCCACTCCGTTGCCCGTTGTTTCACCGCTGAACCTGAATCTGTTATCGGTTATCGTGTCGCCGTCAACAGCTTTAAGGATGTCTCCTATATTACGGAATAGCTGTACAAATGTGCCTTCCGGCACGTTCTTTATTGTTCCGTCAATTACATAAATGCCTTGTGCTTGCATCGCAATGGCAGCGAATACAAGCACAAGGCATGATAAAGACTTATGTATCACAGGTTTTATGATTTGTCAGATAATGATGCTTCACTCTGCAGCAACGTCCGTATCGTCTACCGGCATGTCAACAATCGGCAGCTGACGGCTGAACGCCGAGTTGAACGAAATGATGGTTTCGCTGCGTGAAAGGCCGAGAGGCTGGAGGCGGTCGTGGATGATGTTGAGCAGATGATGGTTGTTTACGGCGTATATCTTGATAAACATATCATAATCGCCGGTTGTGTAATGGCATTCCACTACTTCCGGGATTTTCTTCAGTTCGTCAACAACCTCGTCAAACTTCTCCGGGTTTTTCAGGTTCAAACCCATGTAGGCGCACGTCTCATAGCCGATTTTCTCCGGGTCGATGATGAACTTCGACCCCTTCAACACGCCCATGTTGTTTAGCTTTTGTATGCGTTGATGGATGGCTGCACCGCTTACATTGCATGAACGAGCCACCTCCAAGAACGGTATCCTTGCGTCTTCGGCTATCAGCTTAAGGATTTTCTTGTCTAATGAATCTAAATTGTGATGTGCCATTTGTAGTGGATTTTTTACTTTGATGTTAATTTAGAACAAACCGGTAAATGGCTTTATGCCAAATACATATTGCTTATTGTACGGCACAAAGATACTATAAAATAATCGTTTTTGCAACAAATTGTAAGTAAAATTTCAATCTTATACTATAGATTAAAACTTTGTTTGGCTGGCAAACATTATTTTTCGCCCTTTTGTGTGGCCGAATAGTTAACCCTTAATGCTCCTGCCCGGCGTAACGCCTGGCGTATATCCGACATTACGCCCATCTCCGTTTGGCGGTCGGCTTTTATTGAGACGCTCATCGCCTTGGCGTCTTCCGGTGACATGCGGCGGCGTTCCTCCGCCACATAGTCGGTCACGTCGTCCACATTGGCATACTTGTCGTTCAGCTGTATGCACGTGCCTTCGCCCACGGCGCGGCGCATGTCATCGGCAGGTAGGCCTATATAAATATATGTAACGGCCGACTTCTTGACAAGGCGGGTAAGCTCCGTGCCTTCAGGTACGCGGTATTGCACTTTCAAGGTGACTTCCCTCATGTGCGTTACGGTGATGAAGAAGAAGAGCACGGTGAAAATCAGGTCGGGCAGGGCGGCCGTGTTAAGCATCGGCACCTCACGTTTTTGACGGCGGAAGAAGCTCATCTGCCACCTCCTTCCTCCGTTGCGGCAGGCGTTTCGGTAATGCGTTGCGGATAATAAGCTCTCACTGCGGCGCGCTGTTCGGGTGTACATACGGTGTAGGCACGGCCATATCGTTTTATCGCATAGCCGTTCCTCAACTCATTGTAAGCCGCTACTATCTCGTTTTGCACATTGAAATAAACTTCATACGACGCCTTCCGGTCAATGTCCAAGGCGATGACATGGTTGCGCCGGTCGGCCGAGTGACTAACGAACGACATCACACGGCGGCGCACGTCGCCAATGTCTATTGGCTTGCCGTCGGCCATCAGGCGGTTGTCTTCCGTAATGGTGAGTGACAATACGTTGCTACGTTCCACATCGGCAGCCTCCTGCTGAGTCTCGTCAGCCATCGGCGGAAGCATACGTTGCAGCCCCTTGTCAGCGTCCATTGACGTCATGATAAGGAAGAACACCAGCAAGATGAACGATATGTCGGCCGTTGACGTGGTGTTGAGTTGCGGCACTGTGCGCCTGTCGCGATGCAAAATCATTTTCTAATTCCCATCTTCCTGCAATATCCCGAAAGGCCGAAGGCTACACCGCAGACGGCTACCAGGAGCAGCACCAGCGACGTGTTGATGAACATGTCGGTAGCTTTCAGCCAGAACACGTCGGTATATGCAACGCCGTTTACCTGTACAGGCTCCGCCGAACCAAGCAGGAACGTTGCCAGAAGGCTTGCTACGAGCAGACCCGCCGTGCCCCATGCAATTTTGGCCGACGGTATGTTGTTGGCCTTTCCCTGCGCCTTGTCCCTAGCCTTGAGGCTTATTGCTATGGCTGTGACGGCGAGTATTGCGGCAAGGAGCACAAGCACGTAGATGAACGCGAGTACAAGGTCGGTAAGCCGGGGCGCGTTGAACTCGGGGTTGTCCTCAAACGGCACGTCGTAACCTATCAGGAAGAACGCGCCGAAGACGACAACCGCCAGTGCGACGAGCACGACGAGCACGCGCGTAGACACCTGTTCAGCCGTCAGTCCGCTTAGTACGTTATGCCGTGTCTTCATCATCGTGTGAGCTTGTATTTCATAATTATGTCAAGAAGCGTGATGGCCGACTCCTCCATCTGGCTTGTAATGTGCTCTATTTTGGACAGGATGTAGTTGTAGAACACCTGGAGAATGAGCGCGGCAATCAGTCCGAAGATGGTCGTTATGAGGGCCACCTTCATGCCGGCGGCCACGATTGTAGGACTTATGTCGCCTGCTTGCTGTATTTGTTCGAAGGCCATAACCATGCCGATTACCGTGCCGAGGAAACCCAGCGACGGTGCCATGGCGATGAACAGCGTTATCCATGAGCAGCCTTTCTCAAGGTTGGCGGCCTGCACCGCGCCGTAAGACGTTATGCTGCGCTCGATGTCTTCCATCGACTCGTCTATGCGCGTAAGCCCCTGGTAGCAGATTGATGCCACCGGGCCGCGCGTCTCGCGGCACACCGTCTTCGCCCCCTCGACGTCGCCCTGCATTATTTGCGTCTCCAGGTCGGCCATCAGCCGCTTGGCGTTTATTTCCGAAAGAGTGAGGTATATGATGCGTTCTATGCAGAAAGCCAGGCCGAGCACCAGCGCCAGGGCAACGAAAGACATGAAGCCCGCGCTGCCCTCGATGTATTTGGTCTTCAGCATCTTGTGGAAGCCTACCGCCTCTACGGGAGCCATTACCGAGTCAGGAGCTTCGGCGTAGTCCAGCCCAAGCGTGTCGCCAGCCAGTCCGCTTGCCGCCGAGTCGGTCTCCGCCGTCATTGCGCTGTCTGCCACCGACGCAGCCATCGGCTTCTGTTGTCCGCCATTTTGGGCGCTGGCGTAATGGCATTGTGAAAAAACAAGGAGTGTGATTATCGCAATCTTTGCAATCAGATTGTCCATACCTAAAGGATTAAAAACATTATTTTTGCTGCTCAGTTAGAGTTTTACATTGCAAAGGTAATAAAAGTTTCTTTTGCGGATATAAGAATTTAGATTTTTTATTATTCTGCTGTCAAAGGATGAAATAACCGCAGGCAGATTGGCATTCGAAACTGATTTTTTGCCTCCTTATATGCAATAATTAAACGAAATGCGGATTAGAAATGTTTAAAATCTTTGCATCTATAAGATTTTCAACCTATCTTTGCAGTATGAAAAAGGATGAACGTAATACACCAATAGTCCTGATTGCAATGTCAAAAAAGTAAAAGGAGGACTATATGGCACTTTTAGTATTATTCGGAGCAGTAGGAGTCGTTGCCTTGATTGTAGGCATTTGGGCTTTTATCCAGTTGCGGAAAGAGTCCAAGACGGCGCATTGACCAAATCGGTCAATACAAAAATCCGGGCAGGTAGGGAATGTTTTTATTTCCTTGCCTGCCCGGTTTGTTTTCAATAAGTCATTCATTTCACATTTGGACTTCTATTTTCAGTTTTCCGCCAAGCCCTCGCTCAACTACGTCGAAAAGTGTTTTAAGCGTGATGTTCTCGCCGTCGTTTTCTATTTTAGATATGAACGACCGCCTTTTGTTTATCTTTTTAGCGAGTTCGGCCTGCGTCATTTTCTTGCTTTCGCGCGCTTCACGTATCTTGAAACCTATGCGTAGTGCTTCAAGTTCACGCTCAATGCGGTCTCTGTTTGGCGTGCCGACGCGTCCGTAAACTTCGTCCTTGATTTGTTCAAACGTGTAAGTTTCCATATTGTGTCCTCCTTATTTTCCGGCAGTTTTCTCAATGTAATACTCTTCCATCAAGCGCAATGCCTTTTCAATCTCGTCCTTTGGTGTTTTCTGCGTCTTCTTGACAAATCCGCTTAACAGTACAACGAGCCTGCCTTCGTCGAAAAAGCAGAACACGCGTACTGTGTCTTTTGAAAGCCTTGCCCTAAGTTCGAACAGCCCTTTTGTGCCTTCTATGTGTTTGAGGTACGTTGACGGCACATTGTGTACCGTCTCAATGTATGTTATCGATTTAGCCACTTTGTCCTGCATCTTTTGCGGTAAAGACGACATAAAGTCGATAAAATAGCGTTTATAGGCTATTACTTCCCTGACTTTCATTTTGCAAAGGTAATTTATAAATTGCATAAATACAAGAGCCTTGCAGTATTATTTTGCTTCAAAGTCTATGTTGTTGCGGTTTATTTGCGGTTTTTTCGGTTTTCGTAGTGTGGTTAACGCTGCTTGGATTTATAATCATTCAATAACCCGAATGTTTATTGATTTTGCAAAATCCAGTAAGATTCCTTGTATAATGTGTTTTTCGCGGAGAGAGGGGGATTCGAACCCCCGTGCCAGTTTTGCCGGCTACACGCTTTCCAGGCGTGCCTCTTAAGCCACTCGAGCACCTCTCCTTGAAGCCACGAATTTGAGCTTGGCTTACGGCCTGCAAAATTATCTTATTTCCCGTTATTTAACGAATAAAATAGCATCTTTTTTGCTTTCGCGCGTCATTTTTCCGTTTTTTCACACTCTGTTGGCGGCCTTCCGCAGCCCGTCAGGCGTGGCTGCGGCGGTAGTCTGACGGTGAAAGGCCGGTGTGTTTCTGCACGTAGCGGCTGAAATAGGACAGCGACGAGAAGTTCATCCGCGCCGCTATGTCGGCCAGAGGGACGTTCTTGTCGAGCAGCAGGCGCGTCACTTCGTTCACCGTGAAGCGGTCGAGCCAGTAGGAGGCGGGCCTGCCGCTCGCCTTGCGGCATATTTCCGAGAGGTAGTGGGGCGTCACGCAGAGGCGCGAGGCGTAGTAGGTAAGGTTGCGGTGGGCGATGTATTCACCGCCGTAGAGCATCCCGATGAACCGCCGCAGCAGGCTCTGCGCCCGCTCGGGCACGTCGTCCCAACGTCTGCCGCGCGCGTGGATGTCGTACAGGTCGAGCACGTGGGCCATGAGCAGATGCCCCAGCATCTCGTCGCGGAACAGGTGGCCCGCGCTCCCGGCCATGCGCCGCCGCAGGGTCTCCATCGCCTCGCGGCATGTGCGGAAGTCGTCCTCCGCAAGGCGCATCACTGGGTTTTGCAGCAGCGAGAGGTGCCCTATAATGCCGTAATTGCTGCGCAGAGCCAGCGAGGCTACAAAACTCTCGCTTAGGCTCATCACTATTGCCTCCGCATCGGGCGACTCGGTGAAGGCCGTGGCGAGTGCGGCGTCGGGCAGGATAACGTAGTCTCTCGCGGCGATGTTATACCTTACGTCGTGCAGCATGAAGCTCATGCCGCCGCCGAGGCACAGTATGTGGAGCACGCACCCCGGCTCGTAAGCTTGTGTAAAGCCCGTAACCCTGTCGGCGAAGACTATTCCCGTCGTTGCGTCTTCTCCTTTTTTGTAAAATGAGTTCTGCTTGTCTTCCATGTTTTTCCGGTTGAAATAAATGCCAGTTCGCCGTGCTTTGTTATGTGTAATATAACTTATTGACAATCAGTATGTTGCAAATCGTTTTGCAAAAGACCGCCAATCAGGTTGCGAAAGGCCGTCTTTGAGGAAGCGAAAGACGGCATTTGGCACGGCAGAAGACCGTCTTTGGCAATCCGTTTGGCCGCAAACGGCATGGCCGACGGACATAAGCGGCTGCGCAAACGGCCTTCTCTACCACGCAAAGATACTGAAAAATCCACGAAAAGTGAAAATGTCTCCACGTTTTTCATAACATCTTTTGCCGCTCCAAGGCGTATCTTTGCAAACGAAACAAATAACCATGCAATATGAAAGAAGTAAGACTTAACAACGGCGTTATGATGCCGGCGGTGGGCTTCGGGGTGTACCAAATACCCGTGGAGGAGACCGAGCGTTGCGTAAGCGACGCATTGGAGGTGGGCTACCGCATGATTGACACGGCCTCGTCGTATTTCAACGAGCGGCAGGTGGGCGACGCCCTGCGCCGCAGCGGACTGAAGCGCGAGCAGGTGTTTGTCACCACAAAGCTGTGGGTGCAGGACTATGAGTATGACGACGCGCTGCGCGCCTTCGACCTGTCGATGACGAACCTCGGCCTTGATTACCTCGACCTGTACCTGCTGCACAAGCCTTACGGCAACTACTACGCTGCGTGGCGCGCTGTGGAGAGGCTTTACAAGGAGGGGCGCATCAGGGCTATAGGCGTTACGAGCTTTTCATGCGAACGCCTGCAAGACCTCTTCCTGCACAACGAGGTGAAGCCGATGGTCAACCAAATAGAGACCAACCCGCTCTTCCAGCAGCGCGAGGCCAACGCCTTCATGCGGCAGGAGGGCATACAGCATGAGGCATGGGCACCCTTCGCCGAGGGCAGGCGCGACATCTTCAACAACCCTACCGTCAAGGCAATAGCCGACCGCCACGGCAAGACCGCGGCGCAGGTAATGCTCCGCTGGCTCAACCAGCGCGGCGTTGTCGTCATCCCCAAGAGCGTAAGCAAGGCGCGTATGGCCGAGAACCTTGACATCTTCGATTTCACGCTCGACGACGAGGATATGCGCCGCATTGCCGTTCTCGACACGGGGAAGAGCCCCATATATGACGACCAAGACCTGCCCACGGTGCACGGAATAGGTACTTATAAGATACATTAGTTGCGGTTTTTGGGTTTTACGGTTATGGGGTTATGCGGTTGTTGGCAGCGTTGCAAAATCAAAACCAATATTAATAAGGCTGTAAAAACAAACCGTATAACCTTATAACAGCGAAACCTCATGACCGTAAGAAATACCGTAAAACCTTATAACCGTATGACCTTATAACCGAAAAGATATGGAATATACAACATTAAGCAACGGCGTAAAGATGCCGTTATTGGGCTACGGAGTATTCCTTGTAAGCCCGGAAGAGTGTGAACGTTGCGTGCTCGACGCGATAAGTACGGGTTACCGCCTCATAGACACCGCCCAGGCATACTTCAACGAAGAAGGAGTTGGCGCGGCAATAGCGAAGTGCGGCGTGACGCGCAGCGAGCTTTTTATCGTTACGAAAGTGTGGATTACCAACGCCGGAGAGGCGAAAGCTGCGCGCAGCATCGACGAGTCGCTGCGCAAGTTGCGTACAGACTACATCGACCTGCTGCTCATCCACCAGCCTTACGGCGACGTGTACGGCTCGTGGCGGGCAATGGAGAAGGCTTACAAGGATGGCAAAGTGAGGGCCATAGGCGTGTCAAACTTCCAGAAGGGACGCTTCTACGACTTTGCATATCATGCCGACATGAAGCCGATGGTCAACCAGTTGCAGTGCAACGCCGTGATGCAACAGAGCGGAATACAGCCCGTATTGGCTGAATATGGCACTAAGATGATGGCTTGGGGACCGCTTGGCGGCCAAGGCTCTGACGCCATATTCGGCAACGAAACGTTGAAACAAATCGGCGGAAAGTATGGCAAGACGGCCTCGCAGGTGGCCTTGCGCTGGCTGACGCAGCGCGGCATAGTTGCCATTCCTAAGAGTACGCACCGTGAAAGGATGGCCGCTAACCTTGACATTTTCGGCTTCCGCCTTACCGACGGCGACATGTCGGCCATTGCCAAGCTGAATATGCACGATGAAGGAGCGGTGAACTTCAACGACCCGGCGTTCATCAAGATGCTAATCGATACGTATAAGTAAAATCAAAAGGTAAAAGGGTAAAAAGGTAAAAAAGTAAAACGGCTGCGCATGACAGGTTTTACCTTTTTACTTTTTTACCCTTTTACCTTTATAATACGGTTGCAGCCAGCCTCTTGGCCTTGTCCCTCAAGGCTGTTGTGTCTGCATCGGTGTCGCCGTAACAGAGCACAACGCCCATGCGGCGGCCTACGTGTTGCTGTTGTTTTCCGAATATGCGCAGGCGGGTGTAGTCCTCTTTCAGCACGTCGAGCATGTTGTATTGCGGCTCATGGTCGGCCTCTTCCTTTGCCAGTACGACCGCGCTCGCCCCGGCGTGTTCAAGGTGTATGGCCGGGATTGGCAGCCCCATGACGGCGCGGAAGTGCAGTTCAAACTCGTTGAGGTTGAGCGTATGGCCGAGCGTTACCATGCCCGTGTCGTGCGGACGGGGTGAAAGTTCGGAGAAGATGACGCCCTTGTCCTTGCTCAAAAAGAACTCTACGCCCCATATTCCCGCGCCGGTCAGCGCGCCGGTTACGGCCTCCGCCATGCGCTCGGCTTCCTTCAGGTCTGCCTCGGGGATGGCATACGGCTGCCAGCTCTCGCGGTAGTCGCCGCCCTTCTGCACGTGTCCGATGGGCGGACAGAACAGTGTGGGGCCGTTCTTTTGCGTCACCGTGAGCAGGGTAAATTCGCTGTCGAAGTGGATAAACTCCTCTATTATGATTTCCTTTACGTCGCCGCGGCTACCTTCCATCGCCGCGTTGAAGGCCGTTTCGAGTTCGTCCGCGCTCTTGACTACGCTTTGGCCGTGGCCGGATGACGACATGAGGGGCTTTATTACGCATGGGAAACCGATTTCCTTTGCGTGCTCTTTCAGTTCGTCAAGCGTCTTTGCGTAGAAGTATTTGGCGGTTTTCAGGCCGAGTTCCTTGGCTGCCAGGTCGCGTATAGCCTTGCGGTTCATTGTGAAGTTCACCGCCCTCGCGCTGGGAACAACCTGTATTCCCTGCTCCTCGAAGCCGAAAAGGCGTTCCGTTCGGATTGCTTCTATCTCCGGGACGATGATGTCCGGCCGGTGTTTCTCAACTACTTTGTCGAGCGTGTCGCCGTCAAGCATGTTGAAAACTTCGCACTCGTCGGCCACCTGCATTGCCGGAGCGTTGGCGTAACGGTCGCAGGCTACTACGTACTGGCCGGCCCTCTTGGCGGCGATTACAAACTCTTTGCCCAGTTCTCCCGAGCCTAACAATAGTATTTTCTTCATCTTTTATCTGTCGATTAATTGTTTCACCATCTGCCATTCGGGCGAAACCGCCATCTTGCGGAGGTTGGCTTCGATTATTTTCAGCATCGTCTCGTTGCTTACGTGGCGTTCCCTTGCGATGTCTTCAAGCGGCTTCACGTCGTTGCCGAACAGCCCGTAATACTGCTGAAGCATGTCTTCGTCGTCGGCGTAGACAAGGTGCATGATGTGCTTTATGTAGTGTCCCACCTTCTCGCTTACACACTGCGGCTCCTTGCCGAGGCGTATGAGGAAGTCTTGGAGTTCTTCGGATAGTGCGTCCATGGTTGTTTGCGGTTATACGGTTTTACGGTTATGAGGTTTTAAGGTGGTTAGAAACATAAGACCGTATAACCTTAAAACCTCATAACCTTACAACCGTATAAATTATCTGTTACCGTACATCTGCTCGTAATACTTCTGGTAATCGCCGCTGGTAACTTCGTTCACCCAGTCCTGGTGCTCCAAGTTCCAGCGTATTGTCTTGACGATGCCGTCGGCGAACATGGTTTCAGGCTGCCAGCCAAGCTCATTCTTGATTTTAGTCGGGTCAATGGCGTAACGCTGGTCGTGGCCGAGGCGGTCGGTGACGAACGTGATGAGGCTGTCGTTAATCCAGCTTATGTCGATGTCGCCGTTGGCGTCTTTCACCTGTTTCTTCAGTATGTTGCGCAGGCTCTTGTCATCGGTCATCATGTCGTGGATGTTCTTTATGGTGAGCTTTACAATGTCGATGTTCTTCATCTCGTTGTGTCCGCCTACGTTGTACACCTCTCCGTCGCGTCCTTCACGCACCACAAGGTCTATTGCCTTGCAGTGGTCTTCCACATAAAGCCAGTCCCTTACGTTGTCGCCTTTGCCGTAAACGGGCAGCTGCTTGCCTTCAAGAATGTTGTTGATAATCAGCGGAATAAGTTTCTCCGGGAAGTGATACGGGCCGTAGTTGTTTGAGCAACGCGTGATGGTAACGGGCATGTGGTAAGTGTCGTGGTATGCTTTTACAATGAGGTCGGCGCTTGTTTTCGATGCGCTGTACGGGCTGTGGGGGCATACTGGGGTATCTTCGGTGAAGTAACCTTCCGCTCCGAGCGAGCCATATACTTCGTCGGTGCTCACTTGGTGGAAGCGTTTGCCTTCTTTCCAGACGGGATAACCCGTCGCGTCCTTGCCCGTAACCCACGCCCGGCGGGCTGCATCGAGCAGGTTTTGAGTGCCAAGTATGTTGGTCTCGAGGAACAGCTGAGGGGTTTCTATGCTGCGGTCTACGTGGCTTTCGGCTGCAAAGTTCACCACATAGTCTATGTCGTTCTCGGCAAAAAGGCGGTCGGCCAGTTCGCGGTCGCGTATGTCTCCGTGCACGAATACGCACCTCTTGCCGTCTACATCGTCCTTTATTGTACCGTAGTTGCCTGCATACGTCAGGAGGTCGAGCACAATTACCTTGATGTCTTCATCTTTATACTTCTTGTAAAGAAGGTATTTTATGAAATTGGAGCCGATAAATCCGGCGGCGCCTGTTACTAAATAAGTCTTCATTTTGTTGGCTGTTTTGTTGGGTTTTACGGTTTTCGGTTTTTATGGTTATGCGGTTTGGGGCTTTACGGTTGTGTTGTTTATGGTGCGATATGCGGCATCACCGCACAACCTTACAACCTCATAACCGTATTACCGTATATATATAACTCTGTTTTTGTCAAAAAATTGTGTCGCCGCAGCGTCTCGGGTCGTTGAGCGTAACTACTTCAAGGTCTTTGAAGTCGTTGCCGTCCACGGTCAGGCGGACGATGGTCCGCTCCCTGTGCCATCCTTGCAGGCCGGCCGCTCCGGGGTTGATGTGGAGCAGGTTGAGCGTCTTGTCGTACTTCACTTTCAGTATGTGAGAGTGTCCGGAGATGAAAAGCCGGGGCGGACTGGCATATATTGAGGCGCGTATGCTGGCGTCGTAGTTGCCGGGATAACCTCCGATGTGTTTCATCAGCACGTCGGCATCCTCGCATTTCCACCTTAATTTTTCGGGGAACATGCGCCGCAGGTCGCCTCCGTCGCAGTTTCCGCAGACGGCACGGAACATGCGGAACTCTGCCAGACGCTCCGCAACTTCCATCGAACCGATGTCTCCGGCGTGCCAAATCTCGTCGCACGGCTCGAAGTAATGCAGGTATTTGTCGTCCCAGTAGGAGTGGGTGTCGCTGATGATGCCGATTTTCTTCATGTCTGTATGCGGTTTTACGGTCGTGAAGTCATACGGTTTTACGGTATTGCGACCGTATAACCGCATGACCTTAAAACCTTATAACCCCACATTAAGTTTTCTCTTTATAAACTCCTTGACAAACTCTTCCGTGCCTTCCATACCCAGGATGCTGGAGTTTATGCAAAGGTCGTAAGACTTGCTGTGCCCCCATTCCTTGCCGGTATAGTAGTTGTAGTAAGACGAACGGGTGGATTCCTTGCTCTCGATGATTTTCTTCGCCTCGTCCTCCGTGCAGTTGTGACGTTTGCATACGCGGCTGATGCGCTCGTCCATGTCGGCCGTAATGAATACGCTTACGGTGTTCTTGAAGTCGCGCAGCACGTAGTCGGCGCAACGGCCCACGAACACGCACGAGTGTTCCGACGCCGCCTTGCGTATGGCGTCGCTCTGGAACTGGAACAGGCTTTCCTGCGAAAGCTTGTTGTTATAGAAGTTGTTGTCAGACACGAAGGGTGCGTGCATATGGAACAACGAGCGGAAAAAGCCTTTCTTCTCGTCGTTCTGTTCAAAGAACTTCTCGCTGAAGCCGCTTTCCTTGGCGGCGAGATTAAGCAGTTCGCGGTCATAGAAGTTGCACCCGAAGTCCTTGGCCAGCATCTTGGCGATGATAAGTCCGCCGCTGCCCAGCTGCCTTCCTACGTTGATTATTATCTTTTTGTCGTCCATAACGGTTGGTTTTTACGGTTTTACGGTTGTGCGGTTATAAGGTCTTACGGTATTTGTCTGCAACCGTATGACCTTATAACCGTATAACCTTATGACCCCATATTCATTTGCCTTTTAAACTTCCTCATGTACTTCGCCATCATGTAGAAGGCCACAATGGCTGCTACTGCGTCGGAAATCGGCATCGCCGTCCACACGCCGTCAACCTTCATGATGGGCGGAAGCACAACGAGCAGCGGTAGCAGGAACAGCATCTGGCGCGAGAGCGACAGGAAAATGCTGATTTTGGCCTTGCCGATGCACTGGAAGAAGTTGGTGATTACCATCTGGCAGCCTACTATCGGGAAGGCCAGCATGTGTATTCTTATACCCTCGACGGCCAGCCCGATGAGGGTGTCATCGGTCGTGAAGAGGCGTGCGCACTGGTAAGGAAAGAACTCGGCGATGACGAAGCCCGTGGTGGTGATTGCCGTGGCGGTTATCATCGCGAGTTTCAACACGCGCATGAGGCGGTCGAACCGCTGCGCGCCATAGTTGTAACCGGCTATCGGGAGCATTCCCTGGTTGAGGCCGATTGTCACCATTACGAAGATGAACGACACCTTGCTGGCTATGCCGTAGGCGCCAACGGCAAGGTCGCCGCCGTAGTGTGACAGCCCGGCGTTGATGAAGATTACCACAACGCAGGCGCACACGTTCATCGCGAAGGGCGACATGCCTATGCTCGTTATGTTCTTCACAATGCTGCTTTTCAGCTTGTATATGCCCCGTTGGAAGTGGAGTATCTCCTGTTGGTTGCTGAACAGCTTGATTTGCCACAGCAGGGCTACGAGCTGCGAGAGGATGGTTGCCAGCGCGGCGCCCATGATGCCCATGCCCAGCGGCCATATGAAGATGGGCGCGAGCACTATGTTGAGTATGACGGTGAGTATCGTCGCCGCCATGGCCTGCTTGGGTTTGCTGGCCGCGCGGAGCACGGCGTTCATGCCGAGGAACGTCTGCGACACCACGTTGCCGGCCAGGATTACCAGCATGTAGTCGCGTGCGTAAGGTATGGTGTTCTCGCTCGCGCCGAAGAAATAGAGTATCGGGTCGAGGAAGAGCAGCGTTATCAGTCCGAAGGCCACGCCAACCACCAAGTTGAGCGTGAAGCTGTTGCCGAATATGTGCTCGGCCATCTTGTAGTCTTTTTGCCCCAATTTAACCGAGATGCACGTCGAAGAGCCGATGCCGACGGCGGCTCCGAAGGCCGCCGATAGGTTCATTAGCGGGAACGTTATTGCCAAGCCTGATATCGCCAGCGCGCCTACGCCCTGGCCGATGAAGATGCTGTCAATCATGTTGTACAGCGAGGAGGCCGTCATCGCTATGATGGCCGGCAAGGCATACTGGGCCAGCAGCTTGCCTACCGGCTTCGTCCCGAGTTCAAGTGTTGCCTGTCTGTTATCCATAAAAGTCTTTCTTTATCGTGTGCAAAGGTACTGCAAAAAGTTGATACGGTGAAGTGAAAAACTGAAAAAACATTGTAACAGGCTATCTTGCATTTGTCAATGTTTTTTCAATATGCGGTTTATCCGTAGTTCAGGTGTATGCGATAACAGCATTGCCTTTTGCTTTTGCCATAGCATATCATGTGTACATCCTGCCACAAGCCAGGCAGTCGGTAACTGTCATGCCGCGCTCCGATGCGGCATCTAGTGTATGCAGCCTATACTGTTTGAGGTCTTGGATATTTACTGGATGCCGCATCGGAGCGCCCTTAGATTTGCCTGTTGAAAAATAATGTTAATAAAAGGGCGTGTCTGCGTCC
>ENA-ORSA01001147-ORSA01001147.1-human-gut-metagenome-genome-assembly--contig:-NODE-1147-length-23511-cov-2.684217_pt1 | contig 23511 bp, 12 predicted proteins | sample MGYA00242179_ERZ509142 | MGnify/ENA primary metagenome ERZ509142 (study PRJEB26280, sample SAMEA2338659) | human gut metagenome | biome: human gut; feature: human-associated habitat; material: faeces... | reverse complement strand
CTTTGTCGATCACCGACTTATAGATACGACCGGTGGTGAGCGAGTTGGCCTTCGTAGTCTTGATGCCGGTGAAGCGCTCATAGTGACCTAGGTCGAGGTCGGTTTCCATACCATCTACTGTTACATAGCATTCTCCGTGCTCATAGGGATTGAGCGTACCGGGGTCAATGTTAATGTAGGGGTCAAATTTCTGGATAGTGATGTTGTAGCCTCTGGCTTGAAGCAGTTTGCCGATAGAGGAAGAGATAATACCTTTGCCGAGGGACGATACAACACCGCCCGTGACGAATATATACTTTGTTTCTGCCACAATAATTAAATTTAGAACGTTCTATGAAATATTTCAAGGCAAAAGTAGTACTTTTTTACGAATTGGACAATACTTTGACCAAATACTTTAAGTAAAATATAAAAAGTGCCCGGCCTTGCGGAAGATGTCCCAAAGGCTTAGCGCCTGACTGATAGGTACATCCTGCAAGACCGGACCATGCCGGCAGGGTCTGCCGGTGTCTTTAATTCATAATATAGGTGGATTCACGTTCCTTGTACGGTGATGAGAAGTAAGGAATTACCATCGCACGGGTGTGTGGGGGTTGTTGGGAACATCCATATATAGAGGTGTGTCCTCCCGTCTTCCTACCAGTTACAATTCCTTTGAAGGTCTGCCGGTAAGAGCCCCTGTGCAGCTGTGGAAAGTCGCAAGGGATTGTGGTCAGTCGGTTTCCCCTTTTGTAGGGAAGAGATAGAATATCCGGTCACGGTCGTAGTCGATCATCCACTGGTCGATAATGACATTGGGATCGAGGGCGGCTATCGTCAGTGTGTGGTTGCCTCCGGTGAGTCGAAGTTCCAGTGTGCGTACTGCCTGTCCGCGTGCCACATCCTGTGCGCGTTGTTGAGGACTGGTATCATCGTTAAGAGAGATGAGTAGGGGCTGTCCGCCGTCCACCTTGACAGTGATCCGTTGCATTGTCCCGTTATCGGGAAGGGTGGGGATGAGCGCAATATGCAGTAGGACATCACCTTCACGGGCGTAGAAACGGTATTCCAACGACCCGCCGACCTGTAGGTCGACCGCTTTCATCGAGTGACCCAACAAGGGGATGGGCTGGGCTGCCGTAGCCTTGTTGTAGCGGGCCGCATTGTAGACGATGCTGCCGTCGGTAGTGAGTTTTGCCGTAAAGGGGATGGCTTGCCCGTATCGGCTGATTTCTGTCCGGCTGAGTGTATCGGGCAGCAGCGGAGCCGCCATCTTGGCCAGCCGGCCAGCCGGATCAGCTGCCGGCCATTGCGACGGGAAGTTGAGGATGGCCTCATAGGCAAGGACGGAGCGGGCGGCCGATTCAAGGGCGTCGGTGTCATGGTGGAAACTTTCTTTTCTTCCAATGTGTCGGGCCTCTTGTGCCTGTAGTGTCATCTCTGCCATCTCATAGAGGAAGGCGGCGGGATATTCGATGAGTTGGCCGAATCCTGCAGCTTGTGTTGGTTCGATGTCATGTCCCCTCTCTTGGATGCTGTGCCAGGTGTCACGGCATTCGTTGAGGTAGCGGTCAAGCTCATTTCCCAGCTCGTCGGCATTGAAGGGTGTGTCCTTCTGTGCTGTCATTTCCCATGGCTTTTGAGGCCATTGAGCAGACAACCGGTAGTAACGCGCCATGGGGCTCACGAGTCGTGCTCCGGTTTGTCTGCCGAATTGCTCCTGTAGCCATCGGTTCAGGTAGCGGTCAGCCTGGTCGCTGGCTGTGCCGTTGATATTCCAGGCCATGTCCATGAATAGATTTAGTTGCAGGGCCGACAGGGCGGGGTCGTTGCTTTGCGCCATCCAGGTGTCGCGAGTCTGTCCGTCCCAGGCTCTGTGTAATTCTCGTGTCATCAGTCCTGGTTGCACACCGTCGGTATGATAGAGCAGTCCATGGCTTTCTTGCGTTTTTTTATGGGTGTGTCCATGATTCTTTTGGGGCTTCTCTGCCTTCGTCTGTTGCACCGTAGGCATCAGATATCCGTAACCGTCATCATGACGGTCGATACGGGGCAGGAAATTCCAATCGAGATCACCGTGCCCTTCTTGTTTCTTGCGCTTCTTTTTGTTTCCCTTCTGTTTTGTTGCCATGTCTTGTTGGCCTTCGATGAGGAAACCGAACGCATCGGTCAGTTCTTTGTCATCTGTACCACTGATCAGATTGCCTTTGAGCCGGAGCAACAGACAGGCGAATTTCTGTAAGTCGCCGCCTGGATAACAGACGCCCCGGTAGGCTATGGAGGGGATCTCCACACGTTCCTGTGCATCGTCGATGGTCAGACGCTTGCGCTGTTGCGGGAGCAGACCGGCCCATTCTTTAAAAGGTGACACCCCCGCCTGTCGTGACAAGTCCATCAATCCATAGGCAGCTCCTCGTCCGTTGCTGCCTACAATGACGATCTGTTTGCCGCGTACGCCTATCCAGAATGCATCGGGATGGGTGATGATCTGCATGTAGGGCACGCGCCACTTAGTAAGCTGATTCAGTTCGTCATCGGTGATGTGGTCGAGCTGATAGAGCTGTATGATGCTGTTGCTTCCCTGGCGTGCACGTTGTCCCGTTACGTCTTGCATGTCATTTTCAAAGAGGCGTGCGGCCGTCTCCACCACGTATTGCGTTGTAGAGAATAGACTATTGGTTTCCCGTTGTACCATACGAAGTCTTTGGCCTGCACCATGGTGGAGCAGAGCCAGGCGGAGAGAACGAGAAGAAATCTGATTTTCATTTTTTATATCGTTTGTATGCGAAGTTTTAGCAAGGAAAAGGGTAAGGGGGACAAAAGATGATCTTATCTCATGCTTTTGTCGGACCGTATTCTATTTAAAGGCAAAGGTAAATAAAAATACGCAGATTTCTTGCTTTTTGACAAACAACCTTATTGGTTTTTAACGTTAATCATTAATCAGCCATTAGATAACAAGGATTTATTTAACCATGAATTTGATGAAATTATTTATGAATCAGCAGAATGATTGCATTTTTAAAGGACGACTAGATATATGGATTGATATTGGACGTATGGGGATGGGAGGGCGACCGCTGTGATCTAGTTTTCCTGTCGGTGACCGGCTTGGCTCGTTGTCGGATGGAGCACGGAAATCGTTTTTTTGTGTTATGAATTCTTTGCTGCCTTTAATCAAGTATTTAGGCATATAGGGCACGTACGGCATCGGCAAACCGTTGCTCATGACTCAGTGCGCCCTTGCGTACCTTCAGACGGTAGTTGTACACGGTCTGTGTGGAGTATTGGAGTACTTCAGCAATGCTTGCACTGTCGTCCAGGCCAAGGCTGACGAGGGCAAAGATGCGAAGTTCCGGTGTGAGACTATTGGTGTCATCGGGCATGATCTGTGCATCGGGACGTAAGAGACGGTTGAAACGTTCGACAAAATCGGGGTGAAGGGCGAGAAACGCTTCGTCAAACTGTTGATAGAGTCTTTCGGTGGCCTGGTCTTTTGTCAGTGAGCTTATAGCCAGTCGTTTGGCATCGTGCAGCATATTGGCAGTGAGCATGCGGTTCATGTCCTTCTTGTAAGTGTGAATCTCTTTAACGAGCATGCCTAAGAGGGCGAAGGGCTTGATAAGTGCATTATTCATGGCATACAATCTGCTGTCCTGTTCGCTGATGCGGGTTTGAAGGCGTTTGATTTCTTGTTCTTTTTGGGTCACCTTCTCCGACAGACTGCTGATCTGTTCCTTGCCGCCGATTTCTTTGTCGGAGTAGGAATGGAGCTGATGCCTTACCTTATTATATAAGTAGGCAAGTATGAGAACCATCAGGAACAGTATGACGATGATAGTAAAGGAGAGTGTGCGCCGTTGGCGATCCTGTTTCTGATATATCTTCGTTACATTGTTGAGCACGTTGACCACCTCTAAGCTGCGTCCGATATCTTTATGAGTCGATATGTCTTCCTCGGCCAGTTGCAGGTAGTTGATGATGCGATCGGTCTGTTGTATGACATATTTTTCGTTAAGATATTGTATGACAGCGATGATAGCCTGTGAGGAACGGTTGGCAGAACGGATGTCGGCCTCCGTGGCTAGCACGGCAGCCTCTATGTATTTGTCTTCTAGTCCTTTGCGTTTATATATCTGGGCGAGTACAATATAACAGAGTGCTAGTTTTCGGTCGTCATTCTTGTAATGTCGGCAGAGTTGTCGTATTTTTTGTTCTATGGCTGTCGTGTTGGCAGAGGGTACGGCGGATAACTTGTAGACATAATATTCGGGGTCGTCCTTACTGATATATGTCTGGTATTTTTGCCATGCCTGCTGGATTTCCTTGGTTGATATTATGTTGTTTCCCGATGTATAGTTCAGGTAGCTGAGCAGGTAGACCTTTGCGTAGATGGTGCGCAACTCAGGCACTACCTCTTCAAAGGGAATGAGCTGTATTTTTGAGATGGCGATGAAGCTGTCGCCACGGTCAGCTTCTACGTATGCCTTGTTGATGGCTGCTTCCTGCATCCATTCTTTGTTACCGTTTTTTTCACCTAGTGTATGACATTTTGTCCAATAGACGAGTGCAGAGTCGCTGTCGAATTTCATGTAAGCCTCTGCCAGTTGCTTGCAGGAGAGATAACGGTCGGTAGTATTCACAGCCACGTTCAAGTTACCTTTTAGGCGTTCGATCTCGGCTTGTTTCTTCTTTACGTAGACTTGGCTGTTGGCCACGGTGAGATCGAGCCGCTTCAGACTTTGTTCAAGTGATGAGGCGTGAAGAGGAACTGCTGCTAGAAGCAGGAGGATAAAGAGAAGAGGCTGTTTCATCTGTCGATATTATATTTAGGCGTATTTTATCCGAATGCAAAAGTAATATTTTTCAAAGGAAGGTGCAAATCTTGGTGGCGGTTTTTCATTTGCAGGAATAAAGATATAATAAGAGTTTACTATTCGTAATTTGATAGTTGTTGATATTCAGTGATTTATAATGTATGTCCATTTACTTTTTATCTTCTTTGCTATTGCAACGTCTTTTTTGTATGTAAATAATCGCTAACTTTGCAGTACCTGAAATTTAAGACGGATGATCCGTAGAAATGGAAAATTTTCATCGGACGATGTAACATTTTTAAACGAAATACTTTTTTAAAAACCTATAATATGAAAAGACAGATAATCTCTTTTGCAGTGGCTTTTCTGGCTGTTGCCGGAGCTTGGGCTCAGAATGGTCCGCGTGTCCGTGTAGAAGGCGGTATGATAGAGGGCCGTGACTCGTCAGGAGTAAAAGTATTTGAAGGCATTCCTTTCGCACAGCCCCCTGTGGGCGATCTTCGTTGGAAGGCACCTCAGCCGGTGAAAGCGTGGGAAGGTGTCAGAGAGACGAAGACCTATGGCAATGATCCTATGATGTACAATGCCTTTGGTGACATGAAGTTTCAAGGACCTAAGCACAGTGAGGACTGTCTCTATCTGAATGTATGGACACCGGCAAAGAAGATGGATGAGAAGCTGCCTATTCTTATCTATTTCAATGGTGGTGGCCTGATGTCGGGCGACGGTTCTGAATATCGTTATGAAGGCGTGTCACTTGCCCGTAAAGGCATCATCGTGGTGACGGCCAACTATCGCGAGGGCATCTTTGGTTTCTTTGCCCACCCGCAGCTCTCCAAGGAGACCAGCTACAAGGGTTCTGGCAACTATGGTTGGATGGATCAGGCTGCAGCCATTAAGTGGGTGTACGACAATATCGCAGCTTTCGGCGGTGATCCTAAGAAGATCACGATCGTCGGCGAGTCAGCCGGTTCGATGTCGACGAGTGCATTGATGGTGTCACCGCTTTGCAAGGACATGCTTCATCAGGTGATGGGCTCTTCCGGTTCGGTAGTAGGTACTGCCAAGCCGGCTACGCTGAAGGAGGCAGAGCAGCAGGGTGTGGCTTGGGCCAAGAAGCATGGTTTCAAGAAGATCAGCGACCTGCGTAAGCTTTCGGCTGACTCTCTCAACAAGATCTCCGAATTCAGCGGTGTTCCTTGCTACAACATCGACGGCTATTTCCTCACGGAGGATCCTGAAGAGGTCTATAAGAGAGGCGATCAGGCACAGGTGGCTGTCCTTATCGGTAACAACTCCGGCGAGATGCCCATAGCCGCCATGCTCGGAGGTGCCGCTCCTACCGTAGCCAATACTCAGGCGTTTGCCGCAAAGTTCTTCGGTACGGACGGTAAGATGATAACGGATCTCTACAATATCAAGACCGATGCCGATGTGACAGGGCTGCCCGGCTATGAGCTTGGCGGTGATGTCTTCATCTCTTACAACACCTGGAAATGGTGCGATCTGCTGCGTCAGACGAGCAAGATGCCGGTTTACCGTTACATCTACTGCCATCCGCGTCCCAATATGCAGGTAAAGGGCAAGGCACCCGGACTGGCCGGTGGTACCGTTGATGTGGCAGAGGATGCTCCCGTCACACCTCCCGCTCCCGCTGCCGTGCACTCTGCAGATATCGAGTATGCTATGGGCAACCTTGCTACGAACACCATGTTCCCCTGGACAGCCGACGACTACGTCGTAAGCGCACAGTTCTCTTCTTATTATGTGAACTTCGTGAAGTACGGCAATCCGAATGGCCTGGGACTGGTCGACTGGAAGCCTTTCAATGAGGGCGACAGTCACTATGTGCTTCATATCGATGTCGATTCCAAGCTCCAGTCAGAGCCTTGGCGTCAGGCGCGCTATAATACTATTGACAAATTGCTTGATAAATAAACATCCTTTTTCTCCGTACGGCAGGGCAATCGGCTCTGCTGTACGCCGAGAGACTGCGCGTGAGCGTATTGTAGAAGTGATATTTACCGGTTTGCTATAGCGTATAGCACTATTACTTTTTTCTCATAAACTAATTACCTAACAACATTTTAAAATTTTCATTTATGAAAATGAATCTTTTCTCTGCCGCACTATTGGCTTCAATGGTGCCAGGGGTCGCTATGGCCCTGCCGACAGAGCCGGCAGACTCGACAGTAACGGAATAATCTTCTTCAAAAGAGCGGTGCCACGGGCTCGATCAGTGCTGCTGATCTTGTGACTGACACGTCGAACTATAAGAACTATCTGATGTCGGGCTCTTACATCCGCCCGTTTGAGATCAACCTGTCGACGACGATCAACTTCTAAAGACAGAAATCACTCAAATATTACGCATGGCAACTGTTTGGGCCACTATCGTTGTCATTAGCCTTTACGGCTGGGGACAATGATAGTGCCCATGGGTTTTGAAAGTTTGGGAAATGTTTCTTTTTTCAGATGAAGTCTCAGAAGAATGACGTATATTTGAGGAAGTGAAACAATTTATAAGAACAAGAACAGAATGAAACATAAATTCTTATCCCTTGGCATGCTGACGGTCTTGTTGGCTGCCAGCCTGCCCATGATGGCGCAGAACCGTGTGTCCGGTTATACGATCAACCCCTCGACAGAGGCCAATACGGCGGTGACGACTTTCGGCAAGGTAGCCGGCTACCGCGAGAACGGCGTCTATGTTTTCAAGGGTATTCCCTATGCTCAGGCTGCCCGCTTCGCAGAGCCGGAAGATCCTACGCCTTGGAGTGGCGTGCGTTCCTCACGTGCCTATGGTCCCACCTGCCCTCAGGAGTTCCGCACGGGCTGGTACATGGATGTGCTGGGGTTCTCTTCCCATTGGGACGACGGCTTCGCCGGGGAGGACTGCCTGCGTGTCAATGTGTGGACGAAAGGTTTGAACGACGGCAAGAAACGGCCGGTGATGGTATGGATCCATGGAGGTGGCTTCTCGACGGGAAGCGGACAGGAACAGCCTGCCTACGATGGTGCCTCGCTCTGCAATAAAGGCGATGTGGTGGTCATTTCGCTGAACCATCGCCTCAATGCGCTCGGATTTCTCAATCTCTCATCTTTCGGTGAGAAATATAAGCACTCGGCCAACCTCGGTATGATGGATATCGTCAAGGCATTGCAGTGGGTGAAGGCCAATGCTGCCAACTTCGGTGGCGATCCCGACAATGTGACGATATTCGGTCAGAGTGGTGGTGGCCGTAAGGTGTCTACGCTCTGCTGCATGCCCTCAGCCAAGGGGCTTTTCCAGAAAGCTATCGTGGAAAGCGGGTCGGGAGCCCATTTCATGGAGAACAAGTGGTCGGCCCGTATCGGCGAGCTCACGGCGGCAATCTTGGGACTTGATGCCTCGACGATCGATAAGATCAAGACGGTGCCCTATGCCGATCTGCTTGCCGCTGCTACGAAGGCTGTCGCGCTGGTGAGGAAAGATGCGGGTGCTGCCGCCGCTGAAGCGAGCATCTGGGGCTTTATGCCTACGAAGGATGGCGACCTGTTGCCCGAGCATGCCTTTACCAACGGTAGCGAGAAGCTGACGGCCGACGTGCCGATGATCATCGGTAGCGTGATGAACGAGTTTGCCGGGTTCGCGGTGGTGACCGATCCGTCGCTCCTTCATAAGAGCGAGAGCGAGGCTGTCGCCACCTTGCAGACGAAGTACGGCGATATGACGGCCGATTATGTGAAGGCTTATAAGAAGGCCTATCCTGACAAACCGGCTTATCTCATGCCGCTTGTCGACTTTAAGTATCGTCCGCAGGCCGTCAGTCAGGTAAGGACCAAGGCTGCTGACCAAGGGGCGTCCGTATGGAACTATGTGTTTACCTATCAGAGTACCGCACTCGATGGCATCCTCACGGCCAGCCATTGTGCTGAACTTCCTTACGTATTTAATAATGTGACGCGTTGTGCCGCCTCTACCGACGCCACCCCCGCCGCCATCCGACTGGGTGATGTTATGAGCTCAGCCTGGATCAACTTCGCCCGTACCGGCAACCCCAACGGACGGGGAGTACCCCATTGGGATGCGTACACCATTGAGGCTCCCGCCACAATGATATTCGATACCGATAGCCGGTGTCGGAAAGGTGATTTCGACGCTGATCTGCTGAAGATAGGTAAAGAATAAATCGGTTATTTATTGGGCCGTTACGCTTGTTGTGATGTTCTCTTGCCGGTTTAAGCGGCTGACTAGGGACAGGGTGGCCCGGGTAATTTTATCATCTATGAAATTCAATTATTCTATTCTTTTCGCTGTCGGCTTGTGCCTTACCACGGTCATGCAGGCAGCCGACCGGCCTGCCATTGTGAAGAAAGGTCAGTATAATCTCGTGGTGCAGAAAGGTGGCCCCACGCTGGGCTATTCGCCGAAGAGCGGTGTGAGGTTGCTTTCCCAGGACGGCTTGTGGTTTAAGGATCTGAACCGCAATGGCCGGCTCGACAATTATGAGGACTGGCGTCTGCCCCTCGATGTGCGTGTCAATGACCTTGTGTCACAGTTGTCGGATGAGGAGATCGCCGGCCTGATGCTCTATTCGGCTCATCAGCAGATACCTTCTCCTGAGGTAGGGTATGGTGCTTCCACTTACAATGGCAAGACATTTACAAAGGCTAAGGTGAGCGCCGCAACGCTAAGCGATGTGCAGAAGAAGTTCCTCAAGGACGACAATCTGCGTGCCGTGCTCGTGACGAAAGTGAAGGATGCGGCGACAGCTGCGGAGTGGAGCAACAATCTGCAGGCTTATGTGGAGGGACTGAAGCACGGCATTCCCGTGAACAACTCGACCGATCCCCGCCACGAGACGGCAGCCAATGCCGAGTACAACTATGGTGCAGCCGGAGACATCTCTCATTGGCCTACGGCTTTAGGACTGGCTGCCACGTTCGATCCCAGCCTGGTGAGGGAGTTCGGACACATTGGTGCGCAGGAATACCGTGCCTTAGGCATCACCACAGCCCTGTCGCCTCAGGTCGATGTGGCTACTGAGCCTCGTTGGACCCGGTTCACCGGTACTTTCGGAGAGGATCCACAACTCGTCACGGATATGAGCCGTGCGTATGTCGATGGCTTCCAGACCTCCCTTGGCGATGCAGCCATTAAGGACGGATGGGGCTACGAGTCGGTGTCGTGCATGTCGAAGCACTGGCCCGGTGGAGGCACTGTGGAGGCAGGCCGCGACAGCCATTACAATTACGGCAAGTACGGAGTATATCCCGGAGGACAGTTCTTCGGTACGGCGATGCAGTCGTTCCTCAATGGTGCGTTCAAGCTCGATGGTCCCACTAAGGAGACGGGAGCGGTGATGACCTTCTACAACGTGTCTTGGGGGCAGGACCCCTCGGGCAAGAATGTGGGTGAGAGCTTCTCGAAGTATATCGTCACGGATCTGCTCCGCAATGAATTCAAGTTTGACGGCGTGGCTTGTACCGACTGGATGGTGACGGCCGACAACAAGGCGATCGACAGCTTTGACGGCAAGTGCTGGGGTGTGGAGACGCTCAGCGAGGCACAGCGTCACTATGAGATTCTGAAGGCCGGTGTCGACCAGTTCGGCGGCAATAATGATAAAGGTCCGGTATTGGAGGCTTTCCGCATGGGCTATGAGGAATATGGCAAGGATGCCTGGCACCGCCGTATCATGGCTTCCGCCCGCCGGTTGCTCATGCCGATCTTCCGTACAGGATTGTTTGAGAATCCCTATCTCGATGTGGCCAAGTCGCGTGCTACTGTCGGCAACAAGGATTTCATGGCCAAGGGCTATGCCGCTCAGGTGAGATCGATCGTCATGCTGAAGAATCACGGTCATGTATTGCCGTTGAAGGACAATCGTCTGAAGATCTATATCCCCAAGCGTCATTTCCCTTCCACTGTCGATTTCTTTGGCAATGTGACAAAGGATTACTGGGACGTACCCTTCGACTTGGAGATGGTCGGGAAATATTATGAGGTGGTCGACAGTCCTGATGAGGCTGACTTTGCCATTGTGGGTATTGACGGGCCGATGAGTGGACCGGGTTATTCGGCCGATGATGTGAAGGCCGGAGGCAACGGTTATGTACCCATCTCGCTGCAGTACAATGATTATACGGCTACCCAAGCCCGTCCCGTGAGCATCGCCGGCGGTGACCCGAAGGAGAGCTTCACTAACCGCTCCTATAAGGGCAAGACCGTGAAGACAGCCAATAAGGACGACATGATCCTCGTCAACGAGACAAGGCAGAAGATGGGCTCAAAGCCTGTCATCGTACTGCTCAATGCCACCCGTCCCGTCATCGTGAGCGAGTTTGAGAAGAGTGCGGATGCTATCCTTGTCAGCTTTGGCACGAGCTCGCAACCGTTCTTCGATCTTATCAGTGGTCGTCAGGAGCCCTCGGCCCTGTTGCCTTGCCAGTTCCCGAAGAATATGGAGACGGTGGAGCTCCAGCGTGAGGACGTGGCCCGCGATATGATACCCTATACCGACATTGATGGCCACACCTACGATTTTGCCTATGGTATGAATTGGAATGGTGTGATCAACGATGAGCGCGTACAGAAATACAAATAGCAAAAGTTGGACTATAAACGTGTTATCAATAATCAATCATAATCATTGTATTCAGGCATAGTATACGGCCATTTATACATCAATTGTATGGATGGCCGTCTTTTTATGGAAACCGGGAAGAGACTGATGAATGAAACTGTCTAAATCCTGTCAGGATATGAATCTGCCCTGATGAATAATTGTCAGGCCAGGCTTTGGACATATTGCTTGGGTGTCATCTTCATTTTACGTTTAAACATTTCACGGAAGTTCTTAACGTCATTGAAGCCGCATCGGTAGCTGACTTTATCAACACTTACGGCACCTTCCTTAAACATCTGTACTGCCTTATATATCTTGTATTCATTGATAAACTCGATAAGCGACATACCCGTCATAGCCTTTATCTTTTTGTAAAGCGATGAATGGCTCATGGCTAATTTATCGGCAAGGAAATCGACGCTGAAATCTTCGTTGGTGAGATTATCATCTATTATCTCACGGCATCTCAGCAGGAAAATCTGTTCTTCCTTGTTATACGACCTTTTGTCTACGGCAAGTTGTCCTGTTACATCGGCGGCATCAGTCTGGGCTATCAACCTGTCGATGCGCATTCTGAGGTATTTCAGAGAGATGGGCTTGGTGACATAGGCGTCAGCACCATTGTCGAACGCTTCCATTAGATCTTCCTCAGATGTTTTGGCAGTAAATATCACAATTTTTATCGATTGGAGTTTCTTGTCATTTTTCAACATTTTCAGAATCTGCATACCGTCCATTTTGGGTAACATCAGGTCACACAGCACAATATCTGGCAACAGCTTACAAGCCATGTCAAGTCCGGTTTCACCGTCATAGGCTTTGTATACCTTGAATTCTGACGATAGGCTGCGTTCAAGAAGATTTACAGTTTCGTACTCGTCGTCAATAATGAGAATGGAGTAGAGGGCCGTAGGATTTCTTGGTGCATCTACTTTTATTGTACTGACACCCGTTTCTACTACCGGCTCTTTCGCCGATGGTGGTTCAGAGGATACCACGTTTACAGCCGTCGGTACTTGTTCCGATATGCTGGCATCGGCTGTGAGGCTCTTGGGTATGGTGAAAATAAATGCGGCACCGCGGTCGGGTTCGCTATCTACCTGAATGGTTCCACCGTGAAGTTCAACAAGTTGTTTGACAAAAGAGAGACCAACGCCATCGCCGGCACTCTGTCTCTGTCCACGCTCCGTACGGAAGAAGTCCTCGAATATTTCGTTTTGCATCTCTTTCACTATGCCTATGCCGTTATCTTTGACGGTGATGATGATGTCTTGTGGAGAGTCTTTTATGGCAAGGACTACATGACCACCTTCGTTTGTGTATTTATATGCGTTGGAAATAAGATTAGACAGGATAAGATCCATTCTCTCCTGATCGAAGTTGGCTATAATGGAGGTTTTCTCATGTACAAAGGTGAACGTAATATTTTTATATTCGCATAGTGCGGTGTAGTCATCAATACGTTTCTGGCAAAACTTAATGATATCGCCCTTTTCCAGTTTTAGTTTCAGTTTGCCTGAATCCATCTTGCGTATGTCCAATACACTTGTTACCAGATGGTTAAGTCTGGCTGCACTACGGTACATCATCTGCAGATAAGACAGAGGAACATTGGCAATAGATTTACCCTTACTCATAAGCTCCTCTAACTGACCCATGATAAGGAATACCGGGGTGCGCAACTCATGCGTTACGTTGGTATAAAAATTCTGCTTTGCTTCAGAGAGCTTTTGAGTGGCATCTTTTTCTATCTCGCTGATACGCATGCGTTGTTTGATATTCTGTGTCTTGATGTAAAAGTAAACAATTCCAGCAACGGCTGCCATGATCAATACGAGCCAGAGCATCATAGCCCAGAAAGTACGCCACCAAGGTGGGGTTATGGTTATATCGAGCACAGAGGGTTTACCCCATTTGCCCATTGCGTCAATACAGCGTACATACAATTTATATTTGCCCGGCGGGACATTAGTATAAGATACTCTGCGGCTTGTACCCAGGTCATGCCAGTCGTTTTCGAAGCCTTCCAGCTTACAGGAGAAACGTGCTTTCTCAGGAGTACGTAATTCGGGAACAGCGAAACGTACAGTAAAGAAGTTCTGATTATAATCAAGTTCTGCTTTGCAGTTGTTACAATACAGGTTGGTCGCATCGTTGTCATTGCCAAAAGGTTTTAGTTCCATAAAGTCAACATGAAAGAATATCTTCGATTGCTGTACCTTTGACGGATTAAAACATAGCATGCCATTGATGGTTCCGAAATAGATATTACTACCAAATAGTTTTGCTGCCGAATAAGTAAATGTGGTGGGCGCATCATCGCTTTCCTCGTATCTCATAAAAGTTCCAGACTTTAAGTCATGGCAGAACAGGCCGCCACCGTTGGTGCCTATCCACATATATCCGCGACCGTCTTCCACAACAGATGTAACCAAAGGATAAGTGAGTCCACTTTCCGCTCCATACTTAACAACCTCGCCGGTCTTTATATCCATAGAATAGAAGCCGATGTCTTCAGCAGTAAACCATATCCGACGGCCTTCTCTGTCGGCATAGACATATTTTATATTATTTGAAGGAAGGGTGAAACGTTTCTTCTTGCCATGTAAATAATGCGCAACCACCTTCATGGTGCGCTTGTCGATTTTGTAAATGCCTTCTGCATTGGAGGATACCCACACGTAATGTCCATTACCGGATATGGCGCTAAATTTGGTATAGGACAATTCTTTTCTTTTTATAGGTATATATCTGTGTTTATTCTTATTAAATACATAAAGTCGGGGTCCGATTACCCATACGTTCCCGGCTCCATCATCATAAAGAGACCATATATTGTCCTTGTTACCGTCATTGCCCGGCATCGGCCATGTAGTAAACTTTCCAGTTAAGAGAGAATATTGTACCAACCCTTTTGTATATACGGCAATCCACAAATTGTCGGCGTCTTTTACCATTGATACTATATTATTGCCGGCAATGTCGCTATTGTTTGTGTTGAGTGTAATAGTGGAGTGTGTATTCCGGTTATATATGTCAATTCCGCCACCATCAAGCCCTATGTATATTTTATTGGTTGTAGGTACAATGGATGTGACAATATCAAAACTAAGTTTGCCGTTGCTCTTGTTAAACAACGTAAATGGATTGTTGACATTGGTATAATGGTTAAGACCGGAACGGTAAGTCCCTACCCAAAAGTCGCCCACTCGATCGACAAAAAGAGAGTAAACTACATTGCCGCTTATATTGCTAGTAGTTGTATTGTATACGTTAATTTGTCCGTTTTGTTCAATTTTAATACCTTGTCCATCAGTACCAAATATAGTACCCCCCCCTACAAATGGAATGGCACATGTCAAATTTTTTGGCGAATAAACAGTGCTATGTGTGATAGAATGGGGGCTTATGGTGAAGGCGATAGAGGAGAAGCCGAGTCCGTAGCCTACATAGGCTGTGCGTGTGGCTGGGATATATGATACGTTCAGTTTCTCAAATGGCCCCGATGAATAAGGGTGGAATGCCATTACCCGACCTTTAGTCGTAAGCAGACGTAGTCCGTCGGCACATGCTGCTAAGAGCATATTGTTATTATATTTGCAGAGTGCGTATGCTTTGAATCCGTGTGTTAGGCGTATGAATGTAGTGATATTGGGGAGAGAGTTGATGTAAAGTCCTCCTGCGGCATCGGCGTAGAGAATCTTGCCTCCAACATTGATCATAGACAAGATGGTTTGAGATATGCGATGATGACGCCCGTTCTTTTTAATAGAGCAATGGATAAAACCTCCGTATGCGAAAGAATATAGGTCAAGTCCTGAATTTGTGCCGGCAAAAATACCTGCTTGAGAGACGGCAAGAGTATTAACGGTACTTGATGATAATGAGGTATCATCATCAGGGTCATGTCTAAACGTCGTAAAGGTAACACCATCATAACGGCTCAGTCCGTTGGATGTTCCAAGCCAAATGTAGCCTTTGGTATCTTGCACTATGTTTGTGACTGTGTTATCGGGCAGGCCCACTCTGCTGTCTATCACTCTAAAATATTCACGAGCAGTAGATACTTGGTAACCTACTATCATACAAATAACGGTGAATAAGAGCTTTATGATCTTCATAGAAATATGATGGCTTTTAGATGGAGACAGCAAAGGTAGTCATAATTTAATAAATAACTGCATAGTGTTAGAACAAATAACAACAAAAGATTTTTGTTTAACTCGTCTATGTCAAAGTTGAATTCTGATGGTTCTGCTGGCGTGGATGTATTCCTTTTAAATAACAACAAAGAAGAGCATTTAGTATTCTTAGCAGATCTTGTTGATTGAGAATACTATATTTGACATTGTAATTTGATTTATAACAGGTATGACTTGAATAGAAGATATATGTAGTTTCTATATTTTCAGTACGTTTTTTCTTAAGATCATGCTAATAATATGAAGCTATGCGGAGCGTGTCACTCACATGAGCACACGCTCCGGTATGGGCTTGCATTGCCTAATATTCAATATCGTAGTCTAATTTTTACAGCAATGAAGAGATGTCCCATTCATCTGTCCATCTGACAACAGGTACACCGTTGTCAAATGTTATCGGCAACCAGATATATCGTGCGTCGCTCGGCTGCTTGGGACGCCAGATGTCTGCCATAAAGACAAACTTGTCTCCAAGTTGCAGTACATACGTGCTTTGGCCTCCGAAAGTTGTATCGGCATCGGGGCCTACACACGGAGTAGGCAGTTGCTCCCATGGCCCCAAGATGTTTTTAGCTTTAAACATGCGGGCCTTATTGGGTGCCCATCCTGTACATCCACTGGTTATCATCCAGTAAGTGCCGTCGTGTTTGAAAATCGCTGGTGCTTCGTTCTGTCCACCAGGAGCCATGCGTACATAGCGTCCAGTATGTGCCGTATAGTCATCGGTAAGCTCGGCAATCTGTATCGTCAGGTTCTCTTCTGATGAATAGATATGATAGGCCTTGCCATCATCATCTACATAGACGGTTTGGTCACGTGCCATCTGGCCATCGTTATAATCTCTCCATGTCAACATACCTTGTTTGATATATTTCATCCATTCGGGAGTCCACCATTGTAGTTCTGGCTTGCGGTTCATGGCTTTGGTAAGTGCTATCGTATCGGGATGGGCAAGATTTGACGGCCAGATCTTTGGGTTCACACGCCCCGAACGCAAGAAGGTGTATGGACCTTCTGGCTTGTCGGCAACCGCTACGCCATAACGGGCAGCAGCATAGCCCTGCCCTTTTAGTTCTAGATGAAACCACATAACATATTTACCGGTCTTCTTGTTATAAATTACTTTTGGACGTTCCAATACGCATCCGCGCTCAATATCGCTGCCTTTAGTATCGCTTACCTTTAAGGCTACTCCACGGTAGGTCCAATGTTCAAGGTCTTTTGACGAGTAGCATGTGACACCTACCATAGCCGAGCTTGTGGTGTCGGCCTTGTGCTCGCCAAACCAATAGAATGTGTCACCGCTTCGAAGTACTCCACCACCGTGTGCATTGATGTGGATGCCACGGTTGTCCGGCCACACTGCTCCGGAGCGTATACTTGCTTCAGTCTCTAGACTTGATGATAGCAATGCTGTCATGAAAGCCATAACTAGTAATGTTTTCTTCATATAAATATTTTTTTTGATTAGTAATTTTGATTTCAATAATATAGACAGTTTCCTATTTCTATGATATACAGACTACTACGAATAGATATAATTCATGATGACAGTATGTCTTATCAGATTTTTTCTATGAGTCTAGAATGATATTTTATATGATCATACGCATAAAGTGTCGGTCCTGCTCTGTTGCTGACAGGTATCTGTGATCTTACTTCAAGGTACCCATAAAGGAGTTCTATTTTGTCCGCTGTATTCAGTGAGGATGATGGATATTTAATGCTTTTCTATTGTGGCGCCAGTTATTGCTTTCTACCGCATCCCTGGGGGCAGGCTTGCGTTTTTGCGTGCCTCAATGATCTGTTTGTCATTAGCCGTCAGACATTGCTGGGCTACTACCCTTGGTATCCTTTATAGTTGCGCATAAAGCTGTGTTTGTAGTTCCATACAGTGGTATCGGGTTGTCCGTGGCGGTTGAATTTCATCGTTCCATACGAGTTGCCAATCACCTGCGTTGTCCTTGTGGCTGCGTATGTATAAAGAGCAAAGGGCAATAGTAATAAGACCAACACGAATATTTTGATTTTCTCTAATTGTGTTGAGAAAAAGAGAGACAGCCTGACCCCGAAAAGATTCAGACAGTCTCTCTTTGTAAAAGTATTAAAGTGAAAAGATTAACTTTTTACAGGCAGACATCAATATTTATGGATATGTGATGTCTGATCGTCAATAATTCAATGGGCTGCTTATTTCTCAGCAGGCATGTCAGGCTCTGTCGGCCAATACGGGTTTTGATAGAGTGGGCTCTGTTCTACAGAGGCATGGTCACTTGCTGTAAGCAGGAACTGACGTGTAGGCATCGGTTGCAGGTAGTGTGCCATGTGCCATGTCAGACCGTTCTTGAAGTCGTTCTGAACCATGTTCCACTCATGAGGACGCACATATTCGCTTAGGTCGGGTGAAGACACGACAGCAGAGGTAGAGCCATCATTGAGGAGACTGAAGTTTCCTACGCCTACGCCATCGCCATATCCATCACCGTCCTGGTCCTCATAGTACCAGCCCTCCATGGGAGTGTTGTAGAGGTGCATACCCTCGATATGAACCGGGTTTGTGATGAGCTGGTCAAGTGCACGCCAACGCTGCAGGTCCATCCAGCGCAGACCTTCTGCCATGAGCTCGCAACGACGTTCACGACGAATGTTGTAAAGCACCTTGTCATCAAGTTTCACACCGGCAGAATAAGCGCCCCAGTCAGAGTTTTCCTGACTCATGTCAGTAGCATCGATAGTAGTCTGCGGATCAGCGGCGCTACCTGTAAATCCTGCTGCTGTACGTACAGCCTGCCAGTAAGGAAGAATATCTCCGAGATTACTTGTAAGCAGATATTTAGCCTCCATATAGTTGAGCAAGGCCTCTGTTGCACGGAATACCTCACAGGCATTGGTGCAGGAACCGTTGTCTGCTTCGGCACCATCAAACATGCCACCCTTTCTCAGAGCATAACCTGTAGGATAGCCATTCTCGGCATCACCACGTGCGGCGAGATAGGGCTTGGGCTCAATATCTACCTCATGGTCGCCTTCGCCGACGTTCTTGAAGACGTTAACCTGTCCGGGCACCTTCAGGAAAATTGCGAGACGCGGGTCACGATTAGTGGCCACATCGGCAATGGTTTGGTCACTGTATTTATAGGTAGAGTTATAGATAGGACGACCATCAGCCATCAGGAAGTTCTCAACGAAGCTGCGTGTAAGCCCCGTTCCATAGTTGCCTTTCTGGGTAACGACCTCAACATCATTTACGACGCCGAGCGAGCGGTTGTACTCGCGCCACAGAAGTACTTCTTTGATATTGGACATGTCATTATTACCCCAGATGCTGAAATAGGGATTCTCAGGATCGGTAGCCGACTGAGGAATCTTGCCCGTATTGACACGGAGTGATCCCATGTATTTGTCGGCAATATCCTTAGAAGCATCAGCGGCAATCTGCAGGAAATATTTAGACTCTTCCTCAACAGATCCTGTAGGATACTGATAGTTGGCATTGTAGTCCTTTTCTGCTCCCGGCCATCCCGGTCCATTAGGAACAAAAGGTGTACCTGCAAAATATTTCAGGAAGGTGCCCTCATACAGAGCCACACGCGACTTGAACAGCTTAACAGCGTCGGGTGTGATACGTGTTGTTGCGTATGTACCTTGTGGCTGCATAAGGGTGAGGGCAGAGTCAAGGGAGTTGACGATGAAGCGTGCCACCTCATTGCGTGGCATACGTTTGCTGGCTGCTACGAGCTCAGCCTCGTCATCGGGTAGGGCTTGCCATAGGATGGGCAGGTCACCCCACTTCTGCAACATATCAAAATAGCAGTAGGAACGAAGGAAATACAGGTCACCGATAAAGTTGTTCAGTTTAGCCTGATCTCCGGAGATAGAACCTGCATCTCTTTTCTCGATGATCGTTCTGAGCTGGTAGTTGATATTACGGATGTTGGTCCAAGCCCAGTTTCCGTTAGTCGTGGAAGTCAGCCACAGGCCTGTTCCATATTTCCCGTCAGGATTCCAGTCGGTCTGGTTATCCGTTTCATTATCATTGCTGTAAGTACCATAGCTCCAGTTGCCGTGAGTAATAATCACAGTATAGAACCAGTCGACTGCCGCTTGAACCTGGGTCACGTCAGAAAAATAAGTGTCAGGTGTAAGGTACGATGGCGGCTCCTGCTCAAGCCAGTCAGTACATGAGGCCATACTTGCAGAGAGTGCAAGAGCTGCTATTAAAGATTTATATAGTTTCATAGTTCGTTATGTTTTACTTTTAGTTTTTGTTTCCCTTTTACTATTACAATGTAATATTCAAGCCGAATGATACGGTTCTTGACAGAGGATAACCATTGTTGGAGTCGTAGCCCAGAAGCTCGGGATCGAACTGCTTAGGCAGGCTCGTAATTGTAAAGAGATTCTCCACAGAGAAGTACACGCGGAGGTTAGAGATACCCCAGTTAGAGCTCCATTTCTTTGGAATGGTGTAGCCGATCTGGAAGTTCTTCAGACGCATGTAAGCCGCATTGAGCAGGTAACGGGTTTGTGACTGGAGATTCTTGCCACCACCGTTTACACGGGGAAGGAATGCGTCAAGGTTTTCCTCCTGATATCCGTTCTGAACAGACCAAGAATCTTGGTTGCGGAAATAGTCCTCAACACCTTCGATACCAGAAGCCCACCAGTTACCGTTGGAAGCGAAACCGAACATGAATGGGTTGTCATTGAGCATGTAGTCACGTTTCATCACGCCCTGGAAGAAAGCGCGGATGTCAAATCCTTTCCAGCTTGCATTGAGGTCGATACCATAGAAGTAGCGGGGGGTAGAGTTACCAATGAGTTTCAGGTCACCATGGTCAGAGATGGTATAATTGCCGCTTGAGATACGGCCATCTCCATTGAGGTCTTTATACATGATGTCGCCTGCAGCCCAGTTGCTTCCCAATGCGTTTTGGTCGACCTTTGCAATGTGCTCGGCCATCTCTTCGTCAGTCTTGGCAAGTCCTACGGTCTCATAGCCCCAGATCTCATTGATGTATCGGCCGGTGATATATGTGCCAAGGTCACCTGTCGGGTTGTTGGGATAGCGGGTGATCTTCGTGCGGGAGTCGGAAATGTTGAAACCTATGCCGTAGCTCAGACCGTTCTGCAGCTTGTCGCGCCAAGAGATCTGCAACTCCCATCCTGAAGTGCGGAGGTCAGTGTTGTTTGTAACAGGAACACCTGTACCAAGGATGGCAGGAAGCTCAGGAGCATTGCCGACCATGTCCTTTGTGTTACGGATATACCAGTCAACAGATGCTGTCAGTCGGTTGTTGAAGGCTGCAACGTCAAGGCCGATGTCGTAGCTCTCAATGGTCTCCCATGTCAGCAGTGCAGAGATAAGTCCCGGAGTGGTTACGGTGTTCGTCAAAACGCCATTCTGCAGCCATTGTCCGGAAGAAGGAGAGTAGGTAATAGTGAGATAGGTAGGATACCAGTTGTCGAGGTTGGTATTACCCAGTGTACCGTAAGAAGCACGGAGCTTCAGCATGTTAAGGTCTTTCTGTAACGGAGCGAAGAACTTCTCGTTTGCGATGTTCCAACCCATAGATGCAGAGGGGAAGGTCTTCCACATCCTGTTGCGACGGAAGCGTGAGGTACCGTCGTGGCGGAGGTTGAATTCAAAGAGATAGCGGTCATCGAAGTTCAGACGTCCGAAGAAACCGGCAGTCTGCCACTGATTGCGTGCACCGTTAGTGCTGGGAACAATGGGATCGCCGTTGCCACCGAGACCGGTTGTAAGGTCTACCTCTGGTTTCGAGTTGTCGATAATGCCGTTGCGCTGCAGGCCGAATACGAGTTGTTTCATCTGCTCTGCCTGGAAACCTGCCATTACATGGAAGTTGTGTTTCTCAGCGAGTGTGAAGTCATATTCTGTGTAGGCCTGGAAGTTGAGATAGTTCTCTTTATCAAGATCCTCGTGTACGTTTGTCGTACCATCACCGTAAAGAACAGGATTGCCATTCACATCGTGGTTGTAGTCGGCAAAGCTGTCCCAATGACGTGTGGAAGTATCTATTTTGTAGTTTGCGTCAATATGTGTCTTCCAGTTTTTAATAGGTTCGATAACGAAGCTGAGTTGATTGTTCAGCACATCGCGCTGTGTTGTGTCTTTACCGCCCTCTGCTAAATGGAGATAGGGTGAGGGGTTGGAATACCAGTAACCGTTACGGTCAACGGTTGGCAGAGTAGGCCATCCCTGACGTGCAAGGTCCTGGTAGAAATTGTTGGCAAGAGCTGCCGGACGACGATAGTCAGTACGTGTGAAGCGCATAGAGTAGTTTACCTTCAACCACTTTGTAATGTCAGCGCTGATCTTGGCAGTACCTGCATAACGGTTATAGCTATCCTCGTTGATCTTCATAAATCCGTTGTTGTCGAGGTAGTTGAGAGAGAGGTAGAAGTTGATTTTGTCTGTACCACCGCTGATGCTTGCGTTGTGCTCTTGTGCAAATGCAGTATTTTTATAGATAACGTCATAGATATCTTCATCGTTGATACCATTTGCATAAGGCTCATCCCATGTAACGCCATTGGAAGAACCGATGGAATAAAGAATCTCACCGTCTTCTGTTATGCGTGAGCCTGGACCGTAAGGCTTGGCAAAGTGATATTTGACAATGTTATCGATAGTTGCTTGTGACCACACACCACTACCATTGATACCATCTTGCATCCAGCACATGAAGTCGTAAGAGTTCATCATGTGCTTGTCACGGATAAGATTGCTGAAACGGAAGCTATTGTTATAGTTGATGCTTACCTTGCCACTTTTACCGCTCTTGGTGGTAATAAGAATAACACCGAACGGAGCACGTGCACCATAGATAGAAGAGGCGGCTGCATCCTTGAGGACAGATATGGTCTCGATATCCTGCGGGTTGATGGTGTTGAGGTCACCTTCTGAACCATCGATCAAGATAAGAGGAGAACCACTTGAGCCTTGACCGATGGTAGCGGTACCACGGATGTTGATACTCATGTTATTTTCAAGAGAACCACCTGTCGAACTGATCTGAAGACCGGGAACGGCACCTTGCAATGCCTCTGTAGCGGTACGTACAGGACGGGCTTCAAATTGTTCGCTGTCCACAACAGATACAGCACCGGTCAGATTAGCCTTTTTCTGAATGCCAAAGCCCACAACAACAACTTCGTTCAGAGATTTGGAATCCTCAGACATTGTGATCGTGAGAGGAGAGCCAGCCTTGAAGTCGACAGTTACTGACTGATAGCCAATGTAAGTCACGGTGACTTTACCTTTTGAGACATCACTGATGGTGAAGTTGCCATCGATGTCGGTAATCGTACCTTTACTCTTAGTACCATCAACTTTTACAGTAGCTCCAATGATGGGCTGTCCTGTACTGTCAAGGACTTTACCCTTCAGTACGCCAGTTTGTGCGACGGCATTAACACCATCTGTGCCAGCCCAAACTTCGGGTGGGAAAAATGTAAAACTCGCGCCAAGCAAGGCTGTGCATAGGGCGGCGCGCCTTAACATTAACTTAGATTGTTGATTTTTGTCCATATAGTACTTTTTTTTAATTTTAAGGTATGTATTATGTGAAAAGGTTTCACTTGTAATTTTCTACCTTATCTATAGCCGTTGAGTTTAGATTCTAGTGCTTTAAGATGCTATTAATTCTTTTTAGCTTTGTTTGCAAAGATATTGTAAATCAATGTAAGATATAGGGGGATAATTCGGATAAAAAAGGGTCTTTTTAATAAAAATCATCCTCGGAAACGTCTATATATCTTATTTTTGCCTTTTAGAGAGCCTTGACCAAAGATAATCTTGATATTGAAATATGTAGGGACTGTCGTTTAATTCCGTCATTATGAGTCAACCGGCAGACAGTTCCTGTATTTTTTACC
>ENA-ORSA01001142-ORSA01001142.1-human-gut-metagenome-genome-assembly--contig:-NODE-1142-length-23598-cov-7.622903_pt1 | contig 23598 bp, 20 predicted proteins | sample MGYA00242179_ERZ509142 | MGnify/ENA primary metagenome ERZ509142 (study PRJEB26280, sample SAMEA2338659) | human gut metagenome | biome: human gut; feature: human-associated habitat; material: faeces... | reverse complement strand
TGCACCCCCTAACGACCAAAAGGGAGGGGCGCAGCCCCTCCTTTTTGGATTATCCTCCCTGTGGCACTTCCGGTAAGAACTGTGCCTGCTTCGGAGGATGCCGTCTCGATAATGCCTGCCAAAGCGGCATTGCTTCGCTCGCCGCATAACAAAAAACGACCGCAGTGGCGGTCGTTTTATTTTAATTCCTGTTCGAGATCGTGGAAGTATTCGGGGCAGAAAAATTCATCGACGGTGATATTCAGGCCGTCGCAGAGCTTTTTGACCGTTGCGACGGTCGTCGTGTGGTTTCGGCCGCTCATAATGTTATTAAGCGTGGATTGCGTGACGCCGCTGAGGATGCTCAAGCGGTTGATCGTGATACTTCGTTCTTCGCACAGCGCCAAAATGCGCCGCCGCACGGCTTCGCCCACTGTCATCACAACCACCCCGCTTTCTTTTCATAAAGAATATCGTTTTCCTCTTGAAAAGATTAACTCTTTTGGGTTAAAATAACCGAAAAGGGTTAAGGAGGTGTTTGTAATGACTGACTATCAGAAAATGTACACCACGCTATTTAACGCAGTGACCGATGCACTCAAAAAAATGGAAGTGCAAAACTACGGTGACGCAAAAGAACTGTTTATCTCCGCTCAACAAAAGACAGAAGAGATCTATATCACAGCACAGAACTAAAATAGAAGCAATTCTGAACGCGGCGAGCGCAGCAATGCCGCGCCGTCAGAAGCAACAGCGGGGAAGATAATCCAAAAAGGAGGGGCAAGGTCCCTCCCTTTTGGTCGTTGGGGGGGCAGGGGCGAGATCGAAACGCCCCTGCCGTTCTCTTGGGGGATCAAAAGGGGGTATTCTCTCACGTGAGAGAATACCCCCTTTTACTGCACTCCCGTGCGGCGTGGGAATTCCTCGCCGCTCTGCGAGCGGCATTATTCTTTATTCGGTTCAGGATCGCCCGCCAGCGAATCGAGATACAGATACAGCGGCATCAGCTCGCGGAAGCCCGCGAGGACTTCGTCTTTGAGCTCCGGCGTGAACAGCACGCCTTCGGGATTGTCGTCATAGCCGACGGCGATATTTTTCGCGTTGTACCACGGGTTCAGGAGCTTGCCGACGTCGCCCTTCGGGCGCTTGAACTGCTCGCCGGAGAGCGTGAAGCGGGATTTATTCAGCTTGCGCACGAGCTTTTCAAGCCTTTTGGGGTCGGTCTCGATGCGGCGGCGGAGCTTGGCCATCGTGGCGGGGGAGGCGTCCCAGTAGCCGCAGCCGTAGCTGAAGTAGTTCGGTGCGAGCTCGAAATACAGCGCGGGGACGCCCTCGAAGCGCTCGTGCGGGCGCTCGATCGTGAACCACAGGTGGTCCTTATATGGGCCGCGGCCAAAGAGACGGCGAGCGTCGCGGTAGATGCGGCAGACGTGCAGCTTGAGCGACTGCTTGGGATATGCCGCGGCGATCGCGTCAAAAATTTCGCTGCCGAGCTCGCGCATCGGCCGGTCAACGAGCGCGAGGAACTGCTCCTTTCGCGGCAGGAACCACTCGCGGTTGTTGTTGAATTTGATGCCCCAGAGGAACTCGACGGCCTCGGGCGTAAAACCTTGAAACATGATCCACCTCAAAGAAAAATTTGCAACGATGGCAGTATACCACCGAAAACGCGAAAAAAACAAGAGGGATCTCGCACCAGATCCCTCTTGTCTCAGAGGAGCACCGTCCTGTTTTTACCCAAAAACAGGAACAGAAAAAAGCAAAGTTACTTCGTGGCGTGGTCGACCGAGTACATGTGCTCGATGAGGTCGAGCACCTTGTTGGAGTAGCCGATCTCGTTGTCGTACCAGCTCACGACCTTGACGAACGTATCCGTCAGGGCGATACCGGCCTTGGCGTCGAAGATGGACGTGCGCGTATCGCCGAGGAAGTCGGAGGAAACGACCTGCTCGTCGGTGTAGCCGAGGATGCCCTTGAGCTCGCCCTCGCTGGCCTTCTTCATGGCCGCGCAGATCTCATCGTAGGTGGCGGGCTTTTCAAGGTTGACGGTCAGGTCGACGACGGAGACATCCAGCGTGGGAACGCGCATGGACATACCGGTCAGCTTGCCGTTGAGCGAGGGGATGACTTTGCCGACGGCCTTGGCGGCGCCGGTGGAGGAGGGGATGATGTTGCCCGTGGCCGCGCGGCCGCCGCGCCAGTCCTTCAGGGACGGGCCGTCCACGGTCTTCTGCGTGGCGGTGACGGAGTGCACGGTGGTCATCAGGCCATCCTTGATGCCGAAGCAGTCGTTCAGGACCTTGGCGATGGGGGCCAGGCAGTTCGTGGTGCACGAGGCGTTGGAGACGAACTGCATGTCGCTCGTGTAGGAATCGAGGTTGACGCCGCAGACGAACATCGGTGTGTCATCCTTGGACGGGGCGGACATGACGACCTTCTTCGCGCCGGCGTCGATGTGCGCCTGCGCCTTTTCCTTCGTCAGGAACAGGCCCGTGGATTCGACGACGTACTCCGCGCCGATCTTACCCCAGGGCAGATCCGCGGGGTTGCGCTCGGCGAAGACGGGGATCTCGCGGCCGTTGACCACGATGCCGTAGTCGTTGCTCTTCACATCGGCGGCGAATCTGCCGTGCATAGTATCGTATTTCAACATGTAGGCCAGATAATCGGCGGGGCAGAGGTCATTGATGCCCACGATCTCGATCTCAGGATGGTTCAGGCTTGCGCGAAAGACCATACGGCCAATGCGGCCAAAGCCGTTAATACCGACCTTAATACTCATAAAACTTACTTCCTTCCTGTTTATCGGAATATATCGAATGTTTGGTACATTTAGATATTATATAGCAGTAGTTTCGTTTTGCAAGTCCTTTTTTGCAAAAACTCTATTTTTTTCATAATTTCCACAAATTCCTTGCTTTTTGACCGAAATTTTGCTACCCTCATACTACAACGCTGTACAACAAAACGTTCTAAGCGCGAGCTTATCGCGAAAACACCAATTCTTTCCGCGCAAACTCCGCCTCCCTGCGGTGAATGCTACCGGTAGGAGAACTTTTATTAGGAGACGCTATGCGGGATTATACTGAAGAAGAACTGAAAATGCTGTCGGATGTGCTGCCGAATATTGCATTGCAGCTGCGCACCTCACTTTCGACGATCTACACGGCGGTCGACCGCATGGCACCGCAGGAGACGCGGGAGAAGGACCCGAAGACTGACCGCACCGCCGCGGCATTTTACCAGAGCTATTACCAGCTCTACCGCGTCATCAGCAATCTGACTGACGCGGGGAACCTGTTTGAGCGCAAGCGTTTCGAGCTCTACGATGACGACATTGTCGGCGTCTGCCGCAGCGTGTGCGCTGAGGTGGACTTCCTTTTTGCGCAGCGCGGCGTGGAGCTCGACTTCCTTGCCGACCGCGACAGCCGCATCATCGCCCTCGACGCCGAGGCCATCCGCAAGCTGCTGCTGAATCTCCTCTCCAACGCGCTTAAATTTACGCCCAAGGGTGGCAGTGTCCGCGTGCGCGTGAAAACGGAGGGGAGATTTGTCAAGATCACCGTGGCGGACACCGGCAGGGGCATGGACAGCGACACGCTGGCCCATTTGTTCGACCGCTTTATGGACGGCGGGCAGAACCCCATGCCGCCGCGCGGCTTGGGACTGGGCCTTCCCATCTGCCAGCGCATCGCGCAGGGCCATGGGGGCATGATCGTCGCGCAGTCGGAGGAGGGAAAGGGCTCGCTCTTTACCGTCTCGCTCCCTGCGGTAAAGGCCGGGCGCGTACAGCTCAAGGACCGCGGCAGCGACTACGCCGGCGGCTTCAACCGCACGCTCGTGGAGATGTCCGACGCGCTTTCGAGCGAGGCATTTCTGCAAAAGTATCTGGATTAAGGGACACAGATGAAGAAAAAAGTTTTGATCGCCATGAGCGGCGGCGTGGATTCCTCCGCCGCCGCGCTTTTGCTGCAAAAGCAGGGCTACGAGTGCGCGGGCGCGACGCTGTCGCTCTGCGGCAACGAGACGGACGGCGCGAAGCGCATTGCCGACGGTCTCGGTATGCCGTTTTACATCTTCGACGAGCACGAGCTTTTTGCGCGCGAGGTGATGGATCACTTCGTCAGCGAGTACCGCGCGGGCCGCACGCCGAATCCGTGCATCGACTGCAACCGCTGCCTCAAATTCGGTGCATTTTTGGACCGTGCGCTGGAGATGGGCTTTGACTACATTGCGACGGGGCACTATGCCCGCGTCGGCTATGACGAAGCGAGCGGACGTTACCGGCTGCTGCGCGGCGAGAGCCGCGCGAAGGACCAGAGCTACGTGCTCTATCAGCTCACGCAGGAGCAGCTATCGCATCTTCTGCTGCCGGTCGGTAGCTTTGAAAAGCCGGAAATTCGAGAGCAGGCGGAGGAGGCGGGTCTTGCAAACGCCCATCAGGCCGATTCACAGGACATCTGCTTCATCCCCGATGGGGACTATGTGCGCTTTCTGCACGACTACGGCGGCGTCACGCCGCAGCCCGGCGACTTTGTCGACGAAACGGGCCGCGTGCTCGGCCGCCACCGCGGTTTGGAGTGCTACACGGCGGGTCAGCGCAAGGGTCTCGGCGTGAGTGCGGACCGCCCGCTCTATGTGATATCCAAAAATGCCGAAAATAATACCGTGCTGCTCGGCGACAACGAGGAACTGTTTTCCTCGGCGCTGCTCGCCTCGCGTGTGAACTGGATCGCGGGGGAGACGCCTGCGGAAAAAGTCTATTGCACCGCCAAAACGCGCTACAGCCAGAAAGAGTGCGACGCCGTCGTCACACCGCTGGAAGGGGGCTGCGCGCACGTCGAGCTCCTCACGCCCCAGCGCGCCGTCACGGCAGGACAGGCCGTCGTCTTCTATGATGGCGAAGAGGTTCTCGGCGGCGGCACGATCGAAAAGACGTTATAAAAGTGAGAAAAGGCTCCGCGAAAGCGGAGCCTTTTGGCATATTATCGTTCGCTGACATGCGCCTCGCTGCCGAAGATCATGTCGTCCACGTCGCCATGACGGATGTTGTCTTTTTCCTTCATTGTACCATTCCTTTCAGCTTTTCTCTCACCCGGCTATTATATGCGCGAGCAAACGAAAAGTTGTACGAAAAAGGACAGCAGAGGATAAAAAAGCGTCTCGCAGATTTTTACGCGCAAGAGGGACATTGTATCTGCAAGATCAAAAAGCGTCGCAGACTTTCGCGTCCGCAGACGCGAAATAAATTTCGATCATAAATCGCCGCGACATGTGCGTGGCGATTTATTCTTCTCGCTCTGCGCGTGTCGCAGCCGCCCTGCGGGCGGCAAGGCACGAAGCGGAGTGTGATCCCCCTCAAAAAAGCGGCAAAAGTCGCTTTTTTGAAGTCAATATCGCTTGTCGAGAATTTCCACCACGTCCGCCAGCGCGCCGTCCTTGCAGTGGCAGACGATGTGCGCACCCCATTCCTTGACCTCGGGGATGGCGTTTTCGGGCGCGAAGCCGATCTCGGAGACCTCGAGCATCGGAATGTCGTTGTTGTGGTCGCCGATGCAGTAGATGTCCTTGCGCGCAACGCCGAGGAGCTTGGCAAGCGTTAAGATCATGCCGCCCTTCGTCGCGCCGCGGCGCGTCAGCTCGAGCAGGTGATCGCTCGAAAAGATGAGCTCGTAGCGTTTTCCCCACTCCTGAGAGACGATGAAGTCGCGCACCTGCTCCAGAAGCGGCTTTTCCTCTTCAAAGAGCAGCTTGATGATCGGCAGGTCTACCTCGCGGAAGTCCTTGACCTCCTCGGTCTTCGCGCGCGTCAGGTGCTCGTGGTTGCGCGTGTAGTCGTTCGGGTGCAGGACGTGGATGCGGCGGTCGTCGTGGTAGATCTCGAAGCACAGGCCGGGGAAGCGCGCGAGCAACGCGTCGACGTGATCGTAGATGTCCGCGTCTAAAAACGCGGTCTCCACATAGCAGTCCTTGTTGAAGTCATAGATGGCCGCGCCGTTGGCGATGACGCAGGGGGCATTGCAGGGCAGGTCCTTGGCGTAGCGGGCAAAGGCGGGCAGCGCGCGGCCGGTGGAGATCGAAAAATAGCCGCCGTTTTGGATGAAGTACTCGACCGCCTCGCGGTTGCGCGCGCTCATCGGCGGGATATCCTCGCCGCGCTCCAGCGCGCCCTGCGTATAGACGAGCGTGTTGTCAAAGTCGCTGGCGAGCAGCACCTTGTTGAATTTCAGCATGATGGATCCTCTCTTCTTTTCTCGTTGTTTTTCGGCAAAAGTATACCACGGCGCGGGAGAAATGAAAAGGGATGTTTTGCGTAAAGATATCAGCCGATGATGCCGAATTTTCCTTTGATAAAATGACGGTAGTCGGGCTGCTTTTCGGCATTTTCGTATTCATGTTTCATGGTTTGCCATATCCAGGCGCGGAACGGATCACCGGTCTGCGCATAGTGCAGAATGCGCAGCAGCCCCTCCCGCTCTGCGCGGAGAATGGCCTCATAGGCATCGGGGACGAACTCGCACGAGACGACTGCTGCCGCCTCTTCGGACGTGACCGCGAACGGCACGTCGGAAACAGGGGCGGTATTTGCCGGTTCCGCGCCGTAGATATAGCCGGAGACACCGGCATAGGTCTCCTCCAGTGCGTTGGGGTAGTATTCCTCCAGCCGCTGCACGCCGTCTAAGTCGAAGCCGTAAGGCCCCCATTTTTCCCACTGGCCCGTGTGGACAAAGCCGGTGTCGCGGCAGTATTTTTCAACGGCATTGCTCAGATAGACCAGCACATTTTCCCGTTTCTTCGAAAAATAGACGAGCGGGTGGCCATGGTTGGAGACGTGCGGCGTGAGGACGGTGAGACCGCCGGTGGGGGAGGCATGGTACAGCATGGAAGCAATTCCTTTCCGCCTTTTGGCAAACCCGCCGCGAAACAACTGTGCTTCGCGGCGGTTCTATTTCTTGTTTACGCTTCGCTCTTCGGCGCGGGGGCTTCGCCGCCCTGACCGCCACTTCTGCGGCGGCCTCTGCCGCCGCGGTGGCTGCGGCGGCGCGGCTTGTTCTCGCCGCCCTCAATCGCGCCCTCGGCTTTCGGCGGGCGGGGCGGACGCGGGGCTTTCGGCGCGTCGGGAGTTTCGCTGTTCGGCTTGCTCTGGCGCGGGGCGCGGCGCTCGCCGTTCTTGTCGGGATTGCGGGGCGGACGTTCGCTGCTCGGCTTATCGCCGCGCGCGGGGCGTTCGCTTCGCTTTTCGGCGGGCTTGTCGCCACCCTTTTGGGGCGTGTTTTCACTCTTCGGCGCGGCGGACTTCTCGCCGCCTTCACCGCTGCCCTTGCTGCGGCCTCTGCCGCCGCGATGCCCGCGGCCGCCGCGGCGGGAACGGCGCTTTTCCGTCTCCTCCTCGTCAGCGGCGGGGACGTCCGCTTTTGCGACGGGGGCCGTCCACTGTTCGAGCGGCACGATGGGCTTGGCAGACGAGAAGAAGTTCAGCGTCAGCTGCGGCTCCTCCGGCGGTTCCTGATAGCGCTCGGGAAGCGTCGTGGGGAGCTCGATGCCGTCGCGCGAGCCCTTGCCGTTGCGCAGCACATGAATTTCGCAGGTGCGGTAGCGCTTGGGGCTCTCGTTCTGCCCGTCGAGACGCACGAGCACCTGCTCGCGCAGAATGTCGACCGAGCTCACGTTGCCAAGGCCGTCGGGCGTTGCGACAAACGAATCCTGCTTCGGGCAGCGGCGCACCGCGTCCTCATAGGCGTTCTGCTCGTATTTGAGGCAGCACATGAGCCTGCCGCACGTGCCGGAGATCTTCGTCGGGTTCAGGCTCAGATTCTGCGTCTTGGCCATCTTGATCGAAACGGGGACGAAGTCGTCCAAAAACTGCGAGCAGCAGAAAGGCCGGCCGCAGATGCCGAGGCCGCCGAGCATCTTCGCCTCGTCGCGCACGCCGATCTGCCGCAGCTCGATGCGGGCACGGAACACACCGGCTAAGTCGCGCACGAGCTCGCGGAAGTCCACGCGCCCATCGGACGTGAAGAAAAAGATGATCTTGCTGCCGTCGAAGTTGCTCTCCACGCGCACGAGCTTCATGTCGAGCCCGCGCTCGGCGATCTTCTTCTGGCAGACCTCGAAGGCGTTCTTTTCGCGCGTTTTGTTGTAGGCGTAGGTGCGGTCATCGTTCTCCGTCGCCACGCGCACGAGCGGGCGCAGCGGTTGGACGACGGAATCGTCCTCCACCTCATGGTTGCCCGAGACGCACTGGGCGTACTCGAGCCCCTGCGCGGTCTCGACGATGACGAACTGGTTGGGTTCGACCGTGATGCCGTGCGGGTCAAAATAATATTCCTTGCATCCGCCGCGGAAGCGGACTCCGATTACTTCTGTCAAAGGGTTTCCTCCAATTCAACGGCGAAGCCGCCCAGCGTGGGCCCGACGCCGACGTTATAGGTGCATTTATTGCGGTAGTCCTGCAATAAATCTATTGTGCCGAGTAATTTGGCTTTTGTCAAGCGCGAAGCCAGTGACCGCGCGATGCGAAGATCCCTCTCCGGTACGCTCACGCCGTACTGCCCCAGCAGGGCGGACGAGAGCAGAAGCCGCGTCCCCTCGAAAAGCGAGGACAGGTCGTCGCGCGTGACCTTCTGCGTTTCGAGCTTTGCGAGGAATGCCGCGCGGGACGCGCGCGACCCCTCGGCGATGAGCCGCGCGAGCTCGAGCGCGCGCTCGTCAGGCGCGCCGCCCTCTTCGACGGTGGGGGAGAGCTTGACCTCCACGCAGCGCGAGCGGATGGTCTGGAGCAGAACCGCCGGATTTTCCGCGCAGAAGAAGAACGCTGCGTAAGCGGGTCCCTCCTCCACGAGCTTCAAAAGCACGTTCTGGTCCTTTTCCGTCAGGATGGTGCAGTCCTCGAAAATGTAGACCTTGCGCGCGCCCTCGTTCGGGCGGATGAACGCGTCGGCGCGCATCGCGCGCACCGTGTCGATCGAGAGCTCCTTGTGCTCTGCGTCGCGCACGAACGTGACGTCGGGGTGGATGTCCTGCATCACCTTGCGGCAGGCAGGGCAGGCGAGGCAGGGCTTGCTTTCCGCTGTGCACTCCATCGCCGCGGCGGCATAGCGCGCAGCGCTCACGCGGTCGCCGCTGCCGCTGAAAATGAGTGCGTGCGACAGTGCGCCGCGCTTTGCCGCGGCGCGAAGACGCGCCGCTGTATCGGTTTTTGCAAAATCCAAAAGCTCCATTGTCCGCTCCATGCTCTGTACTCTGCGCGCATTTTCAGCGCAAATTTAAAAATAGTATATCGCAAAAGTGCGGCGCTTGCAAGAAAATCCGCGCCCCGCGACGGAAAAACAGAACGATTTTGCGCCAAATTGCGTTTTGTGGGAGAAAAAATGCGGAAAGTCGACAAAAATTTCACAACTTGTTATTGAAAGTCGAGGATTTTCTGTCTATAATAATATGGCTTGATAATGATCACACAGCGATACATTTTTAATGGAGGAAAACCAATGAGCAAAAAGTATGTCTACCTGTTCTCGGAAGGCAACGCTACCATGCGTGAGCTTCTGGGCGGCAAGGGCGCGAACCTGGCCGAGATGACCAACATCGGTCTGCCCGTGCCCCAGGGCTTCACCATCACGACCGAAGCCTGCACCCAGTATTACGAGGACGGCCGCAAGATCAACGACGAGATCATGGCAGAGATCATGGAATACGTCGCGAAGATGGAAGAGATGAACGGCAAGAAGTTCGGCGATCTGAAGAACCCCCTGCTCGTCTCCGTCCGTTCCGGCGCGCGCGCTTCCATGCCCGGCATGATGGATACCATCCTGAACCTCGGTCTCAACGACGACGTCGTCGCCGCCATGATCGCGGGCAACCCCGACCCCAACTTCGAGCGTTTCGTTTACGACTCCTATCGCCGCTTCATCCAGATGTTCTCCGACGTCGTTATGGAAGTCGGCAAGAAGTATTTTGAGCAGCTCATCGACGCGATGAAGGAAAAGCGCGGCGTCAAGCTCGACATCGAGCTCACCGCAGCCGACCTCAAGGAACTCGCCGAGCAGTTCAAGGCCGAGTACAAGCAGCAGATCGGCGAGGACTTCCCCTCCGACCCCAAGACCCAGCTGTACGAAGCCATCCGCGCCGTGTTCCGCTCCTGGGACAACCCGCGCGCGAACGTCTATCGCCGCGACAACGACATCCCCTATTCCTGGGGCACTGCCGTCAACGTCATGCCGATGGTCTTCGGCAACCTGAACGACAACTCCGGTACCGGCGTCGCCTTCACCCGTGACCCCGCCACCGGCGAGAAGAAGCTCATGGGCGAGTTCCTGACCAACGCTCAGGGCGAGGACGTCGTCGCCGGCGTCCGCACCCCGATGCCCATCTCCCAGATGGAAGAGAAGTTCCCCCAGGCTTACGCCGACTTCGTCAAGGTCTGCGACCTGCTCGAGGATCACTACCGCGACATGCAGGACATGGAGTTCACCGTCGAGAACGGCAAGCTCTATATGCTCCAGTGCCGCAGCGGTAAGCGCACTGCGCAGGCTGCTCTCAAGATCGCCTGTGACCTCGTGGACGAGGGCATGATCGACGAGAAGAAGGCCGTCTCCATGATCGACCCGCGCAACCTCGACACCCTGCTCCATCCCCAGTTCGATGCGGCTGTCCTCAAGAAGGCTCCCGCCATCGCCAAGGCTCTGCCCGCCTCCCCCGGCGCCGCCTGCGGCAAGATCGTCTTCTCCGCTGAGGATGCCAAAGAGTGGAAGGAGCGCGGCGAGAAGGTCGTTCTCGTCCGTCTCGAGACCTCTCCGGAGGATATCGAGGGCATGAAGGCCTCCCAGGGCATTCTGACCGTCCGCGGCGGTATGACCTCCCACGCGGCTGTCGTCGCGCGCGGCATGGGCAAGTGCTGCGTCTCCGGCTGCGGCGAGATCAACATGGACGAGGAGAATAAGAAGTTCGAGCTCGCCGGCAAGACCTACCACGAGGGCGACTTCATCTCCATCGATGGTTCCACCGGTAACATCTACGACGGCATCATCCCCACGGTCGACGCCACCATCGGCGGCGAGTTCGGCCGCGTCATGGCTTGGGCCGACAAGTATCGCCGTCTGGGCGTCCGCACGAACGCCGATAACCCGCACGACACCGAGCAGGCCGTGAAGTTCGGCGCTGAGGGCATCGGCCTCTGCCGCACCGAGCACATGTTCTTCGAGGCTGACCGTATTCCCGCCATCCGCGAGATGATCTGCTCCGACACCGTCGAGCAGCGCGAGAAGGCGCTCGCTAAGCTCGAGCCGATGCAGCAGGGCGACTTTGAAGCCATGTATATCGCGCTCGAGGGCCGTCCGATGACCGTTCGTTTCCTCGATCCCCCGCTGCACGAGTTCGTTCCCACCGAGGAAGCTGACATCGAGCAGCTCGCCAAGGACATGGGCAAGAGCGTTCAGGACATCAAGAACATCATCGCCTCCCTGCACGAGTTCAACCCCATGATGGGCCACCGCGGCTGCCGTCTGGCCGTTACGTTCCCCGAGATCGCTGCCATGCAGACCCGTGCGGTCATCAAGGCTGCGCTGAACGTCAACGCCGCGCATCCCGACTGGAACATCATCCCCGAGATCATGATCCCGCTCGTCGGCGAGGTCAAGGAGCTCAAGTACGTCAAGGACGTCGTCGTCGAGGTCGCTGACAAGCTGATCGCCGAGGCCGGCAGCTCCATGAAGTACAAGGTCGGCACCATGATCGAGATCCCGCGCGCCGCTCTGACCGCGGACGAGATCGCCAAGGAAGCGGACTTCTTCTCCTTCGGCACGAACGACCTGACCCAGATGACCTTCGGCTTCAGCCGTGACGATGCCGGCAAGTTCCTCGGCGCATACTACGACAAGAAGATCTACGAGAGCGATCCGTTCGCCCGTCTCGATCAGACCGGCGTCGGCAAGCTCGTCTCCATGGCCGCCAAGATGGGCCGCGAGACCAACCCGCACATCCACCTCGGCATCTGCGGCGAGCACGGCGGCGATCCCACGTCCGTCGAGTTCTGCCACAAGGTCGGCCTGGACTATGTCTCCTGCAGCCCGTTCCGTGTCCCCATCGCCCGCCTCGCCGCCGCACAGGCTGCGATCAAGGACATGCAGTAAGCAAATCGCTTTCGGCATAGGCTTTTATTGAATCAAACAAGCGCCCAGCCATTCGGCTGGGCGCTTGTACTTTGTAAAAAGATGTGGTAGGATGTGGACCAATCAGATGTTGGATGGGAAAGGGGAGAGTGCATGGAGATCAGACCCTTGGACAGAGAGATATATGCGGGCAAAACATTTACGGCTTGCTACCGCACGAATGGCTATTATGAGATCCGCCCGTCCGAGACGGGCTTTCAGATGGACTATGTGCCCTTTGCGGAGCCGACCGAGCGGTCATTTGACGATGTGTTCTTCGGCGAATGGCTCGAAGACCCGATCGCCTTCGGCGTGTTCGAGGGTGACAAGCTGATCGGATATGTCGAGGGCTCGATAGAGGGCTGGAACAACCGTTTTCGGCTCAGCAACATCTGCGTGCTGGACTTTTCCGAGCGCAGCAGGGGCGTCGGCACGGCGCTGATGAAGACCATAGAGCAAGCGGCGGAGAATACCGGGGCGCGCATGCTGATTTTAGAGACGCAGTCGTGCAATGAAAACGCCATCGCGTTTTATAAAAAGAACGGTTTCGAAATCGTCGGCTTCGACCTGTACGCCTACTCCAACGACGATCCTGAGCGGCACGAGGTGCGGATCGAAATGGGGAAGAAGCTGCACTGAGCGCCGGTTTTGCATCTTAAAAGCATTTTTCAAAGGAGAACACAGCCATGCTGTTACTGCTTCAGATCATTTTATGTTGTCTTCTGTATCTCGCGCTGGTCAAATGCGCGGTGCGAGACAGCGGGCGCAACTGCCTCTATTTTTACCCGGACGCGTATCTCGACGAGGCGCAGCGGCGCGGCATCGCCGACAAGACTGAGGAGCTGCGCAAGGGCAAGCGCTTTATGACGTTCTTCTGCCTTGTGATCTTCGTCGTGCTGATCGCGGTCATCGCCGGATGGAACGGCGTGAAGGACTTTAAGACCGCGAGTTTTGAAACCTACCTCTTCCTTGTGGTCGTGAACTGGTTCGACGGCTTTGTCATCGACCTGCTGTGGGTCGGCCACAGCAAGATCTGGCGTATAGGGCATGGAGGGCGTCCCCTATGGGAAGCCGTGGCGGACGGTCTACACCAAGCGCAGTGCGGCCACAGCGCTGTACCTTCTTGTCGCGGCCGCGGTCGGCGGGATCGTTGTGCTGATCGGCAAAATTTGACAGCGGAAGAAAAAAGGTTCCCAAGCCATTGGCTTGGGAACCTTTTTCGCATCGCCGCGCGATGCAGAGGATCAAAGGAGAGGTTCATAAAGAAGTTTGGAAGAGATCGTTTCAGATACGGCTGCGGATCTCCGCACCCATGGCCTTGCAGCCGACGAGTTGGCAGTTTTCCTGCATGATGTCGCCGCAGCGGAAGCCCGAGCGCAGCGTTTTATCCACCGCGCGCTCGATGGCGTCGGCCTCGGCGGCCATGTCGAAGCTGTAGCGCAGCATCATTGCGGCGGCCAGGATCGTGCCGATGGGGTTCGCCTTGTCCTGTCCCGCAATGTCCGGCGCGGAGCCGTGGATGGGCTCGTAGAGTCCGTTCGTGCCGTCGCCCATGCTGGAGGACGGGATCATGCCGATCGAGCCCGTGATCTGGCTCGCCTCGTCGGAGAGGATGTCGCCAAAGAGATTTTCGGTCACGATGACGTCAAACTGGCTCGGGTCACGCACGAGCTGCATCGCCGCGTTGTCGACATACATGTGGCGAAGCTCGACATCTGGGTAGTCCTTCGCGACCTCTGTGACCGTCTTGCGCCAGAGACGCGAGGTGTCGAGCACGTTGGCCTTGTCGATGGAGGTGACGCGCTTGCGGCGCTTGCGCGCGGTCTCGAACGCGACGCGCGCGACACGCTTGATCTCGTGCTCTGAGTAGGCCATGATGTCGGTGGCCTTCTGCTCGCCGTTCGCCTCTTCCGTGCGGTGCTCGCCGAAGTACACGCCGCCGATGAGCTCGCGCACGACGACGAGGTCGATGCCGCCTTCCGCGATGTCGGCGCGCAGCGGGCAGGCGGCGGAGAGCTCGGAGAACATCTTGGCGGGGCGCACGTTCGTATAGAGACCCATGCCCTCGCGCAGCTTGAGCAGACCGCGCTCGGGACGGTTGGCGGCGGGCTGATTGTCCCACTTCGGGCCGCCGACCGCACCGAGCAGCACGCTGTCCGCGTTGCGGCAGGTCACTAAACTCGAATCCGGCAGCGGCACGCCAAATTTATCGATGGCGTTGCCGCCCATCGGCGCGTCGACGTAGGTGAAGGTGTGGCCAAACTTCGCGGCCACGGCGTCTAAAATGCCCATGGCCTCGGTGACGATCTCGGGGCCGATGCCGTCGCCCTTGATGATGGCAATGGTCTTGTTCATTTCGCCGCCTCCTTTGCCTTGAGCGAGGCCATCAGGCCGCCGCGCGCGATCATGTCCTTGATAAACGGCGGGAAGGGCTCGGCCTGATACGTCGTGCCCTTTGTCACGTCTGTGATGACGCCGGTGTCGAAGTCGACTGTTACCTCGTCGCCGTTTTCGATCTCCGCGCTCGCGGCGGGGCACTCCAAAATGGCGAGGCCGATGTTGATAGCGTTGCGGTAGAAGATGCGGGCGAAATTCGCCGCGATGACGCAGGAGATGCCGCTCGCCTTGATGGCGACGGGCGCGTGCTCGCGCGACGAGCCGCAGCCGAAGTTTACGCCCGCGACCATGATGTCGCCGTCTTTGACGCGGTGGATGAAGTCCTTGTCGATGTCCTCCATGCAGTGGGAGGCGAGCTCCTTGTGGCTCTGGGTGTTCAGATAGCGCGCGGGGATGATGACGTCCGTATCGACGTGATCCCCATACTTATGGACAATGCCGTGTGCATTCATTTGTTCATGACCTCCTCCGGATGAGAAATGTGGCCGGTAATACCAGACGCCGCGGCGACAGCCGGAGAGGCGAGGTAGACCTCGCTGTCGACGTGGCCCATGCGGCCGACAAAGTTGCGGTTGGTGGTGGAAACGCAGCGCTCGCCGGCGGCGAGGATGCCCATATAGCCGCCGAGGCACGGCCCGCATGTGGGCGTGGAGACGATGCAGCCCGCGTCGAGGAAAATATCGGTGTAGCCCTCGTGCATGCAGGCGCGGTAAACTTCCTGCGTGGCGGGGATGATGATGCCGCGGACGTTCGGGGCCAGGTGATGCCCCTTTAAGATCGCGGCGGCAGCGGCCATGTCAGGGAGCTGGCCGTTCGTGCACGAGCCGATGACGATCTGGTCGATGGCGATGTCGCTGCCCTCGCGCGCGCTGTGCGCGTTTTCGGGCAGGTGCGGCCAGGCGACCGTGCAGTCGACCTTGCCAAGGTCGATGTCGATGACGCGCTCGTATTCTGCATCGGGGTCGGCCTCGAACGCTGTCCAGGGGCGGTCCACGCGGCCCTCAACATAGGCGCGCGTCACGTCGTCGACGGGGAAGATGCCGTTTTTGCCGCCCGCCTCGATGGCCATGTTGCAGATCGTCAGGCGGTCGTAAATCGTGAGGTTCTTGACGCCCTCGCCGGAAAATTCGATGGACTGGTAGCGTGCGCCGTCCACGCCGATCATGCCGATGAGCGTCAGGATGACGTCCTTGCCGGAGACGAACGGGCGGAGCTTGCCGGTGAGATTCACCTTGATGGCGGACGGGACCTTGAACCACGTCTCGCCCGCGGCCATGGCCGCACCCATGTCGGTCGAGCCGACGCCGGTGGAGAACGCGCCGAGCGCGCCGTAAGTGCAGGTGTGAGAGTCCGCACCGATGACGGCCTCGCCCGGGGCGACAAGCCCCTGCTCGGGCAGCAGCGCGTGTTCGATGCCCATCGTGCCGACATCGTAGAAGTGGTCGATGTCGAAGCGGCGGGCAAAGGTGCGGCACTGCTTGCACTGCGTGGCGGACTTGATGTCCTTGTTCGGTGCGAAGTGATCCATCACCATCGCAATGCGGCTCTTGTCGAAGACCTTTTCAAAGCCCGCGGACTCAAACTCGTTGATGGCCACGGGGGTCGTGATGTCGTTGCCGAGGACGAGGTCGAGCTTTGCCTGGATGAGCTGGCCCGCGCGCACGCTCTCAAGTCCTGCGTGCTTGGCGAGAATTTTCTGCGTCATTGTCATGCCCATGTCGCGTTTCTCCTTTCAGTTGCCGGATTCCATGATCTTGTTGATGCCGTTGACGTAGGCGCGGATCGACGATTCGATGATATCGGTCGAGAGGCCCGAGCCGGTGTACGACCGCCCGTCGGGGCCGGAGACCTTGACCACGGCCTCGCCGATGGCGTCCTCGCCGTCCGTGACGGCGTTGAGGCTGAAGCTCTCGAGCTTCACGTCCATATGAAGCATGCGGTTGATGGCCTTGAACGAGGCGTCCAGCGGGCCTGTGCCGATGGCGACGTCTTCGATCTGCTCGTCGCCGCACTGGAGCTTGATGCACGAGATGTTCGGCACGCCGTGGCCCGTGTTGACCACATGACTCACGAGCTGGCAGCTGCCCTGCACCGCGGCCTGACGGTGGAGCACGAGCGCCTCAATGTCGCTGCTCGTGATGTTCTTTTTCTTGTCGGCGAGATCCTTGAAGCGGGTGAACACGCTTTCAAGCTCCTCGTCGCTCAATTCGTAGCCCATGGATTCGAGCTTTTCACGCAGCGCGTGCTTGCCGGAGTGCTTGCCGAGCACCATCGTGTTCTGCGGGATGCCGACGTCGGTGGAGTTCATGATCTCGTACGTTCTTGCATTGGCAATGACGCCGTGCTGGTGGATGCCCGACTCGTGCGCGAAGGCGTTCGCGCCGACGATGGCCTTGCTCGGCGGGATGGGCACGCCCGTGATGTTGCTCAGCAGCTTGCTCGAGCGGTAGATCTGCTTGGTGTTCACGCCGGTCTCGGCGTCGTAGAAGTCCTTTCTCGTGCGCAGCGCCATGACGATCTCCTCGAGGCTCGCGTTGCCCGCGCGCTCGCCGATGCCGTTGACCGTGCATTCGACCTGCGTCGCGCCCGCGCGGACGCATTCGAGCGAATTGGCCACCGCCATGCCGAGGTCGTTGTGGCAGTGGACGGAGATGTCGACGTGCTTGACGCCCTCGATGTTTTCACGCAGGTAGGTGATGAGGTCATACATCTCCTGCGGCGTGGAGTAGCCGACGGTGTCGGGCACATTCAGCGTCGTCGCGCCCGCGGCGACGGCAGTGGAGTAGCAATGGGCCAGAAATGCCCAGTCGGAGCGGGAGGCGTCCTCGGCGGAAAACTCGATGTCATCGCAATAGCTCTTGGCGTAGGCGACCATCTCGCGGATGCGGTCGATGACCTGCTCGCGCGTCATCTTGAGCTTGTACTCCATGTGGATGTCGCTCGTCGCAAGGAAGACATGGATGCGGGGGTGGTTCGCTTCCTTCACGGCGTCCCACGCCGCGTCGATATCGCCCTTGGCGCAGCGCGCGAGCGAGGCGACCGTGCAGTTCGTCACCGCGGCGGCGATGGCCTGCACGCTCTTGTGGTCCATCGGAGACGCGATGGCGAAGCCTGCCTCGATCACGTCGACGCCCAGCTTTTCAAGCTGGCGGGCCATTTCGATCTTTTCCGTCAGATTCATGCTGCAGCCGGGGGACTGCTCGCCGTCTCTCAGGGTCGTGTCAAAAATTTTAATGCGTTTCATGGTGTGTTCCTCCTGCTCTTTTTTCTCTCGCATAGCAACAAAAAAAGCCTCCGTCTCTTCCCTTGAAGAGACGAAAGCTCAAAACTTCCGCGGTACCACTCTTGTTGGCATAAAATATGCCCGCTTTCTGCATCGGCTTGAAAATCAAGCGAATGCGCCTCGTTGGTAACGGTGAGGAGATCCGGCTGCGCCTAAACGAATGTCTCAGCGAAGCTACTCAGGGGCCAGTGACATCATCCCGCTCTGCATTGCCTCGCAGCGACCGGCAACTCTCTGAAGCGTCTGTGGGACGAATTTTTCCCCGTCACGGTATTTGTGAACTATGAGATTTAATGATGCTACTATAATCGCCCGCCCCCGCTTTGTCAAGCGGGGAAAAAGAAATTTGCGCTTTTGACAAAAAACCGCGCGGAGTAAAAACATATTTTGCGTACGTTGAACGGAGAAAAAGGCGGGAGAGCAAAAGAAAAGGGAACGCGCAAGCGTTCCCTTTTTTGCCAAAATTTCTTACCTGCCGCCGAAGATCAGGCTGCCGAGCCCCGTGGAGGTCAAAAACAGAATGAGCATGACGACAGGGACGACATACTTCATCATCACGCTGTAGAGCTTGGCGCGGCCAAAGTGCTCGCCGTTTTTCTCGACCTCGGCGATGATCCATTTCGGACCCACGACCCAGCCGACCAAAATGCTCGTGAGCAGGCTGATGAACGGCATCAGGAAGCTGTTGCTGATGTAGTCCATCACGTCGAGCAGCTGCGCGGTCGAGCCGTTGGGCAGCGGAAGCTCGAAGTAGAGCACATTGTAGCCCATGCAGATGAGCACAGCGGTGACGAGCGAATAGACGCCCACGGCGGCGCACATCTCCTTGCGCGACTTGTGGAAAATCTCCATGCAGTTGGCGACAAGCGTCTCCATGACGGACACGCAGCTCGTCAGCGCGGCGAAGCCGAGCGCGAGGAAGAACACCGCGCCGATGACGCGGCCCACGCCGCCCATCGCGGCGAAGACCTTCGGCAGGCTGATGAACGTCAGGCTCGGGCCGCTGGCCATGCCGTCGGTGCCGAGAAAGACATAGACGGCGGGGATGATCATGAGGCCTGCGAGGAACGCGACGCCCGTGTCGAAAATTTCGATCTGGTTGTTGGCCTTGTTGAGGTCGACGTCGTCCTTGACGTAGCTGCCGTAGGTGATCATGATGCCCATGCTGACACTGAGCGAGAAGAAGAGCTGACTCATCGCGTCGAGCGCGATGTTCAAAAAGCGCTGGACGGTCAGGCCCGTGAAGTCGGGCTTAATGTAGACGAGCAATCCTTCGATACCCGTGCGCGTCATGCCGCTCTCGTCGGTGTAAGAGAGCGTGAGCGAGAAGATGGCGATGCCGATGATGAGAAGGAGCAGACCCGGCATGATGTAGCGGGAGTATTTTTCAATGCCCTTTTCCACGCCGCAGTACACGACCCACGCCGTCAGCGCCAAAAAGATCAGCATGAAGACGATGGGCGAGACGGGGGAGGTGATGAACGAGGTGAAGAACCCGTCCTGCGCGGCGGCATCGCCGCTTGAGACGAGGTAGAGGGTAAAATACTTCGTGATCCAGCCGCCGATGACGGAGTAATACGTCATGATGAGCGTGGGGACGAGGAAGGTGAGGTAACCCAAAAACTTCCACTTCTTGTTGAGCGTTGCAAAGGCATTGAGAGCGTTCTGCTTCGTGCGGCGGCCGATGGCTACGTCAGTCGTCAGCAGGGTGAAGCCGAATGTCAGCACCAGCACCAGATAGACGAGCAGGAACAGTCCGCCGCCGTCCTTGGCACAGAGATAGGGGAAGCGCCAGATATTGCCGACGCCCACCGCGCTGCCCGCCGCAGCCAGCACAAAGCCGAGCGAGCCGCTGAAACTACTGCTTTTTTTCATGTTCGATTCTCTCTTTTTTTTCATGTAAATGGAATGACTAATGCCCCATTATAGCAGAAGAAACCGAATTGGCAAGTGGAGAGACGCTGAAAATGCAGGAATTCTTGCGAAAATGTGAAAAAATATCTCACCAGCGGCTTGCTGATGAGATATTTTATTCATGGCAGGATTAGGTTTTGTCATGGCTGGCGGCTTCGTCGGTGAAGACGGCCTCGAATTCCTCAGCGCTCATCGTCTCGTGCGCGAGCAGGAATTCCGCCACGGCGATGAGGTGCTTCTGATCGCGCGAGAGGATGTCCTCGCAGCGCTCGTAGGCCGCGTCGATGATGGACTTGACCTCCTCGTCGATCTGTGCGGCGACCTGCTCGGAATACGGCTTGGCCTGCGCCATCGAGCGGCCGATGAAAATTTCATCGTGGCCGGATTCGAACGAGATCGAGCCGAGCCTGTCGCTCATGCCGTACACCGAGACCATCTTGCGCGCGATCTGCGAGGCGCGCTGGATATCGTTCGACGCGCCGGTCGAAATGTCGCCGAGCATCAGCTTTTCCGCCACGCGCCCGCCAAGCAGCGAGACGATCTGCTCTTCCATATAGCGCTTGGACTGGTACGAGCGGTCCTCCGTGGGCAGCGAGATCGTCATGCCGCCCGCGCCGCCGCGCGGAACGATCGTGATCTGGTGCACGGGATCGTGCGTCGGCAGTGCGTGCATCACGATGGCGTGACCGGCCTCGTGATAGGCGGTCAGCTTGCGCTCGTGCTCGCTGACGACGCGGCTCTTCTTCTCGGGACCTGCGATGACCTTGATCTCCGCCTCGGAGAAGTCGGACATCGTGATGAGCTTGCTGCCGCGGCGCGCGGCGAGCAGCGCCGCCTCGTTCGAGAGGTTCTCGAGGTCCGCGCCCGTGAAGCCGGGCGTTCCCTTGGCGACGGTGGAGAGGTCCACATCCTCGGCAAGGGGCTTATTCTTGACATGGATCTTCAGGATCTCCTCGCGGCCGCGGATGTCGGGAAGCCCCACGTAGACCTGACGGTCGAAGCGGCCCGGGCGCAGCAGCGCGGGGTCGAGGATGTCGGCGCGGTTCGTCGCCGCCATGACGACGACGCCCTGATTCGTACCGAAGCCGTCCATTTCGACGAGCAGCTGGTTGAGCGTCTGCTCGCGCTCGTCGTGGCCGCCGCCAAGGCCCGTGCCGCGCTGACGGCCCACGGCGTCGATCTCGTCGATGAAGATGATCGCGGGGGCAACTTTCTTCGCCTGTTCGAAGAGGTCGCGCACGCGGCTCGCGCCGACGCCGACATACATTTCGACAAAATCAGAGCCGGAGATCGACAAAAACTGCACGCCTGCCTCGCCCGCGACCGCGCGGGCCAGCAGCGTCTTGCCCGTGCCCGGAGGGCCGACAAGCAGCACGCCCTTGGGGATGCGCGCGCCGAGGTCGATGAACTTGCCCGGCGCTTTCAAAAAGTCGACGATCTCCTGCAATTCCTCTTTTTCCTCATCCGCACCGGCGACGTCAGAGAACGTCGTGGGGCGCTTGTTGTCTCCGCCGGTCTTGAACGACGCCGTGCCGAATTTTGCCATGCGGTCGCCGCCGCCTCCGCCCGCGGAGCGGACGGAGAGGAAGTACCAGATGGCGAAAATGCCGAGCACCGCTAAAATATAAGGCGCGAACATCGCGACATAGTTGATCGAGCGGTCGGCGGTGAAGTCGTAGTCCTCGATGATGCCGTCGGCCTTCTGCTGCTCGATGAGCTCGCCTAAGTCGTCATAGAAGAGCGTCACGCTGAAAAGGTCCTTTTTGAGCTCCGTTTTGCCGTCGATGGGCTCGCGCAGCTTCATGCGCAGCGTGGTGTCCGTCACCGTGAAGGCCGAGACCTGCTCGGATTCGAACAGCTCGCGTACCTCGGCATACGACGGTTCGGCCTCCACCGGCTTGTTCATAAAGCCGTAGACGCCGACGAGCACCAGCAGCACCAGCAGATACGGCAAAAGATTGGGACGCTTGGTCTGTTGAGTCAATGGGATATCCTCCTTGCTGATTCAAAAAAAGAGGCAAGGCCTCTTTTTTTGAGAAAGATTCGCTGCGTTTTGTGCCTCGGTTGTCCGCTGAAAGCGAACAATTCGACACAACACTCCGCGCAAGGTGTTTTCTGCCACGCACATGTCGCGGCAGAAAACAGATTTGAATTGATTTCGTGCCGTGCGCGGCACGAAACTCTGCGAGGCTTTTTGAGGAGCCAGAAAGATCAATTTTCAGAATAGACCTCGGGCTTGAGCACGCCGATGTACGGCATATTGCGGTACTTCTGGGCGTAGTCGAGGCCGTAGCCGACGACGAATTCGTCGGGCACTTCAAAGCCTGCGAGGTCGGCGGCGATGGGCTTGGTGCGGCGGGCGGGCTTGTCGAGCAGCGTCACGACGGTCACGCTGGAAGCGCCCTTGGTCATAAAGTAATTCTTGAGGAAGTAGAGCGTGTTGCCGGAGTCGAGAATGTCCTCGATGACGACGATATCGCGGCCCGTGATGTCCTGCTGGAGATCGCGCGTGATCTGCACGACGCCGGACGAGGTCGTCGCGTTCTGATAGGACGAGACGGCGATGAATTCAATGTCGCTCTTGAGCTGGCAGGCGCGCACGATGTCGGCCATGAAGATAAAAGAGCCCTTCAGCACGCCGAGAAACAGGGGATTTTTGCCCTTGAGGCGCTCGTAGAGCTCGTCGCCCATCTCCTGCACGCGCGTTTTGAGCTGCTCCTCGGAATACAGTACCTTCAGGATGTCCTGATCCATATTGCTCTTAGCCATAGCTTTTTTCTCCACTTTCTTTTTATTCGTATTTGTTGTATCTGATGCGGCATTCCGCCGCAGGTCGCACAAATTGGCGTTATCGGGGGACGACGCGCACGAAGCACGCCATGTTCCCGCCTTTCGGCAGGAAAGTAACGTCCGTCCCCAGCCGCCACACGGCGGCAAGCCGGCCGCCCACATAAAGGGCGGGGAGCGCGTCGCGCTCGGTGAGGGAGAGCTTTCGGTCGACGCACAGCCGCTTGACGCTGCGCGCGCCGTTCGCGCCTTGAAGCATTAAGCGCGCGTTCAGGTCGCACGGGGCGACGGTGATGATCTCACCGTCTTCCGGCACGCGGAGCGCAATGCCCTCGCCGTCGGGCTTATGCAGCAGCGTCAGCTCGAAATTGCCCCATGGGAGGGGAACGTTTTCCACAAGCGCCGCCTTTGGCAGCGCGGCGGGGGAGAACGCCATCGTCAGCGCGCCGTCCGCGATGCGGACAGTCGCGCTCTGCGGCAGCGTATAGCGCCGCTCGGCGCTGCTGCCTCTCTGTGCAAGGGCGCAGATCGCGTCGAGCTGCTTGCGCCCGATGTCCTTGCGCCCGAGGCCGAGCGCGTCGGCCAAGTGCAGCAGGATACGTGGCTGCACGACTTCATCGGCGGCAAGAAAGCAGTCCAGCGACAGCGAAATACCGCCGTCCTGCGCTTTTGCATGGGAAAGTGCGGCTTCCGCCGCCTGCTCAAGCGCATCGTCGAGCGCAGTCAATGAACGCGCCGTCGCGGCGATATGCTGAGGCGCGCGGGGATTGAGCTCCCTGAGCCGCGGCAGAATTTCAAGCCGCAGGTAGTTCCGTGCGGCGGCGTTCGGGTCCGCGTTCGTGTGATCTTCGACATGCGGGATGTTGTGAGCGCGCGCATAGGTGACGAGCTCTTCTCGCGTCTGCTCCAAAAACGGGCGGACAATGTCGCCCTGCTTGGGCCGCATACCACACAGGCCGCGCAGATCCGTCCCGCGGACGAAGTTTAAGAGCACCGTTTCCGCGTTGTCGTCCGCATGGTGTGCCAGCGCGATCTGGGCGCCGAGCATTTGCGCTGTTTCACGGAGAAAGGCGTAGCGCAGGTCGCGCGCAG
>ENA-ORSA01001137-ORSA01001137.1-human-gut-metagenome-genome-assembly--contig:-NODE-1137-length-23705-cov-3.194207_pt1 | contig 23705 bp, 20 predicted proteins | sample MGYA00242179_ERZ509142 | MGnify/ENA primary metagenome ERZ509142 (study PRJEB26280, sample SAMEA2338659) | human gut metagenome | biome: human gut; feature: human-associated habitat; material: faeces... | reverse complement strand
CCCTCCATTCACCTTCCGTGTGCGTAAGCTCCCTGATCCAACTGCTTATATAGCTGTGGGAGATGATCGTTTCAAGGGTGGTGTACTTTCGAAGAGCGCGTTGATGGGGGCTCATTCTATCAGTGCAGCTATCGATGATGGCATCCTTGATATTCAATTCCGTGTGTTAAGCTTCTCTACGGTATTCTATGATAATATGGGAAATGCAATCCAACTTGCCTCTGCGGGTGCGTCATTTACCGAACGTCAACGTGAGCAGTTTCGTCAACTCTCTCGCAATCGCCGTTTTTATGTGACACAGGTGAAGGCTGTCGGCCCTGATGGTATCACACGAACGCTACCCGGTGCAATGGAAGTAATTGTAAGATGATAAAGCAATAAGAATATGAAATATTTCCTTACTATACTGCTTGCCTCCTTTCTGGCAGTTCCTTCATTGGCACAGCCTCAGGCACGGCGTCAGCAACAACAGGCTGCACAACAAAAGAGCAACGCCAACAATCTGACGTTGCGTCAGCAGATCGCATTCCCCACAGCGGCTCCGATGGATGAGGATGTCGTCTGGCGTCGGGATGTCTACCGTGAACTGGATCTCACGACCGATGCGAATGCCGCTCTCTATTATCCTACAGAACCGGTAGGATCGCAGATGAACTTGTTCACTTATCTCTTCAAGCTGATGATGGTAGGGCCGGAGCATGGTGGCATAGCTGCATATAAATATACTCTCGACGGACAGGAGGACTTTACCGAAGCTAATCGTGTGAAACCTCTTGAGTTCCTTAAGGATAATGATATTTACTATGAGCGAACCGATCGCGGTATCCATATTACAGATGCCGATATTCCTTCAAAAGAAGTGAAGGCTTATTACATTAAGGAGTGTGCCTATTATGATCAGAACACATCAACCTTTCATACGAAAGTACTGGCTCTTTGTCCGGTAATGTTGCGTGAGGATGATTTCGGCGATGGAGCGACACGTTATCCTCTCTTTTGGGTAAGATATGACGATGTGGCTCCGATGCTGGCCAAGCAGACCCTTATGACGAGTAACCTGAATAATGCGGCTACGATGTCGGTTGATGATTATTTTACGATGAACCGTTATCAGGGTAAAATCTATAAGACGACGAATCTGTTGGGTACAACGCTGGCACAGTATTGTAAGTCAGACTCTGCCCTTAATAAGGAGCAGCGACGGATAGAAAAGGAGATCACCGACTTTGAGACGCATATCTGGGGCGACAAGACGCGTCGTGACTCGCTTGACTCTATCGCCAAGATCGATCCGAAAGCAGCCAAGGCCTTGCGTAAGAATCGAAGGGCCTCGTCGTCGAAGACGGCCAAGACAAGCACTAAGGTGTCGCGCCGACGGAGCACGCCAGCCTCTACAGGCAGTGCGGCAAGAGTGACGGTGAGAAGACAACGGCATTAAAGGTGGCCTTACCTCTTTAATTTTAGAGGTTTTGCCGGTATCCTGAGACAAGACGATGTTGTCTTATCGACGGCCTCATGAAGGAATTATTTTAAGTAAGAGGTGTGGATATACTTCTATTCCTCGTTTAAACCAATAAAAATCATTAATCATTATCACAATGAAAACTATTCAAACTTTCCTTGTGGCCTTTGTCCTTATGATGACAGCCACAACAGCTCATGCCCAGGTACGCTTTGGTCTTAAAGGCGGAGTGAACCTTACTAATTTCTCGTTCAATAATGGTTTGGACAATGTACTTGATGCATCTAATCGTACGGGATTCTATATTGGTCCGACGCTCTTTGTAAAGGTCCCTCTTGTAGGTCTTGGAGTTGATGGTAGTGTGCTCTACGACCAGCGCGAGGCGAAGATCAAGGGTACGGACGAGACATTGAGGCAGCAGCAGGTAGCCATTCCTATAAATCTGCGTTATAGCTTTGGTCTGGGCGGTACGGCCAGCGTATTCCTTTTTGCCGGTCCTCAGTTCGGATTTAATGTAGGTGGAAAGAATATCAAAGAACTCGTCAAAGACACAGACTGGAAGTTTAAGGACAGTCAGTTTAGCGTGAACGTAGGTACAGGTATTTTCGTACTTGACCATCTTCAGATTAATGCAAACTACAATATTGCCTGTGGTGCGACAGGTGAAGTGACAGATGTAACAAATATTGGTAATACCGTATCGAAGGCATTCAATGGCAAAGCCAACGCATGGCAGATTGGCTTGGCTTACTATTTCTAAATCCCGAGTGTTCTATAGGAGTGTGGGCACCATCTCACACTCCTTTCTTATTCTTGCGAAGGCAGGATAAAAACTTTTGCCATGGTTACGATCCGTCTTTTTTCTGCTTTCGACTTGTTGTGGTTTCGTGTGGCATCGTGTGATAGTCATCTTATGTTTTTAACTCCAATAGGTCATTGATCGTAACCATTAATTTTGTTGGCCTGCCCAATATCTTTCGTCCTTGTGTCAAGTAATCCATACGTTACAGTATCTCGACGTAGCCTACTAAGTCTTCAGTAAAGGAAATGGGCAGGTTGCCTGGCAATGATATGAGTTCTTTCAAGTTTCAGATCGGTTTGGACTTAAGAAGTTTGGAGCTTTTTTTTTTGTTCCTTTCCTTTTCATTGATTACCTTTGCATCGTATGAATTATGTCGATGTGCTTCTTCCGTTGCCTCTTGAGGGCACGTATACCTATTCTTTACCCGATACCCTGCCTGCTTGCCGGATGGGGATGCGGGTGCTTGTTCCTTTAGGTAAGAGCAAGGTATATTCTGGTCTGGTGATGCGAGTACATCAACAGCGGCCTTCCTTGCCGGATGATAAAATCCGGGCTGTGCTAAGTGTCCTCGATGCAGCCCCTGTCGTGTTGCCCGAGCAACTGAAGTTGTGGCATTGGATAGCAGATTATTATATGTGTATGCCGGGAGAAGTGTTTGCCGCAGCATTGCCATCGGGATTGAAGGCCGATAAGGGCTTTAAGCCGAAGATGGAAAGTTATGTGACGCTGGCGCCTGCTTATAGAAGTCAGCAAGGCATTCACATGGCATTTGACATGATGAGCAAGTCGGCGCGTCAGCAAAATCTGTTTGCCTGTTATCTGCAATTGTCTCATTGGGATGAGGAGGAGGAAGATGAAAAGAAGGAGATCACCCGTGAGGAGTTGCTCAATGTCTCTCATGAATTAAGTTCCATACTTACACAGATCGAGAAGAAGGGCATATTGAAAAAGTACGACCGAGAGGTGGGGCGACTTAACGACAATGGCGATCCTCATCCTGAACGGGTACGCCAGCTTAGTACGGCACAGGCAGAAGCTTATCATGGCATCTGTCAGGCATGGCGTCAGCATCCTACGGTGCTGCTGCATGGAGTGACGTCGAGCGGTAAGACCGAGATCTATATTAAACTGATTCAAGAGGTGATAGACAGTGGTAAACAGGTGATGTACCTTTTGCCGGAGATAGCCTTGACAGTACAGATTATGGAGCGCCTGCAGCGTGTGTTCGGGCGTCGGATCGGCATTTACCATAGTCGCTATAGTGATGCGGAACGGGTAGAGATCTGGCAGAAGCAGCTTTCCGACCAGCCTTATGACATTATTCTCGGCGCCCGCTCTGCCGTGTTTCTGCCCTGGCAGCGGCTGGGACTGGTGATTGTCGACGAGGAGCATGAGACGAGCTACAAGCAGGAAGATCCTGCCCCGCGCTATCATGCCCGTTCAGTAGCTCTTGTGTTGGCGAGGATGTATGGCGCAAAGACGCTCCTAGGTACGGCTACGCCGTCAGCCGAGACGGAATACAATGCTGAGACGGGTAAATATGGTGTTGTCCGTCTTATGCGGCGATTCAAAGGAGTGGAGTTGCCGGAGGTAGAGGTTGTGGATGTAAAGGATTTGCGTCGCCGGAAGATGATGCAGGGCCCTTTCTCGCCCCAGTTACTGAAAGCGGTACGCGAGGCGTTGGAACAGCATCGTCAGGTGATCCTGTTTCAGAACCGTCGTGGATATGCACCATCGATGATGTGCAGAGTGTGTGGCTGGGTGCCGCACTGTCCCAATTGTGATGTGTCGCTCACTTTTCATAAACGGCTTAATTTGCTCACCTGTCATGTATGCGGCCATACGGAACCTCTTCCGTTGACCTGTCCTTCGTGTGACAGTCCGATGATCAGTGACCGCGGGTTCGGTACGGAGAAGATCGAGGATGAGATCCGTCTGCTCTTCCCGGAGGCTCGTGTGGCCCGTATGGATCAGGACACTACTCGCACACGTCATGCGCAGGAACGGATCATCGACGATTTTACTCATGGGCGGACAGATATCCTTATTGGTACGCAGATGATCTCGAAAGGACTTGATTTCGACCGTGTCAGCATTGTGGCTATTCTGGATGCGGATGCAATGCTCAACTTCCCTGACTTCCGTGCCTATGAGGAGGCTTTCATGATGATGGCACAGGTTGCAGGAAGAGCGGGCCGACGGGGAGAACGTGGAAAGGTGGTGTTGCAGACACGACAGCCCGGTCTGCCCGTCATTGCGGATGTTGTAGGCATGAACTACACTTCTTTTTATAAGAATCTGTTTGAGGAGCGTGAGGCGTTCCATTATCCTCCGTTCACCCGCCTGTGCTATGTCTATCTGCGACATAAGAATGAAGACAAGGTGGAGACGGCGGCACAGGATTTGGGTGGTCGTCTACGCCGGCATTTGGGCGATCGGGTACTTGGACCTGATAAGCCGTCGGTGGCCCGCATCAAGCAACTCTTTCTCCGTAAGATTGTATTGAAGCTTGAACCGTCTTTGTCTTTATCGTCGGTACGCTCTTTCTTGCATACTACACGTCAGATGATGATGGGTGAGAAAGCCTATAAAACGGTTCAGATATTTTTCGATGTAGATCCTTTATAAGCAATATAATGTAGGAGCGATAGATATTGGGTTTAGCGAGGCGTATGTCGTGTTTGACAGTCCGGATGGAATCCTTGTCGTGTGTGGTCGTGCGTCGGGTGTCTTATGTATTTGACGGTAGAGGATATATAATGGAAAGGATGATTTCTGACACGACAGGTATGCCTTTGAGTGTCCGGATCTCCCAAATAAGTGGGTTTGTCGGGGTCGATTTCGAAATCTCGGCTTCTTGAGTGCCATAGTCTACTCCGATTCCTAAAAATACTGTGAATTTTCTTGGTTTGACGAGACGGATTTTCTCTTTATAAATTGAAAACAGTAGTCACCTTGCATGCCATCCTAGAAAAGTAGACGATGAAGCAAAAGTCGTATTATCTTTCTTAACGGTTACTTGAGAGTATCTTCACCATCCAATTAATTCTTTTGTCAGCATGGTATTGCGTTCAATTAATGAGATTCATATGAATCGGTTATCTTGTGTGTGCTTGATTTTTTTCTGAACCATCTTAATGTTTGCTTGGCCAGGATTGGAGATCTGTGATTCTTTGTTCGTTAGGGACAATATAAAAAATCCCGATCTGTCTTGTTCGAGAAGACAGGTCGGGAGTCCGGTTATTAGTACAAGTGGTTTGATATATGGGGAACGAAATTTCCCCCGGATTTTTAAAGGTCGATGTCAATGCCAGCTCCGAGCACTCGGTTGGTACGATGGAACCGGTCGGTACAGTCAACACTGATGGTCTGACCGGCTACACTCAGATCTTGCGAATAACTTTTATCGAAGTGCTCGTAGTTGGTCCAGAAATAGGCAATGTTGACACTTGCGTTTTTTGCTATCTTAAATTTGGCACCAAAGCCACAGGAATAGCTGCTAGTCACAAAGCTCATGTCGGTGAGATAGCTGCCGTTGCCGAGGGCATAATGGGTGCGCTGTCCGCCTGCGCTGACTGTGATGTATTTATTGATGTCCCATTCCACACCGGCCAGATATTCCTGTGTGTTGCCAGCGAGAAGTTTTTGTTTGTCGTCGGCCATTTTCGCGTCTTTGTCGAAGAAATAGTGCCAGGAAGCCATCACGCGCAGTGAGGGCAGGATGGAGTATTGTGCGCCAAGGGTGAAAAGACCCGGCAGGTCGGCCGGTGTGTTCACCCCATCTCCATATAGGCCTGTGTCGTCGCGCTTAGTATTATTCTCAATATTGAGGTGGTTGGTAAATTCAAGGCGTGTACCTATATTCAGGTTGCCTATACGATAATCCAGACCGATGATTGGAGTAATGCCCCATCCGTTCTGTGTGCAGTCCAGGTGTTTGTCGGCTACCTGTTCTTGTACTCCGGTCAGAGTCTCTGCGCCTTTTGTGAAACCGGCAGCGGCAGCTTCGAGCTGCGCTTTCAGCTGTGGATCGGAGGTGGTGGCAGCGAGGGCGGAATAGGACGCGGCCTTGTCACTGAGCTGTGTGATCTGTGTTCCGAAATAATCGTATAGGTTGACATTCTCCCCACCGATATTTGCGGAGATATTCGTAATGCTGCCCTGATATTTATTATAGATGTAGTTGAAGCGGAAGCCACCATAGACGGCAAGATGCTCGTTCACTTTATAGGAGACGCCCAATTGAGTACCGAAGACATATTGCTGGCCTTTCATATAGCTGTCAACACTATAGCCGGGTGTTTTCGTGCCTAATTGCAGTCCAAGAGCCTGGATTTGCGGGTCTTGGGCATACTGGGCGAGAACGGCCGGGATCATGGCAACGGGGCGTTCGAAGGAAGCCAGTCCATCATTGAAGGTACATTTGCCACCGCCACCGATCAGTGAGAATCCGAGCTGGAACGACCATTTGTCGTACACTAGGGCGGCTTGGAAAGAGGGAAGGACTGGTACGGAAGCCTCACCCTTATAGGTCTTCAGGTTATCATCATTGGCTCCGTTCATCTTCATGGGTTGGTAGAACGGTGTACCTTGAAGAGAGGGAACAGTCATGCCGCTCTCTATCGTACGTGTCTGATAAGCATTCTGAATGTTGAGTGAGAGATGGAAGCCTTTTGGAAGAAACGCCACACCTGCCGGGTTGGAGTATACTCCGTCGATGGCAATGACGCCATCACGTGCAAAGTTGCGGTTGAAGGCTATATTGGTATTTGTGTTCGTCAGGAGTCCTCCTGCACAGGCAGGAAGAGAGAAGGCGACAGCCAAAGCCATCGCTGCAAACTTGTTTTTATGCATGTGAACGAAGTTAAAATTTATTGGCTGCAAAGTTAGGAAAATTGTTTTGTTTTTCCGATCTTTGTCCCAATAAATTACATATTGTTAACCTTCGTTCTTTTGCTTAACAATGCTTTTCGGATATTGTATTCGGGTGTGATAGATGGATTTGAGTCTTTCGGTGAGCACTTGCTTGGCGATGGCAATGTCATAGAAGGTGATACGACATTCGTTGAAGAAGCCGTCGAGCACTTGCTGGTTGACCAACGTGTTGACCATCTTGGATATCGACTCCTCAGTATATTCTTTCAGGGAATGGGAAGCAGCCTCACAAGTGTCAACCATCATCAAGATAGCCTGTTCGCGTGTTGAGGGATTAGGCCCCGGATAGGTGAAGGGCTCTTTGTCGACAATCTCGTTGGGGTGCTCGTTCTGATATTTAATATAGAAGTATTTTGCCATGCCACGTCCGTGGTGGGTAAGGATAAAGTCGCGTATGACAACAGGAAGTCCGGCCTCTTCGGCAAGTTTGACGCCATAGGTGACGTGCCGGATGATGATCTGTGCGGCTTCTTTCTCTGTCAGGTTGTCGAAGGGAGAGATGGCGCCCTCCTGATTTTCAGTGAAGAAGGCAGGATTCTGCATTTTACCGATATCGTGATAGAGTGCACCGGTACGTACGAGGGTGGAGTTGGCTCCGATACGATTGGCCACTTCTGAGGCGAGATTGCTCACGGTGATGGTGTGTGCGAAGGTGCCGGGAGCTGTCTCAGAGAGTTTGCGTAGCAGTCCCTTATTGGTGTTGCTCAACTCAATGAGGGTAATGACTGATGTGAATCCGAAAAGTTTTTCGATGGCATACATCAGAGGATAAGCCAACAACAGCAGCACACCATTGATGAGAAAATGATAGAAAATGCTCAGATCGAGTGAGAAGGCGTTTCCGCTGTTCATCGACCGTAATGTATAGAAACTGACACAGGTGGACAGGAAGACCCAGAAAGCCGTCTTAAATACTTGTGCACGTGCCAGCATCTCGCGCATGGTGAGGATGGCGACCATGCCCGCTACTGTCTGGACGAAGATGAATTCAAACTGATAGCGTAGAGCGGAAGCACAGATGAGCACCATGGTGATGTGTGTCAGAAACGCTGTGCGTGAGTCCATGAATACACGGACAAAGATGGGGACGAGGGCAAAGGGTAGGACATAGACTGAGAAATTGAAATAGGTGTGCTCCATCATCAGTGAGACGAGTATAGGGAATATCGTCAGCCAGGTATAGATCATCATGATGTTGCGCGGCTTGTCGAAGTAGTCGCGGCGGAAGAGATAGAGGTAAAATGTGAAGAGGGAGACGAGAATGAGCACATAAATGGTAGAGCCGATGAGATGGTTGGTGATCTGTTTGGATGAGGCTTGCCGGCGTGCGTTCTCTTTCTCGAAGGAGTAGAGCATACGTGCGTTTTGCTCTGTGATGATATCGCCTGTAGAAATGATTTTCTGTCCGGCCATTACCATACCGCTGGCTTGGGATATGCCCGACAGGAGATCATTGCGCGCGGTCTCCGTGCGCTGTTTGTCGTAGATCAGGTTGGGCTCGAGATAGTTGTTTAGGTTGAGGCGGTAGAGAACGGTACGCATGGGCGCGAGGGTCTCGTCATTGAGTATTTGCTCATAGGCGCTCATTGTGGAATACATGCAGCTCAACTGCATACTCTCTACGTTTTTGCCCACGATGACGCGAACCATGGCAGCTGTGTCACGGCGCAGGTTATTGTACTGGGCGGTGGACATGATGCCGGCTTGGTAAAGACGGTGCACACGATCGAGGAGTGTCGTCTTCATAGGTTCGGACAAATCCGGCAGGATAGTATTAAAGTCGTTCTTCAGCTTATTGGTCGCCTTGGTCTCTATTGTGCTATTATAGTGGTAATAAGGTTGAAAATAGCGGAGCAGAGAGTCACGTTCGTTCTTTAGAGACTCCTCGCTCTTGTAGATAGGGAAATCGTATTTAGCGATGACCGTGCTGTAATGCCATGGCTCACCCACCTGAAAATTGAATTGTAACCCTTCGTTCTTGGGCAGGAAATAGACGATGAGAACGGTAGTCAGCACTACCAGACCGACGCGGATGAAAAGGCTTCGCCAGTAGTGGTCGTATGTCTTGTTGATCTGTTCAATGATGCTCATTTTGCTTGTGTTCTTAGTGTTGACACTGCGAAAATACGAAAAAAAACTATATAAAGAGAAAAAAATATAGTAATTTTGCAAGCAAATAACGAACAAAATATGTCAGAAAGAAGAGTACGGGTGCGTTTTGCGCCCAGCCCTACCGGCGCTTTGCATATTGGCGGCGTACGTACCGCCCTTTACAATTATCTTTTTGCCCGTCAGCATGGCGGTGATCTTGTGTTCCGCATTGAGGATACCGATAGTCATCGTTTTGTACCTGGTGCAGAAGAATATATTCTCGAGTCGTTCCGTTGGCTTGGTATCAAGTTTGACGAAGGCGTCAGCTTTGGCGGTGCTCATGGCCCTTATCGTCAGAGCGAGCGCCGTGACATTTATAAACAGTATGTGAAGCAATTGCTCGATGCTGGTAAGGCTTATATTGCTTTCGACACTCCCGAGGAACTGGAAAAGAAACGTGCGGAAGTGAAGAATTTCCAGTATGACGCTTCCACGCGTATGGAGATGCGCAACTCTTTGACCATGAGTGCCGAAGAGGTGGAACAGCTCATCAGCAATGGAGAGCAATATACTGTCCGTTTCAAGATTGAGCCGGGTGAGGAGATTCATGTTGATGATATGATCCGTGGCGATGTGTGTATCAAGAGTGACATCCTTGATGACAAGGTGCTTTACAAGAGTGCGGACGAGCTGCCTACCTATCACCTGGCCAATATCGTGGACGATCATCTTATGGAGATTACGCATGTGATCCGTGGTGAGGAGTGGTTGCCATCGGCACCTCTTCATGTGTTGCTTTACCGTGCTTTCGGTTGGGAGGACACGATGCCGCGCTTTGCCCATCTGCCTCTGTTGCTCAAGCCTGAGGGTAAAGGCAAGCTCTCCAAGCGTGATGGCGACCGTCTCGGTTTCCCTGTGTTCCCTCTGGAGTGGCATGATCCCAAGACGGGTGAGGTGAGCCGTGGCTTCCGCGAGGACGGCTATTTCCCCGAGGCAGTGGTCAATTTCCTCGCTCTGTTGGGATGGAACCCCGGCACTGAGCAGGAACTTTTCTCTCTTGACGAACTTGTAAAGGTCTTTGATATTACCAAGTGCTCGAAGGCCGGTGCCAAGTTTGACTATCAGAAGGGAGTGTGGTTCAACCATGAGTATATCCTACGTAAGAGCGACGAGGAGATCGCCGGCCTGTTCGCACCTATTGTAGCCAATAATGGTGTAGACGAAACGATGGAGCGTATCACGGAGGTCGTACATATGATGAAAGACCGTGTGAGCTTCGTTAAGGAACTTTGGCCGTTGTGCTCTTTCTTCTTTATTGCTCCTACATCGTATGATGAGAAGACGGTGAAGAAGCGTTGGAAGGAATACAGCAAACAGCAGATGCTGGAGTTGAGTGAGGTGCTCAAGGGTATTGAGGACTTCTCTGTAGCCGGCCAGGAGCCAGTGGTGATGAAATGGGTCGAGGACAAAGGCTATAAGCTTGGCGATGTGATGAATGCTTTCCGTCTGTGTCTTGTCGGTATCGGCAAGGGCCCCGGCATGTTTGACATCTCTGCCTTTTTGGGCAAGGAGGAGACGCTGCGTCGTCTTGATGCCGCCATCCGCGTGTTAGGATAAATACCAGTGGAGCAGCCCCCTGTTGTCAGGGGCGCTCCGTCCGGTAGGTCCGAAGGCATCCGACCTTGTCTGTCGAGGAATGGAAGAATGTCTCAGCCCGGCTACCCTGATAAGTGAAAGTGCCGGCAGGACATCTTAAGGAGAATTTCAGTGTTAGCCAGGTCGGAAGAATGCTTTCTTCAAACCACGCAATAATGTTTTGTACGGGTAGAATGAACATTCCTACAAAGAAATGCGATTAAAATTAAATGTATAATATATTTATCTTTCTCTACCTCATTGGAGTGTGGGTGACTAGCCTCTTCAGTGATAAGGTGCGGAAGATGTGGAGAGGTGAACATGATGCCTTCCGTGTCCTCCGTGAGAAGGTGGACCCTACAGCACAGTACATTTGGTTTCATGCCGCCTCTTTAGGCGAGTTTGAGCAGGGGCGTCCGTTGATAGAACGTTTCCGTAAGGAATATCCCCAATACAAGATACTTCTCACATTTTTCTCTCCTTCCGGTTATGAGGTGAGGAAGAACTATGAAGGAGCTGATATCGTATGCTATCTACCCCTTGATACGATTTTCAATGCCCATCGCTTTCTGAAGCTCGTACATCCCGTGATGGCCTTTTTCATCAAGTATGAGTTTTGGTACAATTATCTTCATATATTACATCATCGGCAGGTACCGACATACAGCGTGTCGAGCATCTTCCGTAGGAATCAGATTTTCTTCCGATGGTATGGTGAGGACTATGCGCGTGTGCTCCACTGCATCACTCATTTCTTCGTTCAGAATGAGGAGAGCCGTCGGTTGCTGGCAACGCTAGGACTGGAGAATGTCGATGTGGTGGGTGATACGCGCTTCGACCGCGTGCTGCAGATTAAGGCGGCAGCCAAGCAGTTGCCTATCGTCGAGGCCTTTGTCGGACTGCGTCCTACATTGGGTGATGTCGCTTCTGCAGGAACGGGAGCTGTCCTGCCCGACCGTCCGCAGGTGTTTGTAGCAGGCTCGTCATGGCCTCCTGATGAGGAAATTTTCATACCTTATTTCAATCAGCATCCTCAGTGGAAGCTGATCATAGCACCTCATGTCATTGGTGAGGATCATCTAGCTCAGATCATGGATCTGCTGAAGGGACGCCGTGTGGTGCGCTACACGAAGACGACACCTGAGGAGGCCGCACGTGCCGAGGTCCTCATCATCGATTGTTTTGGACTGCTTTCGTCGATCTATCACTACGGCCAGGTGGCCTATGTCGGCGGAGGCTTCGGTGTCGGCATTCATAACACCATCGAGGCGGCGGTCTGGAACGTACCTGTGTTCTTCGGACCTAATAACCGGCGGTTTATGGAGGCACAGGGGTTGAAACAGTGTGGCGGCGGATTGGAAATTCACGGTCTGTCCGACTTCTCATCCAAGATGGATGCTTTTTCGGCATCGCCTACTACACTCCGGCAAGCAAGTGAGGCCGCCGGTGCGTTTGTAGCCTCCCTTGCTGGCGCTTCGGGCAAGATCATGGAAAAGATAGAAGGGGTATTGAACAGTAAATGACCGAACAGGAATGTCTGTCATTCCCTAGTGGTAGTCATTTCAATATCAGTAATTTGTATCCTTTAAAAAGTAAAACGGTTACCATCCGTAAGGCATGATTTTTGTATCTTTGCATCCGGAAATGGAAATATTTCAGGTATTAGAGCATGGAAACAATAAAAGATAAGACTTATGGAGGTGAACGTCCCTTGTTCGGGGCGCACGACGTGCGTTTTGAGAATATAACGATTACCGATGGAGAGTCGGGCATTAAATGCTGCAAGAATTTGGAATGTGACAATTCTAAGTTCTATGGCAAATATCCATGGTGGCATGTTGACGGCTCGCTGATCACACATTGCTACTTTGCAGAGGGATCTCGTTCGGCTATCTGGTATAGCAATGATATGGTGATGAAGGATTCGGTCATTGATGGCCCGAAGTTCTTTCGTGAGATGAATAATCTCACGTTGGAGAATGTGGAAATTAATGATGCCGACGAGACGTTCTGGCGTGTCAATGGATTAAAACTGAAGAATGTGGTTCTTCATCAGGGAACATATCCCTTTATGTTCTCTAAGAATATTTTTGTCGACGGTCTGGTGAGCGATGCCAAATATGTGTTCCAGTATTGCAGGAATGTAGAAGTACATAATGCGAAGATCGTGACAAAGGATTCGTTTTGGGAGTGTGATGGCGTGACAGTGTATGACTCCGATCTTAATGGAGAATATTTGGCCTGGCACTCGAAGAATGTCCGGTTGGTACGCTGTCACATCTCTGGTGAACAGCCGTTGTGCTATATGGACGGCATCACGCTTGAGGACTGTACGTTCGATCCTGCTTGTGACCGTGCTTTCGAGGATTCAAGAAACATCAATGCGCGGATCAGTGGCACGATCACCGAGGTGAAAAATCCGGTCAGTGGTACGATCATTGCCGGTAAGATTACAAGAATCACCTTTGACGAGTTTGCTAAAGGTGACAGAAAGGATTTGGAAATTATAGAAACAGAGAAATAATCATGGCTTTTAATTTCGAACAGATTGTCAATCGTCGGGGTACAGGTTCCTACAAGTGGGATTCTGTTCCTGAGGATGTGCTGCCCTTGTGGGTGGCAGACATGGACTATCCTGTGGCACCGGCGATTCAGAAGGCTGTGCAGGCCCGTGCCGCTCATCCCGTCTTCGGTTATACTAAGGTGATGGATTCCTACTATGATGCCATCATCTCCTGGTATCATCGTCGTCACGGCTGGGATATTGACCGAAAATGGATCCTCTATACCCAAAGTGTCGTACCAGCTTTGTCATGTACGTTGAAGGCATTGACATTGCCAGGTGAGAAGGTGATGACTTTCACACCAGCCTACAACTGCTTCTTCTCGTCTATAGCCAATCAAGGTTGCCAGCTCGATGAGGTACCCCTCGTACGTGAAAGCGACAGCTATGTCATTGACTTCGATCTGTTGGAAGAGCATTGCTCCGATGAGAAAGCTACGGTGCTGCTGCTTTGCAACCCCCACAACCCGACGGGACGTGTATGGACAACTGCTGAATTGGAGAAGATCGGTGAGATCTGTGAGCGTCATCATGTCATTGTGGTCAGCGATGAGATCCATTGTGAGATTATTATGCCGGGCTATACTTTCACGCCCTTTGCTGCCGTGAACGAGCGCAACCAGAGCATTGCCGTTACGTTACAGTCACCATCGAAGAGTTTCAATACAGCAGGTCTGCAGATTGCCAATATCATTACATCCCAGGACGGATGGCGTCGTCGCATCGACCGCATGATCAATGTTTATGAGGTATGTGATGTCAACCCTTTCGGACCTGTGGCTCTTGAGGCAGCCTACAATGAGAGTGAGGATTGGCTGAAGGAGCTTAATGAGCATATTGCTTCAAATTACCAATATCTGAAAGACTTCTTTCGCGAAGAGCTGCCTATGGCCGAGGTGATTCGCATGGAGGGCACTTATCTGGCATGGATTGATATCATGGCTTTTGAACTGACGAGTGACGAGGCTGCTGATGCCTGTCTGCGAGATGGCAAGGTGAAGATCTGTTCGGGTACGCTATATGGACGTCGTACGGGGCAGGGCTACCTCCGCATCAATTTAGCTTGTCCGCGGGAGACATTGAAGCAGGGCTTGATCCGTGTGGCCCGTGTCTTGTCACAATACTGTGACGAACCAGAGAACGAAGGTTGTCCCGCATAAAAAACAACTGAAGGAGGATGTGTCAAAACTAAAATGACTACTCTCATAAGTTACAGATGGTAACTATAATACATAAAAAGGTCGTATCATTACTCAATACAGAGCTTGATACGACCCTTAGTCTTTTAGGATGCTCAAATTTCAAATTATCAGTTCATCTTTTCAGAAAATGAGTTTTGATACGCCCTCGTGTGTTTTATAGTTTTCCGTTGTCTTTATAGGAATAATAATTTCCGTCGACTACGATAAGATGGTCGAGCAGACAGATGCGCATGATTTTGCAGGCTTGTCGTATGCGTTCGGTGATTTCATCGTCCTGATGACTAGGGCGTGTGTTTCCGCTGGGATGATTGTGTGCGATGGCGATGACAGGAGCATTTGCCAACACAGCTTCGCGGATGATGACGCGAAGGTCGACAGCTGTTTCTGTAAGACCACCGTGACTGATACGCACAGCTTTGATGACCTGGCAGTTCTGTTTGAGGAGCAGTACCCAGAACTCCTCTACGTCGAGATGGGTCATGCCCGTCTTCCGGGCCAGATAGTCGTAGATGTCGCCCGGTGATAGAAGGGAAGGGCGTTGTTCTGGTGACGTGTCTCTGTAACGTCTGCTCAACTCACATGCTGCCAGGATGGTGATGGCCTTTGCCGGTCCCATACCGTTGTAGCGTGTGAGATCTGCAATCGTACGCCTTCCCAACGTATTGAGGTTATAGTTGCTATCTTTGAGGATGTCGCGCATCAGGTCGACAGCGCTCTGTTTTGCCGAGCCCGATCCGACGAGGATAGCCAATAGCTCGGCATCGCTCAGGGCTTGTGGGCCGAGACGCTCGAGCTTTTCGCGTGGACGGTCATCTTCCGACCATTGTTTGATAGGCACTTTCTCGGCAATGGCAGGTATGGGACTCTTGTTTTGATGGCCGCCGTCAACTTCCGATTGTTGCAAGGGTGTCTCGGGCTCTTGCGCTTGTTTTCTTTTCCTCTTCATACAATAGGTTTTTAGGTGTTAATAGATTCGTACGGGAGAGGTGCAGGCTTATTTGTAGAAGTTCTTTTGGTAGGCACTGAATTCTCCCTTGCCGCATACGCAACGGTTCCACCATGCCTTGATGAAGCCGCAGCCGTAGCCCATGAGCTGGGTGAAGGCAGCCCGGATACTCAGCAGTCCGATGTACGGGTTGGCGTATTGCTGTGTGGCATCCAGGAAGATGAGACCTGAATAGAGAATCAAGGGCATGAGAGCGAGTATGGCGGTCATTCCGCCGACAGCTGTGTAGGCTGTGTTGCCGTTGATGCAGCTGCTGAGGGCATAGATTACGCCAAACAGGCAGATGAGTAGCAGGATGATGACCCCGATGGTGAATACCATTGGTAACAGGTGGACGATTTTAAGCGATTCAGGATATTTTTTGTAGAGATTGATACGTGCGATACCACTGTTGAATACCTGTCGCCAGAATTTACGGAAGTCTGTACGGCGCTTATGCCACACCCAGGCTTTGGGAAAGAGCCGGCAGTGGCATCCCGCTTTGAAGATGCGGATGGAAAAGTCGATGTCTTCGCCGAAGCGCATTTTGGAGAAGCCACCGAGCTGCTGATATATATCGCGGCGGATACCCATATTGAAAGAACGGGGATAGAACTTATCAAGTTTCTTCTTGCCACCGCGGATGCCACCGGTGGTATAGAAACTTGTCATGGAGTAGGAGATGGCTTTCTGTGTCGGTGTGAAGGAGTCATGGGCACGGTCGGGGCCACCGAAGGCGTCGCAGGGATGATTGATCAGCTCGGCGTCAACGGCCAGCAGATAGCCTTCCGGCAAGACGACATCGCTGTCGAGAATGATCACATATTCACCTGCCGCACGCTCCACACCATAGTTGCGGCTCTGTCCGGGACCGCTGTTCTCTTTCATGAAATACTTCAGATCGAGTCGGTCGGCATATTTGTCGCAGATATCCTTGCATGGCTTGTCGCTGCCGTCTTCGACGATAATAACCTCAAAATCCGTGAATGCCTGACGGGTGAGACTGTCAAGCAGTTCGTTTACTTCGTCGGGACGGTTGAAAACGGGGATGATAAAAGAGTATTTCATGATTTTAGTTGTTTGTGGATCTTAACTTTTCCGGATGGATCGGTAGGCTGTGCCGTCCGAGTAGAAAGTGAAAGGGGAGGAACCCGGTACGTCGTACCTGAGCTTCCTCCCCGTATGATTGAACTGTCAGCTGGTTGGTCAGCAGGATGTATTACTGAGCACGACCAACGTAGCTTCCGTCACGTGTATCAACAACGATCTTCTCGCCCTCGTTGATGAAGAGGGGAACACGGATCTCTGCACCAGTCTCGAGAGTAGCGGGCTTGAGGGTGTTGGTGGCAGTGTTGCCTTTTACGCCGGGCTCGCTGGCTGTTACGGTCAGAGTAGTCTTGATAGGCATCTCAGCAGAGAGGATAGTGCCGTCGGTAGTGTCGGTCACAACGTCTACCACATCACCTTCCTTCATAAACTGCCAACCGGTGATCTGCTCCTTGTTGATGGGGATCTGCTCGAAAGTCTCCTGGTTCATGAAGATGTAACCGGTGGGGTCCTGATAGAGGTACTGATAGGGACGATGCTCTACGCGTACGTCGTCGAGCTTGAAGCCGATCTGGAAAGTACGCTCAAGCACGCGGCCGTCAGCCACGTTCTTCAGTTTGGTGTTCATGACGGTGTTGCCTTTTCCCGGCTTACGGTGCTGAAAGTCAACGCACTTCCAAATACCTCCGTCCATGCGGATGCAAGTTCCGATTTTGATTTCCTGTGAATTAATCATATTGTATTTCCTGTGATGATATTTTGTATTGTGGGTGCAAAGTTACTATAAAAAAGGGGAAAAACGTCTTTTTTTAGCCGAAAAATCATGGTTTTCTTTGTAGATTGGAAAAATCTTAGTAATTTTGCAGCCCAAACGGAGCCATTGTGCCCGTTATTCGTTGGAATATAATAATTTAAATAAATATCAAGATGAAAAGAACATTTCAGCCTCACAACCGTCGTCGCGTGAACAAGCATGGTTTCCGCGAGAGAATGGCTACCAAGAATGGTCGCCGCGTGCTGGCTTCCCGTCGTGCTCACGGCCGTAAGAAGCTCACTGTTTCTGACGAGAACCACGGTAAGTAATTTGATCGTGTGTTGAGGCGAGGGTTAGCCCCGCCAGCGAAAAAGCAGCAGGGATTTTGCTTTCCCGGCTGCTTTTTGTGTTTAGAGGGGTCTGCTGCGCATACGGGCTTGTCATGAGTAAGGATAAAGTCGACCATTGGTGAAATGGGTGGATAGAGCGGAGGATCATGGTGGATAAGGACTGTGTTTGACAGGTGAAAGTCCACTGGCTAATGGTTGCGCTGATGTGCCGATAGTGAGCCTGCTTCCTCCGTCATTCTTTCGGACCTTTAACGTGTGAGAGTGAAGGCATGACAATGTACAAACAAATTGTATAGGTGGAAAACCAAAAAAAGGCGGAAATCTACTTGGATTTCCGCCTTTTTACTGTATCTTTGTGGAAAAATAAGAATGATGACCACAGCCGAATTCTTTAGTAAGCTGAAAAGCAAATATCTTTGGAGTAACCTTGTGGCCATGGCGGCTGTCGTGGTGCTCTTGTGTGTGGGGACGAGTTTCGGACTTGATCTCTATACCCATCACGGTGAGGCCATTACCATTCCGAACCTGAAACATAAGAGCTATGACGATGCGGAGCAGATCCTCAAAAGTGCGGGTTTGCGTATTGAAGTGAGCGACACAGGCTATATAAAGTCACTCCCACCCGACTGTATTCTTGGGCAGACTCCCGATCCGGGCACGACGGTGAAAGGCGGCCATGTCATTTACGTGACGATCAACGCCACCCAGTCGCCTACGATCACTTTGCCGGATATTATAGACAACAGCAGTCTGCGTGAGGCAATGGCCAAGTTGACGGCAATGGGTTTCAAGGTGGGTACACCACAGTTCATTCCTGGAGAGAAAGATTGGGTGTATGGCATTCTTGTCAACGGTCGTCACGTGTCGACAGGCGACAGGGTCTCAGTAGACGCTACCCTCATTATCCAGGTAGGCAATGGACAACAGAGTGCTGACGCGGATGTGGAATATGTCGATCCTGATGTCACTTTTGATGAGGAGCCGGAGGATATGGGCAGTGAGGATCCCTTCACAGAAGTGGATGCGCCTCCTGTAGAAGAGAAAAGCGAGAGTCCGGAATCCGAGAAGATCGCTTCGGGAGAATAAAGCTGCCAATATAAATAGTGTGAAACGGTGGTCTTTATGGTATTTGAAAATATTATAGGAAAATAAGATGATCGACGATATAGACCTTCTTGAAGATGAAGACGTGCTGCTCAGTCCCGACAGTGATGATAAATCCGAAGGCGAGAGTGGCGATGCCCGTTATGAACATTGGCGCATGACCGTAGACGATGGTCAGGCTCCATTGCGTATTGATAAATATATCACGGAGCATAATCCTCACTCTTCACGCAACCGTGTGCAGACGGCCGCTGATGCCGGATGTATATGGGTGAATGGCAGGGCTGTAAAGTCGAACTATAAAGTACGTCCCGGTGATGTCATCACGCTAATGCTCGACCGTCCCAAACACGATTCGACGATAGTGGCCGAGGATATCCCTCTTGACATTGTGTATGAGGACTCGGAAGTAATGGTGGTCAATAAGCCGGCCGGTATGGTGGTTCATCCCGGTGCCGGAAATTTCAGCGGCACGCTGATTAATGCCGTAGCGTGGCATTTGCGTGATGTCGATTCGTTCGATCCTAATGATCCTGAAGTGGGGTTGGTACATCGTATTGATAAGGACACCAGCGGGCTATTGGTTGTGGCAAAGACACCGGATGCGAAGACGTCGCTCGGTAAGCAGTTCTTCAACAAGACGACCCATCGTCGCTATAATGCGTTGGTATGGGGTAATTTTGTCGAGGATGAAGGAACGGTAGTCGGCAATATCGCGCGCGACCCTAAGGACCGGCTTCGTATGAAGGTATACTCTCCGGAGAGTGGCATTGGTAAGAATGCCGTCACCCATTATCGGGTGTTGGAGCGCTATGGATACACTACGCTGGTGGAATGTATTCTCGAGACGGGGCGTACTCATCAGATCCGTGCCCATATGAAGCATATCGGGCATCCGCTGTTCTCTGATGAGCGCTATGGCGGCAATGAGATTCTTCGTGGTCAGCGTAGTTCGTCTTACAAGGCTTTCATTCAGAATTGCTTTAAGCTCTGTCCCCGTCAGGCTTTGCATGCCCGGACACTCGGATTCGTACATCCGGGAACAGGCAGGCAGATGGATTTCGATTCTGAATGGCCAGCCGACTTTGCCGCTCTCATCGATAAGTGGCGCGCCTTTATCAAAGGTACGACACGGGACACAATGGAATAAACGAAATAAACTAAGATAATGAAAATGGAAACACTTAAGAGAAACATTGCCATCGTCTGCGGTGGCGACTCGTCAGAGCACGACGTATCGCTGCGCTCAGGTGCCGGACTGTATTCTTTCTTCGATAAGGACAAATATAATGTCTATATCGTAGATGTGAAGGGAACCGACTGGCATGTAGATTTTCATGACGGACAGATCGCGAAGATTGACAAGAACGACTTCTCCTTCGTTGGAGAAGACGGCAAGCGCGTATTCTTCGACTTCGCATATATAACAATCCATGGTCAACCTGGTGAGAATGGTGTGATGCAGGGCTATTTCGACCTTATCCACCTGCCTTACTCTACCAGTGGAGTGCTTGTAGAGGCTATGACATTCAACAAGTACGTGCTGAACAACTATCTGCGTGGATTTGGTGTGAATGTGGCAGACAGTATCCTGCTTCGTCGCGGCGAAGAGTACGATGAGAATGAGATTGAAAAGCGTCTGGGTATGCCCGTGTTCGTGAAGCCTGCTGCAGATGGCTCCAGCTTCGGCGTGTCGAAGGTAAAGAATGCCGACCAGCTGGCTCCGGCTCTTCGTGTAGCTTTTATGGAGAGTGACGAGGTGATGATCGAGAGCTTCATGCAGGGTACAGAGATTTCGCAAGGCGTATATAAGACGGCGGAGAAGACGGTCGTACTGCCTGCTACTGAGGTTGTGACGCAGAATGAGTTCTTCGACTATAATGCTAAATATAATGGTCAGGTAAAGGAAATCACACCGGCCCGTCTGGCTCCTGAGACAGCTGAGGCTGTGGCAGCCGAGACAAGCCGTATCTATGATATCCTTCATTGCAATGGCATCATTCGCATCGACTATATCATTACAAAGGATGAGGATGGTAAGGATAAGGTGAATATGCTTGAGATCAATACGACTCCGGGAATGACTCCTACCAGTTTCATCCCCCAGCAGGTGCATGCTGCAGGTCTGGAGATGAAGGACGTATTGAGTGAGATCGTTGAAAATCAACTGTGATAATGGATAGCAGATATTATAAATCTTTTGGCAGGGACGGACATTGGGCTCGCCCTTGTCAATGGATTTGTGCTTTTTGTCTGCTTTCTTCGATGCTTTTTTCGTGTACGGCCGGTGGTTACGACAGTGGTGACGGGCCGTATAGTTATTATTCGGCTGATCTGGCAATGGTGCATACCATGGATCGTCAGATAGCCGATTATATGCTGACCGATGAGAAGGATTCTGTACATTTTTCTCCGTTAGCCCGTTTGGACTATGCCGAAAGAGCTGACTCATTCTATCGTTCACTGGTATATTATAATAAGGTAAGTAGTAAAGCCAGTTCGGCTTTTGCCATCCAGCAGGTTCCTGTATTGTTTCCTTCTGTGGAAAATGATTCTGTCGGCACGGATCCTCTGTCGTTTGAGGCTGGTTGGATCAGCAGCGACAACCGTTGGCTTAATCTTCGCCTTTCTATGAAGACAGGGTCATCCTCTACGGCAGAGCACATCCGCCAGTTGGTTGCCGTGTCTTTAGATTCCACTTACATACATGAGAATGGAACAAAGGAGATATGGCTCACTCTTCGTCATCGGCAGAATGAAGTGCCTGAGTATTACAGTGCGAGCGTCTATGTCAGTATTCCCCTCTCTGGTTTCCCGAAAGGGAGTCTAATCAATCTGAAGGTTCAGACCTACGATGGTATTGTCAGCCGTCGCTTTCTGATGAAGCCGTAGATTCTTTGATATAGGGTAGATGATGGCGGTTTAAGGTTTTGACCACAAAAGATTTCCCATAGGGGAATGATTATAAAAAGACGGACAACCAAGAGAGATAGTCTTTTCTCCGTGGTTGTCCGTCTTCTTTTTAGGTTGTTAAAGTGTAATGTCAGATGCCCATCAGTGATAAGATCGATGGTGTAAATAGGGATGTCAAAATACCATTGATGGTAAGTCCCAGACTTGCATAGGCACCATGTATCTTGCTCACATCCATTGAGGTAGCCGTACCCATGGCATGGGCTGCGGTGCCCATTGACAGACCTTGTGCCGCAGGATTGTTGACATGTGCGAATCCCATGGTCTTATATCCGGCTACAGCGCACAGCAGGCCTACGCATACTACCACGGCTGCTGTGAGAGATGGAATGCCGCCAATGCTCTTCGTTACCTCCATGGCGATAGGCGTTGTTACTGATTTTGGGGCGAGCGACATGATTACAGGCTTCGATGCCCCAAGCGCCTTGGCTATAAGCACTACTGAAATGATGCCACTCAGGCAGCCTGCCAGCTCCGACAGCAGTATCGGCAGGAATTGTTTCTTGATAGTTTTCAACTGCTGATATAATGGTACACCAAGAGCTACCACGGCTGGTTGAAGCCAGAATTCTATCATGTGTCCGCTGGTGGTGTATGTCTCATATTTCACACCGGATATTTTCAGAAAGGCGATCAGCACGGTGATACTTACAAGAATGGGATGCATGATGGTCCAGTGGGTCCATTTGCGGAGCAGCTTGCCGAAGAAGTAGCTTCCGAATGTAAGGGCTATGAGAAAAAATTCGTTGGATAAATAGGTCATTTGTCGTCTCCTTTCTTGTGTACTAGTTTTGCGTAAATCTGGCCAACCCATCCTGTGATAGCGAGAACAATGACGGTTGATGCTGCCGTAGAAATTACGATAGGCCAAAATTCAGCTTTGATAATATCAAAGTAGAGCATGATTGCTACGCCTGGCGGAACGAAAAAGAAGCCGATGTTGGCAACGAGAAACTCTGAGATGGTCTTTACCCATTCCAGACGGATGATCTTCAGCTTGAGCAGAAGAGTAAGAATTAGCATTCCTACGATGCTTGAAGGCAAGGGGATGCCCGTGAGCCATATTATAAACTCACCTAATGCGAGACAGCCAAACAAGATGGCCAGTTGTCTAATCATCATAACCTGAAAACGATAGTCTTTTTACCAAATGAGCTGCAAAGGTATGATATTTTTAACTGATATACAAATTTATTAACATGTTATTTCCCTTATTTTTCTACTACTTACAGTTTACATATATGAAGCTTAGGCTTATTCAATTTATAACCTATAATTAGGATATGGATGTAGTTTTAAAAATCAGTCAGCGTAGGAGACAAAAAAGGGAATTATGAACTAGAATGCATTTATGATGTTTATGCCAATAAGGAGATAAAGAGAATAGTAGTGAGATTTGTATTATGTGAGTTGCATGGTTATCCTATGTTGATGGCAGTGCGACATTTTAAGGAATTGTCTTAGGGATGGAGAATAGTGAGTATTGGCTTAGTCTTTCAGAATGGAGATGTGATGGAAAGACGAGTGATTATTAGAAAGGCGCATATGTCAGGAGTGAATGTCGCCGGCTTGGATTTTTCTGCCATTCGGGAATGGTAGGCAGAGTTTGGTTGGTTTCGGAAATAAGAAGAATAGAGGGAAGACGCAATGCAAGTGTCTTCCCTCTATTCTTGTATGCTCGGCATGAGCTTATTCTAATGGGTGCAAGTCCCTAACGAACCCTAATAGCGGGAATCGTATAGCCAAGAGCAAGGGTGTCCACTGCGAGGTGGAATCTGAAAGAAGCTGGCGGCAAACATCTG
>ENA-ORSA01001136-ORSA01001136.1-human-gut-metagenome-genome-assembly--contig:-NODE-1136-length-23733-cov-18.513472_pt1 | contig 23733 bp, 8 predicted proteins | sample MGYA00242179_ERZ509142 | MGnify/ENA primary metagenome ERZ509142 (study PRJEB26280, sample SAMEA2338659) | human gut metagenome | biome: human gut; feature: human-associated habitat; material: faeces... | reverse complement strand
TGATGTCGTTGTTGTAGTCGGGAAACTCCTTCATCATCTTTTTGGCAGCATTGAAGCGTATGTCGCCGAGCCATATGCGGAACGTAGTGTTCTGGCATTGGCTGAAGAATTGGCTCAGTTCGTTTTTGCTGATATCCAGCGAAAGCGACAATGTGAGCATATTGACCGAACTGTCCTTATAGCCTATGTCGGCACACCATTTGTCGAGTGCCGACTGAATGAAGTCGATGCGTTCGGCAGAGAGTGGCAGTGGGGCAGGCTCGCTGTCAGGTTCAGATTCCGGTTGCAGTACGTCGCTGTCTGTAGCCGATGCCTTGCTTTCCAAATTGTCCATATCTGCGGTAGCTTCATTGTCACGTTCCTTGTCCAACAGTTCTTCGGTAGGCACATAACTGTAGCCGAACGCCACAAAGTTGATGATGAAGAACAGCAATATGACAAGTCCCACCGGACCTATTATATATAATGACTTGGTGGAAAGAATGGCGAACGGCACAATCAATGCACTAAGAAACAGCAGCGCAAGACTGGCGTGTGCATACCGCATAAAGGGCTGCATGTCGTTGGCAGCCATTGCTTCCATAATCTTCTTGCGTCTTATTATCTCTGTCGTTATCATGTATATGCAGTACACCATATTGCTAAAGAATATGGCAAGCATCACATAAATCCATACGCCCATGTCCAATGTGCCAGTAATACAGTAGCCCGTACCGAAGGCTGCAAGCATGGCTGCATATACTACGGCGCAGATCAGGTTCATCTTCTTGCGATTGCTGTGTGTGGCTTCGATGTTGTAGATGGCCATAGCAAGGAGCGTGAAGCATGGCAGATAGACCAGTATGTTGACTACAGCTCCTACATCTTCGTCCGAAGCCCTGAATCCATAGCACATTTGCAGGAAATAATGGATTGCCATCAATAGCAGGGACGAGAATATCATCCACCTCGAACACTCATAACGCCTGTTGATCCATCTGACGTGAATGCGCGTAATGCCAATGAAGAATGCGCACACAAGCATCAGTATCATACAAGCGAACTGTAATAAATATAACATAAGAATTTGATGTATATCGTCTATATGACTATTGTACCTATTATTATATAACGGATTCCTTGGTTTGGGGATTATGCAAAGTTACTCAAAAAACGGATAAAGTATCGTCAGCATATGCTTTTTTCTTGCTAAAAAACAAATATTCTGACCCCGTATCAGCTTTCATATCAATATATTTTATATATTTGCATACGTCGATTGTAACGACGTACTACTATATCTATTATCAAACTTAAACATACCGTTATGAACAACATCCCTTTAGTTTTTTGGCTGATTCCTATTGCCAGTGTTGTAGCATTGGGAATGGCATGGTTTTTCTTCCGCTCGATGATGAAAGAGGAAGAGGGTACTGACCGAATGAAAGAAATCGCCGAGCATGTCAGGAAGGGTGCCATGGCTTATCTGAAGCAGCAGTATAAGGTTGTGGCTATTGTCTTTGTGGTGCTTGCCATAGTGTTTGCCTTTATGGCTTATGTGCTGAAGGTGCAGAATCCGTGGGTGCCTTTCGCTTTTCTTACGGGCGGATTGTTCTCAGGACTGGCAGGCTTCTTTGGCATGAAAACCGCCACTTATGCTTCGGCGCGTACCGCCAACGGAGCGCGTACGGGGCTTGACAAGGGTCTGAAGATTGCCTTCCGAAGCGGAGCTGTAATGGGTCTGGTCGTTGTCGGACTCGGACTGCTCGACATTGCAATATGGTTTATAGTGCTGAATGCCGTCTATCAGGGCGAATCGACCGCCCTCGTCACCATCACCACTACTATGCTTACCTTCGGAATGGGTGCTTCCACACAGGCACTGTTTGCCCGTGTGGGTGGCGGTATTTACACCAAGGCCGCCGACGTTGGAGCCGACCTTGTTGGCAAGGTTGAGGCTAACATACCCGAGGACGACCCGCGCAATCCTGCAACCATTGCCGATAACGTAGGCGACAACGTTGGCGACGTAGCCGGAATGGGTGCCGATCTATACGAGAGCTATTGCGGTTCGATACTCTCTACTGCCGCTCTTGGAGCCACGGCATTTGCAATGAACGGCGACATGCAGCTGCGTGCCGTCATAGCGCCGATGATTATAGCAGCCATCGGCATTTTCCTTTCGCTCATTGGTATCTTCATGGTGCGCACCAAGGAGGGCGCTACGATGAAGGAACTGCTCCATTCGCTCGGCTTAGGCACCAATGTCAGCGCCTTCCTTATAGCAGTTGCCACATTCGTAATACTTTATATGCTTGGCATCGAAAACTGGTTGGGACTCTCGTTCTCGGTCATAAGCGGACTAATAGCAGGTGTCGTGATAGGTCAAGCCACCGAATATTACACCTCGCACAGCTATGTGCCGACGCAGAAGATAGCCGAAGCGTCGCAGACAGGTCCTGCCACTGTTATAATAAAAGGTATAGGCACGGGAATGATTTCGACGATGGTGCCGGTTGTTACCATCTCGGTAGCCATCATGCTGAGCTATCTTTGCGCCAATGGATTTGACATGTCGCTCTCAGCCAAGTCCATCAGTACCGGTCTTTACGGCATAGGTATAGCCGCTGTGGGCATGCTCTCAACGCTCGGCATAACCCTTGCCACCGACGCTTACGGTCCGATAGCCGACAATGCAGGCGGTAATGCAGAGATGAGCGGCTTAGGCAAGGAGGTGCGCGAGCGTACCGACGCTCTCGATTCACTCGGCAACACCACCGCAGCCACTGGTAAGGGATTTGCCATCGGTTCGGCTGCACTTACAGCCCTTGCCCTGCTGGCGTCGTACATCGAAGAGATTAAGATAGCCATGATACGTGCCGTGGACAACGGCAAGCAATATATCGATGCAGCCGGCAACGTGTTCGATCCGACGAATGCCTCGACCGTCGACTTCATCGAGTTCTTCCAGGTGAACCTAATCAATCCTAAGGTGCTCGTAGGAGCGTTCCTCGGAGCCATGGCAGCATTCCTCTTCTGCGGACTGACTATGGGAGCCGTGGGTCGTGCAGCCGAGTCGATGGTGCAGGAGGTGCGCCGTCAGTTCCGCGAGATAAAAGGAATACTCGAAGGCAAGGCTACGCCCGACTATGGCCGTTGCGTAGAGATAAGCACACGAAGCGCCCAGCGCGAGATGATACTGCCCTCGCTGTTGGCTATCATCATCCCGATTGTTGTGGGACTGGTGCTCGGTGTGGCAGGCGTATTGGGATTGCTTACGGGCGGATTGGCTGCGGGATTTACGCTCGCCGTGTTCATGTCCAACTCAGGTGGAGCCTGGGACAACGCCAAGAAGATGATAGAGGAGGGCAACTACGGAGGTAAGGGTAGCGAAAACCACAAGGCCACTATCGTAGGCGACACCGTAGGCGATCCGTTCAAGGACACCTCAGGTCCGTCGCTCAACATCCTCATCAAGCTCATGTCGATGGTTAGCATCGTAATGGCGGGCTTGACAATCGCCGGATTGTAACGGTCATGGTAAGTGAAAAGAGAAAAGTGAAAAGTGAAAAATCTGATGGTTTGCAAGTGAAAAGTGAAAAGTGGAAAGTGAAAAATCCGAGTCAAAAGTCCAAACTGCACGCTACGAAAGGGCAGAAGCATATAGGAGGGTGTCAAAACTCAAACAAAGCGGGCTGAAAGCTCAATAAGCACATAGCCCAAGGCAGCGTCTTGGATGTACGGATTGATAAAAGCAAAACGCCCTGTAGGGGCAAAAGCATTGATATTTAACGCTTTTGCCCTTGCAGGGCGCATTGGTATTTGCGATATTCTTACCTAGGGCGGAGCCATAGGCTATGTGCTTCTGCCCCTTCGGAGCGTGCTGCTTAAACTTTTGATACACCCTCGCTTAACATTTGACCTTACCTAGTAATAATCCACAAAAATCAATGCGCTCCGTAAAGGTAAAAGCTATAATAGTCAATGCTTTAAACTATACATTTCCAAAAGGACTCCTTTTGCAACCCAAAACGAACCCTTTTGCAACCCAAAAGGACTCCTTTTGAAAAGCGACGGAAATTTAAGGGAAAAGGGAAAAGGGAAAAATCAATTGGATTTTCTATCCTTCCAAAACAAAAAACGACACGAACCCGAGGTTGCCCCCTTGTTCGTGTCGTCCTTACTAATCATACTTACTAACAATCTATTTCAGTTTGCGCACGCACACCTGCTTGCCCTGTCTTACAACCTCCACTATCACTACGCCTTGCGTTCCTGCCGTCATCGTTACGGCATCGGAAGTGGCTCGTGTCTGGTTGGCTATCATTCCGTTGGGCAGATACAGACGCACGTCGTCGTCAGTCTGAAGTCCCACAATGCGTATGCGGTCGGCTGCCACACGGCTCACATAGATTCTTGAAGCATCGGCATCGGCAGTCTTGCGGAACGCTATCGAGAAGCGGTTGTTCTGCTCGCCCTTGGCTGTGGCGCTGAAGGTGTAGCTGCCTTCGAGCAGATCTACAGCCTTGCCAGTGCTTGCGTCCTTCAGCAATACTGCCTCATAGTCGGTGGCATCGCATCCTTCGGGCACCTGCATCACGTACATTCCCGCCTCGGGCACGCTGACTCCAATCTGCACTTCGCCCTCTTCGTCGAGTGCGCTGAGCAACGAGTAGCGTCCGCCGTTGCGTTCGGCGTAGATGAGGGGTTGTGTGCCCGACATCCACTTAACGCCGTCGGCTCCCATATCATAGTCGCTGTGAGCCTCGTCGTGAGGCACTGCCTGGAAGGCGAACTCATCTGACACATTGGCTTCAGAAGCCTGACGTGTGGCTGCGTAGGGCGCTATCGCTACTGCCATGCGTGTGGTCGAGGCGTAAGCTTCACCCGAAACGTCGGTGGATTGTGCCACGCTGAATTTCTCGGATTCTGCAAGTGTAGCTGTCTGGGTGAACACTGCGTCGAACGGAGGGATGTGTCCTGCCTGCTTTGCATCAATAGTGAGATTCATATTGAGCGTCTGCATCTCGCCCGAAGCGTTGAGCCAGTAGGCTATGCGCGGATATTCCATGTCCTTGTAGTTCATCGAGCAGATGTAGGGCGAACCGAAGAGGTTCCATCCCATGTTCTCCTTGTGTGTGAACTTGGCTCCGCCGTCAGCCGGCGACGACCACGGCGAGCGGTTGTTGCTCTGCTGTAGCGTCACGTTGAGATTGTTGCCGGTTATCTGCCACTTCGGATGCTCGTCGAGCTGCTTGCTGTAGAAGCGTGCGGTGAACTTCGTTCGCGCCCCGGCATTGGGCACAAGTGCCAGTCCGATGTAGCTGAGTCGGTCAGCATCAATCCAAGCTCCGTCATTGGCATTGTACTTATAGTCGTACTTGGCTCGCTCCTTGGCGTTGTAGGTGTAAGCCTTGAAGCGGTTGGAATTGGTCACATGGTCGACCGTAAACGGCATGTACACATACTGCGACTGTCCGTTCTCGAAGTCACGTTCAACCGCCAGACGCATATATCCGAACCAGTTGTTGGGCGAACGCAGTCCGGCGTGATGCTCAAGCAGCAGGAATGCTAAGTAAGCATTGGCGTTGTAGTCTGTGCCGGGGTTGGGATAGACACCGTCTTCGATAGCCAGTTCGCGACCTCTGCGCACGTACATCACCGAAGGACAATGCGGATAGTCGGCAGCATTGATTGTCGTGGTCTCGCCACCGTTCAGTACGTTCCACGTCTCGAAGCAACCGTTGTCAAGATTATTGCGCAAACGCTTGTTGCCAAGTACGTCGTATGCGTGGCCTACCTTGTCTATACACATCTTAGCGGCGGCATATTGCACAGACGTTTTGTCCCATCTGTCGAGATTGTAGTTGTCGTCGTCGTTGAGCTGATAGCGACGGTAGCGCAGCGACGAGGGCACATAGCGCGTATGGCTGATTGTGTCGGCTACGCTGACGGTGCCCGTTACTGCCTTGTCACACTTCCATCCCGGTGCCCGGTTGGCATAGCTGCCAAGCAGATCGGGCATAAAGCTGAACTTATGTGAGGCATCGGTGCTGACATTCTCGATTGTTCCCTGACTCGAAACGTTGACTGCTCTGACACCTGAGACGGTGAGCTGTGATATTGCCGAAGGCTTGGCGGTCTGCTCCCATATGCTGTCGTAGACGAGCGAGTTGTACAGTACGCCCTCGCCCGTACCCGTTACGTTGCACTCAACGAGCGCTCCGCCGAGCAATCCCTTACGCAGTTGGGCTGAAGCCGTTATGTCAAATCCGTCGACTACGGCATCGGCATCAATCGTAAGATTCTTAATCTTCGACATGCTGTATCCGCTTTCGAAGGCTCCATGACGCTTGCCGAGGAGGTCGCTGACCACCTTCTTGGCTTCGTCCGTGGTCTCGTCCGATGCTGATTTCTCACCGTTCATGTTGCCATAAACGTGTACACGGTCGAGTTCGAGCTTCAGATTGTCTACACTAACTTTCTGGTCGACAAACACGTAACTGTCGTTTTCGTTGCGACGCGAGTAGAGTCCGGCAAGATCAACAGCCGACTGGAGGTCGCCCATCGACTTGTTCCAGCTCTCGCCCGTGTTCTCAGCCGAAGCTATAGGCGTAACGTAGAGTATCTGACGCAGCTGTGCGTCGTGCTCGTAGGCACCCACATCGACGGCATCGCCTACAAGTCGGCGCTTGTTGGCAAGCTCTACTTCAGTGTCGGGAATGGCTGGATTGGCTGCCGTTATCTTTGCATCGTCATAGCCGAGCACCTCCTTCTGATAGTGAGTATTCGAACCTCTATCGAGCAAGAAGAGCGACGGGCGCAGCGTATAGTCCTTGGCTGCGGGATTGGTGAAGTTTGGTCCGTTCATGGCATCGGCATTAGCCGGACCGTTAACGCCTCCATCTGGCACCTTGCCATCAGCATAATGATAGGCAAACGCCTTGTTATTGCGTGTCAATTCATAGCCTTCTATGCCAGTAATGTCCGATGCGAACACTCCGTCTGGGGCGTAAATGCTGCCCGCCTTTATCTCGGTGGTTCCGTCGGCAAGCTGCGTCAGGTCGGTCTTGTTGTCCTCGTTCTGCCATGAAACGGAGTTGAATACGCGAGTATCGCTGAGCGAAGCCTCTCCAAACTCAGTTGTTATAGGACTCGAAGCGATAGCCGGACCAAGGTTTTCGACAAACGTTGCGTTTACAACCCTTGTCTTGCCTGTAGTGACAAGCGCCGCATTGTTGCCCACCTTTGCGGCTTCTCCGGTTTCGTTCTTGATGTTACTCTTGCACGAATCGCTTGCAAACACCGTATTATATATAAGCACCTTGCCCTTATTCTGAGCCACAAACATTCCGCTTCCTACATTCTCACGGAATCCGCCGTTGCGTATCGTGAGCGAGCCTCGGACATCGTCAACCTGCGCACGCAGTCCGCGACCGTAGTCGTTGCTGAATGTCAATCCCTCGATTGTTACGGGCTTGTGCTTGGTCATTACGTTGAGCAGACTGCCAGCCTTTAGTATCGGCAGCTTGCTCGGAACTACAACGGTCTGCTTGGAGAAGTCCTGCTGAGCCTTGTCGCCATGTCCTTCGCCCGTACATGCGCCCTTTATCGTAACCGATTCGCCCCATTCATCGCTTTCACTTGCATACAACGAGAAGGCATTGCCGGCATAAAGTGTCGGCGAGAAGTACTCTCCGCCACGCACATATACGGTACGCTTCTTATATCCATCGCCCGTACTTACGGCACCATCTGGGTTTGCCATTGCGATAATGGCGCTGCGCAGGTCGGACGATTGGTTAGCCCAGTCGCGTCCGTCGCCGTCGCCTTGCTCGGTATTACCGATGTAAACGCCGATGAGTTTACGGAAGTCTATCTTATACTGATACTCATACAGTCCGATATCGATGGTCTTGTCGGCGAGAGTTCCGTCCTCGTTGAGTCCTCCTAGATAACGTGCGTAGTCGGTCCAGTGCGTATCGGAAACAGTGCTATTGCTGTTCATGTTCGACTGACGGCGCAACATATAGCGGCTTATACCATAATCGGCAGCGAAATAAGTGCGTATTGTGTCCGACACAACATTCTTCCAGAAGTCGTAATAAGATCCGGTCTCATTGTTGAAGTTGCCAGAGTTGTCCTTCTTCAACACTCCGTCGCCGGCATCAGTAAGTATTGAGATGCCTGCAGGGTTCCATTGCGACTTGAGGTCGTAGCCATCTACGCCAGCCAATGCGGTCGGTTTGGTAAAGCGCGGACCGTCAATAGCCATGTTGTCGGTGCTGAGTACGATGTTGTCGTTGATGAGTGTGCGTACAACGCTGCCGTCTTCGCGCGTCACATCCGTGTAATCGGTCTTCGGATTGAGATTGACAAAGACGTCGCTGGCTACATGACTCACATTCTTCAAGAACATCTGCTGACTCTTGTCTGCCTTGTTTCCCCATACAACACTGTTGCAAGAGAAGTGCTTACCTTCAAGAATCTTACCGTTCCAGTACATTCCTGCACCCTTAGTAGCCTTGTTTCGGGCTGCTATCGAGTTCATAAAGTGCATTTCGTGATTAGTGGCATCGTTGCCGACATTGAAGTATATGGCTCCACCCATACCGTCGCCTGTGCCGTTGAGCGACGGTTCGGCGCTGTTGTTGACGTAGAGCGAGTTGGCAGTATAGAAACTTCCGTAGGCGTTCTGGTCGTCATAGTTGAAGTGGAGGGCTCCACCCTTGCCTGCTTCCGAACTCATGCGCGAGTCGGCTATAGCTTCGTTGCCTGCTACAAGCGAACCCAATACAGAGAAATCGGCATCCTTGATGAAGGCGGCACCGCCATGTATGCCTCGATTGTCAATCAGTCGGCAGCGGTTGAGCGTTACGTTTACACCATTACTATATATACCTCCGCCGTGACCAACTTCGTTCAGTAGCTCCTTACCGCTGTCGTCGAAGTCGAGGGACGACGAAGTTGCACCGTGCTGGATGGTTATTCCGTCGAGAACTATGCCCAACTGCTGGCGCTTCTTTTTCTTGTCGGCTTCCGCATACGTCTTGTCATCGTAGGCATAAACTACGTGATAGGCACGTTCGGACTCATCGTTGAGCAGGTCGCCGGTAAGAATGGTGAGCGAGTTGAACTCCCACGGTTCAATGATATTGTTCAAGTTGCGGTCGACAAAATACGTAGATGTATTCTCCTTCTTGTTGCGTTCGGCGAGAATATCGGTCATCTTGCCGTCGGCAACAAACTTGCCAGTAGGCTTGCCAGGGAAGTCTGCATCGACAAGTCCCTTGCCTGTGCAGTAGAGTTCCTTACCCGTAAATCCGCCATAGAGTGCCGTGTTGACCGGAATAGAGAACGAACACATACGCATATCGTTGTCGAGCTTGGTCGAAGTGGTGGTACGTGCCAGCACTGGTACGTATGTTCCCTTAGCCAGGAGTATCTCGAAGTGGGTGTCGTCAGTAGCCTTTCCGCTTGCACGCATCTTGCGGATGTACTCCAGAGCGTTGCCGAGCGAGTTGAACGGAGTGTAGAACGAGCGTCCCACATACTTCTGCTGAATGTCTGCCGACACCTCGTTGCCGCCGTCGAGCGACACAAACAGTCGGGTGAAGAGATTGTCGGTAGCAGCCAGGTGTACTGCAAACGCACCCACGGTGAGCTTGTTCTGCAGGTTGCTGACAGCAAATTCAACCGAGCGCATATCGTAGGTTGCCACGTCGAAGCGCTTCTTCCACACGTTGAGCATAGTAGCGTTGTCCGCTCCAGCGTGTATAAGCTGCGAGAAAGGACGCGGAACATACGTGTCGCCCGAACGGAAATAGCGTGTATTCTCGGATGTCATCGAGATGTTGGGGTGGTTCGACTTGATCTTGAAAGTCTCGATGAAGCAATCGTTGAAGGGATATTCGCGACCTGTGGCAGCATTCGTTCCATCTACAGAACCGTAGAGCTTGGTGTCCTCAAAGTCCCTGTCGGAAATGCCACTCAGGTTCTTGTCGGATGCGGCAAAGTTGCCCCACACCACGCAGTTGGCTGCCATAAGCGCTCCTTCTTCAAAGAATACGCCTCCACCTGTATTCTCAGCCGTGTTGCGGACGATTGTTGTCGACATGACATAGGCACGGTTGTCGGGTGTACCGTCTTTAGTATCGCCGTTGTCAACATACATACCAGCACCCACACGAGCCTCGTTTTCGTCAATCATAGTGCCGCTCACGATGGCTCCAGGCATAAGATACAGACCTCCGCCACGAACCGCCTTGTTGTGCGAAATGACACAGTTGCGCACATGAGCGTTCTTCGGCACGATGGCAGCACCACCAAAAGCCTTGTGTCCGTCGTTAGTGATTGCCTCGCCGCTGATGATGAAACATCCGTCGATAGTGGCACTGCTGCTCACCGCTTCTTGGCTCCACTTCTGCAAATCGCCGGTTGGCCATGAGCCGAATGTTACGGCGTGATGACCCACAATGCGGTCAACGGTAGAGGTAGCAGGCAACTTGGCTACTGCCGACAGAACCGTACGGCTGTTGGCAAGGGTTCCGTCTGTCAGCTTGCGCCATCCGTCCCACACGTTGCGATTGTCGTCGTACCAGTTGTAGCCTACCAGTTTTATCTTCTTTATAGTTTCAGTACCAGCGGTTTCGCTTACGGTCTGCTGCTCACCCTCGTAATATCCGCCCATCAGCGTCACTCCGTCAGGGATGAGATAGGTGTAGCTCTGAGGGTCGGAAGGGTCGGCAAGGGTGTTGGGATGATATATGAATCCCTCGCTGGAGTTGTTCATATTGTAGCCAGCCACCTTCACAACGAACTTCTTTATTGCGCTTAAATCTCTGTCACCAGACTTCTTCGTGGCGAAGCATTCGCCCGCAACATTGAGCACCTTTTGCAGTTTTTCGGCGCAGGCTGCATTCTCCGGATTGCGTCCGGAGTTGTCGCCATAGCCAGTCTGCGTCACATAGAACACGATAGAGTCGTTGCGTGTCTCGTAAGCTATGTTAGAGTAGGTGTCCGACTCGTATGCTCCGATGTCCACCTTACAGTCCTTGATACGGTCGGAGTAGTCCATATCGGTGAGTGGGAGGTCTACCTTGTGCTCCTCATTGTTCTGGTTGAGGTTGTCGGTACCACCGTTCATACACTTGGTAGAGCTACTCAGACGATAGTCGTTGGTCTTACGGGCATTGTCACCGGCTGCAAACGGGTTGCAAGAAGACTCCTCGCTACCTTTATATATAATGTTGCCGTTGGCTGAAGAATAAAGTTTCTCGTCGGCATTGCTACCACCTCTCTCGTTCCACACACCCGCCGTGCTGTTCTTACCGCCTATAAGGAAGCAGTTGTGGGCAGGTTTGAATGTGCCGATGCTTGTCGACGACACTTGAGGATTGTCGGGGAAGTCAGTACTCTTGTTGCCGTAGACGATACAATTGTAAAGCGACAGCTCTGACGACACACCGGTGGCGTTGCCAGCCGATGCCCACTGCTCTATGCCGGCACCGTTTCGGCGTGAAGTATTGTATGCTACGGTGTTGTTGTAGAACTTGGCGTTCTCGATGAAGATGCCTCCACCGCTGCCCGACTGTGTCAGATGGCTTACCACACGATTGTTAGCCACGACCATATTGTAGCCCGTGCCCACAATCATATAGGCACCGCCACCGTAGTCATCATTATCGCCAAAGCCTCCAGTTCGGTTATACACACCTGCACCAACATATCCGTCCGACCAATTGCTCATCGTTTTGGCATTGTAGTCGGTAGTGAGGTTGTTGAGCACGAAACTGTTGGATATTGTCGAGTTGTCACCATCCATATACAGTCCGCCTCCACGTGTACGGTAGCCGTGAGTGAGGTTGTTGGTGATGATGAGGTTTTCGAGTTCAACGCCATGGAACACGCGCACACCTGCACCACCGTCACGGTTAGCCATATAATTAATAATGTAGCCGTGGCGAACGGTGAATCCGTCCCACTTCACATCTTTGTATTCCTTATAAACGCTTGGTTTGTTGCCACCGACATATTTCTTCCAGTAGTATTTGCCAGTGTCGTAGCAGCGATACTCGTTGCCATTGTATGCACTGTTATTGCCATCGCCTGCCACATGCCAGGTTGTCACACACACGTCAGGCTGATACAGTACATAATGTCGTTGGCACATGCCTGTAGCACCATTGGTAGCGTCATCGGCACATTTATTTACAATTTCATTAGCAAAAGAGGATATGGCAAGATTGTCACTTGTACTACCTGTCACTGGTGATTCCTTGCGTATCTGAAGTATTGTCTCGTAGTCGGACTTGGTACGTGATGCGTCTGCCAAACGAGCCGGAACGTACTGCGAGAGCAGCGGTTTGCGCTCCTGTTCGCCTGGTGTTCCTTCCTTGGGGAAGCCTCCATACACTTTGACACCATTGCGAATGACGAAGCCCTTGTAGTCGGTATATACTCCGGCTCCTACCCATACAACCTTAGGCTCAAATCCTGCATCGTTCTTGTGCAGGGCGTTGTACTTGGCGGCTATTTCCACTGCCAACTGCAATCCGCTGACATATCGTTCCTTGCGGTCGTTGTTGATACTGTTATAGTTGCCAGTTGAATGTGCCCAGTCCCACTGGTTGGTATTGCCTTGATAATACTTGTCCCACGCTTTCCTGCCAGCAGCAGTTTTTTGATAATTACCAGTCCAGTCAGGCACAAGGAAGCGTGTATAATGTCCCGACGCCGGACCATAATAGGGTTCGGTGCGTACTGGAGTAGTGGTTGTGCCGAGATACGTTGAGTAGTTTAAGTTATCATACGTAGCAGCAAGCATCATGCCATCTTTGAGCACATATATGGAATTGTCAAGCTTGTCCATATTGAGCGTGTCGCACATGGCATTGCCATGAATGGCAGTATCCCACGACTTTCCGTTGTAAACCACGCCGGGATTGTTCTTAAGCAGGCTGAAGTCGGGCTTTCCGTCGGTCTCGTCAAGCACCTCGGTGTTGTCCTTTGGTGCCACGGTGTTGTACGAACGCACGTAAATCACGCTGCCCGACTTAGGCAGCAGAGCCTCAACAGCGCCCAAGTCGGGTGCGCCACCGAGGTCGCGCTCATCGTTATAGATGTCGACTGACATATCGTCAGCGTTGGCAGCAGCCTTGTTGATGACCACCTGCATAGCCTTCGAACTGGTGAGCGGACGATAGTCGGCATTGCCGCCATAATAAACGTTGCCCGACTCAGCTGCACCACAGTTGACAGAGGGGTTGGAGAAGTTGGCAGCTCCGTCCTTACCCAATGATGCAATGTCAGATAATGTGTTGTTGCAATATGTTGTCACCGTGCCGGCAGGATACTGATTGCCAAGAGCATACGATGTGCGGGCATTGCGATTGAGCAGTTCGTCTTGCGGAGCCCACGCTATGTTGTTGACAATGGTGACATGATTGAACTCCATATACTTAGGATCGACGCTTATAAGCCACGGATCGTCGCTTGCAGCCTTTTCCTGCGACTCTACCACAGTGTTGTTGTTGACAACGCAGTTGCGCATCACGAGCTTCACGTCGTCAGCCAATGTGGTGGCTCCCACAGCCGGACCTGTATAGGCACGGTTGTTCTCGATGATGCAGTTGTCCATCTGTACACGTGCTCCATTGAACAGAAGCACACCTGCACCGGTGTGTATTGTAGAGTTCTCGGTAGCGTTGCCGCCTGTCACGGCAACTCCGTCGAACGTCACGTCGGCACCATTCTGCACGCGCACCGTATGATACGAGTGGCCGCTGAGCGCTCCGATAGTATAGCGTCCGTCAAACTCGGTGCGGCAGTTCTTTATGTCGCGGTCGGCATCGGTAGGCGTAGCGTTGGCTGAAGCCGACGGATAGCCGCCCACAATGCGCAGCGGACACTCCATACGCGGAATACGGTGAGACACGGATCTGGCGTCGTTGTTGTCGTAAGAGTATTCGGGCTGGATGCTGCCCTCACGCAGACAGATCTCGAATATGGTAGTGGCGGGATTGAACGTTATGTACTTCTTGTCAGCATAAGCGGCTGGTGTCTCGATATTAAGCTTATTGACAGCCCACGGAACATACACGTCCAAGTTCTCGAAGTATACGAGTGCCTCGTGCAGCGACGGTGCATTGTTGCTCCATGACGAGCCGTCGCCGTCAGCCTTGGAGCCATTGGGGTCGACATACAGACGCACGACGTCCTTGCCGTCGCGACACAACAGAGCCGGACGGAAATCGACTACGTCGGAGTAGTAGGCTCCAATGGTATAGGAATTGAATATGTTGCCTACGATGTCGGCAGCGGGACGGAACAGCAGTTCGGCATCAAACATATACTGGGGCAGTCCTGACGAGCGCAGCGAAGCGCCGTTCTTTGTGGGCCAGTAGTAGTCGATTGTGTTCCACGACGACTGCAATCCGATACAGTCGATTATCTGATTCCATGAGCCGTACTGCGCTGCGCCATTGTCGTTGAGCTTGAATACGCAGTCAGCGGCATTGGCTCCGAGTGATATTGTGCCCGACTGGTAGACGTTGTTCCACACTGCCGAGTTGGGCGATGAGAGTGCATTGTTGTAGAACCGCACGTTGGCGGCAGTGGCATTTGAGGCATATATCTGTGCCTGCTGGGTTGCCGAACTTGCCAGAGAGCCCTCCGGGCGCTTGATGCCGTTGTTCCAGATGATGTTGTTTACGGCATAACAGTAGCCGTTGACGTACACTCCACCCGTGTGCGAAGCGTTATCGTCCGACTCGTCGGTAGAGGTTGAGGTGTAGTTGTTGACAATGGTGTTGTGTATGAGATTGCCCGACTGGTCGGCATAGACGGCACCGTTGGCGGTGTTCTCGTTGTTGGCTACTACCGACAGGGCGAGTATGGCATGGTCAGCCACCTTGCCCTTCTTCATGTACACGCCTCCGCCATTGCGCGCCTTGTTGTTGGTGATGATGCAGCGCGACACGATGCCGAATCCGTCGATGTAGACACCGCCACCGTCGCCCGATGCGTTCACATTATTATATATAAGGCATTTCTCGACACGTCCGCCACCATTGTACACGGCAGCGCCTCGTCCTGCGACAGAGCAGTAGCGCACCACGCAGTCGCGCAGTATGGCATTCTCGCCCATAAGCACTCCGGCTCCGTCGTTGGGCAGATAGCCTTCGCTGACCGAACCGGATTCGACGGTGTGTCTGCCACCCTCGATGGTGACACCGTCGAGCACTGTCTCCTTGTCGAACATTGCCACCTTATTGTCAGACGTACCCACTCCATTGGCTGCAATGGGTGCAAACCATACCACATGATACGATCCGCTGCTGAATACCCACTCGCCCTTGGTGCTGTTCCATACGGGAACTGTGCAGGAATGGCCCTGGAATATGGTGCGATACTCTTCGTGGAACTTCCATGTATATTGAGAATCGCGGTTGGGTTGGTCATCGTCAGAACCGTCGTAATAGCCGTCGCGCTGGTCGATCGAGGTCTCCGTGCCACGGAATCCGCCAAAGACGTTGATGCCGCTGTGCATGAGGAATGCCACGGGGCTGTTGGTGTCTTTGGTGATATGGGCGCTGGGGGCGTATGTTCCGGCTGCCACCCACACCTCGCCACGCTGGCCTGTGCCGTCGTTGAGGGCGTCGATGGCTTTCTGGGGTGATGCGTAGGCAGTGGCCCAAGTAAGTCCGTCGTTGTCGTCGTTGCCTCCATTGGCTGCTGTCTTGACGTAACGACGGCGCGAAGCGGGCACCTTGGTATAGGCGTAGGCACCTATATCGATGGTGGTAGTATTGTTGTCGGCGGTGCCGAAACGGTTGTCGGCACTGAGCGCACGGTCGCCCCAAGTGGCAGATTTATACTGTGTAGGGTCGCCTTTGGCAATGAGTGCCGAACCGTAGTCAATGGCATACGACCACTGGGGATAATCGGTAGTGGTCCAGATGTAGCTACGGTCGTATCTGGCAGATGTAACCGGATCCTTGAAGTTGGGCGTTGCGCCGTCAGCTGCATTGTTGCTCTCTTCAAGAACTACGTTGGTGTCGTCGCCGGGGTTTGCCTCGCCACGGTGTGTATAGTATGCGCCATGACTGAAATGGGGCGCAGGCGAATACTTGTTGAGTCGGTGATTGCCCCAGACGATGGTGTTGTAGACGGTGAGCTTGTTATTTTTGTCAGGCGACACGTGGTCGATACCGGCGCTGTTGTTGCGCGAAATGGTATTGTTGACAACGGTAGTGGCTTCCGACACACGCATACCACCGTTGATGTTGCAGTAGACGAGGTTGTTGACGATGTCTGCCCTACCCTCTGCCCAGAGTCCGCCTCCAAGGTTGTCGTCGGCTCCTCGTGTGCCTGCCACGTTGTTGAAGAGGGTGTTGTAGCGTATGTAGGCACGTCGGTTGGCGTTGGGCTTGACGTTGGCTGCCACGTATATGGCGCCGCCACGCTCTGCGTAGTTATTGGTGAAGAAGCAGCGCGACACGTCATAACCGCGCTCGCCGGTGTTGTTGTCGGCTGTGCCGGCATCGGTGATGTACACTCCGCCACCGTAAGAATCGTCCGACCCCGACGCATTGCCGCCCACAATGTAGAATCCGTTGAGCACAGTGGGATCGTTGCCGGCATTGGGATTGACGGCAGTAGGGGCAAGACTCATCGTCACTACATGACTGGCGTTGTCCTTGCGAGTAGAGTTCTGCGGAAAGAGCAGCCACGTGTCAGACACGGTGTCGTTGCAGTCGATGTCGGCAGTGAGCACCGAACGGTACTTCATGTGCGAGAGGTCGCTGCCGACACAGCTGCGTGGGTCATTGGCAGGGGTGTCGAGATGGTCGGGACTGATCTCGGTCTCGTTGCCCGCAAAGCCTCCATACATGCGCACACCCGACGGCAGGACAAAGCCCTTGCGGTCGGGTACGGTGTAGTAGAAGTCTTTGCCGGTGGCTTCACCGGCTGTGTAGCCCTTGGCAAAGATGCAGTCGCCTGCCTTAACCTTTGCCAATGCCTGCTGCAGAGATATAGCCTTGTCCCACGAAGAACCGTCGGCTGTGCCTTCTGGCGTAGCCGTAGTGAGGTCGTGAGGTGCCTTGACGTAGTATTTGGTCTGCGCATTGAGCGCAAGCGGCATTGCCATGAGGGCTGCCGCTGTCATTACATTCTGTATAAATCGAAGCATATATTAGAATGGTATTTAGTTCGTACCCTGTGTTTGGGTGATGTCCCATGTGAATTCCTTATTGGCAGAAATGCCGCTCACTGTGGCGTTGATCTTGTACCAAGTGGCTGCCTGGGGCTGGCTGCTGAAGTTGACGGTGACGGCAGACTGCTTCGTCGTGCCGTTGGCGACTCCCTTCACGTCGAAGGTGAGCTTGGGCTTTGTGCCTACTGCCTTCTGCGACTCGGGGAAGACGTAGTGATAGGCACGGCCGTTGCGCTGGCTTATCTCGCTGGTGTTGAGGAATGCGGTGCTGCCACCTACCGCTTCGGTAGACGTGGCGAGTTCGGGGAAGAGACGACCGTAGCCTGCGCCAGTGACCGAAGGATTGGAGGTGTACTTGAATCCCGTAACGTAGGCACGCAACTGGCTGCCTGTGAATGCCGAAGCGGCATCCCACTGCACGTCTATCTTGCATGCCAAGCGCACGAGCCGAAGCACGGGCACGTTGTAGGGCGACTCTGCCGAAGCTGCGGCATTGGTTATGTCGATTGTGCCCTGACGGGTTTTGTCATTCAAATCACGATAGTAGCCCGTGGCAACACTAAGGAACTTGTACGTGGCATCGGCACTGCCTGCGGCGTAGGAGTTGGAAATCAACAGATTGTCAACTGCCTCCTTCGATGTGCATTGTTGCAGACGCTCGTATATGTCGTTATTGGTTGCGTCGGAGCTGTAGGCTATGCCGTAGCAATAAACCACTCCGGGCATGAGCTGAATGGTGTAGTAGCGCACGTTGTCGCTGTCGTTGTAGCGTTCGAGCTGATCGAACTGGGCACGCGTTATGCGGTCGACTATTACAGTATTGGCACCTGACTCGCTACTCTTGTAGACAAAGGCGAGCAGGAAGGTGTCCCACAAGTCGGCTTCGCCCGTTGAGGTGCCGGGGTCGGCAATGCGCGACGACGGAGCTTTGGGTGCCTGAACAAGCATGCGCAGCGCCACCTTAGGCTTTGTGGAGGGCGACGGCTCGTCGCCACTGCTGCCGCATGAGGCGAGCAGAAGGAGCGTGGCTATGAGTGTAAAGAAATAGTCTATGCGTTTCATTTGTATACGGTTTGTGTTGAAGGGAATTGTCAGATGTCGATGTTGTGGTCGCCTCCGGGTTTCCAGTCGAGCTCGACGCTGGCACCTACATTGTGCAGATTGGGCACCACTTCGCCTCGGTTGTTTATCTTGCACTTGATGATGCGCAGCTCGCCTGCCCGTAGCGGCTCCTGAACATAGAGCGTGGTCTTGGTGTAACGGTCTGCCATACGCACCACTATGCCTATGCGCCATGTGGCGGTCTGGCTGATGCCGTCAGCTGAAGTGTAGGTCTGTGCCGTCGTGGGCGACGGCATGGATGCGGCATAGAGCGCATACTGTCCGCCGGCGCTGACGGGTGTGGAGCGCACAACGGTGTGGCGTGCGAAGTGATAGGTGCTGTCGCTGACGCTGAACTCGGTTGCCATGTCGTCGACATAGCCCGAAAGGCTCTGCACGACGTTGGTGCCGGGGTCGAGAACGAGGCACGAAGCGCAGTTCTGCATGTAGAGGTCGGCATGGTAGGACTGGCTCTGGTCGGCAATAGCCATATCGAGTCGCGACGTGAAGAGTGGATGGGTGTGGGTGTCGATGGTGTCGGACGGGGTCTGGCTGAGGGTAAGCGTGGAGGACGAAGCGGCTCCGTCGACAGCCACAAACGGCTCGGCTGCGGCATTGGCGAGTGCCAGGTTGCGGTAGTCGAGTTTCTTGAGATAGAGGGTGTACTGGGCATGCGAGGCATTGATGTCGTGCTGCTCGTGCTGCACGACGTTGCCCGTAGCGCTGTCGAAGAAGGAGAGGTCGAGGTCGGCGGCGGTAGATGCAAACACCCGATTGAGCGGTGCGAGCAACTGTGCCGAGAGTTGCTGCTCGGCAGGGGTAGTGAGGTGGCGCTGCAGAATGGCAGGCACGTCGGTGAGCTGGCGCACGGTGTAGTCGACGGTGTAGTTCTTGCCACACTGTGTCAGGTCCTCGTCTATGCACGAAGTGAGACATGCCGTGGCAATGGCTGTTGCCGCGACAAGCCTCACGCCGTGTCGTAATGTCAATGTTATCATGTACGTGTAGTGTTAAAATAGTGAGCGGCAGCCTGATCAAGGGCTGCCGCCCTATGGGGTGCCAGACTGTTGCTGGCTGCGGTTTTATTTGATTTCTACGTCAAACTGGAGACCTGCCTGCCAGTCAAGGTCAACCGAGAGACCGAGCTGGAGCTTTGTTGAACGCAGGTCGGGGATTGTGTTGTAAGCGTTCTTGAGCGAAGTGATGGTCAGATTCATAGTTGTCTTGTAATCGCTCATGAATACTGCAGGGTTGGTAACGCCTTCTATAGTCTTGGCATCAGGATTGAGCTGACCTACAAGATAGAACTTGCCACCGTCAGGGATGATGCCGTCCTGTCCACGGAAGGCCACGCCAGAGTTGTTGGTCAACTCAATTGCTACGTTAACTGTGTTCTGCTCTGTAGCTGTGCGACCCTTGTCGTTAGGCAGAACGATGGTGTAGTTGGTTGTAGAAGCAGTACCGTTCTTTGCTACGATATTTGTAAGGTTGTTGTCGTAGATAGTATAATCGAAAGCATCGTCAGATGCCGGCTGGAAGTTGAAGCCTACCTTTGTAGGCTGACCGCCAATAAGCAGACCAGTAACGGTGAAACCTGCATCAGGAACAGTTACTGTACCAGCGAACTCGCTTGGGTCAGTAACAGTGAGGTCTGTGTTGTCTGGCAACGAAGCAGCGCCACACTTAACGGTAGTAGCGAGGTTGGCAACTCCGTAGTTGATGTTCTGACGCATTGCGATAGAACGTGTTGTGGGCAGAACAGAGGCTGTCCAACCGTCAGCAAGAGAGTTTGCGCCCTTCAGCCAAGGAGCTGCTGTGCCAGTCCAAGCGGTTGTAGATGTCGGCCATTTTGACGCGTCAAGCTCTACGGCTGTAGCTGCGAGGTCGCTGCTCTGGAAATAATAGATAGATGCAGGGAAGCAAACCTTTGAGGCATCGAGGTTCTCGATACCTGTAAGATTTGATTCTGCAGCATAAGCAAACTGCTTATCTGTGCCGAATGTCAGCTGCACAGCTCCATCAGGGAGATTGATGTTGTTAGGATATTTGCTAACGTCGCCAGTTGCTTTGTATGCGAGAGTAACATATCCGTCAGTACCTGTAGTCGGTGTAAAGCTCTTGTCTATTTCCTTACGGATATTTTCAGCAACTGTCTTTTGAGCATCATCAGCTGCTGAGATGACACCACTAAGGCTGTTGTAAAGCGATTGGAGAGTAAAACGAATGCTGTTTGCTGAACCTGCCTTTGCCTTAATATACTGTGTATAGAGCTTGCCGAGTTTTGTATCAGCACCTGCTGTAGCCCAACCATTAACACCTGCTACACCATTAAGAATATTAAGGAGGGCTGTTTGAGAAGTTGCGTCAGTTCCCTTAACGGCAACCAAAGCTGCTGAAATACCGCTTGTTGCAGTAGCATCTGTTGTGGGTGCAGTAAATGTAAGCACACCCTTAGCGAACTTCTCTGTATCAGTTGTTCCCTGCGGAGCGTGAGCATAGAAGAGGAAGTGTGTAGTTCCTACGGGTACAGATACGTCGCTGTAGATCTTTGACGAAGCTGTTTCTGAAATGCCAGAAGCGATGTTGGCAAGGGTGAATGTGGCAGTACTTGTAGAAGAGGCGGTCGGTTCTTCCTTGAAAGAGAACATGCGGATGTCCTCCATTCCAAGGAAATTCTGTTTAGCCTGTGCGTTGACATCGCTCATACGTGTGCCTCCGTTGGCGCGCGGAATGTTAAGGGCGAACTGGGTTTTCACTGCCTTAGTTTCGCCGGGGTTTGTTGTGGGGTCATTGCCGAGGTCGTCTGACGAACACGATGACATCACACCAAGTCCTGCAAGGGCTACTGTGCCCATGAGGAAAAAGCTGCTTAGTTTTTTCATAAAAATGAACGTTTTTGTTAATGTAGATGCGTTGGTTTTCAAGCCCTGTACGTTGGGGTTTCAAGCCTTTTTCGTTGTGTTTTGTAAAAGGAGTCGTTTTGCAGTGCAAAAGTTGTCCTTTGGCTCACCAAAAGGACTCGTTTTGCGGTCCAAAAGGAGTCCTTTAGCACCTCAAAAGGAGTCCTTTTGAAATGCCGCAGGATTGCCTCCTCGTAAGCGGTTGATTATCAACGCATTTACGATGTTTGTTTATAATGTTTTAATTCTCTTGTCGTATTACACGTTACGTTTTCTTGTTTTACTGTTCGGCACGCTGTATCGCCTCCCATTGGCGCAGGTTGTCCTGTGCCTCGGCGTTGCCATCGGCGGCAGCGCGACGTATGTATTCCATGCCTTCGGTACGGTTGCCCGTCATGTAGAGAGCCACGCCAAGGGCGTTGTATGCCCGGCGGTCGGTGCTGACTGTGCGCAACTGCTGCAGAGCCTCGGCATACTGCGAACGGTTGATAAGCTCGGTGGCGCGGTTGATGGTGGCTGCTGCGGTGTCGGGCACATAATCGTAGTAGATGCGCAGATAACCTGAGTTGCGCTGGTCGGCAAGCACCTTGTCGCGCAAGAAGCTATATGGCTTTCCTCCGCGTAGTGTCTTCAGCATAAGCTCACGCTTGTTGACATCGCTCTCGGTGTCGATAATGCGAAGCATCTCGTCGCGACCGTCAAACTGAAGGTCTTCTATCTGCGAGCGCAACTCGGTCCATGCCTCGCCTCCATTGGCTACGTCGAACATCGAGTCGGCTATCTTCACACGCTGCTGTATGTACTTCTTGAGCGCAGCTCCACGCGAGGCGGCAAGCTGCTCGTTGTGCTTGACGGGGCCTTCTACCGACGCAAGTCCTATTATCTGAATCACACGAACGTTGGATGTGGTGTCGGCAAGTATCTGGCGGGTTATGTATACGATGCGGTCGAGCGTGGCGGCATTGTTGCGGAAGTCGTGACGCAGCGTTGACTTGTCAAGATCGAAGTGTACGTAGAGCGCTCCCTCTTCCTTGCGGAGTATGCGGTCCTTGGTGTAGGGACGATACTGGCTGTAAGGACGGAGCAGCGGATTGGTCTTCTCGAGTTCGCCTGCCTTGCCGGTGTTGTCTGGCACAAGGCTCAACTGGGGCACGAAGGGCGGAACGTAGCGCAGGGACGCAAGGGTGGACGGGGCAAGGCGGTCGGTTGAACAGCAGCCGTCTTGCTCGCGAAGCACGTCGAGCGTCACACGGTTCTGCCACAGCCACGGATACTGGCTGCGCAATATGGCTACGTCGTAATGCACGGTGTCGCCAAGCATCACCTCGTTGCGGGCTCGCTGCATGGTGCTGCGGGGCGACGAATTCAAGCGGCGCATCATACGGTCGGACGTGGTTGGGGCGAAATGACGCTCGCGTTCGACATATCGCATGTTGCGACGACCACGAAACACGGAGTTCTGAAGGGTGATGGTGTCGCCCGTGGCACTGCCCAATCGGGGCATCGCCCATATTGCATAGTTGCTGCCGCTGCCATTGCGCGACTCGCTAAGGGCAAACGAAAGATGCAGCGTGTCGGCTGTCCATCGCATGTTGATGCCTGGAGCGGATGCGGTGGGATTGACAGCTGAAATTGCTGTGCGGGCTGCAGTGGGCATTACTATGCCCAACGACAGCAGCGACATCATTAAATATATAAAGGTGTTCATATAATGATTATGTGTTAGACGTAAAGCGGATTACTTGATATTATATACAAGCGAGATGGCTGCTTTGGTTGGCATAAACAATGTTTTGGTGTCGCTGCCTACCTTAGAACCGCATGTGGCACACTCATATTTCTCGTATTTCGTGATGCCTACGCCTACTCCAACCTCTGCCTCTATGCTCCAATGGTTGCCAGGCAACATCCATGAGTAGCCATATCCGAAGCCCAAAGCTCCAAGGTCGCCCTGGTAACGATAGTTGCGCAGGTCCTTGAAGATGCCTAACGGCAACTTGATGCCACCTATATTATAATGTGAATATACGAGATGCATGCCGAAGAAATGACCGGCATAGGGCGAACACAACCAATAACGTGCCTCGGGTTGCACAGCAATATGGCGCAACTTCTTGTTATCGGAAAAGGTGAAAGGATTGTATCCGGCAGATAACTCGGCAGTCCACTTCCGCCCTATCTTGGTCTCAAGTGCAAGATTGGGAGTGGTAGTGGCCCAATAAAGTGCATTGGTCTTCACCACAGTATGTTGTCCGAAAGCGCTTGCTGCAAACAATAAACACACAGCAAGTAATACTAACTTATACCTATGATTTTTCATATTCTTATCACAAGGGACTGAAAAAAGTCCAACATTTAACACGTTTCATTGCAAAGGTACATATTTATAATATACTACCCCAATTCGGGATAAAATAGCGATTAGTTGCATATGAAGACAGATACACGAGTTCTCTTCTCATGCCATCAGACATGAGCTGTATATAAAGAATCGAAAGAGATTATTCTGTCCTTAGAACAATGTAAGTTGCTTCG
>ENA-ORSA01001129-ORSA01001129.1-human-gut-metagenome-genome-assembly--contig:-NODE-1129-length-23828-cov-6.952046_pt1 | contig 23828 bp, 20 predicted proteins | sample MGYA00242179_ERZ509142 | MGnify/ENA primary metagenome ERZ509142 (study PRJEB26280, sample SAMEA2338659) | human gut metagenome | biome: human gut; feature: human-associated habitat; material: faeces... | reverse complement strand
CTCGAGACCGTCACCATCATCCACGGCAAGGGCACCGGCGCGCTGCGCAAGGCCGTGCAGGCATACCTGCGCTGCGATAAAACGGTCAAGTCCTTCCGCCTTGGCAATTACGGCGAGGGCGAGAGCGGCGTGACCATTGTGGAGTTCAAGTGAGCACTGTCCGCCTGCTACGGACAAACCGGCGCTTTCGGCAGACTGCCCGAACGAAACGCCCTGTTTTTCCCGAAGTTTGTAAAAAAGTGGATTGACGAATGGGGTTTGGATGGTATAATATACTCAATATCCCGTTAGTCTGATTTGGGAGGATGAGAGAATGGTTACACAGGAAGTCACCATCAACAATGAGGTTGGTCTGCACGCGCGCCCCGCGACCTTTTTCATTCAGAAGGCCAACGAGTTCAAGAGCGGCATCTGGGTGGAGAAGGACGAGCGCCGCGTAAATGCCAAGAGCCTGCTGGGCGTGCTGTCCCTCGGCATCACGAAGGGCACCACCATCACCCTGCTTGCCGACGGCAGCGACGAAAAAGAGGCGGTCGCCGCACTCAGCGAGCTGGTTTCCGGCAACTTCGGCGAATAAACGATCATAGTTTCAAGGAAAGGCGGTTTCGCACAGGGCGGAGCCGCCTTTTTCCGCGGAAAGGAGGGAGCGCATGACCAAGGAGCAGCTGCTCGAAAAGGCCAACGATCTGCCGCTCGCCCCAGGCGTTTATCTGATGATGGACGCATCGGGCAAGGTCATCTACGTCGGCAAGGCGAAAAAGCTCAAAAACCGCGTCAGCCAGTATTTTCAGGAGAATTCCTCCCACAATGAGAAAACGCGCCGCATGGTCTCGCAGGTCGACCACTTTGACACGATTTTCGTCTCGACCGAGTTCGAGGCGCTGATCCTTGAAAACTCGCTCATCAAGCAGCACATGCCGCGCTACAACATCTTATTAAAGGATGACAAGGGCTATCCCTTTGTGCGCCTCGGCACAGAGCACTATCCGCGCTTTACGATGGCCTCTAAGCCCGCGGACGACAACGCGCTCTACTTCGGCCCGTTTGGCGGGCGAAATGAGACGCGCGCGGCCATCGACGCGATCTGCGCGGCATTCCGCCTGCCGACGTGCAGCCGCAAATTCCCGCGCGACATCGGGAAGGAGCGCCCCTGCCTCAACCATCACATGGGGCGCTGCGACGCGTTCTGCCGCGGCACGCCGGATGAGGACGAGTACATGCGCCGCATCGGGCAGGCCGAAGAGCTGCTGAACGGCCACTACCGCCGCTTAACGCGCGCGCTGCGCGAGGAGATGGAGCAGGAGGCCGCAGATCTGCACTTTGAGCAGGCGGCGGCACTGCGCGACCGCATCCGCGCCATCGAGGTGCTGGGCAAGCGGCAGAAGGTCATCGCCGGCATCTGCGCCGACACCGATATCTGGGGAGTTTATCGCGGCGCGCTCAAGTGCGGCAGCGCCGTGCTGCACATTGAGGACGGCAGCGTGACGGGTCGAGACCTGAACCTCTTCGCCGCGCCGCAGGACGAGAGCGAGCAGATGATCCTGTCTGCGCTGCTGCCGCAGTATTACCTCAACAAGAGTGTGCTGCCGCGCGAAATTCTGCTGCCCTGCGAGATCGAGGGCGCGGACGAGCTCGCACAGATCTTGACCGAGCGCGCGGGCCGCAAGGTGACGCTCCACGTCCCCCAGCGGGGCGAGAAGGCCGAGCTCCTTGCCATGGCGCAGCGCAACGCGCGCGAGGACGTTGAGCGCGTGACGACCGCGCAGGAGCGCGAGAACCGCACGCTGACGCAGCTTGCGGGGATGCTCTCACTCCCTGAGCCACCCGGGCGTATGGAGTCCTACGATATCTCGAACACCGGCGCGAGCGATATCGTCGCGTCGATGGTCGTCTACGAGGGCGCAAAGCCCAAGAAGAGTGCCTACCGGAGATTCAAGATCAAGAGCCTGTCGGCCCACCCGGACGACTACGCGTCCATGGAGGAGGTGCTCACGCGCCGCATCCAGCGCTATCTGGACGGCGATGAGAAGTTCAGCCCCCTGCCGGACGTCATGCTCATCGACGGCGGCATCACGCACGCGGGCGTCGCCGAGCGCGTGTGCGCGCAGATGCATGTGCGTGTGCCGATCTTCGGCATGGTCAAGGACGACCGCCACCGCACGCGCGCGCTCGTCACCGCACAGGGCCGCGAGATCGACCTGCACGCCGCGCCGAACGTCTTCGCCCTGATCGGTCAGATCCAGGAGGAGACGCACCGCTTTGCCATCACGTTCCACCACGAGAGCCATTCGCGGTCCTCGACCCGCTCGGCGCTCGACGGGATTCCGGGCGTCGGCAAGGTGCGCGCTCAGGCGCTGCTCAAGACGTTCAAGAGCGTTAAGGCGATTCGGGAGGCGGACATTTTCGCCCTTGAACGTGTGCTGCCAAAAGACGCCGCCGCGTCCGTCTACCTTCATTTTCACGGCGAAACGGGCGAAAAGGAGGAGAAAATGTAACTTTCACTGCGATCGCCCATTTGACGGGAAAAGCGAAAAAGAAGCGCGATTTTTGTGACCTTTGCCAACAAAAATCAAAAAATCAGGTTGACATAAATGAATTTCAATAAATGAATTTTCAAAAAGTCAAACTTGCATATTTTGGCATCGCGACACGCTGTTGAGGCGGCTTTTCGTCCCCTGCGCCCGGAAAGGGCGCAGGGGGCGTTCCTTTGCTGTCCGAGGGGATAGAGCGTGCGGCGGAGAAGCAAAAAAGCCAGTGTTTGCAGGGCTTTCCGCGTTTTTGCCGCCTTGCGGGGCGGGAGCGGGACACACCCGGCCTGCTCCCAAGAGTTTTTTGCCCGCTCGGACGGGACAAAGAGCGTCGGCAGGTGCGCCGCCTCTTCGACGCCGAGATGGCGGCGAGGCGGGGGAGAGGGGTGACGATGGTTTACATAAATTGAGAAAATCACGAATTCGATGACTTAAATCGCAACTTTTAGAAGATGAAAATGAGAAAAATATCGAAAATTTTATAAAATACAGAACTTTTGGCGAACAAACGGCGGAAACTTGACAAATCCTTTTTCAGGCGGTATACTGCCAGCAAGTTTTGGAAAAGTTACATTTTGTAATCTTTTCCGGACGCAGCGCACTTCCTCAGCTGCGCGAAGCTGCGGCGGCTCACGCCGCGAAAAAAGGAGTATCCCATGCAGAAGTTTTTGAAAAATTTGTTCACAGCCCAGCGCTGCCGCAGAGCGATGTTCTTTCTGCTCTTCGCGGCTGTGATGCTGCTGAACAGTTCGCCCGAGCTGCGCGCGGACGCGCTGTACCTCATCGCCGACGGCGATACGGTCAGCGTGCTCGACGGCACGACGGACATCCCGCAGGAGCGCGTCATTGTCACCGGCGCGCAGAGCGGTGACGCGGAAGTCACACTTCCTGCCGGTGAAAAGGTGACGGTGACGCACGGCGACGACATCGAATACGCCACCACGAGAAACGGCGAGCGCGTCAGCGAGCTGCTGCGCCGTTTGCAGATCTCGGTCAGCCCGCTTGAGATGGTGCTGGTCGACGTCACGGAGGAAGAGGTCGAGATCACCGTTGCCTCTGACTTCACCTACTATGAGACCGCCACCGTGGCGGCTCCCCATACCACGCTGACCTCCACGTCGTACCGCATCCCCAAGGGCGAGACGCAGGTCGTCCAGCAGGGCATCGACGGCACGCGCGACATCGTTTACGAGGTTGTGTACGCCGACGGCCAGTTCGTCTCCCGCCAGGCGGTGGAGGAGAAGAACGACACCTCCGTCGCGGAGATCACCTACACCGGCACGCTCGTCGACAAGGCGCAGAGCGGCGACACGGTCAAGTCCGTTGTCACCGAGAGCGACGGCAGCGGCTATCTTCTGATGAAGTCCGGCGATTCCGTCCACTTCTCCGGCTCGATGAAGGTCACCTGCACGGCCTATACCGCGGGCTACGGCGGCGTGGGCACCAGAACGGCCACGGGCACAACGGTCCATGTCGGCACTGTCGCGGTGGATAAGAAGGTCATTCCGCTGGGTACCGAGATGTTCATCGTCGGCTCGTCGGGCTATACCTACGGCAACGCTGTGGCTGAGGACACCGGCGTGCGCGGCGCGGCGATCGACCTCTATATGAACTCCTATCAGGAGTGCAAGCAGTTCGGCCGCCAGAAGAACTCGACGGTCTACTTCCTCGACTGAGCGGGGCGGTTTGTCGAATAGTACGATAAATGTATGTTCCGGATGCGTATGTTGCGCATCCGGAACATTTACTTTATTGCAGTGACATGATACAATTACCGGAAGAAGCCGAAAGGAGAACACAGGATGAAAGCCATTATCACGGTACTGGGAAAAGATCAGGTCGGTATTATCGCGGGCGTCAGCTCGCTGCTGGCAAAGTGGAACGTGAACGTTCTGGATATCAGCCAGACGATTTTGCAGGAAAATTTCACCATGGTCATGCTGGCGGATCTCGAAAATTGTTCCCTCTCTTTTACGGAACTGACGGAAAAGCTGAGCGCCCTCGGCGCGGAGATGGACATTGCGATCCGCATGCAGCGGGAGGACATCTTCAACGCGATGCACAAGATCTGAGCGGGGAGGGAAAGAATCATGCTAAGCCGCAATGATATTCTGGAAACGATCCGTATGATCGACCAGCAGCATCTGGATATCCGCACGATCACGATGGGCATCTCGCTCCTCTCCTGCGCGGACAGAAGCGCAGAGCGTGCGTGTGAAAAGATCTACGACAAGATCAGCCGCTATGCAGAGCGCCTGGTCGCAACGGGAGAAGAGATCGAGCGGGAATTCGGCATTCCCATCGTCAATAAGCGGGTTTCCGTCACACCCATCGCGCTGGTCGCCGCCGCGTCGGAGACGGAAGACTATGTCCCGTTTGCCAAGGCGCTTGACCGCGCGGCCAAAAATGTCGGTGTTAACTTTATTGGCGGTTTTTCGGCGCTTGTGCAAAAGGGCATGACGGACGCCGACCGGAAGCTGATCGCTGCGATCCCCGAGGCGCTGGCCAACACGGACCTTGTGTGCTCATCAGTCAACGTCGGCTCGTCCAAGGCAGGGATCAATATGGACGCCGTCGCCCTGATGGGGCAGACGGTAAAAAAGACGGCGGCGCTCACGGAAAAGCAGGGCGGCTTTGGCTGCGCCAAGCTTGTGATCTTCTGCAATGCGGTAGAGGATAACCCCTTCATGGCGGGCGCGTTCCACGGCGTGGGCGAGCCGGAGAAAGTGATCAACGTCGGCGTTTCCGGGCCGGGCGTTGTGTATCACGCGCTGCAAAGCGTCAAGGGCCAGCCGTTCGACGTGGTGGCGGAGACCGTGAAGAAAACGGCGTTCCGCATCACGCGCATGGGTCAGCTCGTCGCGCAGGAGGCGAGCCGCAGGCTCGATACGCCGTTTGGCATTGTCGATCTTTCCCTTGCGCCCACGCCCGCCGTCGGCGACAGCGTGGCCCGCATTCTGGAGGAAATGGGGCTTGAGGTCTGCGGCACGCACGGTACGACCGCTGCGCTCGCCCTGCTCAACGACGCGGTGAAAAAAGGCGGCGTGATGGCGTCCTCCTCGGTGGGCGGCTTATCCGGCGCATTTATCCCCGTCAGCGAGGACGAGGGCATGATCGCCGCGGCGTCGTCCGGCGCGCTGACGCTCGACAAGCTGGAGGCGATGACCTGCGTGTGCTCCGTAGGACTTGACATGATCGCGCTTCCGGGCGACACGAGCGCAGAGACCATTGCTGCCATCATCGCCGATGAGGCGGCCATCGGCATGATCAACACGAAGACGACTGCGGTGCGCGTCATCCCTGCGCCTGGCTGTAAGGTGGGCGACACGGTGGAGTTCGGCGGACTTCTCGGCTCGGCACCGGTGCAGGCGGTCCACCCTTATTCGAGCGCGGAGTTCATTGCGCGCGGCGGCAGAATTCCCGCGCCGCTGCACAGCCTGAAGAACTGAAAAAAGCGGACAGCCTTGACTGTCCGCTTTTTTATATAGAATTCGTCTTTTCAGAACAGCAGCTCGTAGCCCATCTTGATGAAGAGAAGCCCCAGCACGACAAAGATCATGCCGCGCACGCGCTTGCTGCCGCCCTTCATGGCGTAGCGCGCGCCGCAGTAGGCACCCAGCATATTGCAGGCCGCCGCGGGGAGCGCCAGCAGCCACCAGACCTTGCCGCTGAAGATGAACAGCACCGCCGAGGCGACGTTGGAGCAGAGGTTTGCGATCTTTGCGCAGCCCGACGCCGTGAGGAGGTCCATCGAAAGTGCCATCGTAAACGCCATGATCATAAACGTGCCCGTGCCCGGGCCGATGAGCCCGTCATAGCAGCCAAGACCCAAACCGATGAGCGCGGCGCGCGTCAGCTCCTGCTGCGGCGTGTACTCGCGCGCGGGTGCGTCATTTTCCTTGCCGAAGTCCTTTTTGAGCATCAGCAGGATCGCCGCGCAGGGCAGCGCGACGAGCATCATGATCTTCAGAATGTCCTCGTTGATGAGCAGAGCGATCTTTGTGCCGATGGCCGCGCCGAGCAGCGCGCCGATCCCCGAGACGATGGCGGGACGCAGCAGAACCTTGCCGCCGCGAAAGTATTTGAACGAGGCGAGCGCCGTGCCGGTGCCGTTGACGACCTTGTTTGTCCCCATTGCAAGATGCGCGGGGATACCGGCCATCAGATAGGCGGGAAGCGTGATAAGTCCGCCGCCGCCGGCGACGGAGTCGACAAAGCCGCCAAGAAAGATGAGCGGCAGAACAACGATCAGAATTTGCGGTGTGAGCTCCATGAAAGTCTCCCTCTTTTCCTGAGATCCTGAGATTTCTGCATTTTATCACACGGGAAAAATTTTTACTACTCTTTTGCGCAAAATATGGTAGAATCATTTTACAATTTTTTACGCCCAGCGCGCAGAAAGGAACCACGCTATGGAACGCAATGACAAAGCTGCCATCGAGGCGCTCTTAAAGCGCCACGGTTTTCATTTTTCAAAGTCCATGGGGCAGAACTTTTTGATCGACCCCGCCATCCCCTATGAGATCGCCGAGAGCTCGCGCGCAAACGAGCAGAACGGCGTGCTCGAGATCGGCCCCGGCATCGGCGCACTGAGCCACGAGCTCTGCGAGCGCGCGGGCAAGGTGGTGGCCGTGGAGCTTGACAAGACGCTGCTGCCGATCCTGGACGAGACCATGGCGCGCTTTGACAACTTCGAGGTCGTGTCCGCCGATATTTTGAAAACCGATATCCCTGCGCTTGTGCGTGAAAAATTCGCAGGCCTCACGCCCATCGTGTGCGCAAACCTGCCCTATAACATCACGACGCCCGCCATCACCGCGCTCATCGAGTCGAAGTGCTTCGAGAGCATCACGGTGCTGGTGCAGAAGGAGGTCGCCGAGCGCCTCTGCGCCGCGCCGGGCACGAGCGCCTACGGCGCGTTCTCCGTCTTCATGCAGTATTACACCGAGCCGGAGCTGTTGTTCGCCGTGCCGCGCGAGTGCTTTGAGCCGCAGCCGAAGGTCACGTCCGCCGTGCTGCGCGCCGTCGTGCGCAGGGAGCCGCCGGTCGAGGTCGAGGACGAGAAGTTCTTCTTCCGCGTGGTGAATGCCGCGTTCGCCCTGCGGCGCAAGACGCTTGTCAACAGCCTGATGACGGCGTTCGGCAGCCAGCTCACAAAAGAGCAGGTCACGCAGGCGGTCACGTCCTGCGGCTTAGAGGCCAACATCCGCGGCGAGCGGCTGGGGCTCAGTGAATTCGCCGCGCTGTCCGCCGAGATCGCCGCATTACTGTGACAGCACAGAAGCATCTATTCAAAAAATTGATAAACCATATGGTTGCTATTGATAAGACATTCTGCTACAATTTTCGGCAGAAAGGAGTCAAACTCAATAGCAGCCATTTTTCCTGTGCATCGGTTAGCTCCCTGCCGCCCCAAAGCGGCACAGCACACCACACAAGACGCGGTGCAAAATTTTTCTTTTTCATTACACCGTGAACATGCTACGAGGGAAAGAACAAATGACGAATTTGACGAACAACAAGGCCGTTTTGTCGTGGATCGACGAAATGACCGCCATCACCAAGCCGGACAAGATTGTCTGGATCACGGGGGAAGAGGAACAGCTTGGCGCGCTGCGCGAGCAGGCCGTCAAGGAGGGCATCCTCATCAAGCTCAACCCGGACAAGCTCCCGGGATGCTACCTGCACCGCACCGACCCCGACGACGTGGCGCGCGTGGAGGACCGCACGTTCATCTGCTGTGAAAAGGAAGAGGACGCAGGCCCCACGAACCACTGGGTAGAGCCCAAGGAAATGTACGAAAGAATGTACGCTCTGGCCGACGGCGCCTATAAGGGCCGCACCATGTACATCATCCCGTACTCCATGTCCATCATCGGCTCTCCGTTCGCCAAATACGGCTTTGAACTGACCGACTCCATTTACGTCGTGCTCAACATGCACATCATGACCCGCATCGGCAAGGCCGTGTGCGACGCGCTCGGCGATGATACGGGCTTTATCAAGGGCCTGCACTGCCAGTGCAACCTCGACAAGGACAACAAGTACATCGTCCACTTCCCGCAGGACAATACGATCATCTCGATGAACTCGAACTATGGCGGAAACGTGCTTCAGGGCAAGAAGTGCTTCGCGCTGCGCATCGCCTCGAACCTCGGCCGTCAGGAGGGCTGGATGGCCGAGCACATGCTGATCCTCGGCATCCAGAACCCGCGCGGCGAGATCAAGTACATCTCCGCCGCCTTCCCTTCCGCCTGCGGCAAGACGAACCTCGCCATGCTCATCCCGCCCGAGGGCCTGCAGCGCTGGGGCTGGCGCGTCTGGTGCGTGGGCGACGATATCGCGTGGCTGCGCGTCGGCAAGGACGGCAGACTCTGGGCCGTGAACCCCGAAAACGGCTTTTTCGGCGTTGCGCCCGGCACATCCATGAAGTCGAACCCCAACGCGCTCATTTCCACGCACAAGGACACGATCTTCACGAACGTCGCGCTTGACCTCAGCGACAACACCGTCTGGTGGGAGGGCCTCAACAAGACGCCGCCCGCGCGCGCCATCGACTGGCGCGGCCGTCCCTGGACGCCGCAGAGCCCCGAAAAGGCTGCGCACCCCAACAGCCGCTTCACCGCGCCCGCGCGCAACTGCCCCTGCCTGAGCCCCGAGTTTGACAATCCCGAGGGTGTGCCCATCAGCGCCATCGTCTTCGGCGGCCGCCGCGCGAAGACCGCGCCGCTCGTTTACCAGTCCTTCAACTGGCAGCACGGCGTGTTTATCGGCTCGATCATGGCGTCGGAGACCCCCGCCGCGGCGACGGGCCGCGTCGGCGTTGTGCGCCGCGACCCGATGGCGATGCTGCCGTTCTGCGGCTACCACATGGGCGACTACTGGCAGCACTGGCTCGACATGGGCAAGAAGATCCCCAAGCCGCCGAAGATCTTCAACGTCAACTGGTTCCGCACCGACGAGGACGGCAACTTCGCCTGGCCCGGCTTTGGCGACAATATGCGTGTTTTACAATGGATCATCTCGCGCGCCGACGATGAGATCGGCGCGGCGGAGACCGCGCTCGGCTACGAACCCAACACTCACGATATCGACATGGAGGGGCTTGAAATGTCGATGTACGACATGCGCCGCCTGCTCTCGGTCGACCGCGACCTCTGGCTCCAGGAGTGCGAGGACGCGCGTGAGTATTACGAGAAGATCGGCAAGGTGCCGCCTGAGCTCTACGAAGAGCTCGACGCGCTCGAAATGAGATTGAACCGCGGCTATAAGGTCAAGCACGAATAAAACGAAGCAATGCAAAAAAGGAACCGCTCGAAGAGCGGTTCCTTTTTACGTAAAGAGCCTCGCAGAGTTTGCGCCGCGCACGGCGCAAATAAATCGAAATTTGTTTTTCGCCGCGACAAGTGCGTGGCGAAAAACACTTTGCGCGGAGCGAGCGTCGAATTGGCCGCATTATGCGGCCAACCGAGGCGCAGAGCGCAACGAAACTTTCTCAAGAAAGCGGCTTCACCGCTTTCTTGAAGCTATCTTACGACGCCGAACTCAAAGAGATAGTCTCTCCACATCGGATAGTACGCGGCCTTGACGTGGACGCCGTCGCCAGAGTATTCCGGCGTCAGCGCGCCGGTAGAGTCGTCGAAGACGGGATTGCAGTCGATGTAGAAGACCGTTTCGTTGTCGGCGAGCTTTTGGAGCTCGGCGTTGCGTGCGTCGATGGTCGAATTCTTAAAGAACGTCGCGTCGGACTTTTCCTGCGTCGTGTGGAAGATGGCCTGCAAAAAGATGATGGCGTCAGGCTGGAGCTCGCGCACTTCGTCGAGCAGGACCTTGTACTGTGCGGCCCAGCTCTCCGCCGTGCCGGTACCGAGCTCGTTGATGCCGAGCATCAGGTAAATTTTGCCGTAGTGCTTGCCGGAGAGCGCCTGCGCAAGCGTCTGCTTGCCGGGGAACTCCGCCTTTTCGACCGCCGACCAGACCGTCAGGCCGTTGTGGCAGAGGTAGTCGGCGTTATTGAGGCCCGCATAGTCCTTGAAGCCGTCGGTGTGCGAGTCGCCGATGAACAGCGCGTCGTCAAAGTAGCTCGCGTCCACCGTGGTGAAGGGGGAGTCGGGCTCTTCCGGTTCGGGCTCCGGTTCCGGGTCCGGAAGCGGAGCAGGGTCTGGGACGGGAGGAGGTTCGGGCGCTTTGGGCTCGCTCCACGGGTAGACCCCGTCTGTGGCCGCTGTGGCCATTGCCGCGACGGGCGGCGTCGCGGCATCCAGTTTTTCAAGATAATCCTGATACACGCCGGTGGGATCGAGCGCGGCGTAAGCGTTGAGCGCCAGCGCGCTGACAAAGCACAGCGGCAGCAGGAAAAAGGGACGAGAGGACATGAAAGGTCTCCTTAGAAACGGGAATAGAGGAAGGCGTTGCCCGACGAGGTGGCGATGAAGTACACGCACACCCAGAAGAGCAGAAACAGCGGGAGCTGGACGAGTAAACTGCCGCGGTGCTTTTCATAAAAGCGGCGCGGCTGCGGCAGACAGAAGAAGATGGCGAGCAGCAGCAGCCACCAGTAGGACGAGAGCAGCTTGAGCACATCCTGCGCGGAGATGGCGCTGTGTGCGCCGAACAGCGGGAACAGGCGGGAAAAATACGCGCCGACGTCCTTTAAGCGCGTGATGCGGAAAATGACCCACGTCTGCGGGATGACGAAGAGGAGATAGACGTGCGAGAGCACTTTATGTTCCTTGAGAAAATTGCCGATGCAGAACTTTTCGAGCAGGATGAATCCAAGCAGCATCACACCCCAGAGGACAAAATTCCAGCTCGCCCCGTGCCAGAGGCCGGTGAAAAACCACACGACCGTGAGCGAGAGCACCGTGCGGGCATTGCCGTTGCGGCTGCCGCCGAGCGGGATGTAGACATAGTCGCGAAACCATGTGCCGAGCGTGATATGCCAGCGGCGATAGAACTCGCTCACCGAGCGCGCGGTGTAGGGCAGGTCAAAGTTGCGCGGCACAGGCAGCGCGAGCATCTGCCCGAGGCCCATCGCCATGAGCGAATAGCCGGAAAAGTCGAAATAGAGCTGCAAACTGTAGCTCACCGCGCCGAGCCATGCGAGCGGCGTCGACAAATATTCGTAACCGATGCGCTCAAGCGACGCCCACAGCGGCGCGAGCTGGTCGGCGAGCAGCACCTTGAAGCACAGGCCGACAACAAAGAGCTCAAAGCCGGAGAATACGTCCTCGCGCGTGATCGTGCGTTCCTTCAGTGCGCCGCGCCATTCGCGGTAGCGTAAGATCGGCCCCATCGTGAGCTGGAGGAACGCGATCGTGAAGGCGGCGTAGTCGATGAGATTTTTCTCCGCCTCCTCGCCGCGATACACGTCGATGAGGTACCCCGCGCTCTGGAAGAGGTAGAAGCTGACGCCGAGCGGCAGCGCAAGCTCGACAAGGGAGAACGCCGTCCCCGTCAGTTTGCCCAGATTTTCCAGAATAAATGCGGCGTACTTGAAATACACGAGGCAAAAGAGGTCCGCCGCCAGCGCGATGATCAGCAGTGCTTTTCGCGTGCGGACTTCTTTCCCCGCCATTGCGCGGGCGAGGGCGTAGTGCAGAAGCAGCACGCCGGACAGCAGCAGTGTGTCGCGCGCGCCCGCGCCGATGAAGTAGAAGGCAAAGCTGCCCAGCACGAGCGCAGCATTTTTGAAGCGAAAGGGCAGAATGTAATAGACCGCGAAAAACAGCGGCAGAAAATAAAAAAGAAACGTAAGGTCGGAAAAGCTCACGGGGAAACTCCTGTCATAATTTGTCAGCGTCTTATTGTACACGCCGGGGCGGAGCGCGGCAATGGAAAAATCAGGAATTCGTCAAGAAACCGCCGGGTAAGCCAAAACATGAGATTTTGGTTTACATGCGGCGGCAAGCGTGCTACAATCCTAAGACGGCGGCTGCGAAAAACGCAGCGCTTGATATTTTATGTCAATCGTAAGCGATAAGCCGCCGACTGTCAACCTCAAAAGGGTAACAATTTCGGTTACATTTTGTAACGGAGGACGCTATGGGAAAAGAGACTGTTTTGGCGCTGCTGCTGCGGGAAAAGGGACACTTCGTCTCCGGCGAGGCCGTCAGCGCCGAGCTCGGCATCACGCGCGCGGCCATCTGGAAGAGCATTTCCGCCCTGCGCGCGCAGGGGTACGAGATCGACGCCGTCACGGGACGCGGCTACTGCCTCAAGTCGCTGCCCGACACGCTGACCGAGCAGACCGTGCGCAGCTACTTGGGACCTGTCGAAACCGTCGGCAAGCGCATCGACTGCTTTGATTCCATCGACTCGACAAACGCCTACTTAAAGCGCATCGCGCTCGACGGCGCGCCGGACGGTACCGTCGCCGTCGCGGCGGAGCAGACGAGCGGACGCGGCCGCCGCGGCCGCAGCTTTCAGAGCGCGGCGGGCAAGGGCGTTTACCTGTCGATCTTGCTGCGTCCGAAGCTTGCGCCGTCGCAGCTGATGCCGCTCACGGGTCTCATCGCCGTTGCGATGAGCCGCGCGGTCGACCGCGTGGCGGGGACGCACTCGCAGATCAAGTGGACAAACGATCTCATCCTGAACGGCAGAAAGCTCTGCGGCATTTTGACCGAGCTGAGCGTCGAGGGTGAGACCGGCGAGCTCCAGTACGTCGTGGCGGGCATCGGCTTCAACGTCAGCCAGCGCGAGGAGGACTTCGTCGGCGAGGTCTCGAAGATCGCAACGTCCATCCTGCGCGAGACGGGCAGGCTCATTTCGCGCGCGGAGCTGTCCGCGGCGATGATCGAGGAGCTCGATGCGCTTTATACGGCGCTCAGATCCGGAGAGACGAGCGGGTATCTCGACGAATACCGCCGCCGCTGCGTGACCATCGGGCGCGAGGTGCAGCTTTTGTGGCAGGATACGAAGGAAAAAGTCACGGCGCTTGACGTGGACGAGGAGTTCGGCCTCATCGTGCGCCGCGAAAACGGGACGGTCGAGACCGTCCGCACGGGGGAGGTGTCCGTGCGCGGCCTTTACGGATATGTGGAGTAAGGAGAAAGTGTTTTGAAGGAACTTTTGGAACTGTTTCTCACCTTTGCCAAGATCGGCGTGATGACCTTTGGAGGAGGTATGGCGATGCTGCCGATCCTCGAGCGCGAGGTGGTGCAGAATAAGCACTGGGCAACGGAAGAAGAGCTGGTGGACTATTTTGCCATCGGTCAGTGCACACCGGGCATCATCGCCGTCAACACGGCGACATTTGTCGGGCAGAAGAGAAAAGGCGCGATGGGCGGCATCACCGCGACGCTCGGCGTGGTATTCCCCTCGCTCGTCATTATCACGATCCTGGCGGGACTCATTACGAACTTTGCCCACCTTGCCTGGGTGCAGAACGCCTTTGCAGGCATTCAGGTGTGTGTATGCGTGCTCATCCTGAACGCTGTGCTCAAGCTGCTGAAAAAGTCGGTCGTGGATAAGCGCACGGCGGTCATCTTTGTTATCGTGCTGCTGGGGAATATGCTGCTGAGCGTTTCGCCGGTGTGGTTCGTGCTGCTCTCGGCGCTGTCCGGCATCGTGCTGAAAAATCTTGAGGGGAGAGCGGCAAAATGACCTTGTATCTTCGCTTATACTGGGAATTTTTCAAAACGGGCCTGTTTGCCATCGGCGGCGGCATGGCGACGCTGCCGTTCCTTAAGGATATCGGGGCGACCACGGGCTGGTTTTCGCAGACGGACCTGATGAACATGCTGGCTGTGTCGGAATCGACGCCGGGTCCTGTCGGCATCAACATGGCGACCTATGTCGGCTACACGGTCGGCGGCGTGCCGGGCGCGATCGTCGCCACCATCGGCGAGGTGACGCCGTCGATCATCGTCATTTTGATCGTTGCGGCGATGCTCGCCAAATTCCGCGACAGCCAGTATGTCGCCAACGCGTTCTACGGCCTTCGTCCCGCCTCCACCGGCCTGATCGGCGCGGCCTGCGCGGGCGTGATGCTCCAGGTGATCGCCGGGATCACGAGCGCGTCGCAGGCGGATTCCATCCTGATGAAATTCTCGTGGGACGGCGCGATCAGCTGGCGCGGCATCATCCTTGCGCTGGTGCTGCTCGTCTTCACGCGCTACATCAAAAAGACCAAGGACCTGCACCCGATCGTCTTTATCGGAGTCTCCGCGGTGATCGGCGTCGTGTTCCACTTCGCGGGAGTGTAAAAGATATTCAAAAAAGAGGGACGCAGCTTTCAGCTGCGTCCCTCTTTTTTGAGAAAGATGCGTTCCGCTTTGTGCCTTGCCGCCCGAAAGGCGGCTGCGACACGCGCGGAGCAAGAAGTGTTTTTCCGGCGTACACGCCGCCGGAAAAACGGATTCCAATTTATTTTGCGTCTGCGGACGCCTGGGCAGCCGTTGGCGGCTCTGCCGCCTTACGGATGCTGCGTACCCCTTGCGGGTAAAACTCTGCGAGGCTTTTTTAACCGCTGCGTTAGTCGGCGGAGGCGATGTGGCTGGCGATGCGCTGCATGATCATGTCGAGGGCGACTAAGTTGTGGCCGCCTTCGAGGACGATGATGTCGGCGTACTTGCGGCTCGGCTCAACGAACTGCTCGTGCATGGGCTTGACGGTCGTCAAGTACTGCGTGATGACGCTCTCGAGCGTGCGGCCGCGGTCGCGCACGTCGCGCAGCGCGCGGCGCAGAATGCGCACATCGGCGTCGGTCTCGACGAAGATCTTGATGTCGAGCATTTCGCGCAGCCGCGGGTCCTGGAAAATGAGGATGCCCTCGACGATGACGACCTTGCTCGGCCGGATGAGCTCGGTCTCACTTGTGCGCTGGTGGTCTGCGTAGGAGTAGACAGGGCAGCGGATGGCCTTGCCCGCCTTGAGCTCCTTAAGCTGCTCGACCATCAGATCGGTCTCGAAAGCGTCGGGGTGGTCGTAGTTCTGCTTGCAGCGCTCTTCAAAGGGCCTGTCCTGATATTTATAATAGCTGTCGTGGTGCACGACGCTGATATCGTCGCCGAAGTGCTGCTTCAGATGCTCGGTGAGCGTCGTTTTGCCCGAACCGGTGCCACCTGCAATGCCAATGAAGATGGTGTTCATCGCCAGACCCTCCATGAATCGTTTGTTGTTAAGTCGATTATAGGAAGACTTTGGCGAAAAAGCAAGGCCGCGCGGCGGAATGCGGCAAAAATTTGCGTGTTTCGGTTGACGCGGGACAAAAAAGCAAGTATTATGTAAAGGAACGCGGCACCGTGTGTGCTCGCGCGCAGAGACTCTATTTTGACAAAAGAAAGGAGCGTCGGCATGAATCTTCTCAAGTGCCCGCGCTGCGGCGAAGAATATTCCCCCAGCTATCGCAGATGCCCGTTCTGCGAGGAGGGAGACCATCCCCGCAAGATCAAGTACAACTCCAGCAAACAGAGCGGCGGCCGGCGCGTTTCGGATAAAAAGCAGACGCAGTCCGTCCGCGGTGCGATGGCGGCGGTGCTCGTCGTCGTGCTGCTGCTTCTGAGCTGGTCGCTCTTTGGTGACAAGATCGTCGCAAAGATCACGCCCGCCGACGACGACAATACCCCCGGCGTGCAGGACGATGTCAATACGCCCGACGACAGCAATACGAACACGGACGATCCGAACGCGAACAACGGCGACACCACTGACCCGAACACCGGTGATGAGCCGAACGCAAATGATCCTGCAAACGGCAGCGACACAACTGCCACCAATCCCGGCACCACGACAACCCCGTCCATCCCGACGGTGGATGCCTCAGCCCTGAGCATCAAGACGAACGTCGGCACGACGCTGCCCAAGGACGCGAACGGCAACTTTGACTGCACGATCAAGTCGAGCGAGACCATCCGCCTGAGCGTTTCCGGCACGGACGCGGCCGCGACCTGGGCGGTGGCGGACGCGAGCGTCCTGTCCATCTCGGCGGACGGCTTGATCACGCCTGCCAAGGTGGGTACCACGACTGTGACGGCCACCGTTGGCGGCGCGGTGCTGACCATCACGGTGCGCATCAAGTAAAGAGAAAAAGAACGGCCGGGGGCCGTTCTTTTTTTACGCAAAAAGGGGCGGCTTTCCTTGCAAGCACTGCCCGCCTGTGCTACAATTACCTTGAAAAAGTATTTGCAGGAGCTATCGACCATATGACGACCCGTGAATTTCAGCAGAAAAAGCCGCTTTCCATTCTCTTCACCTACTTCAAGCCGCACCGCGGCCTGTTTATCCTGGACCTTGTCTGCGCGACGGTTGTTGCGCTCATCGATCTCGCCTTCCCGCTCGTGACGCGCAAGTCGATGTACGACCTTTTGCCGAATCATCAGTACCGCACGTTTTTTATCGTGATGGGCGTGATGATGGCGGCGTTCATTGTGCGCGCGCTTTTATACTATGTCATTTCCTACTGGGGACACACATTCGGCATTCTGGTGGAGGCGGACATCCGCCGCGACCTTTTCACGCACGTGCAGGAGCTGGACGTCAGCTTCTTTGACCACAACCGCACGGGCCAGCTCATGAGCAGGCTGACGAGCGATCTCTTCGAGATCACGGAGCTCGCCCACCACGGCCCTGAGGATCTGCTCATTTCGACGCTGACGATCGTCGGCGCGCTCGCCATCCTGTTTTCCATCGAGTGGCGGCTCGCGCTGGTCGTGGCGTGCATCCTGCCGGTGTTCATCGCGGTCATCATGTCGCGCCGCAGCAAGATGACGGCAGCCTCGCGCGGCGAGAAGCAGAAGACTGCCGCCATCAATGTCGGCATCGAGTCGTCGCTCTCCGGCATCCGCACGGCGCGCGCCTTTGCCAACGAGGAAGAGGAGATCGACAAATTCAACGCGGCGAACGAGGAATTCAAGGTCTCCAAGCGCAAATTCCACCACGAGATGGGTGTGTTCAACGCGACGATGGAGTTTTTTATGACGCTGCTCTCCGCCGCCGTCATCACGGTGGGCGGCTATCTCATCATGCGCGGCGAAATGAACTACATTGACCTCATCACGTTTTCCCTTTACATCGCAACGTTCATCAACCCCGTGCGAAAGCTCGCGAATTTCTCTGAGATTTTTGCTCGTGGCTTTGCAGGTCTTGAGCGCTTCACGGCGCTCATGCGCGTCGAGCCCGCGCTCAAGGACGCACCGGACGCGAAGGAGCTCGAACACTGCCGCGGCGAGATCGACGTCGACCATGTGAGCTTTTCTTACGAGGGCGAGGAGAATGAAGGCGTGCTCCACGACGTGAGCGTGCATATAAGGCCTGGCGAGATGCTCGCTATCGTCGGCCCCTCCGGCGGAGGCAAGTCGACGCTCTGCCAGCTCATCCCGCGCTTTTACGAGGTGAGCGGGGGCGCGATCCGCATCGACGGGGAAGATGTGCGCTCTCTTACGCAGTCGTCTCTTCACCGCGCCATCGGCATCGTGCAGCAGGATGTGTTCCTCTTTGCCGACACGGTGCGCGAGAATATCCGCTATGGCCGCCCCGACGCGACGGACGAGGAGATCGTCGAAGCGGCGAAGCGCGCGGAGATTTACGATGATATCATGGCCATGCCGCACGGCTTTGACACCTATGTCGGCGAGCGCGGCACGATGCTCTCCGGCGGACAGAAGCAGCGCGTGTCCATCGCGCGCATCTTCCTCAAAAACCCGCCCATCCTCATTCTGGACGAGGCGACGAGCGCGCTCGACAGCGTGACGGAGGTCAAAATTCAGCACGCTTTCGACGAGCTCGCGCGTGGGCGCACGACGCTTGTGATCGCGCACCGCCTCTCGACCATCCGCTCGGCGGACCGCATCCTCGTCGTCGAGAATGGCCGCATCGCCGAGCAGGGCAGCCACGAGGCGCTGCTCGCGCAAAACGGCGAGTATGCGTCCCTCTGGCGCACGCAGAATGGGAAAGCATGATGGACAGACGGCAGCTTTTGGATCGCGCCGCGCGCAATGGCGATGAGCGCGTGCTGCTGGCGCACATTCTGGACAAGTGTGAGCAGAGCAGAAACCGCAATATCCCGTCGGCGACAGACTTTTTGAGCCCCGCTGAGCAGCGCAGCGCGCAGGACCTACTGCACGCCGCCGCCATTCATGACGGCTGCGCCTTCTGCGGTGGATTTGAGCGCGCGGAGCGGAGAATGCTCCTCTTTCTGCCCGACTGGCAGGAGGAGGCCGACGAGAGCGAGTACATGACGGCGCTCCGCTGCACGTATCGCAAGGAAGATACGCTGACGCACCGCGACTTTCTCGGCTCGCTGATGGCGCAGGGCGTCACGCGCGAAAAGCTCGGCGACATTTTGGTGTCGGAGGGCTCGTGCGATTTGATCGTCTCGCGCGATATCGCGCCGTATCTGCTGCAAAACGTGACGAGCGCGGGGCGCGTGAAGCTCTCGGTCAGCGAGATCGAGCTTTCAGACTTGAGCGTCCCCGAGCTCAAGGTCAAGGAGATTCGCGACACGGTCTCGACACTGCGGCTCGACGGGGGGGAGCGGCTTTTCGATGAGCCGCGGCAAGGCGCAGGAGCTCATTTCCTCGGGCCGCGTGCAGCTCAACTACCGCGAAACGCTCAAGAGCGACGCCCCCGTCGCGCAGGGGGATGTGATCTCCGCCCGCGGCCTCGGCAAGTTCGAGGTCGCCGAGGTCGGCGGCCTGAGTAAAAAAGGAAGAACGGCGCTGCTTCTGCACCGATACCTGTAAGGAGAATCAAACAATGACGATGGATGAAAAGATCGCGCGCATCAACGCGCTGGCGCACAAGGCCAAAGCTGAAGGCTTGACCGACGAGGAGAAGGAGGAGCAGGCGCAGCTGCGCCGCGACTACATCGACTCGGTGAAGGCAAACCTAAAATCCCAGCTCAATACGCTCTATGTGCTGGACGAAAAGACAGGTAAAAAGACGAAGATCGTCGACTTTGAGCGCGAGCGCGCCGCGAGAGCGGGAAAGAAAAAGGAGAACAGGTAAATGAGCAAGGACTTTGAGTACGACCCCGAGAGCGGCTCATTCCGCTTCGACGAGGGCAGCGAAAAAACGAAGAAAAAGAACGATGTCGACGTCGGCGGCTGGATTTTGATCGCGGCGCTGTTTGCCTTCGGCCTGTGGCCCATCGGCCTCATCGCGCTCATCTCCAAGCTCTCGGACAAGCCGAAGAAGGTGAATTCCTCGCGCGGCGGCATGCGCACGTCCACAAGCCCGAATGCAAACGTTTCCTCGCGCAGCAAGGTGGAAAAGTCCATGGTGAAGACGGCGAAGCAGATGAACCGCGCGCCGAAGACTTCCGACAAGACCGCGCGCACGCTGATGATCATCGGCGGCATTATCGCCTTGGCTGCCGGTAGCGGGCTGGTCTCGAACATCGGCGAGATCATCGGCTACGGCTGGTATTCCTACATGGCCGAGTACATGCTGTCCAAGTGCGGCTTCCTCGCCGGCGGTATCGCGATGTTTGCTGCCGGTCAGCGCATGAAGCGCCGCAGTGCACGCATCGCGCGCTATCTCGCCGTGATGGGCGAGCGCGGCTACATCAGCGTGGAGGAGCTCTGCACCGTAACGGGCAAGAGCCGCAAAAAGATCGAGAGTGACCTTGACTACATGGTCGAAAAGGGCCTGCTCGGCACGGGCGCGTACTTAGACAGCGGCCGCGGCATCTTCTTCCGCAGCGCCGACGCCTTTGCCGACTACGCGAATGCGACCGCGAAAAAGGAAAACGTCACGCCCAAGGAGGCCAACGAGGGCTATGCGGGCGCACTGCGCGCCATCCGCTCGGCCAACGACCGCATCGCCGACCCCGTGCTGAGCGAGAAGATCGACCATCTCGAGACCGTTGCGGGCAAAATTTTCCGCGAGGTCGAGGAGCATCCCGAAAAGCAGCAGCAGGCCGCGACGTTCCTCAATTACTACCTGCCCACGACGCTCAAGCTGCTTGACAGCTACGCCAAGTTTGAAGAGGCGGGCATCGAGGGCGAGAATCTTTCCCGCGCGCAGGAGCGCATCGAAGAGACGATGGATGCCCTCATCAAGGGCTTTGACAAGCAGCTCGACGATTTGTACCGCAACGAGGCGATGGACATCGACAGCGATATCCGCGTGATGGAAAATATGCTCCGCCGCGACACAGCGAGCGTGGAGGACGATTTCGGCCTCGGCGGCGCGGCAGTGCAGCGCGCACCGGATGAGGAATAAGGTGCTGCGCCGCTCTCATACGCTCTATGAGGAGAAAGGACAAGAGGCATGAAACAAACCGGCAGACGATTTGACGCCGCAGCCTTTTACGGCGGCACGAACAGCGAGGCCTACCGCTATCTCGGCGCGCACCGCACGCGGCGGTCGGGGAAAGACGGCTACGTCTTCCGCACCTGGGCGCCGAACGCCGCGCATGTGTCCGTTGTGGGCGATTTCTGCGGCTGGAACGGCTACGCCCACCCGATGGAAAAGAACGCGGACGGCTTCTGGGAGTGCTTTGTGCCGTCCCTCAAGCGCTACGATACCTACAAGTTCGCCGTGACGGCACAATCGGGCGAAACGGTCCTCAAGGCCGACCCCTACGCCTTCCACGCCGAGACCCGCCCCGGTACGGCCAGCAAGCTCTATGACCTCGGCGGTTACCGCTGGGGGGATGACGAATGGCGCGCGAGCCGCGCAAAGGCACCCCTCGACCGCTCGCCGCTCAACATTTACGAGGTCCACCTCGGCTCATGGCGGCGGCACGAAAACGGCGATTTTTACGACTACCGCACGCTCGCGCGCGAGCTGGCGGATCACGTTCTGGACCTTGGCTACAACTGCGTCGAGCTCATGCCCGTCACCGAGTATCCGCTTGACGATTCCTGGGGCTATCAGTGCACCGGCTATTTTGCCGCAACGTCGCGCTACGGCACGCCCAGGGACTTTATGTACTTTGTCGACCATCTGCACCAAAAGGGCATTTCCGTCATTTTAGACTGGGTGCCGTCGCACTTCTGCAAGGACGCGCATGGCCTCATCGACTTTGACGGCACGCCCTGCTACGAATACGCCGACCCCAATAAGCGCGAGCACGAGGGCTGGGGAACGCGTGTGTTCGACTATGGCCGCGGCGAGGTGAAGAGCTTTCTCCTTTCCTCTGCTGCGCTCTGGCTGCGCGAGTTCCATGTGGACGGCCTGCGCGTGGATGCGGTCGCGTCGATGCTGTACCTCGACTATGGCCGCGAAAATGGCCGTTGGACGCCAAACATCAACGGCGGGCACGAGAATTTAGAGGCCATCGACTTCCTGCGCGCGCTCAACGAGATGGCGTTTTCCGTCGACCCGAACGCGCTGATGGTCGCCGAGGAGTCGACCGCGTGGCCGCTCGTCACACGGCCCGCCAAGGATGGCGGCCTCGGCTTCAACCTCAAGTGGAACATGGGCTGGATGAACGACATGTGCCACTATTTGAAGCTTGACCCCTGGTTCCGCCAGTTCCACCACAAGGACATCACGTTCTCGCTGATGTACGCCTTTTCGGAGAATTTCGTCCTGCCGATCTCGCACGACGAGGTCGTGCACATGAAGGGCTCGCTTCGCGGCAAGATGCCGGGCGACGACTGGCAGCAGCTGGCGGGGGTGCGCGCGTTTACGGCGTACCTGCTCGCCCATCCGGGCAAGAAGCTCACGTTCATGGGCGCGGAGCTCGGCCAGTGGCACGAGTGGGATTTTGCCTCTCAGCTCGACTGGTATTTGCTCGAAAATAAAGAAAATCAGCAGACTCAGCGGTTTTTCAAGGACATCAACCGCTTTTACCTGTCGCAGAGCCCGCTTTGGGACATTGACTTTTCGTGGGAGGGCTTTGAGTGGCTCGTCGCCGACGACAACCACAACAACGTCGTCGTCTTCGTCCGGCGCGACCGGAAAGGGCGCGAGCTCATCGCGGCGGTCAACTTCTCGCCCGTCGGGCGCGCGGACTACCGCTTCGGCGTCCCGCCGAAAAAGACGTACCGCGAGGTGTTTACCACCGACCTTCCCGCATACGGCGGCACGGGCGACTGGCGCAACGAAGGAGAGCTTTTGACCGAGTCCATCCCCTCGCACGGCAAGCCCTGCTCGCTGTGCGTGACCATCCCGCCGCTCGGCGCGGTGTTCTTCGCGGGCGAGGGCGAATGGCAGGAAGAGGAGAAAACCAACGAGCCGCCCGAGGTGTGACCGGACGGCAACGAAACAAGGAGGAGAGAACAAGCGTGAAGAAAGAATGTATCGCCATGCTGCTTGCCGGCGGCCAGGGCAGCCGTCTCTACGTGCTCACGGAGAATATGGCGAAGCCCGCCGTGCCGTTTGGCGGCAAGTTCCGCATCATTGACTTTCCGCTCTCAAACTGTGCCAACGCTGGCATCGACACCGTCGGCGTTCTGACGCAGTACCGCCCGCTGGAGCTCAACCGCTACATCGGCAACGGCCAGCCCTGGGACCTTGACCGCTCGGACGGCGGCGTACACATCCTCCCGCCCTACCAGAGCGCGAAGGGCGCGACGTGGTTCAAGGGCACGGCGAACGCCATCTACCAGAACATCGGCTTCGTGGATATGTACGATCCCGACTATGTGCTCATTCTCTCTGGCGACCACATTTACAAGATGGACTACGCTGCCATGCTCGCGCACCACAAGCGTGTGCACGCCGACTGCACCATCGCCGTGATGGAGGTGCCCTGGGACGAGGCGAGCCGCTTCGGCATCATGAACGTCGACGGCGAGGACACCATCACGGAGTTTGAGGAAAAGCCGAAGCAGCCCAGGAGCAACCTTGCCTCGATGGGCATTTACGTTTTCTCGTGGAAGAAGCTGCGCGCCTACCTCATCGCGGACGAGAACAACGCGGACTCGAGCAACGACTTCGGCAAGAACATCATCCCTGCCATGCTGAATGCCGGCGAGAAGATGTCCGCCTACCGCTTCGAGGGCTACTGGAAGGACGTCGGCACGCTCGATTCCCTCTGGGACGCGAACATGGATATGCTCGCGCAGGGCAGCGGGCTGAACCTGCTCGATAAGGACTGGCCCATCTACGCCCGTGCGGAGAGCGAGCCGCCCGCCTACCTCGGCGAGACGGCGGAGGTCGACCACAGCGTCGTCACCCGCGGCTCGGAGGTCGAGGGCGCGGTGCGCAATTCCGTGCTCTCGCAGCGCTGCACCGTCGCCGAGGGCGCGGAGGTGGAGTATTCCATCCTCATGCCCGGCGCGGTGGTCAAAGCCGGGGCCGACGTGTCCTATGCCATCGTGGCTGAAAACGCCATCATCGAAGCAAACGCCCAAGTGGGCTCCGCCCCGGACGACAGCCCCGACTGGGGCATCGCCGTGGTGGCCG
>ENA-ORSA01001109-ORSA01001109.1-human-gut-metagenome-genome-assembly--contig:-NODE-1109-length-24313-cov-36.922788_pt1 | contig 24313 bp, 22 predicted proteins | sample MGYA00242179_ERZ509142 | MGnify/ENA primary metagenome ERZ509142 (study PRJEB26280, sample SAMEA2338659) | human gut metagenome | biome: human gut; feature: human-associated habitat; material: faeces... | reverse complement strand
TGTATCCAATGCTCATATGCGGACGTTCTGTATTATAGAAACGTATGATACGAGTCAGTTCTTCCTTACAATTCTCTATTGACGGTATGCTCATCTTGTAGAGCCATTCTGTTTTGATGATGCCATTGGCGCGTTCTGCAATGGCATTTTCGAGAGGATCACCGCTTTGGGTCATGCTTATCATTATATTATGTGCCTTTAGCTCCTTAACGTATGCAGCACTACAGTACTGGCTTCCTCTATCAGAATGATGGATGAGACGGGATGCTGTTTCATCGTCAATTGTTGCCAGTGCCATACGCAGTGCCTCCAATGGGTATATGGTTTCCAAGGTCGGTCCTACTGCCCATCCCACAATCTTATGAGAATAGGCATCCGTGATAAGCGACAAGTAACACACACCCTCAGTTGTTTCTATGTACGTTATGTCACTGACCCATATTTCGTTAGGTCGCATGGGAACCACATCCTTTATCAAGTTGTCATACTTGTGGTAATGATGACTGGAGTCAGTTGTCTTGTAGTGACGACGTCTTTTCAACTGCACCATCAATCCATTGGCACGGAGCAATTCTATGAACGCATCTCGTCCAGGCATACGATCAGTGGATTCAAACAAGCGTTTGACGATGAGGTATAGTTTGGCACAACCAAGTCCAGGGTTATCCTTACGGTATTCTCTGGCCTTCTCCACTATCATGGTTTCTAAGGCATTATCGACAAAGTCATTGTCTGGATCTTCACGGTTGTAGAACGACTGTCTGCTATAACCAAACAGCCTGCAAAGGGTATTCATCGATGCTGGTGAAGACTCTTCGCGGAGCAGACTTACTGTTTGGTGCCAGATTTTTTTCTTATTGGAATATTGAATCGTTCTTCTGCAAGGTTAATCATTGTGTCGTAGGCATGGGCACGTAGTTTCTCTAGTTCTGCCTCTTTTCTTGCTTTCTTGAGCTCTGCTTTCAATTCTCTGATCTGCTCGTCTTTACTTTTGTTTGCCATAGTGTCATCGTTGTTCTCCTGCAAAGATACTAAACGATTTTCAGAAAGATAACGACCTACCCAAGAAAACAGCACCTGAATGTTGGAAATATGATGTTTCTCAACTAATTCCTCAGGCGTATTCTCGCCTTTAAGGAAATCAAGTGCAGCAAGTACTCGATCTTCTTCATCATGAATGTAGCGAGTGGATTCTACCCATACCCATTCATACTGACCTGTCGCTTCATTTAGGACACGATCTCTTTCACGTTTTACTTTTGTTCTCATACACTTTTGTTTTAGGCATCCAAAAGTGTCAAGTTTTTTTAGGGTAAGTCATGATAAGAAACCTGTCTTTCTAATTGTTTTGGCTCTTCTCGTAGCATGCTTGTCGTGCGGACACGACGACCCAGACGTGCCCCCTACGCCCATCGAGCCTCCTACGCCCACCGAGCCAGACAAGCCAGATAAGCCCGACAAGCCCGATAAGCCCACCGAGCCCGATAAGCCCGCGGCACAGATACCTATAAATATCAGCGCCACGATAACCCGCGCCACGGAGGAGGCGTTCGAGAGTGGCGACCGTATAGGGCTGTTCGTTGTCAACCGCAATGCAGACGGCAGCGCGGCGATGCTGAAACCCTTGGGCAATCACCTCGACAACATGCCGTACACCTATACCACGGCATGGAACGCAGAAAAGACAGTATACTGGAAGGACGCTCAGACGCATGCCGACTTCTATATGTATTATCCCTACACGCAGACGGTGGCAAGCGTGAGCGCCATGCCGTTCGGCGTCAGTGCCGACCAGAGCAGTCTGGGCGCATACAAGTCGTCCGACCTTATCGTAGGCTCCACGCTCGACGCCGCTCCATCGGCATCGCCGGTGAACATCGCGGTACGTCACCTGATGAGTCAGGTGGAGATAGTGCTCAAGGCAGGTGCCGGATATAGCGAAAGTTCGCTCGCAGACGCGGATGTGTCGGTGAAGATGAACAATCTCGCCACCTCCGCCACTGTCGACCTCGCCACCTCCACGGTAAGCGCCAACGGCAGCGTGCGCAGCCTCACGCCCTATAAGGACGGCGTCGTCTACCGCGCCTTCGTCGTGCCGCAGACCGCCACGGGCAGCAACCTCATAACCATCACCGTCGACGGCGTCGACCACAACTTCTCGAAGACCGTCACCTTCGTCGGCGGCAAGCGCCACACGCTCACCGCCACTCTCAGCAAGGAAGGCGGCGGACTGAGCGTGAGCATCAGCGCATGGGAGAGCGACGGCGTGGATTACGGCGGTGTGGCAAGCTGACGCGGTAAAGAAACAGAAACGATTAAAAGAACATTGCATTTGATATGACCCATACGAATCACAAGAACTTCAATATATACACAGCTGTACTGATGCTTTGCATTCTGCTTGCTGCCTGCTCCGACTCGTTGTTCGACGGCGACGGCGGCAAGCTCAACGGCGAAGACCGCATACAGCTATCTGGCAGCATCGAGCAGTTGTCGCTGACACGTGTCGGCGACAACGGCTTCTGCGACGGAGACGTGATGGGCGTCTACGTCGTCGACTACAACGGCGGCACGCCCGGCACTCTGAAACCCAGCGGCAACCGTTGCGACAACGTGCGCCACACGTTCGACGAAGCCAACAACCAGTGGGAACCCGCCTACGACATATACTGGAAAGACAAGCACACTCACATCGACGTTTACGGCTACTATCCCTTCGCCAACCCTGAGAGCATCGACGACTATCAGTTTGAGGTGCAGAAAGACCAGAGCCGCGCTTCTGCCGACGGCGAGATGGGCGGCTACGAGGCGAGCGACTTCCTTTGGGGCAAGGTGGGCGACGTGGCTCCCACGACCAGCGTCATCCGTCTGCCGCTGTTCCACCGCATGTCGAACGCCCGCGTCACCCTGATTCAAGGCTCGGGCTTTGCCGACGGCGAGTGGGCTAACACCGAGAAGATAGTGCTTGCGCCCAACCTGGTGCGCAAGGCAAGCATCGACCTTGCCACCGGCGAGGTGAAGCCCTCAGGCAGCGTGGAGAGCACAGCCACCATCCCCTCGCGCGTCGACGACGAATGGCGCGCCATCGTTGTGCCGCAGACCGTCAGTGCAGGCACCACCTTGTTCAGCATCACCATCGGCGGCATGCCCTACAAGTTCGTGAAGAACGAGGCACTTACATACGTATCGGGCAAGATGATGAACTTCAGCATCCGCGTAGACAAGAAAGCAGCCAGCGGACAGTATCACCTCACACTCGTGAACGAGAGCATCACCCCGTGGGAGAACGACCTCGTGAGTCACGACGCCACAGCCAAGGAATACGTCATCGTGAACTCTACCGCCGGACACCTTAAGGAAGCCATTGCTGCTGCCAACAAGGACTTTACGAAGATAAAGAACCTGAAGATTAAGGGTGAGATTAATGCTAAGGATTTCTTCTTTATGAGAGACAATATGAATAAATTGTCTGCTGTTAATCTCAAGGAAGTACGTATCTTAGAGTGGATAAACCCCAACAATCCAGGCGAAAAACATTCCGCTGACAACATACCTGTCTCTGCTTTTAATAAACCAGGCGGAGGTGGACTTCTTAATCTTGTCACTTTTGTGTTTCCTGACAGACTTAAGGTGATTTGCGACAATGCCTTTACAGGCTGTAAGAATCTTTCCGGATCGTTAATAATCCCCGAAGGAGTTGAGGAAATACGAAGAGGAGCCTTTACGGGTTGCAGTTCTTTAAATGGCTCATTATCTCTGCCCTCAACATTGAAGAAATTAGGAACATCAGGAGATGGAGCAGATAAGGATACGAAAGACGAAGGCATCGATTATTATAATGGAGTATTTCAGAATTGCAGTAACCTTACAGGCCGTCTTATAATACCTGATGGCGTTGAAATAATAAGAGGCTATTGTTTTAGTGGCTGTCGAGGCTTATATGGAGAACTGAAACTTCCGTCAAAATTAAGAGTGATAGGACAATGCGCATTCTCTCACTGTGAAAATCTGACTGGTTCTATAGAAATACCCCAAGGCGTATCGTCTGTTCCCAGTTCTGCATTTGAAAGATGTGGCTTCAATGGAACCCTTACACTGCATGACGGTCTTTCGAGTATTGGATCTTCTGCTTTTATTGATAACAATTTAAAGGGCGAACTTCATTTGCCTAAAGGACTTAAGATAATTGCAGACAATGCATTTTGTAATAATGATTTTTCCGGAACATTAACCCTACCTTCAACCATTACCAGAATTGGCGACAACGCCTTTGCAAACAACTGGCGTTTGATGGGTATTCTTGACATTCCCTATGGGGTTGAAAGTATTGGTGAAAGTGCATTCACAAATTGCCGAATGCTTGAAGGCTTGGTGTTGCCAGAATCGTTGGAAACCATACGTAGAGGAGCTTTCAACGGCTGTTTTGGTATAGGCTCCATCGTGTGCAAGGGAACAATGCCGGCATATATTGAGAGCGGCGCCTTCGACGGCGTGGCAAAAGACAACTTCACGCTCGAAGTGCCCGAGTCTGCCGTTCAGCAGTATCAGGCAGCCGGCGGCTGGTGCGAGTTCAAGCGCATCGCAGCCCACCACGAGCTGGTATGCCGCCCGTCGGTGGCTTGCGCGTTGAGCACCCAGCACAAGCAGACCCTGGTAGTCAACGCCGAGGGCGAGTGGGAAGTGGAGAGCAAGCCCGACTGGTGTGAGGTGTCGCCCGCCAACGGCAACAAGAAGACCGAAGTGACGCTCACCATCAAGAGCATGTCGAAGAACGCGAGCGACCGCGAGGGCAAGATAGTGTTCCGACTGAAGAACAAAGACTATACCCATGCGTGCACCGTCTCGCAATACGGCTACGAGTACGGCGAGGACGAATGGATAACCCTGCAGAAAGCCACCAAGGGACGCAACGGCGGCATCAACATCGTGCTGCTCGGCGACGGCTACAACGCCAAGGACCTCGCCAGCGGCGACTATCTGAAGCACATACGTCAGGAAGTGGAATACTTCTTCGGCATTGAGCCGTACAAGACCTACCGCGAATACTTCAACGTGTACACCGCCATACCGCTGTCTACCGAGAGCGGAGTGGGCACGGTGAACACCATACGCTACAACCGCTTCGGCACAACCTTCACCGGTGGAGTCGGACTGAAAGCCGATTACGACGAACTGTTCAGTTATGCCCTCGGTGCGCCCACCGTAAACAAGGAAAACCTGAAGCAGACCCTCATAATCGTCGTGCCCAACACCACCGACTACGGCGGCATCTGCCAGATGTGGCCCGACGGTTCGGCTATAGCGTTCTGTCCGCTCAGCACATACGACTATCCGCTCGACACGCGCGGCGTGGTTCAGCACGAGGCAGGCGGTCACGGATTCGGCAAGCTCGGCGACGAGTACATCTACCACAACGCCTTCATCGACGCTTGCGGCTGCAGCTGCTGCGGACACGTGGCGGAGTTCAACAGTGCGAAGTCGCTCGGCTGGTACGACAACCTCTCGCTCACCGGCAAGATGCACAACGTAGGCTGGAGTCACCTCATCTTCGACGACCGCTACAGCGACATCGTCGACATCTACGAGGGCGGCTATATGCACAACCGCGGCGTGTTCCGCTCGGAGCAGAACTCATGCATGAACAACGACATACCCTACTACAGCACAATCAGTCGCGAGAGCATCGTGAAGCGCATCAAGCGTTACGCCGGCGAGACCTTCTCGTTCGAGGAGTTCGTCAGAAACGACAAGCGCGACGCCGGAACAGCGACACGCAGCATGGGCACAAGCTACACGCGCACCGCCCATACCTATCAGCATGCCCCGAAGATACACAAGGGCAGTCCGCTGCAGATGAAGAAGGTGAGAAGACATCGATAGGAAAGTCGTCAGTAAGAAAACTCTAAAACGAAGATTTATGAACAACCATATAATAAGATGTGTCGCACTGGCGTTGGCTGTGCTCTCGCTGGCGGCTTGCGTCGACGATCTGGAACCGACTCAGCCGCAAGACCCTAAGTCGACACCCATGACATTCGTCGTAGACTATCCAGGGCAGACCCGCGCTACAGCCACCGACTTCGAGCGCAACGACCGCATCGGTCTGTACATAGCCGACGCGAAAGAGCCGCTGGAGCTGGCAGGCAATCTGGTGAACAACGAGGCGCTCACCTTCGACGGCAACAAATGGGAAGCCGGTCGCACGCTGTATTGGGACGAGGGGACGTACAACGCCTACGCCTACTATCCGTACATGCAGAATGTGACGAGCGTAACTGACCAGCCGTTCAGCGTAAGCACCGACCAGAGCACCCAAAAGACAGCTACTGCTCTCGGCGGATACGAGGCGAGCGACCTTCTCTTCGCCACAACCAAGGACGTCAAGGCTTCTGATTCGCCCGTAAGACTCACCTTCAAGCACATCATGAGCAAACTGAAGATTCGCTTGATAAAGGGTGAGGACTTCGAGGGCGACATGCCCACCACCGCCAAGGTATACATCCACAACACCGTGCCCACTGCCACCATCGACCTGCAGGCAGGAGTGGCGACACGCTACGTTAAGGGCACACGCCAGACCATCGTAGCCCACCAGGACGGCGATACAAGCTATTCGGCGATAATCGTACCGCAGCGCATCGACAACCGTCAGCCGCTCGTCGAGGTGGAGATGATGGGCGTGAGCTATCTCTTCGAGAGCAAGTTCCTTTTCAAGCCCGGTACGGAGCATCTTGTCAACCTCGTCATATCCGAAAATCCCGACAAGGTGAAGATAAACATTGGCGGCGAGAAGCAGAACTGGTAATAAAACGATTCGTATGAAGAAAACTACCGGCATATTGTCAGCCGTAGCGCTGGCGCTCCTCCTATGGGCAGTGGCTTTATGGCTGCTGCCCTTTGGTGGTTATAAGAAAAACATGAAGGAGACGCGCTACGGACTGAACGAAGGCATGGAGGTTGTGGAGCAGATTGTGGCGCAGGGACAGCGCCAGTATGTGGTGGAAGACGCCCAAGGCAACAGGCTCTTCCGCATTCCTCTGCGCGGATGTATGATAGACACGCGCTTCCGTGGCGGCAGACTCCGCTTCCGCGAGATGGCTACCGGGCGCGAGGGATACGTAGACACTAACGGAATGGTGACATTCACGGCTGATGCTGCGGCGCAAACAAAGGCTGTGGTGCCCGAAGACGAACTGACGAGGCAGAACATGGATATGGAGAATCGGTCTGTAGAGTCGGCAGGTCATTCCGACAGCAAGTCGCGCCGTGAGAGTAAAGGACACGCGGTGAAGCTCACGCAGACCGACATACGCAAGATAGCGCAGAGCAGTCCGTTCTACAAAGAGGCGGCGAAGATATTGAAGGGCAAGCTGACGGAGACCGATGCCTCGCGCCGCCGTCAGATACTCAACTACTGCGAGCATCTGCGCACGGCATACACCACGAAGGACATCGACTTCCTCAGACAGGTGTTCAGCGACGAGGCACTCATCATTGTTGGCAATGTGGTGAAGGAGTCGGCTACGACCGCCGGCATTGGGTCTGACTCGCGCGTTACTTACGCCCTGCACACCAAGCGCGACTATCTCTCGCGACTCGCCAAGGTGTTCGCCATCAACAAGACAGTCGACGTGAAGTTCTCCGACTTCCGCATCATGCGCCACCCTACGAAAGACGGCATCTACGGCGTTTCGCTGCGCCAACGCTACAGCAGCGACCGCTACTCGGACGACGGTTGGCTGTTTCTGCTGTGGGACTTCCGCAATCCTTCCATGCCGCTCATACACGTGCGAACGTGGCAACCGTCGGCAACTGTCGGCAGTTCGGAAGGAGTGATAGACATCTCCGACTTTAATCTTGAATAGACAAAGCAAGTCGGCTCTAATCTTAGCCGACTTTAATCCTGAATAAAAAGACATTGTATTATGCTAAACAATAGTTCTCGGACAATAAGTATAAGCCGGACGCTACGCAACGCGATGCTTTGTGTGGCGTATACCGTCGCTTTATGCTGTCTCTCGTTGCAGGACGCTAAGGCAGCTGTGCCGTTCTTGTCTGCAGCGGAAGCCGCAGATGCGCCAGCGCCTGCTGACAGCACATTCTCGGTAGAGAGCTTCCGTCAGTTGCCCACCGATGTGAGCGCTTTCATCGACGCTGTTCGCGACCTTAACGACGAAGCGTGCGCCCTGCTGAAGGTGGTAGCTCCAGCCGACTTCGCTTTCTCTTCGCCGTTAGGCATCGTTGAGCGTCGCGACAAGGTAGGCGAGATATGGCTTTTCATGCCTAAAGGCACAAAGAGCATAACGCTGAAGCACCCGCAATGGGGAGTGCTGCGCGACTATGCGTTCGGTACAAAGCTGGAGAGTCGCATGACATACGAGATGCGTCTTCGTCTGCCGCAGGCAGCTGTTGTGGAGAAGCACGACACCGTTGTGTACACACAGACCATTGTCGACACAGTTACCGTGGCGCCACCGCGTCGCGTCGTGCCCTTGCATCTCTATACGTCGCTCACAGCCTCGATGCACACCGACGGTCCGTCGTGGGGAGCGATGATAGCCGTGATGGGTCGTCACGGTGGCTACGTTCATGCCAGCACCAATCTGCGCTCTGGCAAGAAGACCGTAGGAGCGTGCAACCGCGAGGGCTATAGAGACGGAGCTGCTGTGAAGCCATACTATTCGGGTAGCACGCATACTTCGGAATATGCCGTCACAGCGGGCTTGATACACCGCATAAACGCCAACTTCAACGTCTTTGAGGGAGCCGGTTACGCCAAACAGAGTACCGCATGGCAACTCGCAAAAAGCGAAGGCGGAGGATGGCTGCGCAACGACGGACTCACACATAAAGGCGTGGCAGCGGAGATTGGCGTGCTCTTTACAAAGGGCAGACTGAGCGTGAGCGCCTCTACGCTTACAATCGGCGGCAGCCAGTGGCAGGGATGTGTGGGCATAGGCATACGCATTGGAAAGAATAGCGTGATAACGAAACCCGCCAAGCGTTGAGACGGTGTTTCTATATAATATATGTGAAAACAACTTGAGATATGAATCATAGCTTACATTATAATAATATGTTCAATCGGCTCTATATCACTTTCGTGGCAGTAGTAGCGTTCTTGTGTTCGTGCAGTAGCGACAAACCCGACAGTCTTGAGCCGCACTTGCAGACTCTGCCGGCTACGGACATAACCCGAACGGAAGCTACAATATCAGGAATGTGCCAAACGGACAACGGCGTGGAGATGCCGCAGTTGTGGTTCCGCTATGGAGCCGACGAGAGTATGAGCGAACGTTCGGAGGCGCTTGAAGCTGCGGACGGCAGTGTGAGCATGCGCTTGCGTAATCTCACGGCAGGCACCACATATTATTATATGTTGCAAGGCGGCAACGGCACCGCCGTACTGTCGGGCGAGACTCTCAACTTCACAACACTACCTAATCTGCAACCAACTATCGGCGACGTGAAGGTGTTGAGCAGCAGTCCGATGAGTGTAATCGTGGGCTATAGCATTGCTGACGACGGTGGCGACGAGATAACAGAAAGCGGTTGCCGCGTGTCGCGTCAGGATGGAGCCGCGATGAGCGACGGTGAGAAGGAAACAACCGTAATGCAGGCTGGCTCAGTGGGCGCTGACGGATTCTATCGCTTGCGCATAGGCAATCTGCAGCCGAGCACGGCATACACAATATGCCCGTTCGCCAAGAACAGAAACGGCGAGGCTGTGGGCGAACCGCTTTCGTTCACAACTCCAACCGCTGTGGTCTTGGATGAGGCAGGCATGCTTTCGGTAGTCATAGGCGACGACATCTACAAATACACCACCATCTCTATAGCCGGACCGCTCAACGGCGACGACCTTCGCACCCTGCGCCACATGGCAGGACGCGGCATAGACGGCAGTGCTACAAACGGGCGACTTGCCGATATAGACATATCCGGAGCACGCATTGTCGCAGGAGGCGGTGTGTATGACGCGGCGCGCTATTCGGAAGACGACGTTGTGGGAGTAGGACTGTTCGCCGCGTGCAATAATCTGAAGAATATAAAGTTGCCGATGGACGTGGTGAGGATAGAAAAAGACGCCTTCCTCAACTGCTCATCGCTGCGCAGCATAGTGATACCGGCTACCGTAAGCAGTATCGTTCCGTCGGCTGGATGCACATCGCTTGAAGAGATAAGCGTGTCGGGTGCCAACACTGCCTACACAAGTAGTGACGGCGTTCTGCTGAGCGGCGACGCCAAGAGCATATTGTGGTTCCCGATGGGCAAGCGAGGCGACTACGCATTGCCAGCCACAGTGACAGCAGTTGGTCCGTACGCCTTCCGCGAATGTAGCATTGAGAAGTTCGTGTTTCCGGCAGGACTCACCAAAATAGGCGAATGTGCTTTCTATAACAGTAAGGTAAGGGAAGTAGTGCTGCCTTCAACACTGAAGCTGTTGCCGACGGGCGTGTTCCAGAAATGTGCCGACCTGAAGATTGTGCGCCTTGGCAACGACGTCGAACTGCTGTCCGACTACGTGTTTGACGGCTGTCCGCTCACCGATCTGTACATAACAGCCCCACTTCCGCCGGTATGTGGCAGCAATACTTTCGCCACAACCGGCGCCGACTTCGTGAAGACCTGCCGACTGCATGTGCCGAAAGGCAGGAAGAAATACTATCGTGCGAATACAAAATGGAATGTTTTTGATAATATAGTAGAAGAATGAACTCACCAGAAATAGAAGAACTCAAGCGTCTCGTAAAGGAGAAATACGAGGACACACTTGCTACGTCCACCGACTTCGAGGTGTTCTCGCTGATGCTTAAGAAGAAATACAATGCAACCGTGTCGACATCCACACTGAAGCGTCTTTACAACTATGTAGGCGACGAGCACACGCCACGCGTAGCTACGCTGAATGTGCTGGCGCGTTATATTGGTCATGCCGACTACATTAAGTTTGTGGCATGGCTGAAGACGAGTCCGTGCTACAACTCGTCGTTCTTTAACGCCAACCAACTCATGAGCAGCGACCTCAATCGCGGCGACAAGGTGGAGATAGGCTGGAGCCCCAACCGCATTGTGCGACTTGAATATCAGGGCGACAGCAGATATGCCGTGCTCGTGTCGCACAACAGCAAAATGCTGCCTGGCGACAGTTTCGTTACGGGCTGCTTCATCGCCGAGCAGCCGCTGTATCTGCCGTTCCTCGAGCGCGCCGGCGTGCGCACACCGCCGTTCGTGGCGGGTCGCAACGGCGGACTTTCGATAGTTAGGGTTGTTAAAGAATCGTGCTGATGGACGACAAGGAGAAACGACCCACATCAGGATTCGTGGCAGGCTTTGGCGGCGAGTGCGGCTTCAGCGGCGCGCAGCAAGACAGCGGCTTTTCGAACATTAGCGAAGTATATGTCTCAAAGTCGGGTTTTTCGCGCTTGCTCTCTGCCGTGAGATACGGCAAGCGCTATATGCTGAAGTGTCTGAAGCCCGACTTCGCCTTCACGCCCGTATATCGTCAGGCGCTCATGAAGGAGTTTGAGATAGGCTTGCAGCTCGATCATCCCAACATCTGTCGCACCATAAGCATGGAGCCGGTAGAAGAACTTGGCGAGTGCATCGTCATGGAATATGTAGACGGCGAGAATCTTGAGACAGCCGTCACAAGCGGAACGTTTACAGAAGAAAAAGCACGCAAGATTGCCGCCCAACTGCTTGACGCGATGGAGTATATGCACGCCAAGCAGACCGTTCATCGCGACATAAAGCCCTCGAACATCATGGTGACCCATCGCGGAGGCGACGTTAAGCTCATCGACTTCGGACTTTCAGACAGCGAGACCTTCTGCGTGCTTAAGATTCCGGCTGGAACAATCGGCTATATGGCGCCAGAACAGTTGCTGCCCGGAGCCAAGAGCGACCCCAGCGCCGACATCTATTCGTTCGGCAAGGTGCTCGAGTTCATGGCTGAGGCTGCGCACAGCAAGAGTCTTGCGAGAGTAGGGCGCATGTGTGCCGCCGCCGACCGCGAGCATCGACCCTCCGACATCGCCCAGATAAGGCGCTTGCTGGCAGGCAAGAGCAAGTCGTTCGCTGTTGTGAACGCCGTGCTCGTTGCGCTGATTGCGCTGCTGCTTGTCGTTATCGGTGTGATGACCAACGCACGCCAAGACACACGCACAGAAACTGTTGCCGCCGATTCGGTTGCAGCGGACGGCGTGAATAGAGTGGTGGACAGCAATCTTTGGTGATTATTGCGTTTGAAAGCGCAATAATCCTTCTTTCTTCAATAATATTCTGCCCGTAACTGCGTTATTAGTTATATGCAATGGACCGACCAAATACGTAGAGTGAAGATATTTCTTGTGCTCGCCGCGGTGATTATCGCCGTGGCGTCACTTGTCGTGTCGCATATCCTCATACGCGACCTCGCCAGGGAGGAGCACAACAAGATGGCGGTCTGGGCTGAGGCTATGCGCACGCTGAACAACGCCGACGAGAACACCGACATCAATCTGGTGCTGAAGGTGATAAACGGCAACAACACGATACCCGTCATCGTGCTCGACTCGAACGGCGACGTGCAGGCTTACCGCAACATCAATCTGAAAACATGCAACACGGCAGCCGACTCCGTGCGACGTGTGGAGCAACTCGGCAAGGAAATGCTCGCCGAGCGTCAGGTGATACGTATCGCGCTTAACGAAGACGCCGACAGCATATCGCACTCCGACGAGTACATCAACGTCTGCTACGCCGACTCCGTCATGCTGCGCCGACTCGCCTCCTATCCTTATATACAGTTGGGCGTGGTGATGATATTCGTCGTCATAGCCATCTTCGCCCTGCTCACGTCGAAACGCGCCGAGCAGAACAAGGTGTGGGTTGGACTCTCGAAGGAGACGGCACACCAGCTCGGTACGCCGATATCGAGCCTCATGGCGTGGACCGAGATACTGAAGGAGACCCACCCCGACGACCCGCTCATACCCGAGATGGACAAGGACGTGAAGCGCCTGCAGCTCATCGCCGACCGCTTCTCGAAGATAGGCTCGCTGCCCGAACCTGTAGAGACAAATCTGAAGGAGATAATGCAGCACGTGGTCGACTATATGGACCGCCGCACGTCGCGCAAGGTGCAGATGATATGCCGCTTCCCCGAGGAAGAGGTCATAGTGCGCATCAACGCCTCGCTCTTCGAGTGGGTGATAGAAAACCTCTGCAAGAACGCCGTCGACGCCATGGAAGGCGCCGGCACCATTACGCTCACCATACTGAAGGAAGGCGCACGCGCCGTCGTCGAGGTGGCAGACACCGGCAAAGGCATACGCAAGAAGGACATCGGCAACGTGTTCAAACCCGGATTCACCACGAAAAAACGCGGCTGGGGATTGGGCCTGTCGCTCGCCAAACGCATTGTAGAAGAGTATCATCACGGCAAAATCTACGTGAAAAAGTCGGAATTGGGCGTCGGAACTACCTTTAGAATAGAACTTTTCTGGTAATCAGTTGTGTAATTCGCAGAATATTCGTAACTTTGCACACCAAATGTGTAATTTAGAATCGCTTAAGATAGATTTAAAGGAGTTGAACGAGGGCCTCACAACGCTCCATTTCAACCTGGGCGACGCTTATTTCGAGTCGTTAGACGAGGACGAAATCAAGCGTGGCTCTGTCAGTGTGTCGTTAAACGTGCGCCGCACGGAGAACTATTTTGAGCTCGACTTCCACACCGCAGGCTCGGTCGTTATTCCGTGCGACCTCTGCCTCGACGATATGGATCAGGACGTAGAAAGCGCCGACCGCCTTATCGTCAAGTTTGGAGAAGAATATTCCGAAGACGATGACCTCATCACCGTCGACGAGCGCGAAGGCGTACTCGACGTGGCATGGTTCATCTACGAATTTATAGCACTCAACATTCCCGCTAAGCACGTGCATACACCTGGAAAATGTAACGCGGCGATGATAAAGGTTCTCGAAGAACACTCAGCTACCCGAAGTAGTGGCGAGAATGAAGAGGCAGCGGTAGATCCGCGCTGGAATGGATTAGAAAAATTAAAAACAATAATTAAAGATTAAAGAAAATGGCACATCCTAAAAGAAGACAGTCAAAGACACGTACACTTAAGAGAAGAACTCATGATAAGGCAGTAGCTCCTACATTGGCAGTATGCCCGAACTGTGGCGCTTACTATGTATACCACACAGTTTGCCCTACTTGCGGTTACTATCGTGGTAAGGTGGCTATCGTTAAGGAAGTTGCTGAATAATTACAATGGGTAAGATACACGCAGTAATCACAGGCGTTGGCGGCTACGTGCCCGACTATGTCCTCAACAACGAGGAGCTGTCGCGCATGGTAGACACCAGCGACGAGTGGATTATGACCCGTGTCGGTATCAAGGAACGCCACATCCTCACAGAGGAAGGTCTCGGCACAAGCTACATGGCGCGCAAGGCAGCCAAGCAGCTTCTGAAGAAGACCGGCGTAGATCCTGACACAATCGATGCGCTCATTGTCACAACAACAACCCCCGACTACAAGTTCCCTTCAACAGCTTCTATCGTCCTTGGCAAACTCGGACTGAAGAACGCTTTCGCCTTCGACCTTGAAGCAGCATGCTGCGGATTCCTTTATTCGCTCGACGTTGCCGCTACCATGATTGAGAGCGGACGCTACAAGAAGATCATCGTTATCGGAGCCGACAAGATGTCGTCGCTCGTCGACTATACCGACCGCGCTACATGCGTGCTGTTCGGCGACGGAGCGGGCGCAGTGCTCGTTGAGGCTACCGAGGAGGAGAACGTAGGCGTGCAGAACTCATTCCTGCGCACCGACGGCATCGGACTTCCGTTCCTTCACATGAAGGCGGGCGGTTCGGTATGTCCGCCGTCACACTTCACAGTGGACCACCGTCTGCACTACCTCTATCAGGAGGGACGCACCGTGTTCCGCTACGCCGTTACCGACATGGGCAACGACGTCGAGGAAGTGCTCAAGCGCAACGAGATGACTACAGAAGATGTCAACTGGGTTATCCCTCACGAGGCTAACCTCCGCATCATCGAGGCTGTTGCTAAGCGCATCAATCTTCCGCTCGAGAAGGTAGTTGTGAACATACAGCGTTATGGCAATACAAGTGCTGCCACAATTCCTTTGGCTTTGTGGGATCACGAGCGTCACTTGAAGAAGGGCGACAACATCATCTTCACCGCTTTCGGTGCAGGTTTCGTTCACGGCGCTTCTTACTACAAGTGGGGTTACGACGGCGCTACAGTTGCCGGTGCACAGTAAGCACACGTTTCATTTATACAAAAGAGCATATACGGCTTGCGATTCTTCAAGCCTTATATGCTCTTTTTGCGTTTATGCCCCGTTAAACGGCTTTCTTATATACTATGAAGATTAGATAATCTCGCTGTAAAACCTCACGAAAAGTCACCGTCACCCGAACGCAATCCGATTGGGTGGCGTACGGAATCTGATTGGGTGGCGTACGGAATCTGATCGGGCGGCGAACGGAATCTGATCGGGTGGCGTTCGCAATCTGATCGGACGGCGTTCGGGTGACGGTAAGAAAAGCTTAAGAAAACAATCGAAACTTCAGTTGCTTAACCAATGTTAAAAACAGCTGTTCCGCATACACCCTATACATTATTTCGCTATATTTGCAACGTGTAAAACCTAATCCACAGCTTATGAAAAAGTCAGTTTTCATGTTATTGTGTATGCTGTGCTGTTCGTCAACAGCCAATGCATGGTCTTGGGTGTCTCTGTATGCATATAGTTTTGGAAATCCCGTCAGTTTTATTGATCCTGACGGAGAAAGACCCAAAGCCTCTGAGGCTGCACTTATGGCAGCATATGCGTACAAAGATAAACAAACAATGAAGCAGTACGCCTTACAATTAGAAAAAGTGGATGGATAGAGTCGAATTATAAAACTTCCATTCAAAAAGATTACACACGTTTTTATCAGAATGGCTTGCAATCAACACTATTCCAACGTACAAAGGGTGGAATTACAGAATATGCGTATGTATATGCTGGTACTAATTCTATAGAAGATGCAGTTGAGGATATTGTACAGCTTGCGGGTGTTGCGCCTCAATATCACACAGCTATTTATAATGCAAAAGTATTATCTAATGAGTTAGGGGATAAGGAATTAACTTTTATTGGACACTCACTTGGAGGCGGAGAAGCTATAGCTTCAAGCATGGCGACAGGTAGGGCAGCTATAACTTTTAATTCTGCTGCTGTTAGTGGGTTAACAAAACAATTGGAAGGATTATATAAAACTCCCAATGTTGTAAATTACCGTGCTATAGGGTCAAAAATCGGTATAGGAAATATTAGAATTGGAGGAGACATGCTAAATAACCTTCAAGAAAAGATAGGCCTATCTCTTCCGGGAAAAACAATAGAAATTCCGACAGGTATTATACCGACACATACTATAGACGATTTCTTGAAACATAAACTTCCAGAGCCATGAAAAGATTATTAAATGGGGTATCTTTAATTTTGCTTCTTTTGTTTTTCTTCCATTCTTGCGTATATCATTATATAACACACATGAATGATGAGGAGCTGGCATGGCTTACAAATAGACATGAGGGAGAGTTTATGTATTTCCAATCTAAAGATGGGGCAAAAGATACTGTTATAATATGCCAAATTGATATTTCAAATTCTTTGAACCCTTTCAATATGACCTACTTTAATACAAGTAATACGGAGTATATAGCAGGGGGATGCATACATTATAGGTTTAATAGAACTACTGGATGCGAAGGATCTCTTTATGTTCAAAAACTGCATAATAACAAGCCTGTCAGTTTTTCCGGCGGACTTCTTGGAAGATGGTCAAGAGAAACACCCCTAAAATTGACAACATTAAAAATCAACAATGTCACGTTCAATGATATATTGTTTTTTGACGAAAACAATACAGAGCAAATTACAAATCATAATCAAGTTAACCCTATAAAAAGTTATGCTTGGAGCAAAAAACACGGACTTGTACAATATACATTCAAAGATGGGACGAGCTTTTCAAGGGTTTCAAAATGATAAGTTTTTAGCGTAACTCATCTGTGTGGGTTTACATGCCCACACTGATGAAACTATTAATAATATGCATATTATATTCTTCATTTTGCCTGCCTTTTCACATTGCATCCAAATGCTAAATTACAAAACATTGCCGGACAAACATCTCCTTTCTTGTGCAAATTTTGTTAAAAGAACAGCCTTCCAGCATACACCCTATACATTATTTCGCTATATTTGCGATATGTTAAACCTAACCTACACCTTATGCAAAGTGTAAACTTTTAAAGGTACAGCATATGCGAGAAATAAAAATTTTACTTATAATTTGTTTCGCTGTCTTTGTTACAAAAACAAGAGCACAACGGAACATTACAGAAGAGCGTTTCGATTCTGCATACAATGAAATTGTAGCTATGCTTGAAGGCGAGAAACCACTGTCTGTTAAAAGGAGTGTGTTTCTTTCTGAATGGGCGTACCTTGACGGCAAACTTGATTATGAACAGGATTTTTGTGCTCCATTGTCAAAAGGTGCTCAATATATGAGAAGACTAATCGCTGTAAATAAATGGGACAAGTATAAAACAGCGAAACAGATAGCTATCTGCACTTTCTTCTTTCAGCCTGTGTCCGGAAACAACTATACTATTTTTTCTTATGATTTCAGCAATGAGTATCCTGATGGTGACTGGCATCACCAATTAGTGTCAAGAACATTGAAGACTCATACGGGGCAATGTCATTCGCTCCCATGGACTTTCAAGCTATTTGCTGAAGAACTTGGGGCAAAGGCATATATAGCCCATGCTCCACGTCATTGCTTCATCATGTACAAAGATGAAGACAATCTGTTTCCTGAAGACTGGGTAAATGTAGAGGTGACAGCACAACAGTATCAACCTACATGGGGTATCAAAGAACACTTTGAGATAAAAGACTCTGCAATAATGGCAAGAACCTATCTTTCGCCACTATCCGATAAGGAAACTGTTGCTTGCCAGCTCAGTGATTTGGCCTTCGCATATTTTCATAAATTTTCACGTTATGATGAGTTTACCCTAAAATGCGCTACAAAGTCATTAGCATATTACAAGGCTAATCCTACTGCCATCACTATCAAGTATAAATCTTTAGAGACCATATTGATTAAGCATCTTGAATCAAATGGGCATTTGAGAGATTCCTTTACTGATGATATAGATTGCCAATTTGCACAATGTCTTGATGAATTGAAAGCTACATACTGGACAGAAGAAACTGAAGAACTCCAAAAGAAATGGAACATGAGTGAAAAGGAAATCAATAACATTAAGAAAAATATCAAATACATAAAATGAATCAGAAATTATTATCATTTGCAATCGCTATAATTTGCGGTTCTCAAATAGCCAATGCATGGTCTTGGGTGTCACCTTATGCATATTGCAATGGAATCCCCAATATACTTGTTGATCCTGATGGTCGCAATCCGATTTATGATACTAATGGTAATTTCCTTGGAACTGACAATTTGGGATTACAAGGAAGATACTATGTAATGAATTCTAAAAACTTTAGGCAAGGTATGCCACATCAAAATGTTGGCGATTTTGCTATTATGAGTAATTTGTCTGAAAGTATATCACAAAAAATAGACAAGCATTATGAAAATTTGTCTTATAGACCTGATTATGATGGTTTTGTTACTGTTTCAGAAGGTTTAGATTGGGCTAAAACCCATCCAAATGCTTTAAAAGAAGCAACTCCAGACAATACATTATATATAGATTCTTCAAAACTTGATTTTGGCTCAATTTCCACTTCTGATTTTCCTGAAGTAGGAAAAAATACGCCTCAAAATTTATTTAACAACTCAAACATTATAGAATCCGTGATTAATCCTACGCTATTTGCAACAGTATACGCACTCGGACGTGTAAATATGATATTGTTAAATAAAGACGCTGGGACTGTAAAAATTGTCAATGATTCTGCCACTGATTATGACTGGAATATTGGAGGAGGTTCGAAAAGAAATACATTTATAAAAGTAAATAACATCCTATTAGGAATAGATCCTAATATACATGGCTTTAAAACTTACTATTATGGAGTAGGAAAACTTAGAAAATAATGCAATGACAATCTATCCTGATAAAATAAACGATTGTATTAAGAAGACACTGAAGGCAGTGTTGCTGGGTGTCTGCTTCTGTGGTATAGGGGCAATGGCTTTCCTCTATTCTACCGAATGGCTATGGCCGGAATTTAACGGTTCTCATTATTTAGGAAGCAATCTGTATATGATAGAATGGGATGGTGGACCTATTATTGTGCAGGGATCATACATCCGTGGCAGAACATGCTATGGTGGCGAACACGTAGTTCCTTGTTACGAGAACAACATTAAAAGAAAAGAACATGTTGTATACGCAAAACACAATGATTCCTGGATAATAATAAAAACAGTTATGCGCAATCCTATAGGCAATAAATTCTACTTAATCAAAAAGGACTTTAAAGTAAATGAAACACCTAAAGTTATACAAAGCAAGTATACAAAGATTTTTAAAGACAGCATCTCTGCCGCAGAGTATATGCTGGAGCATAAAATGAGTGCACCATAGAGGTGCTGAGTAGTTACGAATTTTCCTTTCTTGTGTAATCTTTGTTAAAAGAATGGTCTTCCCACGTACAGCCTATACATTATTTCACTATATTTGCAACATGTAAAACCTAATCCGCAGCTAATGAGTATGGCGAAGCCGATAGCCAAACGTCTTAAGACCAAATACTATTACTGTTCAAATCTCGTCTACGACAATGACAACATTTCCGCCATCCTCTTCGACGGCGGCTACGCAAGTGTGGATGACGACAATGGAATAGTCATGCATTTTTATGTGAAGGACCATCTTGGCAGCAACCGTCTGGTGGTGGACGGCAACGGCAACATTGAGGAAGTGAACCATTATTACCCATTCGGTGCTCTGATGGGCGACCGCTGTGGCGTGAGCCGAAACAACTACAAGTATATAGGTAAGGAGCTTGATACTATGTACGGATGGAACATGCAGGATCATGAAGCGAGGTGGTATGATCCGGTCGTGGGTAGGTGGATGGTTACAGACCCTTTGCAGGAGAAATATGCAAGTGTTAGTAGTTATTGTTATACTGTGAATGATCCAATACGTTTTATAGATACAGATGGAAAAGTTATAAAATTACCGAAAGGCACTACTTATGAACAGATATTCATCGTATTAGGGAATATTCAAAATCTGACTGATGATAAAATTGTTTTTTCTACACAGAAAGATGGTTCTATCAAAATAAAAATTGCATATATGAGAAATGGAACAAAATCAGCAGGTACACGTCTTATACAAAGAATTAATAGTTCTAAAAGAATAATGACAATTAATATCACATCTAAGACTGCTGATGGAAATTCTGAAATAGATGATAATCCAACTAATGCGATTAATGGTAAAGGGTCTAATGTGAATGTGTATTTTAATCCTAATTCAAATCCCCAAATTCCTACTTTAAATGCAAAAACGGGGAGAGTTAATGGTGAAAAAAGGCCTGCTCATGTTGGATTAGCACATGAACTTATTCATGGCGACAGATCAATGCGTGGAGTTGCTATCGATTATTCTGAAAATGCCACTTATACTTATACGAATAGTCGAGGACTAAGAGTCACACAAAGTCTAAAAAAAGAGGAAGCTGCAACTATTGGCTTAAAACATGTCAAAAAAGATGATATTACAGAAAATGATATTCGTAAAGAGCAAGGCTTAAAACTACGAGGGGCATATATTGAATAAAAATGGACGTATCAAAACAATAAGAGTTAGATATTTGTCCGCTTCTGTTGCTTGCTTTATTTATAATTTGTTTTATTAATTGTTCAACTTTTCTATGAAAACGACTATGTTCAGATTATTTTTAATAATAATAAGTGTATTTATGATAAGCTCATGTTCTAATACACAGCCACCCAAGAAGAAAACAATAAATTCTTTGTCTTTACATGAGCAACAGAATATGGAAAAGAAGTCTATGATTCTAATTATGGACTTCGGAGATTCCGAGTCTCAAATAATAAAGTGTTGTGACTCGTTGTTGACCTATGGTGTAGGATATGTTGAAACTGCAAATAAAACAATATCGGAAGGGGATGTTGCATGGAATTCTGCTTATCAGATTATCAGAAAAAGACTTGGAACTGCTCAACAAAAGACAATACAAGTGGCAATTTCAAAATTGGAGAATACTTCTTATCGTGATTCTATTATTGTTAAGGATAATGTTGAATACACCTTGTATGTTAACAACCATAAAGTTGCCTCTGGATACAAGGCTCGTATTAAAAATTTCCCTGCAGATATACAGACAGCAATAAAGCAAATGAGATCATGGGCTTCTCCACTTTATCACAAAGAATACGGGGCATAATCGTGCGTTTAATTTAGAGGACGCAAAAAAGAAAAGGATGAGAATGAGAACTATAATGATTCACTGCTGTCAAAAAAAATATGAAAATTATGTATAACCTCAAATTTTAACGAACTATTGATATAAGAAATGAAAAAATTACTTTTTGCGATTTTTATTCTATTTACAAGTTGTGTAGCTAAGGATAGCCCATTTTCTCCTTCCTTAGCTAAAGTTCTTGATGGAATAATTGACAAAACCCATAATTTTGATGTAATACTAATTGTAGCCTCTAAGTTGGAAGAGCATGACTTGCTTTTCATTACAAGTGGGCCCGGTTACAATCCCAATGTTATGGATGGTTATTACATATACAAGGATAAGTTGATCACATATTATCAAACTGACAGTACAGATAGGTCTGATATTATAGACACAAAATATTTGTACAAATATGAGGGTAATATACCTAATTATATAGACGTTTATGAAAAACTTATCTCTTGTGAACCAAAACAGTATTTGTATGAAATCATAGATGGACACAAACTGACAGTTGTAAACAACCAGAAAAGTTTGGGGTTCAGGAAGAATGAAATTAAAGGTGACAATGTCATTAAAAACAAACAATTAAACCAAATTTTGAATGACTTCATTTATAGCAATGTAGAAGTATTGTATGAGTTGCGTTTTAGAACAAAAAACAATAAACATTATGCTTTAATACGTTCTGGGATATATTATGACAAAGATAAATATAAGGGATATTTTTATAGAGACGGTAACCTGATTGTTTTATATGGAGATAGCCCATCTGAAGACATATTAGATAAAACGCAAATATTAACGAACACACAAGGAAGACCTAATTATAAATATGGAACTATTGATGAATGGAATTATCCATATCCTCGAAAATATGAAATACTTCCAAATGGTAACCTTCGAAAACTATCCTTCTATGAAGGGTTTGCTATTTAGATAAGAATAATCCCCTGTTGTCCAAAGATAATTCTTACCTTTGCCATCAGTTAATTAAAAAATAGAAAGTATGCCAACACGCATCAGTTATGACGGGATGTCGCGTCTGACGGCTGCCGGTTACCTCGAAAACGGCAAGCGCAACGACCATTTCTCCACCTCCTATAAGTATGACCTTATGGGAAACATCCTCTCGCTCCGTCGCGAAGGATTGCTCAACAGTGGCAGCTACGGAACTATTGATGACCTTACCTACAGCTATAAAGGCAATCAGGTGGTGAAGATAGACGATGCTGCGGAAGAAAGCCCCAGCTACAAAGGTGCTATGCATTTCCGCGACTATGCCGACGAAGAAACGGAGTATACATACGATGCTAACGGCAATATGCTGACGGACAGCAATAAGGGAATCACAAGCATTGACTACAATGTGTTGGATTTGCCACAATGTATAAGTACAAAATCAAGGGCTTTATTTAAAGAAGACTCCAACGATACCATATACTATACATATTCGGCAGATGGAACAAAACTACGCTCCACATACAAGGAAGCCAAGTCACGTATGTTGTCGTATAATCCCAAAGCCTCTTTAACCTCTTTTAATGTTGAGACAGGTTTAAATGTTGGTACAGTCGGTATGGCGAAGCCGATAGCCAAACGTCTTAAGACCAAATACTATTACTGTTCAAATCTCGTCTACGACAATGACAACATTTCCGCCATCCTCTTCGACGGCGGCTACGCAAGTGTGGATGACGACAATGGAATAGTCATGCATTTTTATGTGAAGGACCATCTTGGCAGCAACCGTCTGGTGGTGGATGGCAACGGCAACATTGAGGAAGTGAACCATTATTATCCTTTCGGCGCACTGATGGGCGACCGCTGTGGCGTGAGCCGAAACAACTACAAGTACATAGGCAAGGAACTTGATACTATGTACGGCTGGAACATGCAGGATCATGAAGCAAGATGGTATGATCCGGTCGTGGGTAGGTGGATGGCTACAGACCCTTTGCAGGAGAAATATTTTGATTCTTCTTTATCATCATTGTGGTATGGAGTGGATCCGTTGGCAGGAAAATATGCCAATAATTCACCCTATGTATATTGCAATGACAATCCAATAAGACTTATTGATTCCAATGGTAAGGCTCCTGGTGATTTCTTTTTATCAATAGAAAAGGTTGCTGTGGATTTTGGACTTTTTTACAATGATAATTCTATACGAGAAGATATTGAATACGGCTCTTCTATTTATCAAGTACGAAACTCAAATGGGCAGTTAGGATATACATATACAATCGCAGAGAGAGGTAGTAAACATGGAGTTACACCAAGTTGCCCAAATCTGTTTCGCAAGGTAGTTGCTGATATTCATACCCATGGGGCGTGGTCTAATGGCGAGTATAAAGATAATGAATTCTCAGGAATAAGGGATAAGAAAGGGAATTTACTTACATCAGATAAGCTACAGAAAGTAGATACACAGAATGGAGATATTGGTGACTCTAATAGAACCCAGCTAACATCTTTTCTTGTTACGCCAAATGGTTCTTTACAATCATATGATCCAAAGACAGGAAAAATAAAAGTACTTAGTAATAATATGCCAAGTGATTATAGAGATCCTGACAGGATGAATTCAGTATCAAGTTATATAGAAAAACATCCCGTATCAATCATGAAAGAGGCATCACAGAAGCTCAAGGAAAGTATAAATATAATTGATAAGTAAGTGATCTAAATTATTTATATATATCAGTACTAATATGGTTCATTTTCCGTTTTTATAGAAAAAGTAGATTATGAAACCAATAAAAGTACTTGAATTATCAGAGGTTGATCGCCTCAAATTAG